>Ga0068860_100006695_pt1 | contig 11568 bp, 10 predicted proteins | sample KBSSwiS32_FD_66597 | JGI IMG/M metagenome (GOLD analysis project Ga0068860, IMG submission 66597) | Switchgrass rhizosphere microbial communities from Kellogg Biological Station, Michigan, USA - KBS Switchgrass S3-2 | ecosystem: Host-associated > Plants > Roots > Rhizosphere > Soil ... | reverse complement strand
CATTGCGATATCTATACGTTCTCACATACAGACCAATTCGCGATCCGGTGTCAAAAGACAATCGACAGGGGGTTGCAGGGGGTCACAGTTTGCACAAGATTCGCATCGAACTCCAACCGAGAGAAAAGTTTGAACGATACAGCGCACCTTACTACAAACGCGCCTATCGTAGCGTCGAATGAACAGATAATTCGGTGTTGCGCTAAGAGGGGGGGCCTACCCAATCCGGATCCTTCAGGTTCCACCCGCCACCAAGGGCCTTATAGAGTTGCACGACGACCGTACGCCGGTTGAGTTCAGTGAAAGCGAGAGCATTTTATGCGGGGTACAGTTGCAGCTGAGCGTCGAGAACTTCAAAGTAGCTGGCTTTGCCAGCAATGTAACGCTGCAAAGAAACCTTGACGGACTCCTGGTAGGCTTGCACGGCGCGAGCCTGTTCCGCGCGAATCGCCTCGTATTTGGTCCGAGAGATTAAGACATGCCAAGGTAATCAAAGCCCATATCGGGCGGCATGGTCTGGGCAAAAACTTCTTCCATTGCAGTCATGGCTTGGGCAGAGCTGTAACCGGTATTGGCGGTGGCATTGATTTGTGCGCATCGAAACAGGTTATAACGCAGCGTGAATTCAGGGCCGACCCGGCGATCGATCGAGATCACTGCGGCCAGCGGCACCATGTTGCCGGCGCTATTGCGGACGTAAAACTGACCCAAGTTCTCTGCGCGCGTTCGATAGTCACCTTCGGCTTGAATGTAAACTTGCCACTGGCGGCCGAAGCGGTTGAAGTAGTTGATGAACGCGCCTCCCATAAAGGCTTGAAGAGTCTTGTACACATCACCCAGATTGACGCCTTGAGCCAAAACCTTGTCCCGCTCAACGTTGGCCCGCGCCAAAAACGGATACGCTAGCGATTCCGGGCGAACTATGCCTACATCAATCTAAACGACACAGAGGCCAGCTTAGGGCGTTTGCGGGCAGCTTCTATGAAGGTATCCACATTCTTGGCGAGGAAAGCGACGTCATGTCCCGCACGGTCCTCAAGCCATCTAGGGTGGCCACCCACTCTTTGCTGACAGGCACATCTTTCTGGATAACTTCGATGAATTCTACGGGCGGTGGACCCGGTGCAGCTTGCTGTTTGGTCTCGCATCCAGACAAGCAGATCGTCTGGACCAAAAGGGCCAGAGCGAATCGCAATGGCTTCGCTTTCATAACGCACGCTCCGCAAAGCCGAAGTGCCCGGCCTCCAAGTTTCGTACCTGCAGATTTGGAGACACGAAATCTGGCGCCGCATGCGCGTGGGCGCGACAAACAAGTAGGCGCTCACTGCTCGAGGATGGAAGGTGCTCGCCTCGACTCCCGGAATTGTCAAATGTAGCAGGCGCTTGAGGGTTGAGTTTTCGTCGAGGACATCGAGAAATGTTCGAACCAAAATGAGGCTATCTTACTCAAAGTAGCATCGTGACCACCCGTACCAATGGCAACTGCAGTTGCAGACCTTAATTAGGATGATGCCCGCTGGTGAGGCGGGCTTGATTCTTGCACTGATCTGGTGTTTTGAAGCGTAGTAAACAATTCTGTCCATCAATCCTTTAAAGCTGTAGAACCGACTGTTAATTGGAACTTCCCAGAAGTTATTTTCTGTTTGGCCGTAACAGGGAGAACGAGCCTAATTACACCAGATGATAGCTACGCCAGGCACCAGTTTAAGGAGGATCCACTATGTTCCGATCTTTACACCGATCACCTCGCCTGAGACAACAATTTCTACTCGTCGATTCTTCTGTCTGTTTGCAGGCGTGGAATTGTCGAGGACTGGAGAGGACTTGCCAAAACCCTGGGCGGTCACGCTTGCTGGTGCCAACCCCTGCTCAATAAGATAGGCGCGTACCGCCTCGGCGCGTTGGCCAGACAGCTTTTGGTTAATCTCATCGTTGCCGACGTTGTCGGTGTGCCCCTCTACTGCGAGGTTCAAGCCCGGATGTCCTAGGGCAATACCCGAGAGCTTTGCAAGTTTTTCTCTGGCCTCCGTGCGCAAATCATACTTTCCGAAATCAAACAGCACATCGCCCATGTTGACAATCAGCCCCCGAGGCGAATCTCGGGTCTCAAGAACGTGGTTAAATTGCTCGAGCAATTGTGTTCGTAGGACGTTCGCCGCCTGGCGCGATCGCTCAGCCTCAGCGCGCGCAGCTTCCTCTTTGGCCTTCAGAGCATCTGCTTCAGCTTTGGCCCTGACGGCCGCAGCGTCCGCTTCCGCCTTCATTTGTGCTTCTTTCGCAGCCGAAAAATCGGCCTGGCGCTGGGCCTCTTCGGCCGCTTTGGCTTCCGCCTCCGCTTTGGCCTTGGCGGCGGCTGCCTCTCGCTCCGCTGCTATTCGCGCTTCTTGCTGGCGTTGCGCGGCGAATGCCCGAGCATCCTCGGCAAATTGTATTGCTTGCCGCGCTTTGGACATGATCTCCTTCTTGTCCGACTTACTAGTCAGAGCATTTTCCGTCATTTGAAGGCTGGCCAGAGCCTTGGGAAAAATGTCCGGCGCGTCCGTTTCTGCCCCACGAGACTTCGCAATATCCACGGCGTTTCGCGCTTCGTAAACTTGTAGCGGAACATGCTTGAGATCTGGGGTCATAGCCAGTGGGTTTCCCAACTTCTCGTACTGCGCGCGCCTCATCAGCTTGAAATCATTGACGGGGAAAATCTGTCCCTTTGTATTCTTCCTAGTATCGTTTTCCAGGACAACCATCTCGCTGGGCGCTCGCACGGCAAAATATGGTTCCGCCGTAACAATCATGGCAAACGTCTGAGCCGGCGAGGTCACATTGAGTTTACCTTCTCCGTTCTCATTGATGAGAATCTCGCCGGTGTTGCCGGTACGCCCGTCTGGTGTGACTACCCACAAAACGTAGGTTAGAAATTCAGCGCCAAGCCTGGTGGGCTGTGTCATGTCCTTAACGGTGACCTCAACCTTCGTTGCACCTGTCTTAGCCTCGACTTTTGCCTCGCCCGAGGCTTGGGACATCAAGCCCGCGCCCTTTAGATCGACTTTGGTATTGCCACCGCCGACTCTATAACCGATTGCTTTGACTGACCTGTTAATCAAGTCAGAGCTCGGTACCTTGTCCTGCGACCGGGCCAAGGCTGGTAGAAGTACAAACAAAAGGAAAAATGGAGTCTTACTGCCGTACATAGAAATCTCGCTTCTCACCTGACTGCTCTTGTTACCAGTCTATTGTCACGAATAGGAGCTGATTCCTACTGTCAAAAAAGACAGATCGAAGAACCGGCCTGAGCCGATGCTGTACCGCTGCTTTGGAAAATCGAGGTGAAAACGAAGGTAACGCTAACGAAGCGAATCGCGAGCGTAAGGGTCCTGTTCGTATTGCCAGTTTCTGGGAACATCGGATTCTTGCCACCGGGAGCTCACCTCACCCCCGAACCCCGGTCCACATTGCTCCCCGCAACCTGCAGCCGGTTTGCACGGTGAAGAAAACCGCCCTGCCAATGGGGTCAGCTCCACCATCGTCAGAAGGGTTGGTCGCCAAATGGCATGCCGAGAGACCAGCCCTCCCGCAAAGTTGATGGTAGCGAACCAACAACTCTACGCTAGCTGTAACATCCGGCTAGCGCCAAACATGTTCCATTCCGTTCCTGACAATGCCTACCCCGGCAAGCCGGGGTTGTTGTTGATCGAAATGAGCGATTCTCACCTTACCGATTGTGTCGGACTGACGCTGGGCATCGTTGAGAAGGTAGCAACCGGAAATGGAGTCGAATCGACCCGAGATATTCTAGACTTCATCGCAATTTGGCGCAGCGGTAAGTGTGGGCCGAACAGGCCTGGCGTTGGAGGAAGTCGATAGCGAAGGTTCGGCATTTACTTTGTCCCGATAACCCTATCGTTCTTCAACTGCTTGACGAGCGTGCTGGCATATCCCTTCGCCAATTTCCCGAAGTCCTTGGAATAGACACTTTCGGTCTCTCCGCTCCAGAGGAGTTTTTCATCCTTCATGTTGTACAGGTTAAATTCGGTGCTGACGTACGTGTTTTCCTTAGTATACGAGTTGCTCGTGTAGACCTGCCCCCAGGCCATATTCCAGTACGGCCAAAAAGTGTAGTAGCCCGCCGGAGGCAGATAGTACGGCCCCGCGACAGTGGTGACTACTTCTTCGCCTTCCGTGCGCGAGGCCTTCGGCCGGATGACAAGGACGCTATCGAAATCGCTTTCCTTGATGCGCTGTTTGAGTTCGCCCTCCATCAGCTCATTGCGTGGCGGCAGCACCATGTGGCTCTTGATGCCTTGGACGCCAACCTTAGCCAGTAGTCTCTCCATTTCATCTTCAAATTCTTGTCGTATGAGGTAATTATCCATAACGCCGATCACTAGGAGTTTTTTAACCTTCGGCATTGGCTCGCCAGTGAGAACCCAACGGTGAACAATTTTGGTGCCGGCCCACAATGGAAGCGTAGCTATGAAAAGAGTACATGCGAGAGAAAAAAGGCGCGTGCTGATCGTGCGGGCGGGCATATAAGGGGTAATGGGCTGTTCGACTCGCGGCAAGTTTAACGTCATGGTCACTGCCTTCCTCGAACACTGCTGCAGATGAGTCTGCCGACGGAAACTCTTGGGTGTGCTGCGTAACCTCCTGCTGAGCGGAGCACGGCTGGACGCCACTATTCCGTGTATTGTGTAAGGAGAAGGCCGAGAACAATCAGAAGAACTGGCCAAGCCGTCCTGCAGAATTGCTGCATCCATTGTGGTGCCTTGGCGAGTCCAGCTACTCCATTGGCCAGCGCGATTCCCATACCTGTAGCCGCGAACCAACGATGTTGCTTCTGAATATTCTCCATTGCCTCCATGGCATTGGGTGCTTGCATATCGCCGCTATGAACGTGAAGCAATAGGAGAATCGCACCGGCGACACCTAACACGGGGAAAACGAAGGCAGCCGATGGCGACTTCAATCGCCCTCGCGCCCTTTGGACTTCAACCAGCCCAAGGGTCAACAGCACAACGGCGAAGATTTTGTGTTGTAGATCCTCAGTATTGTGAGTGATGCCATACCATGGAGACTGAGGACCGAAAGGCCACAGCTCCGTATCGCTAAAGATCAGAACAAAGAGCCCGGCTGCAAGGAAACATACCGGCCAGGCGTAGCGCACGAGGGCCCAGCGTTTCGCGAGATTGCTCTCCGCCAGGATAAACATTCCCGCGAGGATCACAAATATTCCCGCGAGGTGATGATTAAACTCGCTCTCCTGTTTGTCCGCAAGTCGCTTAGCCGCCTGCGCCGGGTCTTCCGGCCCAGTAGGCACTTTCATGCTCATTTCTGGCATGTTGTGCATGTCGTGCTGCTGCGGCCGCGCCAAAGGGATGAACAGAAATAAGATCGAGAGGTAAAGTATAAGCTGCTTGGTCAGCCTAAGAATTCGTATCTGGGAGCCTCCTGTGCGGGCGGCGTTGGAGGGCTTTAATGCTGGTCTGGATTTGAGGGACACCGGCTGAGACATCACCCCGGCAAAAGTGTAGCGCTCATCAGAAACAGCTGCACCTGCCAAAAGTGACAGGTCTTGATCTGCAACGGATGTCTACACAGACACATTAGAACGCTTCGCCGACACCGACGCTCCAAGTATGACTATCCATACCCTGAGCGAAGTCAGCGCGAAGGTTTACACGATACTTCCTGCTGAGGGTGACCTAGCACCGGCACCACCGCTCGGCAAGAAGTGTTTGGTCTAAACGGCTGATCGCCGCCGGGCACCACTTCTCCCAATCCTCCAAACACCACGACGCCAAACCTTTTGGGTAGAGTCAGGCGATATTCCAACTGCGTGGCAACCATGTAACGGCCGAGATAGCGACCAGCAACATAGCCCCGCAATTCGCTATTTGTACCGTAGATACAGTTTCCGTAGAACGGAGGCTGCCCGCCTGTGGCGCAACCGAACCCGTTGTATGCAAGAACCTGGTGCTTAGAAACGCTCCAATACTTGTTGATCGTTAATTTATAACTCTGGAAGGAGTATTTGCTGCCCAAACCTTGAGAAAAGAAGTCCGCAGTGAAGTCTAGTAGAGCTCCGCCAGTCGGATAGAATCGGTTGGGGCGCGTATCGCGCTGCAGTCGAAAACCTATTGCTGTCAGAGCTGTATTGAGTTCAATGTCAGGTGGAAAGGGACCAATTCCTGACCCTGCAGCCCTCACGGTGATGAGCGAACTTCCGCAGAACAATCGTGGACCGAGAAAGAATTTCCAGGGAAGGCGACGAAGGAACTCCGCGAACACGGCTTGGCCGGTTTGGTTCAGAGGCAACTGGGCGCTTGCTGTGCCTGCGCCGAGTCCGTATAAATTGTAGTTTAGATTCCCTCGGGCGTAAATCGAAGTCATCTTATAGGTAATTTGTTTGAAAAAGAGTTCGCCACCCAGTATGAAACTCCGGGTAGCGTTGTCCGTTACCAGCCCGACCGCCCCTACCAACGAGCGGGGAGAAACCTTGTCGCTCCTCTTGAGGGGAAAAATGTAGGCAACAACCGGCACTATTCCCGCACCCAAAGCTGGACTGGAAATCGGAAGAGGAGCAACGACGAAGGACCCATTGTCTTGCTTGGTTCCAGAGGATGTGTTGTGCTGAGCGGATCTGTTTGGGTCCTGGCTGTTATCGTCAGTTGTATGTGATTTAGAGAGGCTGAGCTTCCACTAACCACGGCCTCTTGTGCCGCTAGCTTGGATCCTCGAACGCTCCAAAACAGGCCGCCGACGAGGAGAAACAACAGGGAATTGCAAAATCGCCGCGAATTTAGGGATGAACGGGTCACGCGTGACCTCGCACCAATCCTTCAAAAGTGTGGCTCGCCCCGAATTATGCAGAGCGAGCCGTGCGGGAGTCGCTGGTGAACTCAGGAACGACAGCTCATTGCCATACAGCGTCACCGTAACCTTGCGTGTTCCCGCAGGCGCGATCAATTCCTGATGGGAACCGATATCGTAGTTGCGCTCCATCTAGGCGCTATGAAGTACTGAGGCCTTTTTCCCTATCAGGGGCATCCGTGCTCGCGTGCATACACCGCAGCCAGAGCTGCTGAGCGGGACCGCCATATTTGACGTACCGCCTCCGGACTTCTCTTTTTCGGTGATGCCCGTGAGGCAAAGCCCTTCTGCCACTGCGACTTGCTCTAGTTCGGCCGGTTATTTCACTCGGCCGCGGTGCTTCTGCGAATCCGGTGTTTGATCCACTCTAAACGATCGCTATCGCACACCATGGGGGAATTGGCTTTACGGCGAACGCAGGTGTCTGTCGTATTGCAAGGCAATCCGTCAAACTGGCCGACAATCAACGTAGGCTGCAGACCAGCTGGTTTGGAACTGTCATAAATGACAGCGAAGTGCAGTTGGCCTTATGACCGGCCGAAGTTCAAGGAGACAGCAGAGATAGGGAACGAACATTACAGTATCGAACTAAGTGTAGAAAACCGGCCGCAAACTCAACAGACAAGGATCCGAGATTTGATTGCGAATTGAATCAAATCGGCGCTGGTCTTGAGATTAAGTTCCTCCATGACGCGGTACTTGTGAAATGCGACAGTCCGAGGAGTCACATTTAACACACTGGCGACTTCTTTCATCGATCTTCCTTCGGCCAGCAGTTGCACGACTTCCCTCTGCCGGGGAGTTAAATTCTTGGCATGCATTGTTGCTTGAGGGTTTTTGATAAAAGCTTTTTGCATCCCTCGAGCTATCTGCGGCGTGACGTAGGTTTGTCCCTTTAGCGCCCTCTGAATCGCGTGCGTGAGTTCAGAAGCCGCGGAACTCTTCAACAAATAGCCCGATGCTCCGCAGCGCATCGCCTCCACCGCCAAGTCCGGGTCTTCGTTCATGGTTAAGAAGATGAGCTTTGTGGTCGGCATGAGTTCCCGTAATCGCACTCCTGCTTCCAAGCCGTTCATCAATGGCATACCGATGTCCACCACGATTACGTCGGGTTTGATCTTCGGCGCAGTTTCCAGCAAGGCCCGACCATCAGACACAGCGGCCACGATCTCGTACTCAGGTTCCAGGAGTTTGCGAAACGCTTCGACGATGATCGTGTGGTCATCAGCCAGGATGAGTCGCGGCTTTGGCATGAGGACCTCCTAGTTTCGAGGATGCTAGACGTAAGAAGCTCGTGCTGCATACTGTCATTTCTAGCAGGGGTCGACACGGATTGTGCTGGTGCTGCAAATGGTTGGTGCATCTCATCTGTAAGAATTGACAGCCCGGCAGCGCGTGCCAAACGTTAACACTCGGAAGGCCTACACTGCTCGAAAACCTAAGATCAAACGGAGTCTGGCCGGTTATAGCATTCGGCTCCTTGTGCTCGAGGCCAGCCAGGCTCAGGATGTCGTGCCAAGCCTTTGGGGCATTTGAAGAAACTCTTACGTTTACTGATTTGGTAGACTAGGCCTTTATCGGCAAGCGATCCCAAGGTGACCGTGGGGTAAGGCGGCTCGCCTCGATCCGTTTCGTCGTTGGAACGGGCTCTGAAGGGGAACCAGATTCAGTGAACCTTGCCCCCTCCTGCGCAGCATCGTTGCTTTTCAGCTCGGACTCAGTAAGTACCGCGTGGGGGAAACCATCCCCCTGCTGCTCTTAACTATGGCCATGTTGGTGATCGCAATGCTTTTTGTGGTGGTCTTCGTTTTGTGTCGGCAAGGCTACGCCTGGAAGCTCTTGTCTGACGGACAGTGTAGTACATTGCCAAGAACGACCGATCGGCATATGGGTTCTGGACCATCGATCGGCCCGTCGCCGCGACGCTATTGAAAACTCAATTGTGACGGGCGATCATCTGCCGGCGGTCTGTTCGATTGCGTCTGCCGGAGATGTCAAACGGACACCGCGGCTTGCCACGCCCTCTACCACCGAGGCGGCGATGCTGCGTACGTGGACATCTTGCTGCGAAAATGGGATCTCGATACCCGCTTCTCTTAAGGCTTTGGCCACGGCGACAGTGACATCACTCTGGAGCTGAAACCAAGTGTCCTGCCGATCCGACCAGAAGCGCAGCTCAAACTTCAGCGCGCTTTCGCCGAATCCCAGGAAGAACGCCATGGGCGGACGGTCGAGTAAGACCCCGGAATGTGATCTAGCGACTTCCACTAGCAGGTTGATCACCCGCTCGGGATCGGTGCCGTAGGCAACTCCAACAGGCACGTCAACGCGGCGCCATTGGGACGATAGAGTCCAATTGATAACCTGGTTGGAGATCAGGTTGCTATTAGGCACGATTACTTCCGCACCTTGATAGGTTACGACCGTACTAGAACGTGCCCCGATCCGCCGAACTGCTCCTACCAAGCCACCGACCTCCACAGTATCGCCGACGTGAATTGGGCGCTCGAAAAGCAAGATCAATCCGGAAACAAAGTTATTCACAATATTCTGAAGGCCAAAGCCGAGGCCAACGCCAAGGGCGCCCGTGAGCAGGGTGAACTTGTTCAGCTCAACGGCCGTCGCGGAGAGGGCTGCCAGTGCAACCAGCAGTAGGAGCAGGTAGTAGGTGACCGTCGAAATGGCATACGGTACGCCGCGGTTCAGCGGCAATTTTGGAAGTACAGCCTTTCTCAAGAAGAACGTGAAAGCATTTGCGAGAAAGTAGCCAAGCAATAGGATCAGTACAACGCTGAGGGCGCCCCCTAGGGTGAAATGCACGTGATCGAAGCCGATGGGGTATTGGAACAGATCGGAGAGGACACCCATCACCCCTTCGTAGATGGTCAGCAATCGCAGCACGGACCTTATCCACAACAAGGAAGCTGCGAGAGCCAGGACCCGGCTACCCCAGCGTTCTACGTCATCCGTCCGAGTTTCGAGCAGGGCGCGCACCCAGCTCATGCGCAGGACGGTGCTGAGAACCAGAGTCAGCACGCGGACCCCGCAATAAAGAGCTGCGGCCGCGAAGGATCCAACCAAGGCACTCAGCCCTAGAAGCTGAGCCAGGGAAAAAAATCCGATCACATTCGCCACCAGAGATGCGGCCAGAAGTACTAGACCCGCGCGGATCCCGATGAGGAGGATTCGCACTTTTCGGCTCTGACTAGATCGTGGCTCTGTTTTTGATGGACTGGAAAGCCAAGCGAAACTGACCAAAGCGGCAAGAAGAAGTAGGGCATAAAGCCCGCGCCTGAAAAGTGGCGAAAGCTGAATGACCAAGTACGCGCCACCGAGTGCATAGAATAATGCCAAGACATAAAGAAATACTCGAAGCTTGGCCTCCGTCAATGGGGCCAGGAGTCGCAAAACGGGAACCAGGTAGAGCAAGTAAAAGACGAATGCAATGCCAATAGGCGCCGAGGCGATGTATTGTCCCGTTCCGATGAGAGTCACCAAGAGCGCTACAGAGAACGGGTGGTCCAATACCTGCAAGGCTTCAGCTGAAACCTCTGGTGACGACGCGACGTAACGCCTAAGCCTAAGAACGCCGAGTAGCGCCAGAGGGTAAACCATGGCGAGAGTAAACGTGGCGAGTTTGTGCGATCCCAGAAACTCCTTAGCACTTGTAAAGGACCTGCGAAAAGGAGGTCCGATGTTTTGGTCGAGTGCTTCCAAATCGCGGGCTTTCCACAGCGGTCGGACGTCGGGTTCCAGGAGATGAACGCGTTCATTCTCGCGCGCTTGGCGCACGCGAAGCAATATGTCCGAAATTTGCTGGTCTTGCTGGGAGACCTGATTTTGCACAGTGAGCACCACATTCAGCTGCTCTTGCACTTCGGATATTGCCGCTTGAATCCTGTCCAATTGTTGTTTGACACGCGAGACAATGGCCCCGATTCCCGGGGTTTGATGAATCTGGTTCCATGTGGCCACCCATTCTAGTTGTTGTGCTTCAAGCGTCTGGATCTGGGCTTCCAGTTTTGCTGCGCGCATCGTCAAGAGCCTGCGTTCGTCGGCGTACTCGATACTTCGAGAGCGCCAGTATCGTCTCTCCTCCTCCAAGTCGAGTGATGTGGGCTCACCCGACAGGAGTTCCCTGGTCTCCAGGATTCGCCGCTGAATCTCTGCGGCCCGCTTCTCCGTTCTCGTTTCTAGCTCGACTAATTCGCGCTGAGGTGTCAGTTGACTGCTGATTTCTCGCACGAGGTGGTCTAATTCCTCGGCGCGGTCAGCAATCTGAGGTAATGGAATCGTTTGCCATCCCGATCGAGCCGGAACTTCGTTCTCCCGCGGCTGCTTCAGACCGCTCGAAGGTGACAATTGTGCGAGCACAGTCTGGGCGTGAATCCCGCGAAAGGACGGTGCGAAGTGAGCGAACAAGGGGACGATGGCGAGAAAACACAAACCACGCAGGGCAAGAATTTCCCATATGACGGCTCCTGCGGTTATGCGATGAGAGGACCCTTGTTGATGCAAGAGTGTACACCCACTTCTTCCCAGATTTGGACCAACTGGGGCACAAGCGGACATGCTATCCGGCAGGAGAGACGCTTCAGACTGTCAGAAGTAACAGTTAGGCATCAATCCTGAACTTTGCAACCTGGGCAAACGACCGTGCGAAAACCCAATTTCTACTGCAGGCGGCAAGTGAAAGCGAGGGAG
>Ga0068860_100006692_pt1 | contig 11570 bp, 10 predicted proteins | sample KBSSwiS32_FD_66597 | JGI IMG/M metagenome (GOLD analysis project Ga0068860, IMG submission 66597) | Switchgrass rhizosphere microbial communities from Kellogg Biological Station, Michigan, USA - KBS Switchgrass S3-2 | ecosystem: Host-associated > Plants > Roots > Rhizosphere > Soil ... | reverse complement strand
GAGCAGCAGGATTTTTCTGTGCTGTAAATGCTGCGTCACAAAGCCCGGGACTGGAAGTAAGTATTGTTGAAAAAACAGGTAAGCTGTTAAGCAAAGTAAGAGTGAGTGGCGGCGGGCGGTGTAACGTTACTCATGCATGTTTCAGCATTGCCGAAATGGTTAAACAATATCCGCGTGGAGAAAGATTTTTGAAACAGGCCTTCCATCATTTTTTTACCAAAGACACCATTGAATGGTTCCAGAAAAGGAACGTTAAACTAAAAACTGAGCCCGATGGGAGAATGTTCCCGGAAAGTAATTCTTCTGAAACAATTATCAGTTGCCTTATGCAGGAGGCTAATAAATATAAAGTGCAAATATTGATGAACCTGGAGGTTGTAAAAATTGAAACAATTTTTTTACAACAACCTGCAATGAACGGATTCGAAAAAGATAGAAAACAGTTTATCATAACCTGTAAAGACCAGTCAGTATTTGACGCTGATTTTATTTGCATTGCCTGCGGCGGGTATCATAAAATGGAGCAGTTTACCTGGCTTTCAAGGTTAGGCCATAGTTTTGAAGTTCCGGTCCCTTCCCTGTTTACATTCAATATTCCGGGAAATCCTATTGTTGAACTAATGGGTATTTCCATTGAAGACGCCATGGTAAAAATTGATGGAACAAAATTTTCGCAGCGAGGTCCTTTGCTAATCACACATTGGGGGTTTAGCGGTCCTGCTATCTTAAGGCTTTCTTCATTCGCTGCAAAAAAGCTTGCTGAATTTCAATATCATTTTTCCATAAGTATAAACTGGCTTGGCGGCTTTAATGAAAATTCAATTCTTGCAAAGCTTAAAGTAATAAGAGAAGAATCAGCATCTCAAAAAATTATTAATCGAAATCCTTTTAATCTTCCAAACAGGTTATGGCAGTACCATCTGAAACTTTGTAACATAAGAGATGAAACAAGATGGGCAGACCTGCCGGCAAAACAGCAAAATCTTTTATCGAAGCAATTGTGCTCCCAGCAATTTTATGTAAAAGGTAAAACCACGTTTAAAGAAGAATTTGTAACTGCGGGCGGTATTAAATTAGATGAAGCAGATGCTACTACTATGATGAGTAAAATTGTTCCCCATCTTTTTTTTGCAGGTGAAATTCTGGATGTTGATGGTATTACCGGTGGATTTAATTTTCAACATGCATGGACAAGTGGCTGGCTTGCGGCCAATGAAATAAGCAGGATTATGAAAGAGAAATAACTAAAAGAAGTATCAAAGAATTATTATCAGTAATAATAAAATAATACTACATAATATTATAATTCCAATCAATGTATAAGTGATAAGTTTTGATTTGTCCATATCTTAAAACTTGTGTAGGCATTTACACAAATCTTTACTTTAAACTAGGTTTCCTCATAAATTGTACCATTAAAATTTCCATGATAATTTTAATAAGTAGACTGGTTTTCGATGAAATTGATACACACGATGGGGACTACATTTTATTTAATGGGAGATAGTTTAAGCAAAAAAAATCCCGTCACGTAAGTAACGGGATTCACACAGATAAAAAACTAACTATTTGCCTTCTTCAGTTTTCTTTTCACTATTGTCAGGTTCTACTTCAACATCTGCAGCCTTCTTTTCAGCAGTAACTTTTTTCTTTTTAATTTCTTCTACCGGAGCCTTAATTTCATCTAGTGGAGCCCTAATTTCCTCAACAGGGGCTTTAATTTCCTCCAGAGGGGCCTTAATTTCCTCAACAGGGGCCTTAATTTCATCCAGAGGGGCTTTAATTTCATCTAGGGGAACTTTAATTTCTTCTACACGGGCCTTAATTTCTTCTATCGGGCCTTTAATTTCCTCTTTCGGGGCGATAGCTTTTTTATTTTCAGTTTCTTCCTGTTCTTTTACAACAGCTTTTTCTACAACAGCATCACCCTGGTTATCCATTTTCTTTTTCAAATCGGCTAAAACCCCAAGGTCGCCTAAAGTTGTTTTTTCAACCTTGCTTTGAAGATTTTTAACTGCTTTTTTTGTTACTTCTGCATCAGCTCTTTTCTCTTTTAGTTCCGCATTTTTTTCATTGGCTTTTGCCTGTTCCCAAATGCGGCTGTGGCTAAGAATGATCTTTTTATCATTACGGTCAAATTCAATAACCATAAATTGTGCAATTTCATCTATGCCAATAACTTTGTCATCTTCCCGGCGAAGATGGCGGGCGGGAGCAAATCCTTCAAGGCCATAGGGGAGTTGAACAGTTGCTCCTTTATCATCTTTTCTTGTAACGGTTCCCTCGTGTATGCTGCCAACAGGAAAGGTTTCTTCAAGAGAATTCCAGGGATCTTCTTCAATTTGTTTATGACCAAGCTGGAGTTTACGGCTATCTTTATCAATGCTCATGATGATTACATCAATATCGTTGCCAACTTTCGTGTACTCATTTGGGTTATTAAAGCGCTTCAGCCAGCTTAAATCACTTATATGAATCATTCCACCTATGCCCGGTGAAAGTTCTACAAACACACCGTACGGCGTAATGTTTTTAACGAGCCCTTTGTGCCGGCTTCCTTCGGGGTAACGGGTTTCGATAGTATTCCATGGATCTTCCGTCATTTGTTTTATAGACAGGCTCATTTTGCGATCCTCTTTGCTAAGGGTAACCACCTTTGATTTGTATTCATCACCCAGTTTAAAGAACTCCTTCGCATTGATGGGAGTATTTGCCCATGTAATTTCACTTACATGAACAAGGCCTTCAACACCCGGAAATATTTCAAGGAAAGCGCCATAATCCTCTATATTCACAACTTTTCCTTTTACAATTTCACCTTCTTTAATATTTTCCGGCAGAGTATCCCATGGATGCGGGGTTAATTGTTTCAGACCAAGACTGATACGCTTTTTATCATCATCAAAATCAAGAACCACCACGTTAAGTTTCTGATCAAGTTTCAATACCTCACTCGGGTGATTAATACGTCCCCAGCTTATATCAGTTATATATAATAATCCGTCCAGGCCGCCAAGGTCAAGGAAAGCGCCAAAGTCAGTGATATTCTTGATAGTTCCTTCAAGCACCTGGCCTTTTTCAAGCTTGCCAATAATTTCAGCCCTTTGTTGTTCAATATCACTTTCAATAAGTGCCTTGTGCGATACAACAGCATTTTTTATTGCCTCATTAATTTTTACAACTTTAAATTCCATTGTTTTGCCTACAAACTGGTCGTAATCAGTTACAGGTTTAACATCAATCTGGGATCCTGGTAAAAATGTTTCCATGCCGAATACATCCACGATAAGCCCGCCTTTGGTTTTACTGGTAACAAGACCGGTAACAATTTCACCTGTCCGGTGCATATCGACAATTCTTTCCCAGGCACGTGTGGTGCGTGCCTGTTTGCGACTCAAATGCAGGTTTCCTTCCCTGTCTTCTTTTTCAGCCACCATTACCTCTACTTCATCTCCCACTTTAAGGTTGGGCATGTCGCGGAACTCATTCAATGAAACAAGTCCGTCGCTTTTAAATCCAATATTGATCACCACGTCTGTTTTGGTCATACCTACAACAGTACCATGGATCATTTCATTGTCATTAATCTGTTTGAAAGTTTTGTCATAAACCTCATCGTACTTTTCCCTTTCTTTTTTGTTGTAAGAAGTAACATTTCTTTTATCAACGCTCCAGTCAAAATCATCGTGGGGAGATGCCGGAACTGCACCATTGGTTTGGCCGTCAGTTTGCCTGGATTCTCCGGTGGAAACAGGGTTTTGCCTTTCCTGTGACTCCGGGGAAGCACTGCTTTCACTTTCGCTGTTCAATTTTGCAATTGGTTGATTGTTTTCTTCTGATTCTTTTACACGATTTCCTGTTACGTTTAAATCATTGTTTGGTTGTTCTTCCATTGAATTATCAACAGGTGATTTTGTTGTTGCTGCAGGTGCGTGGGCCACCCCCTGTTCATCAGCATTTTGGCCTGCCTGTTCGGCAGACAGGTTAATAATATCGTTGCTCATAATTTATCCCAATGTTTTTTTATTTTGGGACTGCAAAGGTAAGAAAATACAGTCATTTATGAGCATAGTAACTAAATTCCGGGTAAAATATTCATTTCGGTATTTTTTTAGAAAATCCTCTTAACAAGCGCAAATATGTATTAATGTGGAAGGTCATGAATACTATTATTTATATGGGAATCTTTTTTTCATAAATTGCATTTTATTTTTTACAAAAGAATAATAATGAAACGATGGATTGATAATTTGAGGCAAACCCACCTGATAAAATCATTGATCTATTTCCTTGTTGGTATAATTACCTACCCGGGGTTTGCGATCATTAACAGGATCAGCATAACGGGCACGGAGCATTTTAAAAATCTGCCCAAAAGAAATGTTTTATTTGTAAGCAATCATCAAACTTATTTCGCTGATGTAATTATGTTTCTTCATATTTTTTGCGCTGTAAAATGGAGGCGGGAAAACAAACTGGGTATACCATTTTATTTATTAAATCCTTTTACGAGGGTGTATTATGTTGCAGCGGCTGAAACGATGAAAAGCAGTTTCATAAGCAGGATATTTACGTGGGCAGGGGCTATAACGGTAAAGCGTACCTGGCGTGCCGAAGGTAAGGAAGTACGACGCGGGCTTGACCCGGGCGATACACGAAAAATTGCCAGGGCTCTCGAGAATAATTGGGTAATCACATTTCCGCAAGGCACTACAAAACCATTTGCTCCGGGGAGAAAGGGTACGGCATTTATTATTAAACATTATAAGCCTGTTGTGATCCCTGTAGTAATAAGTGGATTTTGGAGGGCGTTTAATAAAAAGGGATTAAGATTTAAGAAAAAAGGGACATTGCTAAGCGTTCATTTTAAAGAGCCACTGCAATTTACTTACGAAGAAAGTATTGATATCATACTTGAAAAAGTAATGGATGCTATTGAGCAAAGTAAAAAATTTATGATGAAAAGCCGGCATCACTTAATAACTGCGTTGGATAAATAAAGGCCAGCCAGCTTTACGAAAAAAGTGCCTTAAGTTCTGAGGCATCATCAGGTTTCATTTTTCCTGCCAGAATTAATCTTAATTGCCTTCGGCGCAATGCACTTTCAAAAAGCATAATTTCTTCTTCGCTTTCCGGTTTAAGTTCCGGTACATGCCTTGGCTTACTATTATGGTCAAGCGCCACGAAAGTAAAGAATGCTTCATTGCTTTTATACCGGTATTGCTTAAGGATATCTTCTCCCCATACTTTCAAATGCACTTCCATGCTGGTATTAAACGCCCTGGACAGTTTTGCCTCAATATGTACTGCGTTACCGAGCTTTATAGGGCTGGTGAACGAAATATTATCAACTGAAGCAGTTACTACCGGTACATTACAATGCTTTGCGCCTGCTATGGCTGCTGCAATATCCATCCAATACATAAGGCGGCCGCCCATTAGATTGCCAAATGTATTGGTGTCATTGGGCAATACCAGTTCAGTCATGATCACTAAACTCTCCGACGCTTTCTTTGAAGTCATCCTAAAAATTTTTCCAAAGATAGGGCGGGGATGATTAAGTCTGGTTTCGATATTTGAAACCCATAAAACATATCAGCCTTAACTTAATTATTTGGTGAATCGTTTTTGATTTATGAATTTCGGTATCCGATTATGACAAACATTTCTTTTGAAAATACAGAAACTGCCTTTGAATATAAGACCGATAAAGAATTGAAGAGAGCAAAATTTCTCTTCTCAACCATGGCCAAACCCTGGCTCGTAAAGCTTGGAACAAAAGTTACACCATGGATCATAAGAGCACGCTTACCGGTGAATCAATTAATAAGGAAAACTATATTTAGCCAGTTTGTAGGCGGGGAAACATTGTCAGAAACTTCAAATGTAGTTAAGAAACTTGACCCTTTCAATGTACAGGTCATTCTTGACTATGGCGTTGAAGGTAAAGAAGGAGAGGAGAATTTTGATCACGCAGCAAATGAATTTATTAGAGTAATTGAATATGCAGCAACCCAGCCTCATGTCCCTTTTATGAGCATAAAGCTCACAGGGCTTGCAAGGTTCGGACTGTTGGAGAAATTACACAACCAGGCCGGTTATTCTGATACTATCAGTGGTATTGTTTCCACTGATGCATTAACAGAGTCCGAAAAACTGGAATGGCAAAAGGTAGTTGCCCGGCTAGAAAAAATTTGTTCGGTGGCAATTAAAAGTAATACGGGAGTGTTAATCGATGCTGAAGAGACCTGGATACAAAATCCCGTAGATGCACTCACTATACAAATGATGCAAAAATTCAATATTGAAAACCCGGTCATATTTAATACGGTTCAGATGTACAGGCACGATCGTTTGCAATTTTTGAAAGACAGCCATGAAGCGGCTACAGGCAATAATTATTTGCTCGGGATGAAGATTGTAAGAGGCGCCTATATGGAAAGAGAACGCAAACGGGCTGGCTTAATGAATTATGAATCCCCCATTCAGCCTGACAAGGAGCACACAGATGCTGATTACAATGCAGCCCTCGAATTTTGTATCGATCACATTGATAATATTTATATAATTGTCGCGTCACATAATGAATTCAGTAATCTATACGCTGCCGAACTTATGGAAAGGAAGGGTATGCCTCCAGGTAACAGCCATATTCTTTTTTCGCAACTATATGGTATGAGCGACAACATTACTTTTAATCTTGCCCGGGCTGGATTTAATGCGAGTAAGTATTTGCCATTCGGACCCATAAAAGATGTAATTTCTTACCTTATGCGAAGAGCGCAGGAAAACTCTTCCGTTAGCGGTCAAACAGGGCGTGAACTTGGCTTGATAAAGAAAGAGATTAAGAGAAGAAGACAAAGTGCCATTAAATGAGGGGTCAGTAGTGGGTAGTGACTCGTCGGCAGTCAGTACGAATTAAACAATTAAACAATTGATCAGTTTAACAATTACATATTCACAATTAACAACTCACTACCTTACTGCATTTTTATCACCTGGTCTTTGACCAAAGCAAAAACGTTATCTTTTTTGTTGGGCCTTACTTTGTATAGCCCTGTAAACAGGCTGAAAGCCGGTAATACTGCGTAGGTATCATTAAAATAAAAACAAGGAAGCATAAAGGATTGCTTTCCACTTCCCTTTACTTTTATACCAGGATGAATATGCCCTGAAAAAGTAAATAGCGCGTCTCCGTCTGTTTCACACTCAGATGTGATATCATGGGTAAAGCAAAATCTTTTTATAGATAATTTTTTTCTGACAACATTTATATCGGCGTCTTCGTAAAATTTATTGGCGAGAATATCATGGTTCCCTTTGATGAGTATGATAGATACTCCCGGTATATCATTTCTCCATTTTAAAAAGAAATCAATTTCTTTATTAACCTGGCTGTGAAACATATCGCCTGCAATAAGTAATGTTGAAGGTTTGAAAAACTGAATTTGAGTAAATAACCTTTGGAGGTCTTCTTTGTAAATATTTTGCGGCACACCAATTCCTGCCTTTCTAAAATGTCCCGTCTTTCCGAAATGAAGGTCAGAGAGGATTAATGCTTTTTCTTCTTCCCAAAAAATACAGCGGGCCGGCGACAGCCAGAGCGTTTGGTTTTGAAAAATATGCCGGTATGGTGAAAACAAAATATATTTTGAAGCATGAAGATATTACACTGAACCCTACAAAAGATATGCAGCAGAAATAATTTTATATCGGTCTTATTATAAACACCATGAAAAAAGTAATACTTTCTATATTTGTTTTTTCTGCATTTGCCGGATGTCAAAAACCGTTTGATACGGATGCTAATTGTACAAATGTAAAGGTTAGCTTATCGGCTCCATCCTGCAAACATGTTGGCGTTATTATTGGCGGGACCTTATATCCTGCAGACGATCTTCCGGATCAATATGCTGTTGAAGGGAAAAATATTTGTATTAAATATTCTTTTTGGGAAGATGAAAGCAAATGTATTTGTTGCGGTGGCAAAAAAGCGCATATAATCTCCGTACAATGATTTATTATATTACAAGAATTGTAAAGCGAATTATGAAACAAGAATTGCACGAATTGTTAAGCACCAGCCTGCGTGATAGCGAAAACGGTATATGATTTGTGTAATTAGTGCCTGGAATTCGTTTTGTCCCTTCTTCACTTCTCCTAAGAATTGTAAAACACGAATTATAAAACTCGAATTGCACGGATTGCCAAGTATCAGCCTGCGTGATGGCGGATAGACGATATAATTTCGTTCATGGACTTCGTGTTATTCCTTTCTTCATTTCTCCCCCTGCATTTGCATTTTCTTTATCCTGTCTTCCAGTTTTTCTGACGTAAGATTTTCCCGCATACTATCTACTTTAATTGGGAAACAAAATGGGGTAAGGCTGTTTGGAAAGGTAATAATGATTTTACTTTTCTGAATACGTTCAAGCATACTCCTGAGCCTTTTTTCTTCCATCTGCTGCTCCATTACTTCGTTATAAGCCTGTCGCAACAATAAATTGTGGGGTTCATATTCCAAAAAAACGTTAAAGAGGAGAGATGCTGATGATTGTAAATGTCTTGCTTTTTTTTGTTCACCCGGAAAGCCCTGGAAAATTAACCCCCCGATTACCGCAATATCCCTGAACTTTCTGCGGGCCATTTCAACATTATTTATACTCCGCTGGATATCGGCAAATAAATTATCCGGTGAGAACAATTCATAGGAGTTGGTATCATCTAATGGTATTGGTTGATCGCTTAACAGTTCAAATCCATAGTCGTTCATTGCAAGCGAAAACGTGATCGGGATAATCCGGCTGATCCTGTAAGCCAAAATAGCTGCCATGGCTTCATGGACAAGCCGTCCTTCAAAAGGGTAAACGAAGAGATGGAAGCCATCTTTGGTTTCGATGTGCTCAATTAAAAGTTCATGATGCTTCGGGATATGTGAGAGGTATTCCTGCAGTTCAAATAAAGGCTGCAATACTGTTATTTCTCCATCAACATTGTTTTTATTTTTTTTATGTAACAGCATTCCCGCCTCGTCAAATTTCTTCCTGAGCATAAAGCCAAGGTTAGCAGACAAAGGCACACGCCCTCCCTGCCAGCTTGGAATAATTGATTTTTTTGCATTTGACTTTCTTACCAATGCCGTCATTTCTTTTACCATTACAAATTCAAGTGTTCTTCCTGCCAATGTAAAAACATCTCCCGGTTGCAATCTTGCTATGAACCATTCTTCTATAACGCCGATGAATCCGCCGCTTACAAATTTCACTTTAAGCATTGGATCACTTACAATGGTTCCAATATGCATACGGTGTCGCATTGCAATTCTCCTGTTGTTAATTTTATAAAGGCCATCAATGATCTCAATTTTTTTATAATCATCATATTGCCGGAGCGCTACACCCCCGGCAGTTATAAACTGTAAAATTTGTTGCCATTCATCTTTAGTAATATCTCTGTAGCAGTAGGTCGTTTTGATTTCTTTGAAAACCCGGTCAGGAAGAAACCCATCAGAAATAGCCAGCGTACTTAAATATTGTATCAATACATCATAACACAAAATCCTCGGGTCACGGCTTTCGATCAATTTTATTTCTGTAGCTTCTTTCAGAGCGGCGGCTTCCATTAGTTCAAGAGAATGTGTTGGCAGAAAATAGATCTTGCTTATTTCTCCCGGCCTGTGGCCACTCCTTCCTGCCCTTTGCAAAAATCTGGCAACCCCCTTTGGCGAACCCACCTGTATAACGGTTTCGACCGGGCGAAAATCAACTCCCAGGTCAAGGCTTGCGGTGCATACTACAACCTTAAGCTTTCCCGTGTGTAGATTTTCTTCGACCCAAAATCTTAGCTCCTGCTCAATACTCCCATGATGCAGGGCAATGGCACCTGCAAGGTCGGGGCATGCGGTAAGTAAAGCCTGGTACCACATTTCACTCATGCCCCGTGTATTTATAAAAATGAGCGTGGTAGTACTTTGCATGATTATGGGAATTACTTTATCAACCAGCCTGATTCCCAAATGGCCAGCCCATGGAAACTTTTCAATTTCATCCGGGAAAACTGATTCTATTTGAATGGGCTTATCAATTTGAGCAGTTACGGTTATGCCTGACCTCATCCGGGGTCCTTCGCGATTTTGATAGGTATCCAGGGAGAGGGGGGAGAGTAGCACTTCTTTGGCCTGTTCAAGATTTCCTATAGTCGCGCTGATTCCCCAAATTGAACATTGATCCTTGTCGGTGTCCGGATTGGATATTGATCCGGTATTTGGATGTTGAATATTTATAAGTCTTGAAATTGCCAGCTCTACCTGAACCCCACGTTTACTTCCGAGTAATTCATGCCACTCATCAACCGCAATAATTTTAAGCGATTTAAAAAAAGCAGGATAATTTTTTTGTGCAAGCAACAGGTGCAGGCTTTCGGGAGTTATGATGAGCACTTCAGGCATTTGCCTAGTTTGTTTCTGCCGGTCGGTGATACTGGTATCACCATTACGAATGCCTACTTTCCAATTCATACCCAGCTCAAAAATCACTTCTTCCATTGCCCTGCCTATATCTTTCGCAAGGGCACGCAACGGGGTGATCCATAAGAGCCGGAGATCGTTTTTTGTTTTTGTTTTGAAATTTTTTGGATGTTCATTAATGAAGTCGATAACGGCCCCGAGGAAAACAGAAAATGTTTTGCCACACCCGGTGGGCGCATTTACCAATCCTGATTTTTTATCAAGAATATGCTGCCACGTTTCTTCCTGGAAAGCGAATGGAGTATAACCTTTGGAAGTAAGCCATTGTTGAATTACTTTATAGCCATTTGTTGAATATAGTACCACGAAACTAAATTAAGGTACATTCGATAATTTTAAACGTTATTTAAAGAAAATATTTTAATTTTATATTTACATTTTATAAATATTCCTACTATATGACTAGTAAAAAGATAACGTATACCAGCACGTTGCCGGACAAGGTAATGGAAGAGGTTGTGGAATATGCAAAAAAGAAAAAAATTTCTAAAAATAAAGTTATAGAGATAGCCGTAAAAAAGCTTTTAGAGGAAGAAATTAGAAATGAACTTCAGCGCACATTTACTCTTGCCGCAAATGATAAAGAATTACTTAAAATGGCAGAATGGGGCCTCGGAGATTATTTAGAGCAATTAAAAGAACTTGAAAAATAATGCAAAAGGAAATCTGGATGACTGATTTGAACCCTGTCCAAGGCAGTGAACAAAGTGGAATAAGACCGGTGGTAATTATCAGCGGCAATTCGATGAATAAATATTATGGCGTTGTAATTATTTGCCCCCTTACGACTAAGGTAAAGCCCTATAAAAGTTGTCCCGTTATAGAACCAGATAAGCTTAATAAATTAAAGTCTCCGAGCCAGGTAATTTCATTTCAGATAAGAACCATTGCAAAATCAAGATTGAAAAAAAGAATTGGGTCGATTTCAGAAAGTATGCTTGAACAAATAAAAGATGGGATCAATATTGTCCTCAATTACTAATATTATTCCTTTCCAATTTAAAGATTACTATTTCCCATACATTTTCAGCATCGCTTTTAAATC
>Ga0068860_100006686_pt1 | contig 11574 bp, 17 predicted proteins | sample KBSSwiS32_FD_66597 | JGI IMG/M metagenome (GOLD analysis project Ga0068860, IMG submission 66597) | Switchgrass rhizosphere microbial communities from Kellogg Biological Station, Michigan, USA - KBS Switchgrass S3-2 | ecosystem: Host-associated > Plants > Roots > Rhizosphere > Soil ... | reverse complement strand
GGCGACCGGCAATTACCATCGCACGCTGGCGCACAGACTGCTGACCGCGCGGTTCGAGCTGCGCCTCATATCGTCAGTCGCGCTCGCCCGCACGCGCGAGGCACTGCACAACGGTTGGGACAAAAACGATTCCAAGGATGCCCAGGTCATCCTGCACATGCTGCGGATCGGGGCGACGCAGCGCTATGTCGATCCGCTGGCGGCCGGGATCAACGACCTGCAGGAACTGTCGAAAACCCACGAGACGATCTCCAAGGCCAAGATGCAAACCTGGCATCGGATCCTCACCCACTATTTGCCGCTCTACTTCCCCGAGATCGCCCGCTTCGCCGGCAACAGCAGATCCGACTGGTTCTTTGCGCTCATCGAGCGGTTCCCCACTCCTGCCAGCATCACTGCCCTCGACGCTGAGACATTCTCCGCCGCGGCCTGGCCTCTCATTGGCCGTAAGGTTTCCAAGGCTCGTCTTATCAATGACATATACGAAACGGCCTGCGCTTCCGTCGCTCTGCCGGTCCCGGAGGATTCGGCAGCAATTACCATGTTCCGCATGGTCATCGCGCAGGGGCGCAGTCTCATCCAGCAGCGTGACGAGATAGAGCGGCTTGCGCATGCGAGGCTGGCTGAGCATGTCGATTACCAGCTGTTGCGCAAGATTCCTGGCATCGGCCCGATCAACGCGCTGACCATCCTGGCGGAAGCCGGCGATCTGCGCCGGTTCAATCATCATCGCCAATTTCTGAAATTCTGCGGCCTTGATCTCGCGACATGTCAGTCAGGCGCGTTCCGTGGCCGCACAAAGCTGTCCAAGTACGGCAATGCACGATTGCGCCGGACCTTCTGGATGGCTGCTCAGGTTGCCGCGCGTCAGCGCGACAACAGCTTCCGCGATAAGCTCGGACGGTATGTAGCCGGGCACGCGGACGATGCCGACCGTCGCCGCAAGGCGATGACGGCGCTCACCGCCAAGATGGCGCGCGTGGCTCACGCCGTCATAAGACGGGGACAGAGTACCGGCCGTTCCTCGAACGGCCGGATGCCAGGTGGAAGGCCCCCTCTCTGATGTGCCGTGAGGGCGCGAGAGCGACCCTATAGATAATGTTCGGGCCTTCCACCTGGGTGCGTATCTCGTCTTAAGGATGGGGAGGACCACGGCCGCCTCGACGCCGCTGGATCCTGTGTTTGCTATGGCAGGGAGCGGTCCCGTTGACGGTGGGAGCCATCTGGCTCAGAATGCATGCCACGCCGATGGTTGTCGGCGCATAGATATCTGCTGGCTAAAATCCGCCGCTCTTCCCGACATAGGACGTTGTTGCTGACGATCATGCCTGGCTTGCCATGCCGTTCGATCAGCTCAGCCAGTTCACGCACGACACGGCGCCCCAAGATCGAGGTGTCGGGCACCGCTGCAAGACACTCCCTGGTCACGTCATCGACCACGTTGAGCACCCGGAACCGCCGACCTGAGGCCATCTGGTCGTGGACGAAGTCCAGGCTCCAGCGCTGGTTCGGTAGAGCAAGCACCGGAGCCGGCGCCCTCGTGCCCACAGCGCGCCTGCGGCTGTGTCGTCGTCTGACCGCCAGTCCCTCTTCGCAATAGAGCCGCTGGGTCTTCTTGCGGTTGATCATCACACCCTCCCGGCGCAGCAGGATATGCAGACGGCGATAGCCGAACCGGCGACGCTGGTTGGCCAGATCGCGCAGCTTCTCGCGAAGCGCGGCATCGTTGCCCTGGGTAGAACGGTAACGCACGCTCTTGCGATCGGCATCTATGACACGGCACGCCCGCCGTTCGCTCATCTTGTGGCAAGACTGGAGATGCGCGACAGCTTCCCGCTTGGCGGCGGGCGTCAGAACTTTTTGTCAGGAGATCCTTCAGGGCAGCCTGGCGAGCATCGCATCGGCCAAGAGTCGCTTCAGCTTGGCGTCCTCATCCTCGAGCGCCCGCAGCCGCTTCGCATCGGACACCTCCAGGCTACCGTACTTGGCCCTCCAGTTGTAGATCGTAGCTTCCGACACGCCATGCCGCCTTGCCAAGTCGCCGGTCTTCGCACCCGCCTCGGCCTCCTTCAGCACCGCAATGATCTTCCACGAGCGCCGCGAAAGCATGGGCTGATCCTGCCTGAAACCCGAAGAACCAGGTCAAACCGCCCAAATGCCCCCGGACAGATCAACGGCACCCCTAAAACGGTCGGGATGGATAGGCATAACCCGTCGTCATGTCGACGAGCTTCGAACGATCCAGTTTTTTTGCGGGCCACCAGCTCGCGGCGTTCGCGTAGGGTATCCACCGCGATGCGCGGCCGCCGAGACGATTGCGATGCAGAGTTGGGGTCGGCAGAAGCGGTAATTCAGGATGTCCAGTCGCTTCGGATATCTCTGCCTGGGTTGCCTACAATAATTGCTCCCGGGGCGACTGTTTTTGTCACCACGCTACCGGCTCCGATCTTCGCGTCATCTCCAATAGTAATAGCCCCTAGGATGATCGCGCCTGCGCCGAATTCGACTCTATTGCCAATCGACGGTGGCGCACTTTCGCCCTCTTTAGTCAATTTATTTCCGATCGTGACAGAATGTCGTAAAATACAATCGTCGCCAATGACAACAGCCTCGTTGATGACCAATGCTGTACTATGATAAAAAACAGGTCGATGACCGATACGGACAGTAGTGGGAATGTCGACGCCCATGATCCAGTCAACCACGATACGATAGATTAGCCTAATCGGCTTAGTTATCCCGCGCACGATGGGCGAGGAGCTTGCGCCACTAGCAAAAGCAATCCTGTAAAACGCCAAGATAAACTTCGACTTCGCGTGCGAATTGCATGCTATATCTTCTCTAATAAGAGATATTATGGTCGATCTAGCCATTAATACTTCCCTTATTATTACCCGCAGAGCGACCCAGCATGCGCCCTAAGCGTGACCAAAGTTTAGATGGATAAGAAATTGAAGATATTATTAAGAACAACAATCGCTGTGGATAGAAGTCGGAAAATAGATATTTCCTGTAAAATTTTATATGCACAAAATACACATAAACCCAAAGTTTTGAGGTTTTTGTGCCAAATATCTTATCGCGCAAACTGTATGTTTTTCTTATTGTTGAGAAGGGCAGTATGTTTGACGCACTTTTTTGGTGTACACGATAACGCATTAATACTCCATCCACGTTTGCGAAGCGCGCGCCTGCCGCCAGCATACGAGCGAAGATATCGTAGTCCTCCGCCGGCACATGCGCCTGTACATATAGTTGCGACTTGAAAAATTCCGCGCGTCCCATCACCGTAGGATGAAGCACTCCGTGTTCACCTGCGCGAATCTTCACGGCGATTGCATCGTGCGTTACGGGGAAGTTCGTCGTCCCAAGTACTTTACCCGTGTCTGAGTGAAAAATCTCTGCATTGGAACCAATAACATCACATCGTCCGGAGGCGAGCCACTCATGCTGCACTTCGATCCGCTCCGGCAACATTACGTCATCTGGATCAATTCGCATGATGAACTGGCCGGTTGCTCGTTTGATACCGGCGTTGAGTGCATTACCGAATCCCTGATTGCGCTCCAAAGGCATGATCTGGAGGAAAGGCAGCCGTGAACAGAAGTCTCGACATATACTCAGAGAATTGTCTGTCGATCCGTCGTCGACAAAGATCAACTCCTTTGGGGGGTGATCCAAGTTCTCGAATGATAAGAAGAATTCATTAAGATATTGACCATTATTATAATTTGCACACACAACACTAATATCGAAATATGTCTTCATAACCCAAATCTCATTGGTTTGAGGCTGCGAAAAATGTCTCCGAAAGGTCTTTCACGAGATTCTCTCCGTAATATCGTTCTAAGAGGATATGATATCCTGCGGAATGACTGCCGCTCGGCACAATAGGATTGTCGGCAGGCACAAAAGCTTCTGCAAAGATAAGCTTGTAAGTTTTTCCGGCCGGCTGCAAGCGGAAGGGTATGCTGATTGGCCATGCGAGGACCGAGTTGGCCCCTTGGTGGTGGGTGACTTCGGCAGCCTTGGGCCTGGGGCAAGTTGATGGACGCTGCGGGCCTGCTGCCGCCCAGCGACAGATCAGCATGCTGACGCTCGCGGTAACTTGAGCCTTCGATCTGGTCGACGACGGCGTAGTGGCGAAGGCAGTCGAACAGCGCAGCGACGATGACGGGATCACCGAGCACGTCCCCTTGTTCGGCGAAGCGGCGGTGGAGGGGGCGTCATGGCGCTGTCCATAGCGGGCACTGATGAACCGGAAAAACGGGTTTTGGTCGCCAGGCATGGCCGGAACATAGCCCATCTCACCGGGGAGAGGCAGCTCGGCGCGGCACAATAATCGGATCCTCGCGGGGAGCACCCCCTCGCGATCAGCTTTGGCGAAGATGGCGGCGGATCAGCGCACGGGATAAAGTAGATATTACGACCAGCGCACATCGCCTCGAGCGTGATCGCGAGACGGCGTTTACCGGCCCTCGGCGGGCCGAGCAAGTAAACACTCCTCGCTCGGTTGACGAAGTGGCGGTGTTAGGAATTTCGTGTTCATGCGGGCATAGAGGGTAAGAAGGAGACCCGAAATGTCTCGATGCAAAGAGTCTGCGATATCGAATGAATTGCTGGACCAGTTTCTAGCCGGCGGCGCTGCAGCAAGGCCGCCTGCTGGATGCGCTGAAGAAGGCGCTGGCGGAGCGCGCGTTGAACGCGGAGATGGACCATCACCTCGCTGGCGAGGGCGGCGGCAACACGCGCAACGGCTATGGCCGGAAGGCGGCGATGACCGACACGGGTAGCCTGGCGATCGCGGTGCCGCGCGACCGTCAGTCGAGCTTCGATCCGCAACTGATCGCCAAATGTCAGCGGCGCTTCCTGGGCTCCGACGACAAGATCGTGTCGATGTACGCGCGAGGCATGAGCACGCGCGAGATCGCCGGCTATCTCCAGGAGCTGTAGGGCATCGATGCATCGCCCGACCTGGTTAGGCGGTGACCGACGCGGTGCTCGACGAAGTCGCCATCTGGCAGCAGCGGCCCCTGGATCCGGTCTATCCCTTTGGTCTTTTTCGATGCGATCCAGGCCAAGATCCGCCACGAAGGCATGGTCCGTAACAAGGCGATCCACATCGCGCTGGGCGTCCACGCCGATGGCGCCAAGGAGGTGCTCGGGCTGTGGCTCGAGCAGAATGAAGGCGCCAAATTCTGGCTGCGGGTGATGAATGAGCTCAGGAACCGCGGCACCGAGGACATGTCTGCTCGCCATGGTCGATGGCCTGAAAGGCTTTCCCGAAGCGATCACCGCTGTGTTTCCTGACGCCGTCGTCCAGACATGCATCGTCCATCTGCTACGAAACTCGATGGATTTCGTCTCCTGGAAGGACCGCAAGGGCCTGGCGACGGCGCTCAAGGCAATCTACCGTGCCCCGGCGCAAAGACCGCCGAACAGGCGCTGACGGCGTTCGAGGCAGGCCCCTGGGGCCGCCGCTATCCCGCCATCGGCCAGAGCTGGCGGCGGGTCTGGGCCGAGGTGATCCCATTCTTCGCCTTCCCCGACGAGGTCCGCCGGATCGTCTATACGACCAGCGCGATCGAGGCGTTGAATTTAGATCCTTGAAACCCTCAAAGGACAACCGCCGAGCTTCTGCAAATTACAGATCTACGGCCTAGAAAGAACGTGCCGCCGAATTGGCGACCCACACGCGCAAGCATGCACGCTTAAGCTTGAAGTTGCGTCAAGTGGTAGAGGACGCGCAGGATCGGCATTCTGAGTCAGGATGCCCGAGCAGATTGCAACATTAACAGACGACTAAGCGCAGCTCGCGTGGGGATATCAAAAAACCTTTGCATCATTGGACTTAGGGACACCGCAAAAAGGAACACAGCTAATCCCAACAGCCACTTTCCGATTGAGGACGCAGGAGCAAGTGTGCTTGCGGCGAAGATTACCGGGGCGTGGATTGCATATAAAGGATACGAGATGTCGCCCAACCACTTTGCGACACGTATACCGTTCCCTTCGCCCTCTATGGATTGAGAACCTGCAACGACAAGCAGTGGAGAGACAACGATCACCACCAATATGTCATAGAGTCCACTAAGCCTAAATGGGAAAAGCAGAACTAAAAATGTTAATGCCAGAACGCTGTACATTGGCCACTTTGGGACAATATTCGAAAGGACCTGTAGGTGTCTCCGAATGAGAACACCTGCAAAAAACGAAAATGTCACTCGAATCATGCCAAGGGACAACTCTCCCTTAGCCCAGCCGAAGCCCGCTGCATGATAATGCGCAATAGTGATCGCCAATCCTAGTCCACTTATGGCGACTAGTACAAGTAAAACTCGTGGCGATATCCACCTGAATAAGACAGCATAAAGGCTGTTAATGATAAGTTCGTAGAAAAGAGACCATTCAGGTGGGTTTGTCGGGAACATGCGGTTTCCTTCCCCATAAAGGTAGGGAAGAATTAAACTGTTGAGCGAAAAGGCAATTGGAAGTGCAGTGTCGCCAATTTCTTTCGATAAAGGCCCATCGAACAAAATTATCTGCAACGCCCCGAAGCATACTCCTAGAAAAATAAGTGGCCAAAATCTTATAAATCGCATAATAATAAAATGCGCTGGCGTTATCGATCGACCGATCCGCGTATCATAGGCATGAGCAATTACAAATCCGCTAAGAACAAAAAATAAGTCAACTGCCAGATAGCCTGATATGAACATTCCCTTGGGAGCCAAGCCCGCTTGTCGAATGTGATGCAACGTCACGGCCAACGCTGCGACTCCCCGCATCCCGTCAAGTACCGGAAATTTCTGTGTCACGTCGCCAGCCCCCACTGGTTTAGGAATTTGCACCTATGCAGTAGCACGAGGTGCCGAGTTCGCAAGCGAGCGTAGCAACAATGGCAAAGCAAACGATGGACCTAATTCGAGGTTGCGGGCATTGAGGCCGTCAAGTGATCGCTTTGCTGGCGTCGAAGGTATAGAAAGCGCGCCTCGTTCGAGATCAATTGTAGGCGAGGGTTATTTAGCCCCCGGAATCATAAATCCCCGATTGGGTCAGCCACTATCGCGGATTTCCCTTATTTCCGACGCCTCACCTGAGCTGAATCTCCCACGCAGTCCTGCGGCGTCCGGGACAAGTATCTCACTTTCTAATGAGAACATATGGGGACATTCTAAATGGCGGCAACGCTGATCCGTATGGAGTGCGCTATGACTACCGACGAGAGGCAGATCGCGCTGGAACGTGTGCGGGAGATCGGACGCATAGCTGCCGGCAGCGGTACCTTTCAGAACATCGCGAAAACGCAAGACGAACGTGCCGTTCGGCCGCTGGCTGCTCGCTCAACCGGCCGAGGAGGTGCTCACACCCCTGACCGAGGCGGCCAAGCGTTATCCCAAGGTCCCGAAGGACGGCAACCCCGACGACCTCCGCGCCAGGCTCAACGCTTGCGGCGCCGAGGGCGAGATGTTCGAAGTCGTCGACGACGCGGAACTCGACTGGTCGAGCTGCTGACCATGGCCGAGCGCTTCCGGAGCACCGTCTGCGACAAGCCGCGTGCGCCGTGGCGGACGAGTCGCGACGATGCAATGCGCGATGCGATTGCGCTTGAGCTCGCATCCTGGGATGCCTCGCGCCGCGAGCGGTTCCTCGCCGTGCCGGTCGACATGGCAAGGAAGGGCAGCGCAGCAGATCAGGGCGCCAGTGGCCCGGGATAAGGCGGACACCATCGCAGCTCATGCGGCATGGATACTGGATTCGCGTTCTCTGTCGTTGCGGCAACAATACACGCTTGACCCGCTGCAAATCCTGAGCGACCGAGCTGCGAGCTCGGGACCGCCCCTGGACGGTTGCGGCATGGACGGCGCTCGCTGCCGGTATGGTGATCGGCATCGGGGCGGGACGCCTTGTCAGGGCGCCCCTCACCTTCTACGCCTTCGGGCTGCTCGCGGCCGATGCCCGGCACCCGCATACACGCCGGCGCTACATGACGGCATGGCACGGTGTTGGACTGGCGCTGCTCGCCGTGGTGACCCTGGTCCTGCTCCTCCTGTTATTGCCCGCCGCACGCTGGGCACGAATGCACTGATGGCGATGGTCGGTATCGTCACGTCGCTGCTCGCGCCGACGCTGACCAGTGTCGGTGACTCCATCGTCCGCTTCATGTCGGTCGCCGGACACGGATCGCGGCACGTCATCGTTCGCCACGCCAAGGGAATGGTGTCGTTTCTGGCCGTCGCGGTGCCGGGATGCTGGGCCTGGCTCGGACCGATCGCGGGCGGCATCGTCTTCGCCACGGGGCCGCGATGGTGCTGCTCCTGACGCTACGCGTCCTCGCCTGTCGGCTGCATGCCAAGCTGTTTGCCGATTTCCTCGTCTCTATCCTCGCAGGGATACTTATGCTGATCGCCTACTCGATGTCGGTGGCCTTGCCCCTCATCGCGCTCGCCATACTCTGGCAATTGCAACGCCGGACGGGCGAAGACATGGCTGCTGGCATGAACCTCGCCGTCGATCTGACAAGTGCGATCGTCTAGCGGAGCGGACAGCGCGTCGTGCAGGACGTCGATCTGCCCATCTCGCCCGGATCGTGGTTCGACCTGATCGGCGCCAACGGATCGGGCAAGACCAGCCTGCTCAGGGTACTCGGCGGCGGGCTGCCCTTCGCCGGCGGATCATGCTGGATCGGTGACGAGGAGATGTCGACGATCGTGCCGCTCGCGCGCTGCGTTTCGGCTCCTCTCCTCCTACAAACAAGCTGCCGGATGCCTTGCGTGGATGCGATGTTCTCGACTCATCGGCGGGAGCATTGACGATGTCCGCCTTCGCTTGGGTACACTGCATGAGGCGCTGGGTCTGGCTGCGCCGCTCGACCGCTGGATCGGCGACTGCTCTGTGGGTATGCGACAGCGGATTACCATCGCTGCGGCGTTCGCGGGCGGTCACCCGCTCGTGATCCTTGACGAGCCGTTCAACTGACTCGATCCGCGTTGCGATTTTCGACCTGCGCGAGGTCCTGGACTTCGGGCCGGGTGATCACACGCCTGACGAGAACACGATCTGGCTTTTCGCGAGCGGCTCACGCGCTCGGGACGATCGAGAAGCCGTTCCACGAGTTTGATCGTTAGCTCAAGGCGAACGGCTACCTGACCATGGGCAGGCAGATCGTCGGTGCCAGCTTGGTGGCGGCGCCGCAGCAACGCAATACCGCCGCCGAGCTGGCGAGTATCGACATGGCAGGATCGCCGCGCTTGCTGACGTCCAATCGGCATCACCAACAACGGTACGATCCAGACCCGAAGTGGCGGAAAACGCGGGCATCCGAGTGATCGAGGCCAGCGGAAGCCGCCTGAAGCACCGATTGCCTGAGTTCACCCCTTACCACTTTGCCCTTCAAATTCGCGAGGATTTCTGTGATTCTTTGTTGGCCATGGGAGACGCTGACACACCCGCTCCAAAAGACTTTGAGGCTTCAGCGGATCGAGTCGGGGGCGCTAGGGCAGATGTGGTTGGAGCAAGGCGGGCAAAAGTCGACCTCGCGGCCTGCAATGTATCCCTAGAGTTCCAAGAACGAAAACCGTCACGTTAAAATATATTACTTCCGGGAGAATTTTTCTCGTTTATATAACAATATCTTATTAAGGAATTGTCATGAAAAGAAGAAATTTTATGTCTTCTCTCCTATTAGGGTGTTGTGGCATGAATATTGTAAATAAGTCCAGAGCAGATATATTGCCAGACTTAGCGAACCCACCGCCCCCACCACATCATATGATTGAGTTCGAAGCGCTCGGAGGCGTGGGTGATGGGGATCCCAGTACTGGTAGAGGGACTGATAATGCCAGCGCGTTTGCGCGAGCTGAGGTCATCGCCCAACAAGGATATGGAGTAAAATTTAGATCAAGAGCTTGCTACAAAACAACAAAGCAAATAAATTTACATAATATGTATTGGATAGGAGACAAAATATCTAGTCCGATAATATTTGGCTGGTTTTCTGAAAAAGGTCAAAAGATAATAGGGCGATCTAGGCAAAAAAATCAGCTATCAGCATGCATTATGGGGCTTACCTTTCATAGGTGTGGGCCATTTGCCGAGCATGGAATAGTTGTCGATAATATCGAAAAGCTTTACCTTGATATAGCTGTGACGAGCGAGCCGGGTGCGCAGGGTGGGGCTATCGGGATATCTCCATTTTTCCCTGAAAACCGGCATTCTCGCAATTGCTTTATCAAAGCCAGAATTACTAACAGCGGTGACTATGGAGTGCAGCTTGGGTCTGTAAGCGGGGCAATCATTGATGTATTTGCTCATGATTGCTACAGAGAAGTAGTTGGGATAGAGCCGATAGTCTTTGGATCTCTAAAAGTAGAATTCCATAATATATCAGGTAACAGAATATTGTTACCGGGTTTAGATTTGTCCAATGGTGACCCAGTACTTTACTGCAGTGGAACTGGATCGAGAGGACCCTTGATTCCTGGAAATCATTATTTCATTATTAGAAATTATGATCAAAGTGTATCTTTAGCGGAAAGTCGATTATCGGCAATTAGTGGATTTAGGTTGAATTTAGATAAAGTTGATGGAGAGCATTATTTTGCGAAAGCAGCTATAGTTGAGAGTATTACAATACGTAACGCAAATATAGTCGATAATTTTGCCAAGAAACCGACCATGTATGCCAACACTAAGGGGTATATAGTTATAACGGGAAATAGTGGAGGATATATGGAGGACATTAGCATAGGAAAGATTTATATTGAAGGAAATCAGCGCTATTCTAAGGGAAAATCCTTTGGGGTTTACGTTCAAGGAGCAAGAAACCTGTTGCTCGCAGATGTTAAAATAAATGGATGTGATGATGCGATAGTTGTTGGTGATGGATGGTTGAATGGAATGTTCGATGAATATGGGCGACCTATTCATGTTGAGACTGGCTACGCGAGAATATCGTCGAAAAATGTATCTGTCGTTAACCCGCACCTTACGAATTTTCGTGAAAATGGAGTTCTTTTTAGGGGAAATGGTGGTAGTTTGAATGGTGGTACATTTAACAGTAACGTTAGACACTCTAAAGCATTACTAAGGGAATGATTTAGAAGTTCCATGACGTGGCGAAATGGGCATCCCGTTCGCCGATGATCGAGCGCTATAGCAGTATGGCAGTACGAGGAGCACACTGTCTCTCTGATCACGTCCTATGCATTCATTGGGCAGCCAAAGGACATCAGGGCTGCCGATGATAATAGGACGGTGAGGGGCTGATCAAATGCGGACATTCGTGCTTTCGAGTAGGAATTGCCCTGCCCCTCCCCGTCATGTGATACAGCGCTCATGGCTCCCGCCCCTGCCCAACCCGAGCTTTTCCAGCTCGACAGCCCCCTCACCGGCGAGATCCGTGGTGAGCGCTCGCTTATGGCGTTTCCGTTCTTTGCGCTCAGCAAGAACGCGTGGATGAAGCCGCTGGCCTATGCCACGCCCGATGTCTCGATCGAGGTGCGGCCGAGCGCGCGGGGGGTGGCGACGATCTATGACAAGGAGATCGTGCTCTACATCGCCTCGCTGATGGCC
>Ga0068860_100006679_pt1 | contig 11586 bp, 7 predicted proteins | sample KBSSwiS32_FD_66597 | JGI IMG/M metagenome (GOLD analysis project Ga0068860, IMG submission 66597) | Switchgrass rhizosphere microbial communities from Kellogg Biological Station, Michigan, USA - KBS Switchgrass S3-2 | ecosystem: Host-associated > Plants > Roots > Rhizosphere > Soil ... | reverse complement strand
AGCCGTTGCGCTCCATGATCAGCAGCTGGTCTTCGACATAGGTGCCTTCGACGCCGCCCATCGCCGTGTCGAGCAGCGGCTTGATGTCGCTCCAGATTTCCGACCACACGTCCGCGGTCGGCCGGCCGAGCGCCCAAGGGTGCTTGCCGCCGATGATCGTCTTGTAGGCGTCGTTGTAGAAGAAGAGCAGTTCGGGTCCCCAACCGACCCAGATCGGCTGGCGCGACGTGAGCATCACGCGGATCGCGGTCTTCAGGCTCTGCGGCCACGATTCGGGGCGGCCGAGCGGCGTCGCCGACCAGTCGTGCGCACGGCACAGCGCACCGAGTTCGCCGCCGCCTGCAAGGAAGGCTGCGGCGCCATCGGGTTCTGCAGCGCCGTGCACGTCGTTCATCCGTTGCTCCAGTCGAGATCGACGCCGGCTCGATATCATCGATGGCGCGGCGATGCTGTCCTGGCCGCATCACGGCAATGCCTGCATCGATGCGGCCGGAAATGACCGTCCGGTGCGAGCCCCTGTTCGTCGGCGAAACATACCGGCGGAGGGGTGCGCCAGCAGCGGTACGATGGCGTCGTGCACCTGAACGGGCGGCATACGCCGCAACTGCGCTACTTCGGCACCGTTTCCTCGAAACGCGCCTCGCCGATCAGCACATAGATCGGCCGCAGCGCCTGGGTGTGCTGGCAGATGATGCGAAAGCAGGCCAGCATGGGGCCCGCCAGCAGCACGCCAACGATGCCCCACAGCCAGCCCCAGAGCAGCAGCCAGACGAACACGACGACTGGATTCAGCGCGAGGCGGCGGCCCAGTACCGTCGGCGTGATCAGCTGGCCTTCGATGGACGCGAGCAGCAGGAACGTGCCCGGCACCGCGAATGCGTGCCCCAGGCTGTCGAACGTCGAGAAGCCGGCCACCGCCAATACCAGCGCGCTGATCGCCGCGCCGACGTACGGCGCAAAGTTCAGCACGAAGACCATCGCGCCCCAGAGCAGGGCATTCGGCATCTGGATCGCCATCAGCGCGAGCGCCGTCGCGAAGCCGAGACTGAAATTGATCAACGTGATGGTCAGCAGATAGCGCGACATCTCGCGCTGGATGTCGCGCGCGATGCTGACGACGATGCGCTTTTCGGTCATGCCCGGCGCGACCTCGACCAGGCGGCGCAGAAAGTTGTCGCCCGACGACAGGAAGAAGAACAGCAGCAGGATCACGACGGCGATCGTTTCCAGCACGCGCGGCGTACCGGTCAGGATGCCGCCGACCAGCGAGCCTTTGTCCTTGAGCACGACTTGTTGCTGAGGACTGCCCGGCCCCTGGGTCAGCGTGGCCAGGCTCTCGGTCGCCTTCTCCGCCTGCAGCACGGGCTTCCGCAGGTCCTTGACGCTCTGCGCGAGCGACTCGATCGCCTCCGGCACCCGGGTCAGCCATTCCTTGGCCGGCTGCGCCAGTGCCGCTATCGCGCCGACGGCAACGCCGACGACGAGGATCACGGTGAGGCCGCTGGCCAGCATGCGCGGCGCGCGCAACCGCTGGAACAGTCCGACGAACGGCGAGAGCAGCAACGAAAGCAGCAAGGCCACGAGGATCGGCGCAAGAATTTCCTTGCCGATGTAGCAAGCGAGGAGGACGGCAAGAGTGGCCAGCACGACCAGTGCACGTGCGATCGTCGCAAGACGTACGGCGGTCGGCTTCGGGGGCCGCGAAACGGTCGGCAGGATTGCCGGTGGACGCACGGATTCAGCCATGGCGGACCTGCGATGAGGAGTTGCCGATGCGCGCGATCATACGTCACCGGTCCTGTATCGCGACCATTGCGGCCCGCACGGCGGAACGCGCCGCAGACGTGCGAATCAGCCGTTTTGCATGTGCAACTTGCCCGATTCCTCCGCGCGATCGTGCAAAACCGCAGCCGCTTCCTCGTGCGCGACCACCGGCTGCTTCGTGCCGAGCGCGTCGGCGTGCACCGCGCGACGACGACCGCTTTGCTTGGCCTCGTAGAGCAGTTCGTCCGCGCGCTTGAGCGCCGCGCGCGCAGAGTCGTGCGCGCCGGGTCTGCTCGTGAATGCGCCGAGGCTGATCGTCACGTGCGCGGCACACGTGGAATCGGCGTGCTCGATCTGCAGGCGGCTCACCGCGGTCAGGATATCGCGCAATTTCGCTCGCACGCCTTCGGCGTCGCCGCCCGGCAGGACGATGACGAATTCCTCGCCGCCATAGCGGGCGACCAGGTCGCCCGGGCGCACGCATTGATTCGCAATCGTCTGGGCGATCGCGCGCAGGCACTCGTCGCCCAGCGCGTGGCCGTAGCGGTCGTTGTAGCGTTTGAAGAAGTCGACATCGAGCAGGATTACCGTAAGCCAGTGGCCGTCGCGTTGCGCGCGCTTCCATTCCTGGTCGAGTACGCTGTCGAACTTGCGTCGATTGGCAACGCCGGTCAGCGCGTCTTCGGTGGCCAGGCGCTGCATCGCATCGCGTGCGGCAACGAGGTCGGCGGTCCGTGCGGCGACTTCCGTTTCGAGCTGACGTGTGCGCACGGCCAGCGCGTGCAAGCGCCAGCGCAGTGCGGCATAGGCTGCCAGCACGGCCACGATCGCGTAGGCCGCAAACGCCCAGACGGTGAGCCAGGGGGCAGGCCGAAGCGTGAAGGAAATGCTCGCCGGACCGGAGACGTTGCCGCGTGCGTCGCGGCCCCAGGCGTGAAAAGTATACTCGCCGGCGCCGAGGTTGGTGTATTCCTTGATCCCGGTCGTCGCCCACTCGGACGGCTGCGGATCGAAGCCGGTCAGCTGGAATCGATAGCGAACGCGCGATTCGCCGCCGTAGGCAAGCAATGCCGTGGCAAAGGTCAGGTTGCGCTCGGAGTACGGCAAGGTTTCGCCGCCGCGCAGCAGGCGGCTGTGGTCAGTCAGTTGCGCGGTGTCGATGACCAGCGGCTTTGGCAGGTTGTCCGGCTGTTCGCCGCGCGGATCGAACATGCCGATTCCGCGAGCCGTGCCGACCCAGATGCGGCCGTCCTTGTCGACTTCCCGGGCGCTTCGCTGGCAATCGCTGCTGGGCAGCCCGTCTTCCGTCGTAAACAATTCCGCATCGAAGCGGTCCGGGTTCGGCGCCGCCGGCCGGTGCGTGCTGAGACGGGCGAGACCGCGCGTCGTGCACAGGTAGATTCTGCCGGCGTGATCCTGCGAGATGCTCATGACACTGTCGCTCGGCAACGCCGGCGACGTCTGCGTCGTGAACGACTCCCAGCGCGCGCGTGCGTCGTCGAGGCGAATGCGCGATGCGCCGGCGGAATAGGTTCCTGCCCACAACCACCGCGTACCGTCGGCGTCATGCGTCACGGCCAGCGTGCCGACGTTCTCGCCGGGCAGGCCTTGCGCCTTGCCGATCACGCTCCAGCGCCCGTCGCGCAGACGCGCAATGCCCCGGCTCGTTGCCGCCCACAGCGTGGGCGTTCCGTCCGCCGCCCGCGTTTCGAGCAGACGCACGACGAGTTCGCTCGGCAACCCGTCACTCTGGCGATAGTATGTCCAGCGATCGCGGGCGAAACGGCCGAGCCCGCGTTCACTGCCTACCCAGATCACGCTCGAGCCGTCGTCGTCGGCCGTTTCCAGCAGGTGATAGACCTTTTCGTTCGGCAGGACGGCCTTGTCGAACACCGACCAGCGGCCGCCTTCGAGGCGGCCGATGCCGCCCCCGAACGACGCGACCCACAGCACCCGGCTGCCGTCGGCGGCGCGTGTTTCGAGCAGCGAGTAGATGATCGCGTGGCGCAGCGATTCAGGCAGAGGCACCGGGACGAAGCGGTCGCCGGCGAAACGCGCCAGTTCGCCGTCCGACGTGCCGGCCCAGATCACTTCGCTGCCGGCGTCGTCGCGAGTGAGCAGCAAAGACGTCACGGCGCCGGCCGGCACACCCGTGGCCGCGTCGAATGCCGTCCACATGTTCGGCGACAGGCGTACGACGCCGCCGCCCCAGGTACCAAGCCACAGGGTCTGCAGTCCGCCAGGCGACGATGTTTCGAGCACCTTCCAGATGATCCGGATCGGCAACCCGCTGCGGTCGTCGTACAGCGTGAAGCGTCCGCGTTCGAAGCGCACCAGGCCGCCTTCGGTACCGATCCACAGCGCCGGCGAGCCGTCGGCAGCGCGGCTGCGGGTGATGACTTCGACGTTGCTCGGCAGCCCTGCGGCGGCGTCGAGCAGCGTCCAGCTGCCACCCTCGAGCACGCCCATGCCGCCACCGTACGAAGCCAGCCAGAGCGCAGGCGCGCCGTGCAATCCGGGACTCTCGACAATGTCGTTGATGCGATAGCCGATCAGCTGCCGCGGCACCGGCACCGGTACGAATCGATCGCCATCGAGCCGCGCCAGCCCGTTGGCCGTTCCGACCAGCAGGCCGGTTTCGCCGTTCGCGGCAGTCGTCGTCGCCAGGCCTTCGGTGTCGACGCTCGGCAGGCCGGAGGCCTCGCCGAACGCCGTTACCTTGCCGTCGCGGAGCCGCGCGACACCGCGATCGGTGGCGATCCAGAGAGACGTGCCGTGGCCATCGTTCGTTTCGAGCAAGCCGCGGACCCGGTTGCTCGGCAGTCCGGATGAGGTGTCGTAGATGCGCCAGGCGCCGTCCTCGAGATGGGCGACCCCACCGTCGAACGAGCCGAGCCACAGGCCGCCGTCCGCGGCGGGGCGCATGGCACGGACGTAGTTCGACCCCATCTGCCGCGGCAGCGCGACGGTTTCCCAGGCGCGGCCGTTGTAGCGCGCCGCGCCGTCCTGCGTCGCCGCCCAGACGAAGCCGCGCCGGTCGACAAGCATGTCGACGATGGTGTGCTGCGGTAACCCCGAGCGTTCGTCGAAAACGACCCACGGCAGGCGCCCCGGCGGCGCGGGCTCCAGATGCAGCCTGGCTCTCTCCGCCGGAGCCTCGGCGACGCTCGCCGCCGACACCGCAACGGCCGGGAGCAACCCAGCCACGAACACGGCGATCGCCAGACGACAGAGTGCCGATCCCATTGTCCCCACCCCCGACATCGGGATGGTGGCATGCATGCTTCGCGCCGACAACGGGCTCGGACCCGGACCGGACACCGGTTAGCCGCCGGCGGCGTGGCGGGCCGGCGGCAGATTCCGGCAGCAATAGCGGTCGCTTACTCGAAGCCGTTGCAGAACACCGTATCCGCCGCACAGGCGAACTGGCGTTCATAGGCGCCCAGATCCTGCGGACCGTACAGATTGGCGACGCCACCGAGGTCGACAACGCGCGGCTGATGGTCGGCCGTGGCGCCTCCGGGCGGGGCGAAGTCGACGCCCGGCGACGCCAGCGTCAGGCGGTAGTCGCCACCCATGGCGTCCGTGAACTGCGGATCCGCGCTGAAGTTGTGCGTGGACGGCGGAATGCCGAGCAGGTCGCTGCCGAGCAGATAGTCCACCTTGTCCGCGTCGGGCGATCCGTTGATGTCGTAGAGGATGCGATTGTCCGGCTGCCAGACGATGCTGCGCTTGAGCTGGAAGAGGTCGGTCGTGCGGAACACTTCGTTGCCGCCGATGACATTATCGGCGATCGTGGTGGCGTTGACGATCAGGCTCCCACCGATGCCGAACGCTCCACCGAGGTCCGGATTGTGCAGCAGTACGCCGCTGACCTGGTTGTGGTCGATCAGGGCGCCGTCGACGTAGATGTCCGAGTTGCCACTGGACGGCTTGAACACGCGCAGCAGCGACTCGCCGATATTGCCGTTGAGCCGCGTGCCGCTGAGAAACAACGCCGCGCTGCCGACCGGGGCCCCCTCGATGCTGCTGCCTTCGCTGTACACGCGCGCGGCCGCACCGGGCCGGTCGCTGCCGCCGCTGGTAGCTGCAATATTGTTCGAGATGCGGTTGCACAGCAGCGCCGCATTGCAGTTGACCGCGATGCCGGCGGCGTCGTCCTGGTCCGGTGCGCCATTCAGCGTGCCCTGCAGCGTGACTTTCGCATCGGGTGAATCGTCATTGTCGAAGACGGCGATGCCGCCGCCGCCGGCGCGCGCGATGTTGTCGCTGACGATCAGATCGAAGCCGATCACCTGTGCGCTCGAGCCGACATCGATACCGCCGCCGACGCCGTCGGCGCTATTGAGCAGAACGGCTGAAGGCCGGTTGGTCTTGCGCGAATAGAATCGCGCGTAGGCCTTCTCGCCGCTGATCGACAGACCGCCGCCGTTGCCGCCCGCGGTGTTCTGACTCAGCGTGCCGGCCGTGCTCGTGGCCCCGAACCAGATCTGGCAGTTTTCGGCCCGCACGCCGCCGCCGGAGCCGTTGACCGGTCCGCCCGAAGCCGTGGCGGAGGTGTGGTTGCGCGCGATGTAGCTGTTGCTGCCGACGAACATCACTTCGGCGTTGCTGCACCACAGGCCGCCGCCACCGTAGGCGCCGTAATTGCTGTCGATGCGCACATTGTCGCCGAAGAGGACGTTGACATCGTTCGTCGCGCTCGAATATTCGTTGCGGATCCAGACGCCGCCCCCGTAACCGGCCTGGTTGTCGTGGATGTAGGTGTCGTCGAATGACACGGACTGATGCGGCCCGCCGCCGATCGCAACGCCGCCACCGAAGCCGTTGTTCGTGGTCACCTCGTCGCCGCCGGTGATCTCGAGGTGCTGGAAGGCGACGAGGGTGGTCGTGCCGAGTACGGTAATCACCGTGTTGGCGCTGCCGCCGGCGCCGCTGATCGCGGTGCGCGTCGTGTCGGGATTGATCTGGCCGCAATTGGCGAAGCCGCCGATCAGGCGAACGTTCTTGCTGGTGATATTGATCTGCTGCGCCGTGTAGGTGGCGTTGCGCGCGATCTTGATGTTCGTGGTGCCGTTGTCGTTGTTCGCCGCATTGATCGCGGCCTGGATCGTTGCGTACTGACAACCGGGGCCGCCGACGCTCACGTTGGCGTCGGCGCGCGCGTCTGGCGCCGCGAGCAGGGCGCAGATGGCAGTGAGAATGAAACCGGGCAGGCGCATGGCGTTGTCTCCGAGTATGGCCAGCCAGTCGGCGCGGCCTTGCCGGGGAGCGGAGCGAACGCAGCATCGAACCGTCCCTGATGGCTACGACGCGTTTGCGTGGTCGCAAGCGACATCGGAATGACCCGGATTGGACGAGCGCTTGCCTGGCGTCGGAAATCGGCAGAACGCGCGCGTTCATCCTTTCCCCGCGCGGCGGGGCAAGGGGGGGAGGATGCGTGATCCAGCGGCGCAATCCGGACCGGCGTGAGCGCGCTGTGCGCCGCCTGCGCGAGCTGCGGCGCCTGCAATCGGACAGGCTGACCAGTCCGTTCTGGTCGTGGCGTGATCGATCAGCGAGCGAGCGCTTCGAGGCGCTTCCAGCGTGTCTCGCCGAGCCTGGCGCGCTGCGCGGCCAGGGCGATGACGCTGCGGGCAGTACGTGCCGCCTCGTCGGTCCTGCCGGTGTCGGCAAGCAGTTCTGCGCGCAGCGCCAGGGCGAGGGCGCGGTATTCGGCATCGTCAGGCGCGACCTTCTGTGCGGTCGCATCGGCTTCATCGAGCGCCGCGAGCGCTTCGGTCGGACGATGCAGGTCGCGCAGCGCGGCGGCACGCGTCCGCCGCATCGTCGCGGCGCCGAGGCTGTCGCCGAGACCTTTGGCGGAAAAGATCGCCGAGGCCTGATCGGCCGACGCCAGTGCAGCGGCAGCGTCGCCGCGCGCCAGTTCGACACCGGCACGGCCGGCCAGGCTGCGCGCGTAAGCCGGATGCTGCTCGCCGAACAGATGCCGGCGCAGATCCAGGCTGTGCCGGTTCGCGGCGGCGGCGTCGTCGATGCGGTCCAGACGCAGATAGGCCGCGCTGAGGTTCTGCCAGAACCGCGCGCAGTCGGGATTGTCCTCGAGCTTGGCGTCGGTGCATATTTTCGTTGCCCGCTCGAGGTATTCCGCGGCTTGGGCGTTGCGGCCGCGATGCATCTCGAGCGAACCCAGACCGTCGAGCATGCCGGCGTTCTGCGGATGGTTCGGTCCGAACAGAGCCGAGTACATCGAGGCCGCCTCGAGCAGCACGCCTTCCGCTTCGTCATACCTGCCCGCGTCCATCAGCGGCGTGGCCAGGCTGAACAACGTGTCGGCGATTTTTTCGTGCGGCGCCGTATAGATCCGGCGCAGCAGCGCGAGCGCTTCGCGCGTCACACGCTCGGCTTCGACCCGGTCGCCGAGGTGATAGGTCGCTGTCGCGAGATTCTGCAGCGAATTGGCATAGTAGTGGTCCTGCGGCACGCCGCTGTCGCGCCAGCGCCCGAGCACGCTCTTCAGCGCCGTTGCCGCCTCGCTGTCGTGGCCGGCGTAAGTCAGGATGTCGCCGTAGGTCGCGGCCACGATCAACGTCTGCTTGTCGTCGCGGCCGTAGACGGCCGGCGCGAGCTCGGCCGCCTCGCGCACCAGCGCGATCGCTTCGTCGACATGTCCGACCACGATGCGCGCGCTGCCGTAGGCGACCAGGCCTTCGACCGCGGTTTCGTCGCTGGCGGCGCGCAGCGCGTCCACGCGTGCAGAGAGAATCTTGTCGGCCTCTTCGGGCTTGCCGAGGCTGACCAGCCCATTGGCGCGGCGCACCTGCAGGTCGAGCGCCTGGCGCGCGCGGCCGGCGCCGGCCGCGTCGAGCGCGGCGAGGCCTTGCTCGGCTTGCGCCACGGCCTGCGCATAGTCATTGCTGCTGTAGCTGATGCGGCTCAGCGTACCGAGGAAGTCGGCGCGCAGCGTCGGACTGAGCGTGGTGTCGCCGTCGAGTTTTTTCGCCGCCGCGCGCACCAGCACGTCCGGCGTCGGCCGCGCATCGCGCGGCAAGTCTTCCTTCGCCGCTTCGAAGATGCCGAGCACGAAGTCGCGCACGGCCTGCGCGCGCTGGGCCTGTTCGCGAGCGACTTGCGCCTGCCACAACGCGACGCCGGCGCTGGCCAGGACGCCGAGCACGATGACCAGCGAACCGAGCACGCTGCCGCGATGGCGGTGCACGAATTTCTGCATGCTGTACCAGCGCGACGGCGGATGCGCCGACACGGTGCGCGCCGCGAGGAACCGGGCAACGTCTTCGCCGAGTTCGGCGGCGTCGCGATAGCGCCGCTCAGGTTCCGCGGCGCAGGCCTTGCCGACGATCCAGCGCAGCTCCGCCGGTACTTCCCGCGGAAATGCAGCCGGCGTTTCGCCCGGCCCGGTCGGTGGACCGACACCGGTCAGCAGCACGCGCAGCAGCACGCCGAGCGCATAGACGTCGGTGGCCAGCGTGATCGCGCCTCCGCTCACCTGTTCGGGTGCGCCGTAGCCCGGCGTCAGCGCCGGCACCGCGGTCTGGGTTGCCGCATCGTCTTCGTCGAGCAGGCGCGCGATGCCGAAATCGAGCACCTTGATCCGGCCCTCCGGCGTCACCAGTACGTTCGACGGCTTGATGTCGCGATGCACGATCAGCGCGCGCTGGGCGGCGGCGACGACGTCGCACAGGTCGCCGAACAGGCGCAGACGCGCGTCGCGGTCGAGCCGCTGCTCGTCGCACCAGCGGTCGATCGGCAGGCCTTCGACGAACTCCATGACCAGATACGGCACGCCGTCGCCGCTGACACCGCCGTCGATCAGGCGCGCAACCCCCGCGTGTTCGAAACGCGCGAGGATTTCTCGCTCGCGCCGGAAGCGCCGGTGCTCGACGGCGTCGTGGATCCCGCGGCGCAGCAGCTTCACCGCGGCAGTCTGGGCGAAATCGCCGCTGCGCTCGGCGAGATAGACCGCGCCTTGTCCGCCGCGCCCGATCAGGCGCCGCAGCTCGAACGCACCGAAGCGCCGGCCGACCAGATGTTCCGGTTCGAACTCGGGTCCGGCGGCATCGTCGAGGCGGCCGATGCGCGCCACGACGTCGCGGGTGAACAGGTCGTCGCCGCCGGCGTCGGCGGCCAGCATCAGTTCGAGTTCGATGCGTTGCGCCGTGTCCGCGACGTGCTGCTCCATCCAGCGCGTACGCTCGCCGGGCGGCAGGTCGACGCAGGACTCGAACAGGGCACGCAGGCGGGCAAACGTGTCGGTCATGAGATCACAGGACGCGAAACGGTGCGCTGAAACGACACGCGCTACGGCGCCAGCTCGCGTTGCAGCCAGGCGCGCGCCGCGCGCCAGTCGCGATTGACCGTGCGCTCGGAGACGTCGAGCAGTGCGGCAATCTGGCCGAGTTCGAGTCCGGCGAAATAGTGAAGCTCGACGACTTCGGCGGCGCGTGCGTCCGACGCGGCCAGCCGGGCCAGGGCCGAATCGAGTTCGAGCGCACGGCTCGCGTCGACGTGCACGTCGCTGCCGGGCGCGGAGTCGAGCGGTACCTGGCGCAGGTCGCCGCCGTGCTTCGGACGCAGGCAGCGTCGCGCATGGTCGATCAGCAGGTTGCGCATCGCCCGCGCCGCGTAGCCGAAGAAATCGCGCGGCGCAGGCGCTGCGCGTCCGGCGGCGCAGACATCGAGGTAGACCTCGTGCACGAGCGCCGTGGTGTTGTAGGTGTTGCCGGCGCCGAAGCGGTGCCGCTCGCGCTGGGCGAGCACGCGCATGCGCGCGTAGATCTGCTCGAACGGCAGATCGGCCGACGGCAGACTGGCGGGCGGATCGGCAGGGGTCATCGCGGCTCTCCCGGTCCGTACACTGTACCGCGGTCAGACCCAAGCTGCAGGGTCGGTGCGGCCGCCGCCGATTGCTACTCCCGAAACCGTTGCATGGCCCGGCGCAGCGCCTCGAACTGCCGCGATACGTTCGTGCAGGCTGTGCAATAGGCCAGATGCAGGCGCAGCATCAGGCGCTGGCGCCACGGCAGCGGTTCGTCCTGCCGCTGCGAAAGCATGCGCGATGCCTGCTGGCAGGAGATCCTGAGCATCGGATGCCTAGCCAGCGCGCGCATGGCCGAAACCGGTTTTTTCGAGGCAGGACCGAAGCATCATGCGTGCCCGATAGAGTTGTACCCAGACATTGGACGTGGTCATGCCCAGATCCTTACACAATTCCTTCGTTTCGCTGCCGAACACTTCGCGCAGCACGAAGACCTGGCCGATGCGTTTTGGCAGCCGGTCGATGCAATGCTGGACGGCGGCGAGGAAGCCTTCTTCCTGACACAGTTCGGCCGGATCCCGGACGTGGCTCGGCATTTCGGCGTAATGGCCGGTCTCGTCGAACAGATTGTCGAATTCCTGTTCGCCCGGGGCCGGCTCCAGCGGCTGCTCGCGCCATTGCTTGCGCAGCAGGTCGATGCAGCGGTTCTTGAGGATCGTGGTCAGCCAGGTGCGCAGCGAACTGTCGCCGCGAAACGTCTCGCGGCGTTCGAACGCGTGGGTGAGGACGTCGGACACGCAGTCCTCGGCCAGATGTTCGTCGCGCAGTTCGAGGCGCGCGACGCGCAGCAGGTAGGCACGATGGGTGGCCAATGTTTCGAATTCAATCGCAACGGGGTTCACATGACCTTGCATCTTCAATCCCGGTCGCCGAAGAGCGGTTCGCGGCCATCGCGAGGTTGCAACGAAGCAGCGGATCCCTCTGCGCATAATAACCGGCCACGCAGATGTTCGGCATCGGCTCCAGGAAAATCTCTTTCGGAAGCC
>Ga0068860_100006677_pt1 | contig 11590 bp, 9 predicted proteins | sample KBSSwiS32_FD_66597 | JGI IMG/M metagenome (GOLD analysis project Ga0068860, IMG submission 66597) | Switchgrass rhizosphere microbial communities from Kellogg Biological Station, Michigan, USA - KBS Switchgrass S3-2 | ecosystem: Host-associated > Plants > Roots > Rhizosphere > Soil ... | reverse complement strand
AGCGTTTTGCCATAGACACCGTTGAGAGTAAGAGCCGATGTGTCGTATTGGTCCGAATAGTGTTCCGTCATCAACACGAAGTCGAGGTCGTTCGCATTCGAGGCCGCGATGAGTTCGTCAAACCCACCCGTGCTGTGCCCGCCAAGACTCGTGTGAGCGTGGATTATTCCTTTGTATTCTTTGTATTGAGGATCTTCGCGAACCGTCCGGTTTGCTTGAGCAACCGCGATCTTATCTGCAAGGCGGCCTATCTCATACCTGCGATAGATAAACGGGATCTGTATAGCCACCAGGACGGCAAGAGCGATAAGCAGGATTTTCTTTATCAATTTTCGCAAGACCTTACTCGCTCAGGAAGTCGACCGATACGACCTTTTCCGATATCTCGCGTCCAAAAGCGGCGACCTTTTGATGTTCCGGATGGTCAATGTAGAAATCGAGTGCTGCACGATCGGGAAATATCGCGACCAATCCGGTATCGAACGAGCGTTCGAGATGTAGAATGTCCTCGCCGACATTGAAACTTTCGGAATTCTGGATAATCCCGGGCAAGGCTATCAGTTTAGCCCTGTGGTCGACGCGCATTTCCGAGGTCGTTTCCGGTTTATATTTCCAACAGACAATATGGGTCAGCATTGTGTTATTTCTTGATCGGCTCTTTGAGTTTGTCTTTCGCAAACATCGCGTCGTCGATCTTTTCCGGAAATTCCCGGCTAAGTATCTCGATGATGATGTGAGTTTTATAAACCGGGTTATCTACTTCCACCTTGGAGGCGTATGGATGAACCGGATCTTCCTTTATCGCCACGGTCTTGTACGTGCGGATCTCTTTGCCGTCCACTCCGAACAGGTGCGATTCGACCGGCACGTAATTGTCCGCGCGAAAAAGCACGTTCATCCTCGACACCTGCGAGTCGGCTCCATCCTTCAATTTTCCTTCAACTTCAAAAACGTGGGCGCCGTTCGAGTCTTTTTCGCCGATAAACTGATAACCGAATTTATCCCAATCGCCAAGAAGTTCGCCGACGGTCAGACCGCCGAAAAACATCTTTTTCGAATCGGTCTCGCGAAACTCATCTCTCGACTGGGCATATGTAACAACCGTGGTCTTCTTTCCTTTGCCTTCGATGGTCAGCGAACGGCCGCCCTCTTCCCCCTGCGGTGCGGCAACCATGTCATTCAGGGTGACGTTCTCGTCGGGTGTCTGCTTTCGCCAGGTTTCGATCTCGTAAACCTTTTGGGTTTTATCTTCATCGGTTACGGTAAACCGGATCCGGTCGTTTCGATAGGGCGATGCGTCGCGTTTAAGAAACTCGTCTACGATCTGCTGTCCGCGATCAGCCGGCGTACTGTGGGTCGTCGGGTTTGAACCCGTGCTGCCCCCACAGCCAAACGCCAGACATACACCAAGCAGACAGGTTACCAATAGTTGAAACTTATGATTCATTCTTTCGAAATGGCTAAGTCTTCTACCCAAACTCTTTGCTTTTTCGGGATTCTATTCTTATATTATCGTTTATCAAAGTGCTGCAATCAAAGAACTACTTAACGCTGCCCGGCTTCATTTTGGGTTAAATACTATGGTTCCGGACATTTCGACCGCGAAACAATGGAAAACCATCAAACAGCTCCCATCCTGAGGTTGGATGCCGTAACCAAGGTGTTCGACGGCCTTTCTGCCGTTACTGCCCTGCGCGGCGTCAGCTTTGCTATCAGCGAGGGTGAACGCGTTGCCATAATGGGGCCATCAGGCTCGGGAAAATCCACTCTCCTAAATTTGATCTGCGGACTCGATGATCCATCATCGGGTTCCATATTCTTCGATGGAAATGACCTGGCCAGTCTCAACGACGACAAACGTACTCGGCTTCGTCGTGAAAAGATCGGAATGATCTTTCAGACCTTCAACTTGCTGCCGACCCTGACGGGCATCGAGAATGTAGCACTTCCCCTGCGGCTGAAAGGGGTCGCGTTGCGCACTGCAAATGAAAAGGCTGTCGCGATGCTCGAGCGGGTCGGATTAAGCGGCCGTAAAGAACATAGGCCGGATGAGATGTCGGGCGGCGAACGCCAGCGGGTTGCGATCGCCCGCGCACTCATCTTCGATCCGCCTGTTCTATTGGCTGACGAGCCGACCGGGAATCTGGATTCGCACACGGGTGACGAGGTTCTTCACCTTTTGGACGATCTTCACGGCGAATTCGATACAACGATCATTCTTGTTACCCACGACGACCACGCTGCGGCCCATTGCGACAGGCATATCGCTCTTCTCGATGGACAAATCGTCTCCGACGCGCCGTTCGCCGCACGAAGCGCTGATTTGAAGAACGCAGGGGCATAAATGATAGGCGCTCTCACATTAGTTACAAGGCGACAATGGCGGCTCCATAAACTCCGGGTCGCGCTGACCACGCTTGGAATTGCGCTGGGCGTCGCGATCTTCTTTGCGATCCAGATAACAAACACAACCCTTGTAGCATCGCTTCACGAAACGATTGAAAAACTCGCCGGTAAGGCAAGTCTTCAGGTAACCGCAGGCGACACCGGTTTTTCCGAGGAATATCTGCGCACTGTCCGTTCAACTCCCGGCGTTGCCTTGAGCGAGCCTGTCACCGAAACGATGGCTGCGACACGGCTGCCGGGAAATGAAAAGCTTCTGATCCTCGGCCTCGACACGAGCAGCGAACTGAAGATCTATTCGGATATGTTCGAAGAAGGAGGCGTGACCGTAAAAAACCCGCTCGCCTTTACGTCTCGCAATGACTCGATCGCTCTTTCGCGAAAATTCGCCGATCGTTTCAGGCTAAAGGACGGCGACAAACTTACGGTGCAGGTTCAGGACGGCATAAAAGAGCTGACCGTTAGAGGATTTTTCAAATCGGTCGGCGCCGGAGAGGTCTTTGACGGCAACGTCGCGGTGATGGATATCTATGCGGCACAGGAGGTGTTCGGCCGCGGGAAGCGGATCGACCGCATAGATATCATGAACTCCGACGACGTAAGTGTTGACGATCTGCAGCAGCGTCTTGCGGCACAATTGCCTGATGGTATACGCGTTACCCGTCCCGAACTTCGCGGCCAGAGCCTGGATAGCTCGGTCTCGTCAGTAAACTTTGGGCTGACGATAATGAGTTTTCTTGCGTTCATTATCTGCGCGTTTTTGATCTTCAACTCGTTCAACATCAGCCTCAACCAGCGGTGGAAGGAGATCGGCATTTTGCGTTCGATCGGGGCTACCCGCGGCGCAATACAAGCAATGGTTCTTGGCGAAGCCGTTGTGATCGCGGTAGCTGGTTCATTGGCGGGAATAGCAGCGGGCTGGCTGCTTGCCAAAGCAGCGATCGGGATTGTCACAAATGTTTCGCAGACGTTTTATGGACTCGCTTCCTCGCCTAAGTCGCTGGAATTTGACTCCACGTTCGCAGCCGAAGCGTTCGCTGTCGGTATCATCGGTTCTATGTTGGCTGCCTGGCTTCCGGCACGGGCGGCAGCCAACCTTGAGCCTGCCGCTGCGCTTCACAATATTGAAACGATAAAGCACGGGCGGTTTGCCAGAGTTCTCCGACTAACACTCGGCGTAATATTCGTCCTCACAGGCCTCCTGCTTACAGAGTTTTCGCCATCCGCGGCGGGTGCGAGATATCAGCTTTTTTATGTCCTGCTCATCCAGCTCGGTATGATCCTTCTCGTACCGAAGCTAATCGAATATGGCGGAAGGATCCTTCGGCCGATCATGAATTTCCTGTTCGGTGCTGAAGGCTTGATAGCGGTCGAAACCATGGCTCGAGCACCGCACCGAACCGCGTCAACGGTCGGCGCTCTGATGATCGGCCTTGCGTTTGTGTTCTCGAGCGGCGCGTTCATCGTCAGCCAGAAGGATGCACTGTATCGCTCGCTCGATAAATCTCTTAATTGCGATATCCAGGTTGCTTCGTCAGAGCAGCTCCAATCCAGCACGTATCATTTCTCGAAGGCTACAACCGATCGTGTCCTGTCGCTTCCAGGGGTCGCCATAGCTGATCGAATACGAGTCGCTTCAGTGGACTATCGCGGAGACACGATCTCCGTGCTTGCGCATAACATGAACTCGTACTTTACGATGTCGCCTGACCTGCTCGATTCCGGAGATCCAGCCCGGGCGCGTGCGGCTGCAACAAGCGGCGAAGGAATATTAGTTTCGAACAATTTCGCACTCCGCTGGAATCTGAAGGTCGGCGACCGCATAAAGCTCGATACACCGGGCGGCCCGTTCGAATTGCCCATCGTAGGCATGCTTAATTATTTTCGTTCTGAGAAAGGCACGATATTTATCGATGAGGCGATCTACACGAAATTTTGGAATGACACAGATTCCGATTACATTTTTTTGAATCTCGAACCCGGGGTGGATAAAACCGTTTTCAAACAAAAAGTGTTTGAAACTTTAGGGCCGGATATCAATGCGTTCGTTTACACCCATGAAGAATTCAAACAGTGGGTCAGCCGCCTGATAGATGATTTTTTCACGCTACTTTATCTACAGATGGTCGTCGCTATATTTGTTTCCGCCTTGGGCCTAGCGAACACCATGATAATTTCGGTTGACGAACGAAAGCGTGAGCTCGGCATTTTCCGCGCTATAGGCGGTTTGCGAATGCAGGTAGTCAAGATGGTCTTGCTCGAGGCCGTTGCAATATCGCTTATCGGTCTCGCGGCCGGAGCGATCACGGGAATTTTCAACGCGTATTTTCTTGTCAATACGGCCGCAAAAGTTGTCGCAGGATTTACGGTACGCCTCTCGTTTCCCTATTCGCTCGTGCTAATGGCCGTGCCACTCGTGATCCTCGTAGCGATTGTCTCCTCATCGTTGCCAGCGATCAAAGCTGCTCGGCTGCGGGTGGTAGAGGCAATAGGATACGAATAGGTTTAGGCTGCCGATTCACACCATTCTTTCGTCACCTTGTGTCTGAATCCGAAGAGCTTCTCCAGCCTCGGCGTGATCGCGAGCGGAGCTGCCAACGGGCCAAATATTCTCAGCGGCATCTCATACTCGATCTCATCTCTTAAAACCGCGCCATCCGGATGCGGCTTGACGTGGTGCCTGTGCCGCCAGTTTCGAAACGGCCCCTCGATTTGAATGTCCTCAAACATCCTCGGCGGATCATACGCTGTATGTTCCGCAACCCACCGCGTGGTGAACACGCCTAAGATCTTCGTTTCGATTATCGCTTGCGAACCGACCTTTGAAATGTCCGCCTTCTGAATGATCGTTGCTTTTTCCCATGGCGGCATCAGGCGTTCGAAAGCGTCTGGCAGCTCGTGAAACGCAAAAACACGTTCGGGTGTTGCCCTGATGACGCTTTCTTTGGTAAATCGCATTTACCGTCAACAATATCACGACGCCGTTTTGAAATCCGTCCGTTTTATTGCTTTAATACCTCATTCTTTTTTTACCGCTTTTTCCGAATAGCACACGAAAAAAACCGAACGGAGCCAGATCAAATGCCGCAAGCCGAGCAGGATACAAGTTCGTTTTCAACCGCTGATATTTCGAAGACAAAGATCTGGCAGGTCATTGGTGCCTCATCCATTGGCACGATGATCGAATGGTACGACTTCTACATTTTCGGCAGCCTGGCAGCGGTCATTTCTCCGCTGTTCTATCCGCCCGGCAACGATACGTTCGCGTACATTGCTTATCTCGCGACGTTTGCCGTCGGGTTTCTCGTACGGCCTTTCGGTGCGTTGTTCTTTGGCAGGATCGGCGATCTCGTCGGCCGCAAGTACGGGCTTCTGATCACCATGCTCATCATGGGCGGCGCAACGGCGTGCATCGGGCTTCTTCCGACCTTTAGTCAGATCGGGTATGCCGCGCCAATTATACTGCTCCTGATTCGCGTCCTTCAGGGCCTCGCTCTCGGGGGCCAATATGGTGGGGCCGCCGTTTACGTCGCGGAGCATGTACCGGACAACAAACGAGGCTTTTACACGTCATTCATACAAATTACCGCATCGCTCGGTTTTTTCCTTTCGCTCACCGTTATTCTGATCGTTCAAAATACGATGAGCGCGGACCGGTTTGCGGGAAGGGCAGAAGGCTTCGGAGGCTGGCGATTACCCTTTCTGATCTCGGTATTCCTTGTTGGTATCTCGCTTTACATTCGCCTGCGAATGAAGGAATCGCCCATTTACCAACAGCTCAAAACCAGCGGCATGACCTCCGCGAGTCCGCTTATCGACGCATTCACAAAATGGGAAAACCTTAAACTCGTTTTGATCTCGCTTTTTGGCGCGACGGCGGGTCAAGGGGTTGTTTGGTACACCGGTCAGTTTTACGCGCTCTTTTATTTGCAGTCGATACTTAACGTCAACGCAACCTCCGCAAATTATATAGTCGCGGTTGCCTTGCTGATGGGCATGCCGTTCTTTATTTTCTTCGGAGCGTTAAGCGATCGGATCGGCCGCAAATGGATAATTCTTGCCGGATGTTTGCTGGCGGTCGTAACCTATTTGCCTATTTATAAAGCGATGCAGGCAGCCGCGGGGTCAAACGTAGTAACCGTGACTTCGCAAAAGAGTCCGGCGACCGGGGCCATTACGCTTACACCTATGTCGCCGGACCCGTCTACAGACAAAGCGGCTAACACGAAAGTTGCGCCAAAGGTATTCCCATACACGTCGTTTGGCGAGCTTATTTCCGATCGGAGCGCATGGGCCCTGATCTTTTTAGTTTTCGTCCAGGTCATTTGGGTCACAATGGTTTACGGGCCGATAGCCGCATATCTTGTCGAGGCGTTCCCGGCAAAGATACGCTACACGGCTCTTTCGCTGCCCTATCACATCGGTAACGGCGTGTTTGGAGGATTGCTGCCGCTGATCGGATTGTCTGTTGTCGCAGAGACGGGAAATATTTACGCGGGATTGTATTATCCGATGATCATTGCCGGGATCACATTCATCGTCGGAGCTGTGCTTCTAAGAGAAACTCACGGTCACCGCATATGGGCTGAGTTTGAGGATAGATAAAGCTACTTTCTCTTGACCGCCCATTTCTGAAGGAACGCTGTAAACCTGGCGAGGTTGTATCCCTTGTCTTCTTCAAGGGCGGACGTATCTTTTGACTCAAGCAGCGTACCTGATTTATCGAGCACAAAAAGATGCGGATATCCCGAGATCTCGGGATAAGCGCCGAGAAAAGGCACGTTTTCATTCTCCTCGCTCATGTTGATCTTCACCCAGACGTAATTCTCATCACGAAGCTTGGTGAGCTCCGGGTGCTGGAAAATGAATTTGTCCATGTAAACACACCATCCGCACCACTCGCCGCCGACATCGAGAATTATGCGCTTGTTCTCCTTCGAAGCGGTTTCGATCGCTGCCTTAAGATCATCAGACGGATTTCTGGCCGGATCGAATTTTTCCCGGACAAACGCAGCCGGCGGTCTTTCAGAGACGGTGGCGGCGCCCTTTGCCTTCAGCTGCGCAAAACTGCTGGCCGCAGTCAACATGACCAAACCCAACGCAAGAATGTAATTCCTCATACTGCTGCTCCCGACATCGTTTCTGCGATACGCTCATTTAGTAGTTCCCAGACCTTTATGAGATGTCTTTCCTCGACGCGGATACTTCCCACTGACAATCTGAGCGTAATCTTTCCATTGAGCTTCGTGTGCGAAAGATAAGCCTTACCTGAAGCATTTATCTCGTTCATTATCCGCTCGTTCAAAGCATCGAGATCCTTTACGTCTTTCGGTCTTGCTCGAAAACAAACAAGGGCGAAAGGAACCGGTGCCATCATCTCGAAATTTTCCGATTCCTCCACCCACGATGCAAACAGGTGAGCAAGGCGGCAATGCTCCCGCAGACGCGCCTGCAAACCCTCGCGTCCGAAATAGCGCATTACGAACCAGAGCTTTAGTGCGCGAAAACGTCGGCCGAGCTGTATGCCATAGTCCATTCCGTTCTTTACGGTCTGTGTATCGCTCGTTTTCAAATACTCCGCGACCAGAGAAAAGGCCTGCTTCAATTCGCCGAGGTCCTTGCAATACAAAACAGATAGATCAAAGGGTGTGAATAGCCATTTATGCGGATTTACAACAATTGAATCAGCACGCTCCCAACCCTTGAAATGTTCCCGAAATTCGGGGATTATCGCCGTCGGCCCGGCATAAGCCGTATCGACGTGAAGCCACAGGCTGTATTTCTCGCAAATATCAGCAATTGCATCGACGGGATCGACGCTCGAGGTAGATGTCGTGCCGATGGTAGGTATAACGCATATCGGCAGATATCCTTCGTCGATGTCCTCCTCGATCGCTTCGGCAAGCTTTTCGGGGATCATCTCAAAGCGTTCGTTGCATTCGATCTTTCCCAAGCTCCGCAACCCGAGACCAAGCGTTATCACGCCCTTATCAATAGATGAGTGAACATGCTCGGAGCAATAAACCCGCATCAGCGGCAGGTCGTCCCGCCCGCTCATTCCCTTTTCGCGGATCTCAAGGTTTGCCTTTTCGCGCGCTGCTGCGATTGCGTGCATCGTCGAAACCGAAGCCGTATCGTAGATGATCCCTTCGAACTGATCGGGCAAGCCCATCATCTGCCTAAGCCAGTCGAGAACGACGTCTTCAAGTTCCGTTGACGCCGGCGATGTGCGCCACAGCATCGCCTTCATATCGAATGCCGCAGTAAGCATTTCACCAAAAACGCCTATGCTGCTCGTCGATGTCGAAAAAAGGCCATGAAAATTCGGATGGTTCCAATGCGTCACGGCCGGAAGGATCAGTTTTTCAACATCGCCAAAGATCTCACCGAAATCCTCGCCCGCTTCAGGCGCCGTTTTGGGCAGATTGTTTTTAAGCTCATCCGGCTCGATCTGCGACAGAACGGGAAACTCCTCAATCCGTTCAAAATAGTTCGCGATCCAGTCAACGACTGCGTAACCGTGTCGCCGAAAGTCCTCGGCGCTCATGTCCCCGAGTTTCGAGTTTCCTTCGCTCATATTGCTTCTGAAGAATTCTGAAATTTAATGAAAATGTCCTTAAACACTCGACGGTTCAGCGATAAAAGTATATTATGCCTTACGAATATCTCGCCAAACGGTAAATATTGCAAAAGATCTTCCAGTTCACGGATTAAGCATTTCTCAATTCAACGAGGAAACATATGGCGGCTGAAGTTGCCGAAAACGAGCAACAATCTAAAGAAGGATTTATTCGCGGACTCGGTTTGCTCGATTCGACGATGATCGTTGCCGGATCGATGATCGGTTCGGGCATTTTTATCGTTTCGGCAGATATCGGGCGTCAGGTGGGAAGTCCCGGATGGCTGCTTGTTGTCTGGCTCGTAACGGGCTTTCTCACGATCGTCGGCGCTCTCTCATACGGCGAGCTTGCCGCGATGATGCCCAAGGCAGGCGGCCAGTATGTTTATCTGCGTGAAGCGTATTCACCTTTCTGGGGCTTTCTCTATGGGTGGACGCTGTTTCTGGTCATTCAGACGGCAACAATTGCCGCCGTGGCGGTCGGTTTCGGCCGGTACATCGGCGTGTTGTTTCCGTCGATATCCGAAAGCAATTACATCATCGAGCCTATCCGTATCGGTACGTCGAGCTACGCTTTCTCGTTATCGACGGCGCAGCTCATCGGGATCATGATGATCGCGTTGCTCACATGGATGAACACGCGCGGGCTCAAGCTCGGCAAACTCGTCCAAAATGTTTTCACGTTCGCTAAGACTGGCTCGCTCATCGCACTCATTCTGCTCGGTTTGATCGTCGGCTTCGCCTGGCATGGCGATATCGCCGCGGCTAACTTCGGCGATCTGTGGACCGTGCGCGGCCATCTTCAGGACGTCGGCGGAGGATTGACTGCAGCTGCAGCATTCGGCTTGTTTGTCGGAATTTGCGTTGCTCAGACTAACTCACTCTTCTCAGCCGATGCGTGGAATAACATCACGTTTACAGCCGGTGAGGTAAAGGACCCAAAGAAGAACATTCCCCTTTCGCTCGCTCTGGGAACGGGACTCGTCATTACTCTATATTTGCTCGCTAATGTCGCCTATCTCGTAACACTGAAGTTTGAAGCGATCCAAACTGTCGCGAGCGACCGCGTGGCCTCCGCGACCGCGGAGGTTATCTTTCCCGGACTGGGTGCGGCGATAATGGCCATTGCTATCATCGTCTCGACCTTTGGCTGTAATAATGGGCTCATTCTTGCGGGAGCACGGCTCTATTACGCAATGGCAAAGGACGGCTTGTTCTTCAGATCGTCTGCCGAACTAAACAAATTTCACGTGCCGGCTTGGGGCCTGGTAATCCAGGGTATTCTCGCTGCGTTTTACGTTCTTCCCCGCACGATCAAGGCCGACGGCGGCTATGGCAGCCTTTACAACGACCTGCTTACGTATGTAATATCTGCCGCGTTGATATTTTATATCCTCACGATCGCCGGCATTTTCGTACTCAGAGTGAAACAACCCGATGCCGAGCGGCCGTATAAAGCATTTGGATATCCGATCATTCCTGCACTCTACATTGTTGGCGCCTCGGTGATCCTGGTCGTTCTCTTCGTTTATCAAACGACTGCAACCTGGCCCGGCCTGTTGATAGTTCTCACGGGAGTGCCCGTCTATTTCATTTGGAGAAGCTTGTCGTCTAAGGCTCCTGAGACGATCGAAGCGTGAATAGTTAATCAAAAAACTTAGGAGGTTTTCATGTCCCTTTTTGCGACAAAACCAATTGGAAGGATCATCGCCGAAGCCGAAGAATCCGGTGAACATACCTTTAAAAAGGCTCTGACTTCGCTCGATCTAACGATGCTTGGCATCGGAGCCATTATCGGTACCGGGATCTTTGTGCTTACCGGTCAGGCTGCGGGAAAACACGCAGGTCCTGCCGTTATCATCTCGATGATCATTGCAGGTATCGTCAGCGCATTTGCGGCCCTGTGTTATTCCGAGTTTGCGGCCTGCGTACCCATCTCGGGCTCAGCCTATGCCTATGGCTATGGAACTCTCGGCGAATTCGTCGCCTGGATAATCGGATGGGACTTGATCCTTGAATATGCTTTTGGAGCGGCGACGGTTGCGGTTGGCTGGTCGGGATATGTTGTCAGTCTTATTAACGAGACTTTATATCCAAAGACAGGTATATGGTTTCCACTCGCATTGAGTAAGGGTCCGTTTGACCCGCCTATACAGCTCGCCGATGGAACAACTGTGCATGGCATATTGAACGTGCCCGGCGTCCTGATCGCTATCGGTGTGACGCTCCTGTTGATACGCGGCATCAAGGAATCGGCGAGATTCAACTCCATCATCGTTCTGGTGAAGGTGTTGGTCGTCGTTCTCTTCATCATCGCGGGTATCGGCTATGTAAATAAGAGCAATATTGGGATTGGCTGCGTGGCAGGAACTCCCGGGTGCGCGGACTTCATGCCGTTCGGCTTTAGTGGTGTAGTGACCGGAGCGGCAGTCATCTTCTTTGCATATATCGGTTTCGATGCGGTTTCAACGGCCGCACAGGAAGCAAAGAATCCTCAACGGGATATGCCCATCGGTATACTCGGCTCCCTTGCCATCTGCACGGTCCTTTATATCCTGGTTGCCGGCA
>Ga0068860_100006663_pt1 | contig 11599 bp, 9 predicted proteins | sample KBSSwiS32_FD_66597 | JGI IMG/M metagenome (GOLD analysis project Ga0068860, IMG submission 66597) | Switchgrass rhizosphere microbial communities from Kellogg Biological Station, Michigan, USA - KBS Switchgrass S3-2 | ecosystem: Host-associated > Plants > Roots > Rhizosphere > Soil ... | reverse complement strand
TTAATACACATTGGGAATGCACTTAGTGCCTGACTGATAGCTGTCCTTTTTCCAAGGCCGTAGGACACGAAACCGCCAGGAGGATTAAATGAAGCATACCTGTATAAAAAACCCGGACATACATCATTTTTTGTAAATTCGGAATCTAAATTTATTACTATGGCCCACTCCCAATTTTCCCGCCGCAATTTTATTACCACCGTTGCAGCAGGTGCCGCTACCGTGGCGAATTTCACTCCATTCCAGAGTTTCGCCGATATAGTATCTGAAGACCGGGAAGCTTTTCCAGATCGCCAGATCCGGGTCGTCAGCACTGATAATTTATCGGCAAAGGAACAGGAAAGGATCAGGGCAGTGTCGAAAAATATTGACCTGCAAATTGTGACAGATCCAAAATCACCCGCACTTGAAGAAGCCGAAGTTATCATCGGCAATGTGGACGCTTCAGTGCTTCAACGTGCAAAGAAATTAAAATGGGTGCAGGTGTTGCATGCGGGTGTGGAAAATATGTCTAAGGAAATGATTGCACATCCCCTGGTGCTCACCAATATGCAAAAGATATTTGCACCTGTGATTGCTGAAAGCGCAATAGCTCTTTTGCTGAGCCTGACACGTGGCCTGGTGCAATTCGCCATTCCAAATTTCCAGCATCAAAAATGGGTGGGCCGTCCACCCGATAATATTAAGCTTGATGACCTCTACAATAAAACTATCGGCATTGTAGGAATGGGTGGAATTGGATCAGAAACGGCAAGACGCCTTCATTATGGATTCAATATGCGTGTGTTGGCGACGGACGCAAAACCTATGCATAAACCAGCCTTCGTGGAAGAATTGCATGACCCCTTGTGGTTTATGGAAATGGTTCCAAAAGTGGATGTGCTGATGAGTGCTGCACCGCTTACAAAGGAAACTAGAGAAATGTTTAACGACGAGGTATTCGGTAAAATGAAACCAGGCTCATATTTTATCAATGTATCACGCGGTGGACTGGTAAAACAGGATGCGTTGATAGAAGCCTTGAAATCTAACAAAATCGCGGGTGCTGGTTTGGATGTGGCCACTCCTGAGCCATTGCCGGCAGATAGTCCGTTATGGACTTGTCCCAACCTGGTAATTACCGGGCACAATTCAACTGTAGCGGACAGCCGTTATGAAAGAATGTTTGGTCTTGTGATGGAAAATGTAAGACGCTATACCTTGGGGTTGCCGCTAATGAATGTCGTTGATAAAGAGAAAGGATATTAACATACGGTTGGTATAATTATGAGGTTCAACATAATGTTACTTTTACCTTTTGGAAACTTTCACAAATAAATATTGGGGAGCTGTTTCAGGACCTGGTCCATCTTTATCAGAATACCGTTGTACTAAGTTAATTATATCGTCTTTCGCCTTTTGAGTGGGCTTAGACGGATTACCGGGTTCCCGCCATTGGCTTATTAACGCTTCTCCAAAAACGCCGCCAAAACTTGTATTCAAATTAAACAAGCCAGTTACTTTTCTTCCATCATTAAATAATATTGAAATTTTATTCTCTGCAACAGGATAGTAAGCAATGGCATCTTTTCCAAGATTTGCAAACTCTCTGCTCTGGTCAGTTAATATAGTATCAGATTCAAATATTAAAATGGCATTAGATACGGGCTCAAGGGCAGCATTAAAATCAACCTTATAATTTGTATTGTTGGCAGAAGTGAAAATCAAAAACGTGCCCTTATCCGGCGTGTTAATATCTAATGGAGTTACATTAAATTCTGTTATTACACCTTCAATAAAGTCAGGAATTACAACCGGAGTTGACGACACTTCTTCATTTTTAGAACAAGAAATAAAAGTACCAAGCAAAAGAAAAAATACAAGGAGCCGGTGCATATGATCAAATTTACTCTTTTGCAATTTACGATTTTACTGTTCTTCTTTAGAATGTTATACAAGTTAAGCCTCAAAAATTGTTAATTATTAAAAGTGATTCGATATTTTTAGAACACAATAAATAAGAATTATATCAATGCGTATGAAGACAAAATATTTACTGACACCCGCATCAATTATACTCGCATTCTCCTTCACAAATAATTATAAAGCCGGAGAAACAGAGATCACTACCTGGCAAAATGGTAAGTCTGCCGCAATATCACTTACTTTCGATGATGGTTCGCCAAACCAGTTTTCACAGGCACTGCCGGCCTTAAATAAATTGAGTATCCCGGCCACTTTTTACATAATAACAGGTAATGTAGCCGGTGCGGAGTATCATGGTAAATTTATAGGAAGACCGGTTGGTGATATCATTAAGGGAACGGCGGATACGTTGACTAATAAGGATAATTTTTTTGAACGGGCTTCTGCCATTCCATACTTAGGGTATAAGGGTACACTTGCCTATCAAACTAATGCAGGAGCCTTGTATGAACAGGGAAAACCAGACAAAGCCTGGCATCTGATTGATTCCGCTTATAAAAAAATAAGGAACCATGAGTTTACTCTTGCTGGTAGTGTGGATGAAGAAAAGAAATATCTGACATGGCAGGCGGTAAGAGAGTACGCCGCACAGGGGCATGAATTCGCAAGTCATACTATAACTCATCCACGTCTATCGGTACTTACAGAACCTAATCTTTTATATGAACTGGAAAAAAGTAAGGAAGAGATCTTAAAACAATTGGGTGAGAGCTACACTTTTTCTGCAGAATGTCCTTACGGAACGGAAGATGAGAGAGTCATGTCCTATGCTTATAAAATTTATCCGGCACTAAGAAACAGAATGCCCGAAAAATATTTGGGCGAACTTAACCGTTCCTCGAATACCCAACCTGGTGATGTCAACAAAGAATATGTTCAATGGCAAAGAGGAGCAACTACTAAAACGCCATTGCCCTTAATGAAATCATGGGTTGATACTGTGGCCGCACACCAGAATAATTGGCTGGTGCTTGTATTTCACGGTGTAGATGGTGTTGGATGGGAAGCGCTTCCCCATGAATTGCTCCAGGACTATTTTGAGTATATCAAACAGCATGAAGATAAAGTATGGATCGCTACTTTTGCCGATGTTACTAAATACATGCGTGAAAAAATGAATGCTACTGTAAAAGGGAAAGAAGCAGACAATAAAATTATGGTGGATCTCACTCATTCACTTGACAAATCCATGTATGACATCCCATTAACATTACGAACGTATGTACCCGCTGACTGGAAGCAGGTGCAGGTGAAGCAGGGAGATAAAACACAAACGGTTTCCAGTAGTACCAATGATAAGGGAACATTTGTTCTTTACCAACTGCAGCCAAATAAAGGAACTGCCGAACTCTCCGGTGTTAAACTTTAAAGAGTTGACAACAACAAAATTATAAAGCAGTATTTTTTTGGAAAATTTTAATCATACTTTTCCATTCAGGAGCGTGAAAATATTCCGGTGCTTGTACTTCCGTTAAAGATTTTTGATATTTTTGCACGTTCTGCTGCAATTTCATTTTCTACCTTGAACACATTATTATGATCACAGGAACATCCATTGCAAAACACGCTGTTCGCATTTTGGGGTACATAGATAATGCTATACTACCTCAAGAGAATGCTGCGCAGGGTCATATATTAAATGCATTATATAGCATGCATAAATTGTCGCCTGCCTGCGCAATCATAACTTGTCCGATGCATCACAAAAATTTTTTTTACGTCAGTGAAAACTGCCAATCAATTTTTGGATACACTCCTCAATATATGGCTGACCACTTTAGAATTTTAGGGCAATACTTTTCGCAGATACATGAAGCCGACATGAACGATGTTAAGGGCTGTATGGATTTCTTTGAATCGTTTCTCCAAAATGAATCATCGCAACATTATCATAAATTGAGAACTGTTCTTCATTACCGTTTCCGAAACGCAGCAGGGAAATATATTTACCTGGAGGATCAAAAAGCCACCCTGGTATTAACGGAACAAAATGTTATTCATTATTCGCTGATTCGTGCAATGCCTGATGAGGCGGTGTTCTCCGGAGTAAAAATTGAAGTATATAATGACGAAGTTTCATTAAAGAAAATAGTTGAATACAAGCCATCAGTTGCAAGGAATAAATTATCTAACAGGGAAAATGATTTGGTAGGTTTAATAAAGAAAGGTCTCACTACAAAGGAAATTGCCACCCACCTTAGTATTAGTCATAATACGGTGAGAAATATCAAAAGCAAACTTTTCGAAAAATACGGCGTGAATAATATGATTGAATTATTAAACATGACAGGGTAAATTATTTTCATTATAATTCTGTCTATAAAAATTAAAGTTTTGTTGATTGATTTTGGATAACGGTAATGGGCAGGCCCTATAAATTTTGATCCAGGTATTGGTTTTTTTCTCCAGCTCCCAGGTCTTATTTTTTATTGGTTAGGGAGGCTCTTTATTTGCTTCGCAGGAATAATGCGAGTAATACACAAACAAAAGAACCCATCATAAAAGCACTCCTGAACCAGAAAGCATTTACTATCCTAAACTTTATTTCCCGCACATTAGCAGGAAGGTTGTTTAAATCCCAGCTTTGCACCAACTGATTTAATGGATGATTGATGGTGAAGACGACCACCAGGTCGGCAATTAAAATTAAGAAGGCAGTAAGTAAAAACCAGAAGGTTGGTGTTGCCCATTCACGGATATGAATAAGCACTGCAGATAGTAACACGATTAAAAGCAGCGGTCCAAAAAACCTCATCCTTGCTGCCATGTAAAAATCAATATGCTGCCAGTATTCTACAAAAGTGCGGCTGCTCATTTTTAAAGTAGCGGGATTGCCGCCCATTATTACAAAGAAGCCAGTACCTGCATAGAAGCCGGTTAATAACGTTGTTAGAAATAAAGTGAAGTCAATTAACCTGGTGTTCATTTTTGGATTATTTTTTAAATCGTTTATCGGTCAGGGAAATTAAAAAGGCTTTTAAATCATACCTCTCTTTTTTTGTCAGGCGCAATGGTTGTATCAACAGCGTGTCTGTATTGATGGCATCGGGAACGATCTTTCTTGTATCATTATAAAAGTCAATTACATCATCTAATCTTTTAAACATACCGTTATGCATGTACGGTGCGGTAATAGCAACATTCCTCAGGGAAGAAGTTTTAAACTTTCCAATATCTTCTTCCTTTTTGCTAATAAGATACCTGCCGCTATCGTTTAGATTTTTGCCGTTGAACAAACCAATATTGCGGAAGTCATTGGCTGTAAAATCAGCACCAAAATGACATTTTATACATTTTGCTTTTCCATTAAAGATAACAAATCCCCGTTTCGCTGCGGCACTTACAGCAATAGAATCATCTGAGAATTTCCAGTTATCAAATGGGCTGTCGCTTGTTTCCAATGTCCGCTCAAATGCAGCTATTGCTACTGCAAGATTTGTTCGGTCGGGTTCAATGTTGAATACTTTCAGAAAATACCCGCGGTATTTTTTGCTATTCTTTAAACGGTGCACTGCCTCTTCAACGGCCAAATTCATTTCATCAGGATTTTTGATTGGCGCCAATGCCTGCTCTTCCAACGTTCCTGCACGGCCATCCCAGAAGAAAGATTTACCGAGTGAAAGGTTCATAGCAGTTGGCGTATTACGAATACCTTTTTTTCCATCCACTCCAATGCTTACGGCTGAAGTATCAGCAAATGCATATTCAGGTCTGTGGCAGCTTGCACAACTCACAGTGCTGTCTTTTGAAAGAATAGGATCAAAAAATAATGCCTCGCCTAGTTTTTCTTTATCTGTAATACTATTCATTGTAGCGGCAGCCTGGATAAAAACAATACCGGTAACAATGATCGTTACAATAACATACTTCTTCATACAATAATTACTTGACTCTTCCCATAACTAACCGTAGCATTCCATTTTTTCGTTCAGTGCAGCTATCGCTAATCACATTAAATCTTAGAGAGTCTGAATTGCAATAGAACATGACTTTATAAATCCCGCGCACTCCATTACAACCATTGTCAACAAAAGAAAGTATGCTGTCACCCGGATCAAAACTGTAAGTACCACTTACAAATGGCTTTTTATTAACGTACCCTTCTATAGTATTGTCTGCTTTAAATACTACGCCGGTAATATTTCCTTTCTCTGACGGCTGCGTTTGCCATCTACCTGTAAGCTTACCATCGGCAATAGCAACGCCGACAATTACAACGGCCAAAAACAAAATTCTCATAACTTCTTTTTTAATGATTATAAATTGAATTAATGGATGACGATAGGGATAATAACTCACTTAATGAGTTTTCCTCAACAATTGTTGGCATATACTTATAAATTTATTATGCAAACTTCCATCAATTGAGAAAGGCAGGCAATGGTATATTTGTACTACTAACGGATAAATCTATTTTTGAATTGCCCACTATTAGGGGCAAGAATGCAAGGAAAATTACTAGGATGATAAAATTATTTTTAAACACCTTCTATTTGACTTTCATAAGCCTGGTAAGTATTTCATTATTTGGTCAACAAGGTCAGCGCTTAACTGTACTAACTTCCGGCCAGGATAAAATATCCACGACCACCGACTGGCTTGTGCAACCCATAAAAGAAATAGCAAACATCTATGCCAGTACAGACCGTAAGGACATCATTTTGTATAATGGATTGGTCAAAAGAACTTTCAGACTTAGTCCGAATGTTGCCTGTATTGATTATAAAAATTTAAGTAGCGGACAGCAATTATTGAGGGCGGTAAAACCCGAAGCTAAAATCGTTATAAATGGTAAAGAGTATGATGTAGGTGGATTACATGGCCAAAAAGAAAATGCCTATCTCCTGCCCGAATGGCTGGATAATTTTTCCGCAGGCGAAAATGATTTCCAATTAGTACGTTATGAAATTGCGCCGGTTGAACCCTTTGTTAAATGGAAGCCATCCCGGTGGACCATGAATAAAAATCAGCCATCCGGGAAAATGCTTTCTTTTACTTATCGTTCATCTTTTCCGGCCGTAAAAGATATACAGGTAACTGTACATTATGAATTGTATGATGGATTACCACTTATTGTAAAATGGTTGTCAATAGAAAATAAGGGAAGCACACCTGTAACAATCAATCGTGTTGTAAATGAGGTACTGGCCCTGGTTGAAGAAGAAAGTGCGGTAGTCGGGAGTGCCGAAGAAATGAAAAAGCAGCATGGTATTTATGTAGAGACCAACTTTGCTTTTAACAATGCAATGCGCTATGATATCAGCGACCAGACAACACATTGGAAAACCGATTCAGTATATACATCACAGGTCAACTATAATTATCAAACCCCCTGTTTGCTGGAAATTTATCCTGAAAAATTAATTGCCGTGGAATTGCCTGCCGGCCAAACATTCCGGTCGGTTCGTACGCATGAATTATTGATGGATAGCTATGACAGGGAAAGAAGAGGATTGTCCATCCGTAAAATGTATAGCACAGTGGCTCCGTGGACCACTGAAAATCCAATTTTTATGCACCTGGTTAGTAAGAATGATGACGAAGTTAAAACTGCAATTGATCAATGTAAGAGTACGGGATATGAGGCCCTTATTTTAAGCTTTGGCAGCCATCTCAATATGGAAGATTCATCCGCGGCGAATATTGTTAAATGGAAATTACTTGCAACATATGCGCACAGTAAAAACATACAAATTGGTGGATATTCACTATTCAGTAGCAGGCGGATCAGTGATGAAGATGATGTAATTGATCTTAAGACCGGCAAGCCAGGCGGAGCTTTTTTTGGTAACGCACCTTGCTTCGGGAGTAAGTGGGGATTAGCTTACAGGGATAAGATAAAATACTTCTTTACTAAAACAGGTTTTGATATTTGGGAAAATGACGGCCCCTACCCGGGTGATGTTTGTGCTTCAACTACCCATCCAGGCCATAAAAATTATGATGATAGTCAATGGCGGCAGATGGAAATTCAAAAAGAAATATATCATTGGTTAAATGAGCGGGGAGTTTACATTAATGCTCCCGACTGGTATTTTTTAGACGGCACCCACAAAATTGCCATTGGTTACAGGGAAGTAAATTTTTCATTGTCAAGGGAGCAGCAGAAAATTTTGAACCGCCAAAATATTTATGACGGCACCTGGGAAAAAACACCCTCGATGAGCTGGGGATTTGTGCCGTTAACCAGGTACCAGGGAGGAGGCGAAGAAGCAGTTTTGGAACCCTTACATGACCATCTTAAAGACTATGAACAGCTGATGGTGCAATATTATGGAGCGGGCGTGCAGGCTTGTTATCGTGGCCCAAGATTATATGATACGGAAATAACAAAAAAAACAGTAGCTAATGTAGTATCATGGTATAAAAAATATCGGCGCATTCTCAATTCAGATATTATTCATTTAAGAAGAGCCGATGGCAGAGATTGGGATGGTATTTTGCATGTGAACCCATCATTAAAAGAAAAGGGGTTCTTGTTAATCTATAACCCATTAAAGGAAAAAATAAGCAGAACGATTAATGTTCCTTTGTATTATACCGGTCTCTTTCCTGTTGCGATGGTTAGCGAAAAAGGATTAACAAAGAAACGATATATCGCCGACAGGAATTACATGATTAAATTAGAGTTTGTCATTGCACCGGAAAGCTATACCTGGTTTGTGATTGAATAGTCTATATTTATTGTTATTTCTGCAATGCGTAGATTTTTAGAGAAGAATGAGAAGAAAATTCTCTTGCTCTTTTTTAATGTTCAAATTTTTCCAGCCCGAAAAAAGATGCTGAACATCGAACATCGAACTTTGAACCTTGAACTGGAAGCTGGTGTTTTCAAGAGCAAAGAAGAAAATTCTGTGACGAACATTAGCTTCGGTAATTCACCCCTTATAATCTCTTATTTGTTTCATGCCTCACTGTCGCGCTACCAACGGAGCGTCCCGCGTCTTTTATCTCAGCCTTAAAAAACACTAACTGCTCGATCGACAATTCAACAATTAAACAATTCAGCAGTTAAACAATTCAACAATTCAGCAATTCAACAATTCAGCAATTCAACAATTATCTCAATAAAATCATATTCCCAACAATTTTGGCTAAAACCGCTCCCATTTTTTTCAGTAGGTGTACTACCTTGCTATTGGAATTCAGTTAGATGATTTTCGTGATTACTATAACATTTTGTATGTTTAAAACAATAGTAATAAATATGCAGCCACAATCCGGAAATGAAGATAATACCAGGAGATCCTTCCTGAAAAAAACAGCCATAGCATCTGTCATGCTCTCTACTGCCGACTTAATTTCGCTCGGTTCAAATCATTCAGATGCTAAGCAGAAAAACCCTGACCAGGTTCCATGGTATAAAAGCGTTACCCGCTGGGGACAGGTGAATATCACAGAGAAAGATCCTGCTCAATATGATATCGGGTGGTGGCGAAAGTTCTGGAAACTCACCGAAACAAAAGGCGTTATAATAAATGCGGGTGGTATTGTAGCGTATTACCCGACCAGGGTGGCGCTACATCGTACAGCGGAGTTTCTTGCCGGCAGGGATTTGTTTGGAGATTTATGCCATACAGCTCATGAAGATGGTCTCGCAGTTTTTGCACGCATGGATTCAAACCGTGCGCATGAAGAATTCTATAAGGCCCATCCCGGTTGGTTTGCAACAGATACATCCGGAAAGCCATACAAAGCTGGTGATCTTTATATCACCTGCGTAAATAGTCCGTATTATAATGAACATATTCCTGCTATTCTCAGGGAGATTGCAGAGTTGTACCATCCTGAGGGATTTACGGATAACAGTTGGAGCGGATTAGGCCGCGAATCTATCTGCTACTGTGAATTTTGTAAGAAAAGCTTTCGTGATAAGACGGGCTATAATCTGCCTGAGGTTAAAAACTGGGATAACCAGGGATATCGTCAATGGATTCGTTGGAATTATGACCGGCGCGTGGAAATCTGGGACCTGAATAATCGAACTACAAAATCTGTTGGCGGAGTGCATTGTATCTGGTCAGGGATGAATAGCGGTTCAATCAGCGGACAAAGCAGAAGTTTCCGCGACTACAAAGAGATCTGTATGAGGGCAGAGATAATTATGCTGGATGACCAGGCACGAAGTGACCTGGGTGGTTTTCAACATAATGGTGAAATAGGAAAAATGATCCACGGATTGCTTGGCTGGGACAAACTTGTCCCTGAAAGCATGGCTATGTACCAGGCTGGAAGACCAACTTTCAGGCTAGCCAGCAAACCCGCCCCTGAAGCCCGGATGTGGATGTTGAATGGCATTGCCGGAGGTATTCAGCCATGGTGGCATATGGTATCTGCCTTTCATGAGGACCGCCGGATGTATAAAACGCCGGGATCAGTAATGAAGTGGCATAAGGAAAATGAACAATTTCTTGTCAATCGTAAGCCTGTAGCAACAGTTGGCGTTGTATGGTCTCAACAGAATACAGATTTTTATGGTCGGGACAATGCAGAAGAATTAGTGGAATTGCCGTGGCGGGGGATGACGCAGGCACTCATCCGCTCAAGGATTCCCTATCTTCCCATCCATATTGATCATGTTGACAGGGATGCAACACAATTCTCTTTGCTGATACTTCCAAACCTGGCTGCTATGACTGAAAACCAGGTTGCCGGCATTCGACGTTTTGTTGAACAGGGTGGTGGCCTGATTGCCACCGGAGAGACCAGTCTTTTTAACGAATGGGGTGACAAGAGTTCTGATTACGCTCTTGCAGATCTTTTTGGCGCGCATTTTAAAGGAGTGGGGGAGTCGCCCGCATCAAAATTGGCGGGAGAAGCGTATCACACTTATCTGCGGCTAGGTCCTGGATTACGCGGGCGACCAGGCGGGCCAGGAAATGATCATGAGCTAACGGTTACGGACAAACGACATGAAGTATTGAGAGGATTTGAAGAAACAGGTATACTTCCTTTTGGAGGATTGCTTCAGCCGCTTAGTCTCGAACCCAACGCAGAAATATTAATGACATTCATTCCGCAATTCCCGGTTTATCCGCCGGAAACGGCATGGATGCGTACTCCAAAAACTGACATTCCCGGTTTGATCATCAATACAACTACAAACGGTAGCCGGATTTTATTTTTACCGGCAGATATCGACAGGCAGTTTGCCCGTTATAACCTTCCTGACCATGGTAATTTGTTGGCCAATCTTGTTAGATGGGCTGCCAAAGATAAATTGCCGATTGCTGTTGAAGGTGCAGGGCTGGTGGATTGTCATTTATATGAGCAGGCAAACAGGATGGTGTTGCACATTGTCAATTTAACCAGTACCGCAACCTGGCGCCAGCCATTAGACGAATTAATTGCTATCGGTCCTTTAGGAATAAAAATAAGGTTATCGAAAAATGTGCGTGGCACTAATTTACGCCTGCTTGTGTCCAATGAGAGAATTTCCGGAGAGGTAAAAAATGGCTGGTGTCATTTTGTAGTTAAGTCCATCCCTGATCATGAAGTAGTAGTGCTGACTTAAGCATTACGGTAGTAGCGCCGTCATAGGATGAAGGAGGCATCGGGAAATCTCCGCGTGATAGTTTACTTTCCAAAGAACTGGATCAGGTTTCCGCTATTGTCTTTAATGATGACGTTAGAC
>Ga0068860_100006662_pt1 | contig 11599 bp, 11 predicted proteins | sample KBSSwiS32_FD_66597 | JGI IMG/M metagenome (GOLD analysis project Ga0068860, IMG submission 66597) | Switchgrass rhizosphere microbial communities from Kellogg Biological Station, Michigan, USA - KBS Switchgrass S3-2 | ecosystem: Host-associated > Plants > Roots > Rhizosphere > Soil ... | reverse complement strand
ACGTAGTTACGTCGCCGCGGTGCACCGGGCGACCCGGCCGGGCGCCACCCTGTTGCTCAGCTGCTTCTCCGACGCCAACCCAGTAGGCAAGGAGTGGCGACCGGCGGTGTCCGAAGACACACTGCGCGACGTCCTCGGCGCTGCGGGCTGGGACATCGCGTCGCTGGAGCCTGCCACAGTGCGCGGCGAATTGGACGGCGCGCAAGTCGAAATGGCGTTCTGGTACCTCCGCGCCCAACGGCGCTAAGTGACCTGAACCTCAGTTGTCGGATCGCGCCCTGACAACCCTCGTGAGCCCAGGCGAGCAGATCCTCCGGGGCGAGCTGGGCAGCGACATCAGGCGGGGTGGCATTCAGCCAACTCATCAACAGCGGCACTGTCAAGTTAATTGGTGGACTTATCGTCCGCGTGTTGTGCGTCGGTTCTGGTGGAAAGCCCTGTCCGAGTTCACGTTCAGGCGGCGGTCGTGGTAACCCCGGTGATCTGGTTCCAGACGGTGAAGCGCTCGGCCATATCGTGGCGCCATCCAGTGGCCGACAGCAGATGCCGCCGCGGACAGCAACCGTTGCGCATGCCGGGGCGAGGTGAACCGTTTCATCGCCCGCTCGCGTTGCCGGGTCGGTTGATGCGAGTTCTCAGCCCGGTTGTTCAGATACTTCGATTACCGGTGTTCCACCGAGGGCATCACCACGCGGTGGGCGGGCCCGTAGCTGGCGAGCCTGTCGGTGACGAGCACCCCGCGGCACGTACCGCATCCCTTGAGTAGTCGGCGGAAGAACTTCTTGGCGGCCAACGCGTTTCGGCGTGACTCTACCAGGACGTCGAGCACATTGCCGTGCTGGTCGACCGCGCGACACAGGTAGTGGATCGTGCCGTTGATCCGGATGAAGACTTCATCGAGATGCCATTTGTCGCCGGGCCGTGCGCGAATCCGTCAGCACATGTCGGCGACGGCGCTCGGCACGGCGGCGCCGAAGCCGCGAGCCCGAGCGCCAAGACGCGTAGAGACACGGTGCCTCGTTCGAGCGGTCGTGATCGGTTACATCGCCGCGGAGGCCATACCTGTCGGCTTCATCACGCCGACCGCCATCACCGGCTCAATGCCGCCCGGATTGGCTAACCATGTCGCCACGGTGGCCCTGTTCGGCAAACCGTCGAACGGGTGCTTGAAACTGGATAGACGACCACGAGCCGGTAACTGATCGGCAACGGGGGATGATGTTGGCGACCCACTGCCGGCCGTCATCCATGCCCTACGAAGCAACTTGCTGACAAGACATTCGCCAAATACTCCCGCGTCGTATGCGTTGCGCCACAAGCTCTTTCCAGCGGTAAGCGTTCCGTGCGTGGTCACTGGTTGACGTGTGCACCGTTCTGGATTCAAGGGCCACCGGCCCTAAGGCGATACACCACTCAGCGCCTCAGGAATGCCGACGCTACGGGGTCAGGTCGCTGGGCAGCTCGTCGCTCAGCGCGGCCTGAGCGAGGCGGTCGCCGAGCAGCGGCGCGAATTTCATGAGGTTGCTGCCGACGAGCGCGACGACGCGGCCGCGGCGTGCGGCCGTCCAGCCGTCGCCGCCGGGGTCGAGCCACGGGGCGCGGACCGTGACGCAGTCCACCTGTCCCACGGGCGAGAGCGATGGGAACAGCGCGCGCACGGTCGTGGGGTCCGGCACCTCCTGCCCGAACGCCCATCGCCCCGTACTCCCGAGCGGCAGCCCGTAGCCCTCAGGCGCGGACAGGCACGCGGCACCGGTGGCGTCGGCGCCCGCGTAGGTGAAGCGGGTGTGCGGGGCGAACTCGACGCCGAGTGGACCGAAAAGCGCCGGCGTCTGCACCCCAGCGCAGATCAGCACGCGGTCGCCTCGCGTGACGTTGCCGTCTGCCAAGGTCACGGACCCGTCGTCGGCGACCGACGCGACCTCGCCTCGTTGGATGTCAACCCGCCGCGCCAGGGCGCCCAGCGCACGGCGGATGCGCAGGCTGCCACCGAGCGGATCGATCAATCCGTGCTCCCATGGCGGCGCGACGAATGGGATTCGCGCCGCGATCTCGCGCCGGTCGAGCCAGGAGAACACGCCACCGGCCTGCTGCATCGCCGCGGCGGTGCCCTCGCGCGGACCCGCGGCGATGAAGCCCTCGACGCCGAGCAGCCGCCCCGCGCCCAGCTCCGCCTCCCACCGTTGCCATCCGGCGCGGGCCTCCAACGCGAGCGCGCACAGCTCCGGGCGCCGGTGCGCGATGCGGAAGATCCGACCCAATCCCGCGGACTGCTCGGCGAACGGCTCGCCGCGCTCGAGCACGATCGCGCGCTCCCCGCGCCGCGACAGCTCGTAGGCGGCCGCGAGCCCGCACACACCCGCGCCGATGACGACAATCACGCCGGGAACTGCCTCGGCCGTATCACCGCCTCGCCGAACCCCGCCAGGTCGGGCTCGATTGCGCGGAACCCGGCCAGCGGCAACACATCCCACCACATCGAGCGGTCCGCCACGCCGGCGTGCAGCAGCACCACCGTCGGAACAGCACACAGCACGTCGTACGGCAACGTCATGGCCCGCGACGATACGCCACCGTCATCCCTACGACGCTGAGGCGGCTTGGCGACTAGGTCTGCTTCTGCAACACATGAAGCCGTGATTGGGGTGTTGGCGGCCGCCGGCATGCGGGTCGGCGAAGCCCTTCAGCTCGACCGCGGCGACGTCGCTGAAACCGACGCGGCAAGCAGGCGACGATCCTGCTGCAGTCATCGTTTGTTCAACGCAATGATCGGGAGCCGACCGAATTGCCCGGTTCTAACCGGAGACTAGAGACATCTAATGCCATTGGGCCACAAGGGATAACGAGCAGAAACGGGAAATGTTGTCGAGGTTCGAGGCCGCCGACCCTTTCAGGGCCGCACGTCAGTGCGCGGCGGTGAACAGGCTAAGGGAGGTGACGGCGGCGTGTGCATGGCTGCAGGATGGCCCGTGAGCGCCACGACTCGTGCCCTAGTTCTGTCCAGGGCCGACGTCGGCGGGTTTGCTGACAGGCCCGAAACTTGCTCGTCGATGTTGGTCCTTCGTGATCTTCTACCGCCGCGGGATAGCGCTACTCGATAGCGGTGCCATGATCACGCTGAGGCATGCCAAGGACGACGGCACCGCGTGGAAGCGTCGGCGCATCGGGGTGCCCTCCTTGTCGGCGCTGAGCGGGCATCAGGTCAGCCGTCTGCTTGGTCTTCGCGTTGGCTTTCGGATTCGTGGCTGTCCGAGCGCGCGTCGTCGTTACCCGATCTTTGTGTCTGGGTCATCTCGATAGTGACCCAGTGACCTGGTGAAATCAGAACGGTCCAATCACTGTGCTCTCGCCCCATTTTGAGCACCCCGCCCTCGACTGTCCACTCCGTCGTACGTCGTAAGTGTCCTGTTGACCACCGCTGTGCGTGAGTCCAACCGCGACATCGTCGCGCCCGCGGTTGAGCTGGGAGCGCGCTCGCCAAGTCGCCGACGCGCTGCCTTCCGACGAGCCGGATCGCACCGCAAAGCGTATTGCCCCGCGCACGATGCTGTGCGGCACCGCCTGGCGAGTTCATGCCGATATCTCTGGCACGTATTTCGAGGAACTTCGGGAGTTGTGCGCGGCGGCGCACGACAAGTCCTCGCTGGCGATCGGCATGAGCGGCCTTGTATCAGAACACATGATTCATGGCCGTGCCAGTGAAGGGCCGCGGATGGTGTCCGAGCAGCTGGCACTCATCGAGTCGATCGCCGATCCATAGGCTGACGCTCGGTTTGAGCATCAACTTCATTCCCGTCAAGCAGGAAACATCCAGTCGACGCGGCGCCGCGGCCCGTGTGTATCCCACACAGGCCCCAACACTCGCTGCCGCTATCTGCGAATCACGCTGGCCCACAAAGTATTAAACATATCGCGTGAGACTATCTATTCTTGAGACGGACTTTTGAGACACCGCTACCTGGGAAAATGGAGAACTGGAAGTGCTTTCGGCGCGGGTCTCGTATGTGGTCTATTCCGAGACAAGCTCCCTGGGCTTCCAGCCGACCGCCGTTATGGCATCGCCTCGGCCCATGCCATGTGGCCTTCGTAGCCAAGCGATGTCGCCATGGCGCGGTAGCGATCCCGATAGTCGCGGTAGGCGGTCTCGTCGCTTTGGGCGCGGGCCAGCAGCGCCCGCAGCCGCAGCAAACAGATTTCACGAATAACCAGCCGGTCGTCGGCTGGCGCGGCCGCCAACCGCTCGATCGCGGCCTCGGCGTCGACAGCGTCGCCGTTGGCACCACGATCCAGCAGTGTCTCCACCAGAACACAGGTCGCGGAAACGCCCCAGCCCAGCAGCGGTCCCTGGCGGACCAGATGGTCGACGGCGGCGCGCATGAGCGGTATGGCGTTATTGCGATCTCCACACCGAACCCTCTCCCGTGCGAGGTACACGTCGACGATCGGTAACTCGCTGAGGAGGTATCCCCCGCGCACGCATGCGTCGCTGACCTGGCTCAGCAGATGCTGTCCGCGGTTATGCTCCGCAGCGGTTGAGCGGTGCACCAGCGCGAGTCCCAGCGCCATCTGCGCGTAGGTCAACGCGAGGTCATCACCGGATCGTTCGGCGATCCGCAGGGCATCCTCGATCTCGCGCACCGCGCGATAATCGGCAGCCAGCACACCAAACGGTATTCCCGAGAGGTAGACGCAGCCGACAACCGCGGCGTAGGACACGGGGTCGGCGCTGCGGGCCATGGCCAGGCCGTGCCGCAGGTCGTCGCGCCATCCCGGCCGACCCAAGCAAAACCGGGCGATAGCCCGACCTACAAAGCCGAAGGCTAATGGTGACCCGAAAAGGAAGTTGCCTTTTGCGGGGTCACCGTCGGCCAGGTCGATGACCCTCTGTGACCATCGCAGCACCTCACCCCACTCGCCACTTTCACCCTTAGCGTGGATCACCGGCATGGACAGCCCCACCGTCAAGGTCGGGTCGCCGATGGACTCGGCGAGGATCCAGGCTTCGGATGCCAGCTGCGACGCCTCGCGCATCCGGTCCCGATACGCGTGATCGATCACCAGCCCCGCCATGGCGATGGCCAGTGACGCCTTGTCCCCAGCGGCGGCGCACAACTCCCGCAATTCCTGGAAGCGGGCCCCGGCCACATGTTCATGGACCCGAAAGGCGGTCCCGCACAACATAGTGCGAGGAGCGATGCACATGGCCGCTCGGCCCGGGTCAGCGTCTGGTACCGCGTCGGCGATCATTACCGCACGCTCCCAACTCAGTCGCGCCGCGCCGATGTCGCGATTGGTCGCCCACCATGCCGCGCGCATGTGCCAGCCGTAGGCGGCGTGCCCATCACCAGCGGCCTGCAGATGTTCGGCGATCAGCGCCGCATTCTCGTCTGCCGCTGCCGGGTCACCTGTTTCGATCGCCGCCGCCACGCGCCGATGCAGCTCGGCGCGATCCGACTTGAGCTGCGACTCGTAAGCCACCGTGCGGATCAGCGGATGATGGAACACATACTCGGGTTCTCGGGTGAACCCGACCTGATCAATGAGCTGGGCCGCCAGTAAATCTGGGATCACCGGTTCGATCCCCAGCACCGTCAGTACGTCTAAGTCGAACCGCGAGCCAATCACCGCCGCCGCGCTCAACGTTCGCTTGGCCCGCCGGTCGAGCCGGTCGATGCGCGCCGCAATGGTCGCCTGCAGCGTGGCAGGCACACTCACCTCAGCAGTCTCTGCCGTCGACTTGTATGCGCCCCGCTCCCCGCACAGCACACCCCGCTCGGCCAGTTCCCGCACCATCTCTTCGGCGAAAAACGGATTACCGGCGGCCCTCTCGGCGATCGTCTCGCCGAGCCTGCCAACAGAGAGGCCATGCCCAAGCAGCTCCGAGACCAGTGCTGCGGTCTCCGAATCACTCAGCGGTTCAAGGGCTATCGTCTGTGCACCATGCACCCGCGTGAGCGCATTCCCGTACTCGGGACGGTAGGTGACCAGCACCAGCGAGGGCGTATGCGGGATTACGGTGAAGAACTCGGCCAGCATCGACTCGCTGACCTCATCGATCCAATGGGCGTCCTCAACGACATAGACCGCCGGGGTTTCCCGGGCCAACGAGGCGGCATTCACCAGAGCGGTCAACCGCCGCCGCCGCGCATCCGGATCGATGCGAGGAAGCGCAACATCAGGATCGGCGATGCCCAGCAGGTCATAAAACAGCAGCACATCCTCCGGGTCTGCTTCTGGTACCCCGTTGCGCAGGCGATCGCGGGCGGTCTGCCCGTCGAGATCCTCGACGCCGGTGGCCGCGCGCAGCAGCCGCCCAATCGCATGGAACGGGACCTGACTGGTGTGCGATTCGCAGTAAGCGGTGAACACTTCCACACCCCGTTGACGCGCCATCGCCGCCACCTCGCGCACCAGACGGCTCTTTCCAATGCCCGGTGACCCCACCAGGTCGACCACAGCGCCGTGGCCATCGACAGCGCGCTGCAGCAGGCCCTCAACGGCGGCCATTTCCCACCGCCGCCCCACAAGGTTCGACTCCGCGCGCCCGACGGCGTGATGCTGTCCGCCCATGCCCAACAAGCGATGAGCGGGCACAGGTTCCTTGGCACCCTTAATGCGCACCAGCTCCGGTTCACCAAGAGCCGCCGCGCCATCAACCAGTCGCGCGGTGGACACGCTGAGCATCACCCCACCCGGCGGGGCGACCGACTCCATCCGCTGAGCCATTCCGACCTGCTCACCGACGGCGGTGTAACCGAAAGCGCCCGAACCGATCTCACCGGCGATCACCTGACCGGAGTTCAGGCCCACGCGCAGCCGCAGCTCCACACCGTCCCGCGATCGGACGTCGACCGCAAGTCGCTCCGCCTCGTCCTGAACGCCCAAGGCCGCCATGCAGGCGCGAACAGCGTGGTCCTCCAGCGCCATCGGCGCACCAAAGACCGCCATGATTCCGTCGCCGGTGAACTGGTTGGCCGTGCCGCCGTAACGCTGCACGACAACCGCGGCGCGGTCGATTAACTCGGTCATGATTTCGCGCAGCCGCTCGGCACCGACGGCCGCCGCGATGTCCATCGAGTGGACCATGTCGGCGAACAGCACCGTCACCTGCTTGTACTCAGCCGGTTGAGCCATCGCGGCGATCGGTGACCGCGATGCGTCGCGTGTCGCTACCTGGCTGCGGTGCGACGTGCTGGCGGCCTGGGCCCGTTGCGGTGTAGTCAGCGCGGCGTGTGCGGCAAAAGCCAGATCACCAGCGCTCTGGTAGCGCATGTCGGGCTTTTTCGCCATGCCGCGGCCGATGACCTCATCGAATCCGTGCGGCACGGCAGATCGATGCTCACTGGGTCGGGGCGGGTCCAGGGACAGATGCCCGGCGATTTGTTGCTCCATGCTCTCGCCCGGATAGGGCTTATCGCCTGTGAGGCACTCATATAGCACACACGTGAGTGCGTAGACGTCGGCGCGGGCGTCCACATCCCCGCTGCTGAAGCGTTCGGGAGCCATATACGCCGGGGTGCCCACGACGGTGCCGGTGCCGGTCAATGTCGTTGCCGCGACGTCGCGGGCGATTCCGAAGTCGATCAGGTAAGCGAACTCGCGGGCGGTCATCAAAACGTTGGAGGGCTTGACGTCGCGGTGCACCAGCTCGTGAGCGTGGGCGGTGTCTAGTGCTGCCGCGACCTGTTCGATTAGCCGAACCGCTCGATTCGGGGTCATCGGACCGTTCCGCTTGAGCAGCGTACTGACATCGATGCCATCGATGATGGGCATCACCAGGTATAGACGGTCGTCGACTTCCCCGAAATCGTAGATAGGGATGATGTGCGGTTCGGTCAACCGCGCCGCCGTGTGGGCCTCGCGGCGAAACCGCTCCCGATAACCTGGTTCATTGGCTAGATCGGTAGGCAGGACTTTTATTGCAACATCGCGATCTATCGCCGTGTCATGGGCCTTGAATACCTTGCCCATGCCGCCTTCGCCGATCAGCCCCAGAAGCTGATATCGCCCGAAGTTCGTTGCGTCCAACCGGCCGCCCCCTCGCTACATGCCGCACCCCCGCGGCCACGAACTGCAGTAGCAACTTGGACGATACGCTCCTGAACTGGCGGGTATGACACAACTCCCCCGGACGTCGGTGCATCTGCATTCCGGGGCGGTGGTTCACTATCCGGCGATTGCATCGCAAATCGGTCCGGTGGCGTCACAATGGGAAAGCTGACGCCTCCGATGAGTTAGAAGGCTGCTAGCGGGATGGAGTTAGAAGGCTGGTAGCGGGATGGGGGAACGGGTCTGGAGTTTGGTGTTTTGGGACCGTTGCAGCTGAGCGTGAACGACACGCTCGTGCCGCTGGGCCCCCCGAAACAGAGGGCGGTGTTGGCCATGCTGGTGATCAACCGCAATCGCCCGGTCGGGGTCGAGTCGTTGATTAACGCCGTCTGGGGCCAATCGCCTATACCGGCAGGACGAGCCACCATACAAACACATGTATCCAACCTGCGCCGCCTCCTCGACGACGCCGGAGTCGACCCGCACACCGTGCTAGCCAGCGCACCACCGGGGTATCGACTCACCGTCGCTGACACCGACTGCGACCTAGGACGGTTCACCACCGAAAGGACCGCGGGTATCCACGCCGCCGCCGCGGGCAGATTCGAACAGGCCAGTAGCCACCTCTCGGCCGCATTGGCCGAATGGCGCGCGCCGGTCCTTGATGACTTGCGCGATTCCCATGCGCCGACGCATTCGCCACCGCGTTGATGGAAGACAAAGTGCTGGCTTACACCGTTCGGGCGGAAGCCGAAATCGCGTGCGGACGCGCTTACACCGTCATCGGTGAGCTCGAGGCGCTTACCGGCGAACACCCGTACCGCGGCACTGTCACGTTGGTGAGTGTGGGCGACCTGGGAGGATTCGTGGGGTGACCACCGCAACGCCGTCGTACGAGGGCCACCGTTACCCGGTCGAGATCATCAACCACTGCGTGTGGCTGTACTTCAGGTTCCCGCTTAGTGGTCTGGCACGGAATTTCGGTGACGTATTCGTGGCCTGTTAGGCAGCGGGTGTGAGGGTGGTGTTTTCGTGGTCGGCGATGCGCTTGAGTAGGGCGTTCAGATCGTCTTTGGTGAACTTCCATTCGAACGGGGTTGCGATCTGTTCGTAGTACTGCTGGAAGTCGAGCAGGCGGGACTCGACCTCGTCGAGCGTGTGGAAGTCGTTGGGCGAGACGACTTTACGTTGCACGACGGAGAAGTAGATCTCCACTTGATTGAGCCAGGACGCGCGCACAGGAAGGTGAATCAGGCGCAGAGCGGGCCAGCGATGCTGGAGCCGGTCGATGCTGGCCTGACCGCGATGGGAGGAGCCGTTGTCGACCACCCAGAACACCCGACGCGCGGACGCGTAGGGCTCGGTGGTCACGACTTGGTCGATCAGCCGGTTGAACGGGTCGATGCCGGTGGTGGCTTCGCAGCGGCCGAACACCTTGGCGCGGTGGACGTCCCAGGCAGCCAGGTAGGCCAGGGAGCCGCCGCGCAAGTACTCCGCCTCGACGCGCGCCGGCTGGTTAGGTGCCGGGGGTGTGGTGGCGTGTTTGCGGATGCGGGCCTGGATGGAGGTCTTCTCGTCGGCGGAGATGACGTACTCGGCGACCGTAGAGGTCGAGCACCCGGGCCGCCCTGGGTCCGAAGTCGGGGTCGCGGGGGAAGATCCAGGACCGGTGTTGCCAGGGCTTGATCGCGTCCGAACTCAGCCAGCGCCAGATGGTGGTGCCCGAGATGGCGGCGACGATGCCGGACTCGACGGCGGCGCGGGCCAGGTCGGGGCACTGCCAGCGGGCAAGCGGCTGGGGAGGGTCGGCGGTGGCCGGGAATTCGCAGGCCAGCGCCTTGATGGCGACCATCACGTCAGGGGGAAACTCGGGGGCCGTCCTCCCCGAGGCAGATCGGTCAGGCCGGCCAGGCGCTCGTCGAAGAAGCGTTTGCGCCACTTGGATACCACTTGGCGGGGCGTGTCCAGGCGGGCGGCGATCTCGTCGTTGCCCAGCCCTTCGGCGGCGTAGAGCACGATTTTGGCTCGTATCACTTCCGAATACGGTGACGTATATCTGCGTGCGCGGGCTTCCAACTGGGTGCACTCGGCATCGGTCAGAGTGAGGCTATATGGACTCGTACGTGGCATGTTCTTCCCTCCTTGAGGGAACCATGACACGTAACCGTACGAAAGTGTGGGATCTAAATTACGTCACTGTAATCATGTCGGAGACCACTAAGGGACTGCTGCTGGCTCGCTCACACATGACGATCTGTGTGTCGTGCGGCGCCATCGGCTTTCCCCGGCAGAGTGCACCTGCACGGGTGCTACCGGGATTGCCTTGCACCGATCGACGAAGCAGGGCCGCGGCTCGGACTCGTCGAACAGGTAGTCGGCACCCCACTGCCTCAACGCCGTCACTACGGGAAACAGACGTTCTCCCATCTCGGTGAGGGGCGTATTCGTGGTAAAGGCTGGTTTCGCTGGTCGGGACGGTGTCGAACACAACAAGCGCTACCAGCCGTTGAAGACGTGCCGAAGGATCGTCTACGCCAACCCGGGTATCCGCCGCCAGTAATCACCGAAACGGGTTGTGCCGCCTAAGGCTTCGCGAATGATCAACAATGTCCACTTGTCCCCCAACACATCCAGTGAACACGCGGTGGGGCAACTGGATCGTCCATGTCTGATGTGTGTCGGCATGGCAGCCATGCTCGCACACCGAAATGGCGCAGCGGATTGTTGAGGGCCAGCGGCGACGTGCTGCGTGCGCTTGGTCACATGTCCCCACCGGTCGGCGACGAGCCGAACGACTGACGGCCACGTGCCACCCACCAGTGGATGTCCCATCTATGAACGGTGGCGCGCCGCGCGCGTCATGTGTTCCCAGACGATGCACCACATCAGCGCACACGATGTCAGCCTGAGTCGCGGAGTCAATGTCGGGCTTGAGCTTTAGTGCGCGGTACCCCGAGGAACCATTTACGGCATGGTCAAGCGCAGACGAGGAACCCACAGGGTGGTGGTTCGCTTCCACGCATTCCAGCCGCGGTCCGGACGTTGGCAGGCCCAGGCGGCACTCCGGTAACCTGCCGTGTTCGCCTGGTGAGGGCTGAGTATCAGCCATAGCTGGTGGCGGCGAGAGGCGGCGTTTAGGCCTGGGATAGGCCATCCGAACGACCCCGACAGCCTCGCCGCTAATCGGGCTGTCGTCATCCTCGGAGTAAGTCGTCATCCTCGGAGTAAGAAGTCGTCGCCTTCCTCTTCCGGCAGTCATACATCTCGACAGCCCGCTCGATTTGCTCGGTGAACTCTGCACGCTCGGCGTCGCTGAGTTCACCGAGACCTGGCTGGCCAGGAACTCCCGACTCCGTTGCAGGTGATTGGTGCGTGCTCAATCTGTTGGTGTCGGCTCTAGTCTCGCTCGTCGCGAAGCTGGTCGCGTAGTTCAAATTTGAGTACCTTGCCCGAGGCGGTCTGCGGGAACTCGTTGACGAACCGCCACAGTCGCGGGACCTTGAACGACGCGAGGTGCAGGCGGCAGAATGTGGTGAGCTCGTCGCTGGTG
>Ga0068860_100006660_pt1 | contig 11600 bp, 8 predicted proteins | sample KBSSwiS32_FD_66597 | JGI IMG/M metagenome (GOLD analysis project Ga0068860, IMG submission 66597) | Switchgrass rhizosphere microbial communities from Kellogg Biological Station, Michigan, USA - KBS Switchgrass S3-2 | ecosystem: Host-associated > Plants > Roots > Rhizosphere > Soil ... | reverse complement strand
TTCCGGCACGCGATGCCGTGGTCGATCCAGAACTGGCGCACGGAGTTGTCAGGATGCGTAAGCGTGAACCCGTCATTGGCCAGTGGATGTGAAAAGTAAGTGGGGTTGAAATCGAGGCCAAGCCCCCGTTGCTTGCACCAGTCGATCCAGCTTTGAAAATGCGCGGTGGTGAGGGCGTCGCGTTCCACTTTTTTTCCGCCGAAGTCGGCATAGCTCGCGTGGAGATTGAGCCGGTGCTTTCCGGGAATGAGGGAGAGGGCTTTGTCCAGGTCTCCGCGCAATTCCTCCAGCGTCCGGGCCTTGCCGGGGTAATTTCCCGTGGCCTGGATTCCTCCGCCGGTAAGACCGGCGCCCGGGTTTTCAAATCCGCCCACGTCATCACCCTGCCAGCAATGGAGGGAAATCGGGACGGAAGACAGGCGTTGCATGGTGGCCTCGGTATCTACTCCCAGCGCTGCGTAGGATTCCTGTGCGAAAGAGTAGGGAGATGAACTCATAAAGATGGGCGGGGGCTTGTGGGCGATGTTTGGGTTCAGAAGCATTGCGACTTTAGCGGAAATGCCATGGAGAGGAATCGACAAACTGACCTAAAACATATAAAAAATGACACCGACGTATGCCTGCAGACGATTTCTTTGATTATTTCCCGATTGCCCTCCGCGAACGCCGGTGGGGGATTTACAGCAGCGCGTTTGGCCACGTTACCGTCCCGCCGGGCTCAGTTTATCCGCCGACACGGCATCCGGATGACCATCATTTCAGATGGGAGCAGGGACGCGTATTGCAGGAATACCAACTTCTCTATATCAGCCGGGGGCAGGGCAGCTTTGAATCTGCAGTAACCAAGGCGGTCAAAATCACCGAGGGGACAGCATTTATCCTGTCGCCGGGCATCTGGCACCGCTACCGGCCCGACCCGGCCACCGGCTGGACGGAAGACTGGATCGAATTGCAGGGGCCGGAAGTTTCCCGTTTGCAGGAGAGCAAAATCATCAATCCCAAACATCCCGTATACCGGGTGGAAGCCACGCATGAAGTGCTCGGCTTTCTTGAAGAAGCCCGCCGGCTTGCGAAGCTCAAGCCGCCAGGATTCTCAGTGCGCATCGGGTTGATAGCCTTGCAAATTCTGACACTTCTTGACTGGAAAAAAGCGCGCACCAGTCCCGGCGTCCGGCGTATCGACCGGCTCATATCCGAATCGCAGACGATGATGACCCGCAAGCCGGATGGCAGCATTTCCCCCGAATCCATCGCGCGGCGCATGGGTGTCGGCTACTCCTACTTCCGGCGGATGTTCAAACAGCAGACGGGTTTTTCGCCCAAGCGGTTCCAAACGGAAATCCGCCTGCGCCGAGCGAAGGACCTTTTGCGCAATACGAGCCTCACGATCCAGGAGATCAGCGACATGCTGAAATATCATTCCCCCTACCATCTCTCGCTCGATTTTTCAAAGCGCACCGGCTTACCGCCGAGCAAATGGCGCTCGGCCAAATAAGACGGCGCCGTTTACGCGCTGTAAATTACCGGGCACATTGTCGGATCATCCAGGTGCGACACATAGTAGTCATTCGCCCCGGCTTTTGGGCGTGACCGGTCTGTCCTGAGGTGCAGGGCCATGCTGATCCTTGGCGACTTGGAAATGTTCGGCCCGCTCCCGTGATATGTCAGACAGTGATGGAAGCTGACTCCGCCGGGTGAAAGCGTCCCCGGGACTTCCTCCCACTTCCCGCCCTCGGGCAACTTTGCCGGTTTCGATTCGCCCGTGTTGAAAAAATCCCCCTGGTCCAGAAATCCCCACTGGTGCGAACCAATCGCAAATTTCATGGCCCCCGCCTCCTCGGTCACATCGCTGAGCGCCACCCATGCCGTGAACAGTTCGCTATCCTCTTCCCAGTATTGCCAATACTGGCGGTCCTGGTGCCAGCCTACGTTCCCGGTCGCCGCGCCTCCGGGCGGCTTGAAGAGCATCTGCACCGCCCAGAGCTGGATCCACGGCCGGCCGGTGATGCGCGAAGCCCATTCGCCGATGGCAGGGTAAGTCGCCACTTCAAAAAGTGTGCGATCGGAGACATGTGCCTGGTCGATCTTGCGCAAGCGGTTTGGATCGTTGCCCGGGTTGCGATCAAAAGCCGGGACGCCGGTTTCATATTCGCTGCGGAGGACCGCCTCCACATGCGGCTGCGCCCGGCTTACGAGGTCGTCTGGCAAGAGTGTCTTGACGAGACAGAATCCATTTTTGTGATATTCAGATTGAGTCACAGGGAAGAGGGGATCCAAGTTTTTCATGAGGTGAATGGTATCCTGATCCAGTTTTTTTACTAGACGCCAGTTTGTGACATATATTACGGTTTTGTGATGTCATTGTGGCGTGTGAAAAGGGCAGTCCCGCTCCCGGACGAATGGTGGAAGGGCCATCGCGATTTCAAGACGCAATGGTTTCTGCCATGCGGCGCGCGTTCTTCATCGCACACATTTCCGAAGCTCCTGTTTCTCATCCGGGCGACGATCTGCTCCAGGCGTTATCGCTCGGAAGGAACAGGGCGCAAACACGACAATTTCGGATTGTTCCATTACGTACTGGAAGGAAATGGCGTCTTCCGGGATGCGGATGGCGAGCACCCGGTCACGCAAGGGCAGGGCTTTTTATGCAGGGTGAGCGACCCTCGCACCGCCTACTATGCGGTCCCCGAAGGCCCTGTCCACTGGGAATGCCTCGGCATCACCTTTTCCGGGACGGCGGCGATGCTCCTCATGGAAGACCTTATTTCAAGGTTCGGCCCGGTATTTTCAGTCCCGCGTCATTCAGTCCTGATCGAGCGGTTCCTGGCCATCGGCAGGCGGCAATCCTGCCTCTCCGCGGAGGAATCCTCGGAACTCGTTTTTTCCTTTTTACAATCCCTCGAGGGCGCTGGGGAATCGGAATCAAGCACCATGCCCGCGCTTGTCCGCAGGGCGTTGCATTTGATCGAGGAAAGGACCGCCGTGCCATTCAACGTCTCCGCGTTGGGCCGGGAATTACGTGTTTCCCGCGAGCATCTCACACGGGTCATGCAACAGAGCCTGGGAAAAACGCCGCACGAGATAATCCGCCGGAAGAAAATCGTCGCCGCATGCCGTCTGCTTCGCGAAACCGATTTTACCGTCAAGGAAATCGCCGGCCGGTTGGGATACACAACCCCGGCAGTCTTTATTGAAGTCTTCAAGAAATCGATGAACACGACCCCGGCCGCCTTCCGCCGGGACGCCAATCTGGCTGTTCCGACGGAGTAAGGAAAAAGTCAGGTCACGGTAACAGGAGTTGTCCATTTTCCGCGGAGCAACACTGTCTTGGGTTGCGCCGGTAATCCAAATTCCCTGCGCAAAATGAGATGGTGCAGCACGCGCACTCCTTCTGCGCCCACGAGCGCTGGATCGAGCGATATATGCGACGCTCCGGGGACATCGCTATACTCATTCAGGTATCCCACCGCGACGCCAGCGCGGATGAATTCGGAATGAAACTCGCCGTGGATGGTGAGCGCCCCGTCGATCCGGTGGATCTTGATCCAGCGCCGCAGGGCATTGATCCGGGCTTCGCTCCGGCTGAACAGAAACGGCGGTATCCGCCTTTCACGCGCCGCATACGCGCCCAACCAGAGATGCCCTGTGCGTACTTCCAGATGCTGCTGGAGGATCAAACCGATCCGGCGGCATCCTGCTTCCTTCAGCGCGTCGTACGCCAGTTGAAGACCGTGAAAATAGTCCATCCCCACCGCGTGCATCGATGGCTGGTGGTAAAGCACGCCCAACGAAACCGGCGCAAAATGTTCCCACTCCCAACCGTCGAAGATCCGGGTCTCATCCGAAGGGCCGAAGAGCACCCCCTCGATTCCGCGATGAAAGAGCATACGGCTCATTTTTCGGTGGCCGTCATCTCCCATCAACGCAAAACGTTCCACATGATAGCCAAGCATCGCCGCCTCATCCTGCGCCCCTTTCAACATGATGCGGCTGTGCCGCGTTCCATCGCAATCGAGGAAGGCGATCACACTTCCGCGCATCGCCCCGCCGCGGTTTGCCCGGTATGCCGCGAGCGCGGAAAGCGCCGGATCGGGCCTGTAGCCAAGTTTTTCAATCGCCGCCTGCACCCGCGCCGCGGTCTTCGCGCTCACCGAGCGTTCGCCGCGTACCACGCGCGACACGGTCATGTGACTGACCCCGGCTACGGTAGCGACATCGACGAGGGTGGGGCGGGCGTTCATTTGACGGTAAAAATGTTACTGTGAACATTTCTCGCCATTTGTCAAACCACCCCGTCTGGCGCATTCTGCTCCCATGAACAGCAACATGCCTCCCAGTTTTTCCGGTGTCGTTCCTTCACTCGCCCAGATCGCCGATTTCGGTCCGCCCCGCAGCGAGATCGGCATCGGCTGCCTCATGCCATGGAATGGCCGCCTCTACGTGCTCAACTATTCCTCGCACCGTCGCGGCACCGGCACTGGCACGGGTCTGCGCGTGATCGACGAGAATCTCGCCATGACCCGCCACCCGAAGGCGGTCGATGGCACCTATGCGAACCGCATGGTGCATTACGCCTCCAGCCAGTTGATCATCGGGCCGCATTTGATTGATGAGAAGCATCGCGTCCGCACCGTGAAGGAGTTGATCGATATCCGTCTCTGCGGAACCGCGCTGCACCTGGAGGATCCGAAAAACCTTGTTTATATGCTCGGCATGGAAGGCGAGCTGTTTGAACTGAACGTCAAAACGCTGAAAGTCCGCCAGATTTTCGATCTTACAAAAGCACTCGATACCCCAGGTGAGATGCGATGCCATTTCAAGGATTGCTACAGCGCCCACGGCCGCCTTGTCGTGGTGAACAACGATTACTCCGAACCCGATTTCCTCGGTCAGCAGACCGAGGGGACGCTTGCCGAGTTTGACGGCAAAAAGTGGACCGTTCTCGACCGCAAACCCTATGTTGCGGTGAATGGCCTCGGTCACTTCGGGAATACCATCTTCGCCACAGGCTGGGACCGCGCCTCGGCGATCCTGAACGTCTTCACCGACGCCGATAAAAAATGGACGACCTACCGTTTGCCCAAAGCATCCCATTGCTGGGACCACAAGTGGCAGACTGAGTGGCCCCGCATCCGTTCTGTGGAACACGAGCGGTTGCTCATGGACCATCACGGTATGTTTTACGAAATGTCTCCTTGGGCATACGGTGGGCGTATCTGGGGCATCCGCCCGATCTCGACGCACCTCTGGGTGCATGGTGATTTCTGCTCATTCCGCGGCATGCTGGTCATTGGATCTGACAATGCCAGCGCCGATGCCGGCGGGAATCTGCAGTGCGCCGAGCCGCAATCCGGTCTTTGGTTTGGCAGGACGGATGATCTCTGGAAACTCGGCAAACCCACCGGCTGGGGCGGCCCATGGTGGGAGGACAAGGTGAAGGCGGGCGTACCTTCCGATGCCTATCTCATGACCGGCTTCGACAAGAAATGCCTGCATCTCAGTCACGATTCCAAGAAGGCTGTGCGTTTTACGGTCGAGGTCGATTTCCTCGGCAGTGGCGAGTGGAAAACCTACCAGGAAATCACCGTGCCCGCGCGAGGTTACGTTCACCACGAATTCCCGACCGGCTTCAGCGCCCACTGGGTACGCCTGATCGCCGCCAAAGCCTGCACCGCCACCGCGTATCTTACTTACACATAGCCATTCTTCGGGCAGTGTAACCACCAGGACACTGAGACACCAAGAGAAGTGAACTTTCATCGGTTCTTCCTTGGTGTCTCAGTGTCCTGGTGGTAAGCCAGACTCCATGCGACAGCCGCCGATAAATCCCACTTTCCCGCACATAATCCACGGCGGGGACTACAATCCCGAGCAATGGCTTGAAGTTCCCGGCATCCTGGAGGAAGACCTGCGATTGATGAAACTCGCCCATATCAATGAGGCGACCATTGGTGTTTTTTCGTGGGCAAGCCTCGAGCCGGAGGAGGGGAAGTTCACCTTCGACTGGCTTGACCGGGTGATGGATAGCCTCGCCAAAAACGGCCAGCGCGTAGTGCTGGCCACGCCCAGCGGCGGCAAGCCGAATTGGATGGCGTTGAAATACGAAAGCATCCGCCGTTGCGACGAAAGGGGACAACGCGATCCGCAGGGGGGACGGCATAATCACTGCATGACCTCGCCTGTGTACCGGGAAAAGGTTACAATCATCAACACGAAGCTTGCCGAGCGTTACAAGGGACATCCCGCGCTGCTCATGTGGCATATCTCGAACGAATACGGCGGCTACTGCTATTGCCCGCTCTGTTTCCAGGCATTCCACTCGTGGCTCGAGAAGCGTTACGAAACGCCGGAAAAAATGACCCTGAAATTCTGGGCAAAATTCTGGAGCCATACCTACACAAGTTTTGACCAGGTCACTTTGATCGACCCGAGTGTCCACGGGCTCGGGCTCGCGTGGAGACGCTTCATGACCGACCAGGTCATCTCCTTTATTCAGAACGAATCGGCGCCCCTGCGCGGCCTCACACCGGAAATTCCCATCACTACGAACCTCATGGGATTCCACGATCATTATGACTACTGGAAAATTGCCGGGACTCTCGATGTAGTGAGCTGGGATTCCTACCCTGACTGGCACGTCAACGATCCGCTGCCAGGCGGACATGACTGGCAGACCGCGATGAAAATCGCTTTCGTGGCCGATGCCTACCGTGCGATGAAGGGCGGCAAACCGTGGCTCCTCATGGAGTCAACGCCCAGCCAGGTAAACTGGCAGCGGATGAGCCGGCTGAAGAGACCGGGGCTTCACCGCGTCTCCAGTCTGCAGGCGATCGCGCACGGGTCGGATTCGGTGATGTATTTCCAGTTCCGCCAGAGCCGCGGTTCCACGGAAAAATTTCACGGAGCGGTGGTAACTCACGCCGGTCATGAGCACACACGTGTCTTTCGCGATGTCGCGCAACTCGGCACCGACCTGGAAAAGCTGGATGCGATCACCGGTACTGTCACGCCCGCGGAAGTGGCGATCATTTACGATTGGGAAAACAACTGGGCGATTTCGCTCAGCGCATTAAACCGGCAGGACAACCGGGATTACTCACCCACATGCGCCGCCCATTACAAGCCATTCTGGAAGCGCGGTGTGCCTGTGGATGTCATCGATTCCACCCAGGATTTTTCGAAATACAAGCTCCTCGTTGCACCGATGCTATATATGCTGCGTCCCGGAGTCGCGGAACGCATCGTCCAGTTCGTGGAAGATGGTGGAACCCTCGTCACGACGTATCTCACCGGCATCGCCGATGAGGATGACCTTTGTTTCCTCGGCGGATTCCCCGGCCCGTTGCGGAAGCTTCTCGGCATCTGGTCGGAGGAAATAGACACGCTCAATGTGCAGCATGTGCAAAAGGTGATCGCCGTACCCGGCAACAACCTGAACCTGCCTGCGACCTCGATGGCACGGGATTTCTGCGAGCTGATCCATCTCGAGGGCGCGACGGCGCTGGCGCATTACGGCGAGGATTTCTACGCCGGTTATCCCGCCGTCACGTGCAACAAGTCCGGCAGGGGCAATGCCTACTACATTGCATCGCGCAACGACGACATATTTAACGACGCGCTGCTGGGGTCCCTGGTGGATCAACTCAAGATACGGCGACCGCTGGAAGCCAGTTTGCCGGAAGGCGTCTCAGTGCAGAGTCGCACGGACGGTGAAAACGAATTCCTGTTCATTATGAACTTCACATCCGGCGCGCAGAACGTGGAACTGGGCGGCGACGTCTGTTACGACATGCTTGGTGATAAATCCGTTTCAGGAACGATCGCTTTGCAACCGTACGGAGTAATGATCGTGCGTCGGCCGTACCGATAGATCGCCATCCATGAACATCGTGGAATTTTCAAAACTCGCCGGTTTCTCCACGGCGACGATTTCGCGGGCGTTTCACGAGCCGGCCAAACTTCGCCCGGAGACACGCGAGCGGGTGCTTGCGCTTGCCGGGAAGCATGGCTACTACCCCAGCGCCAGCGGACGGGCGCTGGTAAAGGGAAGGCACGACGCCATCGGGTTGGTCTGGCCGCTTGAGGTGGAGGGTGTGGGCGCTGTTTTTGCACAGCGTGTCCTGGGCGGATTTGCAAGACAACTCGTTGCAAACGACCTCGACCTGCTTCTTTGCCCCGTGGACCGGCAGCAGCCAGCATCGCTGGAGCATGCGCGCAAAACGTTGCAACGTTCCCGGTGCGACGCATGGGTGCTGCTTTACCCGCGGCGGGATGACGCGCTCATCCCCAATCTGCGCGCGACGCGCAAGCCGGTGATCTGTCTCATGGGGGAAGTCGCAGGATCTCCGGGATGGAAATCCGTCGCGCTTGACCAGCAGGCGTGGATTGAGGAGGCACTGCGCCGCCTGCGCAAGGGTGGAGCGCGACGTGTGCTCTTTCTCGGGTGCCGTGACGACGAGCCGGATCACCAGGCGCGTCTCGACGCGTTCAATCAGCTCGCCCCGCGTTATTTCAAGCGCAACCATCTGAGCCATCCCGCATGGCCGCTGGATGCAGCGGGGGTTGGCGCTCTTTTAAAGGAGGAAAAAGTGGATGCGGTGATCGGCGTGGATGATACGGCGGCTCTCGTTGCCTTGCAGGCTTGCAAATATGCGGGTATCCGCGTGCCGGCGGCGATGCAAATCATCGGTATCGATGATACTCCCGGAGCGGCCGGCGCGACTCCTTCGCTCGCCACATTCCGGCAGCCGCTCGATGAAATGACAGCCTGTGCCGTGGACCTCGCGCTGGGCCGCAGAAGCCTGTCGCTGAAGTTCAAGGCGGTGTTTGTACCGGGTGGAAGCCTGGGTGCCGGCTGATTTTTTTTGCCAAAAATGTAAGGCTTTACATTCCGGTTGTTTTTGGTATCCTGAAACAATGCTTTTACTATTCCTTGAGTACTGTCAGCGGCTTGGGGCTGTAACCGCGTTATGAATTCCGCAGGTGTGCTTGAAGTGGCTGCCGCCACCGCCCTGACCTCGCGGGAAATCGCAGCCGTGCTCGACAATCCTTCGCGCGTCTCCGTCGCGGTGCTGGGGGATTTTTGCCTGGATGTTTACTGGATGATCGATCCTGCCGGGGCGGAAACCTCGCTGGAAACGGGTTTGATGACACAAGCCGTGGGTAATCAGAAATACTCGCCCGGTGGCGCGGGCAATGTGGTGATGAATCTCCTCGCGCTCGAGGTTTCCAGAATTTTCCCGATCGGCGTAGTGGGTGACGATCCTTTTGGCAGGGAGTTGACGCGGCTGCTTGATCATCCGCAGGTCGACAGGCGGGGCCTCATCGTCCAACCGCAGGGATGGGACACGCATTCCTACATAAAACCACACGAAAACGGGAAGGAATTGAACCGGATCGACTTCGGCAATTTCAACAAGCTCGACAGCCAGACCGCGGAGAAGGTGCTGGCCTGCCTGGAGGAAATGCTGCCGCATGTTTCCGTGGTGCTCATCAACCATCAAGCCCTCGGCAGCCTGCACAACTCCCCGGAGTTCCGTGCCGGACTCGACGCCGTGATCCAGCGGAATCCCCGTGTTTGCTTCATCGTTGATTCGAGGGGGTTTCACGCGGCATACCCGGGCGCAGTTCATAAATTGAATGCCGCGGAAGTATTGCGCGAGAGCGGACGCGAATCCGTATCCGAAAAGAATATTTCCCTGGATGAACTGGCCGGGTGCGCAAAGGAACTGTACGCAAAATGGAAGTCGCCGCTCGTGGTTACACGCGCGGAAAACGGGTGCCTCGTTTTCGATGGTGGTGATCCAAAGCAGTTCTTCGGCGTGCAGTTGCCCGGCAGGACCGATCCCGTGGGGGCGGGTGACACCTTTGTCTCCGCGCTCGCGGCAATAGTTGCCACCGGCAGTAACCTTGCGGCGGCGGCCTTTGTTGCAAACCTCGCGGCGGCTGTCACTGCGCAGAAGTTATTCCAGACCGGCACGGCGTCCCCGGCCGAGGTGCTGGAACTTGGCGCGCATGCGGAATACGTTTACAGGCCGGAGCTGGCGGCCACCCCGCGCAACGCCTGTTATTTCGAACAGACCGAACTGGAGATCGTCGCCGAGCCCCCGCGATCCCTGGCCATACGCCATGCAATCTTTGACCACGATGGCACTATCTCCACATTGCGGGAGGGCTGGGAGGAAATCATGGAGCCGATGATGCAGCACGCCATCCTCGGGGAGAAATATGATTCCGCGGACGCGGCGCTTTTCCAGCGGGCCACCACCCGGGTGAAGGATTTCATCGACAGGACCACGGGCATACAGACCATCGCCCAGATGCACGGTCTCGTGGAACTGGTGGAGGAATTTGGATGTGTGCCGGAAGGGAGGATTCTCGATGCAGCAGCGTACAAACAGATATTCAATAACGACTTGAAGGCGCTGGTTAGCTGCCGCCTGGGCAAGCTGACCAGTGGACAGTTAAGCATCGACGATTTTACAATCAAGGGGTCGGTGCCGTTCCTGCAAGCACTCGCGAATGCGGGAGTAAAGCTCCATCTCGCGAGCGGCACGGATGACGCCGATGTGAAGGAAGAGGCGGCGCGGCTGGGTTATGCCTCGCTCTTCACGGGAGGGATCCATGGCTCGGTGGGAGATGTGACCCGGGACGCGAAGAAGATCGTGCTGGAGCGGATCATGGCCGAGATCGGGGGCGTTTCCGGACAACTGGTTACATTCGGCGACGGCCCGGTGGAAATGCGTGAAACTGTAAAACACCGGGGTTACACCGCGGGGGTGGCGAGCGACGAAGTCCGGAGATTCGGGATGAATTACAAAAAACGCGCGCGCCTTATCCGGTCGGGCGCCATGGCGGTGATACCTGATTTTTCGCAATGGGAGTTGTTGTGGAAATTTCTGCGGCTTCCGGATAAAAACGAGAGATATGCCTTACCCCCAGTTTGACCGTTCGAAATTGCGCATCCGCCCGCTGGGGGATCGTGCGAGCAAAGTAACGATCGAACGCGATGCCGTTCATCCAGGCACCTTGCCGGGGCCGTTGACTGCCGGTACCCGGGAAGTCATGGAGGAATGCGTGGCGAGGATCCGTGCGGCGAGGTCCGCCGGGCGGCCGGTGATGCTCGCATTCGGCGCGCATACCATCAAGAACGGGCTTGCGCCGGTCATGATCCGGCTCATGGAACGGGGCTGGGTGACGCTGCTCGCCACGAACGGCGCGGGGATTATTCACGACTGGGAATTCGCATTCCAGGGGTGCAGCAGCGAGGACGTGCGCGCCAATGTGGAGCGCGGGGAATTCGGCATCTGGGAGGAGACGGGTCTTTATTTGAATCTCGCCCTGGCGGTGGGCGCTTATGAAGGCCTGGGTTACGGCGAATCCGTTGGAAAAATGATCGAGCGTGAAGGATTGGATATTCCTTCACACGAGACTTTGCTTTCCGCAGTCTCGAATGAAATGGCCCGGAATGCCGCGCTCGCAGCTGCCGCTCTCGATCTGCTGGACGTTCTGCGCGAACGCAATGTTCCCGCTGGATTTCTTTCCGTGCCCCATCCCTTCAAACGATTCAGCGTGCAGGCTGCGGCATACAGGCTGAATGT
>Ga0068860_100006658_pt1 | contig 11602 bp, 7 predicted proteins | sample KBSSwiS32_FD_66597 | JGI IMG/M metagenome (GOLD analysis project Ga0068860, IMG submission 66597) | Switchgrass rhizosphere microbial communities from Kellogg Biological Station, Michigan, USA - KBS Switchgrass S3-2 | ecosystem: Host-associated > Plants > Roots > Rhizosphere > Soil ... | reverse complement strand
CACACCAGGTCCACCGGGGCGGCCGCGAGCAGCTCCGCGTGCTCCTCCAGCGTCGTCCCGTTGGTGACGACGTAGACCGTGCTGCCGGCCTGCTTGATCGCCTCCAGGACGCGGTCGATGCGCGGGTGCAGCAGCGGCTCGCCGCCGAAGAGGTCGTAGTGCGGCCGGTAGGGGGAGAGCTCCGCGACGATCCGCTCGATGACGTCCAGGCCGAGCACCGGAGACTTCCCCGCCTGGAAGTACGCGCCCGTCTCGCCCCACTCGTAACACATGGTGCAGCGCAGGTTGCACGCCTGCAGGAGCTGGAGGCACACCCACCGGGGCGCGGGCGTCTTCACGCGGCCCCCCACGGGACGTAGGGCGGCGTGCGGTCGCGGGCGGCGAGGAGGCGCCGGTGCATCGACTCCAGCGCGTCGCGCGAGCACCCGCCGGCGATCCACCCGGCGAGGTCCGCGGCGAAGCCGAGCTCCTTCCACAGCTCGCCGTTCTTCCGCTCGTAGTCGCCGAAGGGCTCGATGAGCAGGAGCGGGGTGGCGGCCGCCAGCGAGTCGATCAGCGTCCCCCCGCCCGGCTTGCTGATCACCGCGGCAGCGGTCCGGGTGAGGTCGAACAGGGGTGGATAATCCGCATTGCGGACTATCCGCACCGGGGATTGTCCGGACTCGAGATGACCCAGCGGTGGGAACCAATCGCCGCCGGCCTTCCACGGCGCCCACCCCGGGTCGAGCAGGAACACCCGCGCGCCCGGCGGGGCCTGCGCCGCGTCGCCCGGCTCGTACGCCAGCACGTCCAGCGGCCACCGGGACGGTTCCACCGAGCGGACGCGGTCGCGGTACGTGCCGATCCCCCAGCCGCCTCCGTGCGCCAGCAACCGCCCGCTCCGCTCCACCCACGGCAGCGGCGGCCGGCCGCAGACGTCCAGGCGGTGGTTCAGCGCGCGGCCCTCCCACCGCACGAACCAGACGTCCTCCGCGCCGCCCTGGGGCGCCAGGCCCCACGAGGAGGACACCGCGCAGTCCACGTGGCAGTGCGCGATGCGGAGCGCGCGGCCGGACTCGCGCGCGAACCGCGCCACCAGCGGCGCCCAGAACCCGGAGAACACCACGAAGTCGCGGCGCTCCTCCGCGCCCCACCGCGCGAGCAAGGCCTCCACCGCGCCGGCGTCGAGGTCGCCGGTGATGTCCTTCACCATCCGCTGCCCCATCCGCGCCACGTCGAAGCTGCGGTGGAACGCCAGGCGCGACCGCTCGACGATCGCCTGCTTGTCGGGCGGGAGGAGCGATTCGATCGCCAGCAGGTCGACCGGCCGAGCCCGGCTCGCCTGCCGGGCCACCATGGCGGCAGGGACGTAGAAGCCGAGCCCTGGGCCCGCGCCCAGCACGGTGAGGGGTCCGCTGCGCATGATGGGCGTGAGTGAGGGAGGATAGCCGAGGTGACCGATGGTCTGGGCGCGCTGAAGAAGGGCCTCGCGGGGCTGAAACGCCTCCACGCGGCCCCCATCGACCTGGGGCGCGTGGCGCTGATCCGCGAGGCTTCGCTGGACCAACTCTCCAGCCCGGTCGGGCTCCAGAAGCTCCTGCTGGAGCTGGGGCTGAACGACGAGGGGATGCACGAGGTCCCCCAGGCGCTGCACCCGCACTGCGGGCAGGGGCTGCGGATCTGGCAGTACCCGATCCAGTTCTCCCGCTACCTCGCGGCGACCTCCCAGCTCAAGGTCCGCTCGTACCTGGAGCTGGGCATCCGGCACGGCGGCGCGTTCGTGGCCACCGTGGAGTACCTGGAGCGCTTCGGGCCGCCGCTCGACTTCGCGGTGGCGGTCGACCTCCTCCCGTGCCCGTCGATGGACGAGTACCGGAAGCTGAACCCACGGGCCTCGTTCGAGCGGCTCAACACGCAGTCGCCCGCGCTGGCCGCGCTGGTGGAGCGCCTGGGGTTCATCGACCTGGTCTTCATCGACTCGCACCACGAGGAGGGGCAGTGCCGGCGCGAGCTGGAGATGCTCCTCCCGCGCGCGGGGATGATCGCGCTCCACGACATCGTCAACCGCGACTGGCCCGGCATCGGCGCCGTCTGGGAGGAGCTGAAGGCCGCCCGCACGCACCGGTGCTACGAGTTCACCGAGCAGTACGGCGACCTGGGGCCGTACATGGGCATCGGCCTGGCGGTGCGGAAGGACCGCGCGTCACCATGAGCCGAAGGGCGCCGCGAGCTCCGACACGCGGCGAGAGGGGTCCTCCATGAGCGCCTGGAGGGCCCGGGTGAAGTGGGCGGCCAGCGCCCGGATGGATTCCTCCCGCCACTGCGTCGGGTCGTAGGAGATCCGCGCGCTCAGCCGGCCCTCCACGTCGCGCCGCAGCCCGACGGCGATGCCCGGCTCCTGCCGGCTGTTCACCCCCGAGTGCACCACCGCCCCGCGCGCCTCGCCGAAGCGGAGGTCGGCCGGCTCCGGCTGCGGCATGTAGTGCAGGAGGAAGAACCAGGGCGGGCCCTGGCCCAGGAGGCCGGGGAGCGCGTCGGGGTACGCGGAGACGACCTGGAGGAGCGGGACGTGCGCCAGGCGGTGCGCCTCCAGCGCCTTTCGCGTCATCTCGGCCAGCACCTCACCGACGCGGTGGTCGGGCGGCAGGCGGCTGCGGACCAGCGTGGGGCGGAGGAAGAAGCCCACCATCTCCCTCGCCGAAGGGTGGTCGCGCTGGTCGAAGTAGGTCGCGGAGAGGCGCTCTTCGGAGCGGGTCCGGCCGCTCAGCGCGAGCTGGAACGCCAGGAGCAAGGTGACGAAGGTCGTGGCGCGGAGCCTGGTGGCGAGCTTCGCGAGCTGGTCGGCCGCGGCGGCGTCGAGCACCGGGACCTTGATGCTCCGCCCCACCATCCCCGGCAGGCCCGGCTGGAAGGGGAGGTCCTGCGCCACCTCGTACGGCTCCAGCCCGCGCAGGTATTCGCCCCACGCCGCGGCGTCCCGCTCCAGCCGGTCCGCGAAGTGCGCCGCCTGCCAGCGCGCATGGTCGCCGTAGCCCATGGGGAGCGGCTCCAGGCGCTGCTCGGTGTACGCGCGGGCGAGGTCGGAGAGCGCGAGGTACAGCCCGGTGACGTCACAGGCGACGTGCTGGATGCCGAGGAAGAGCAGGTGGTCGCCGCCGTCGAGGCGGGTGAGCGACGCGCGGGCGAACGGCGGGTCCCGGTAGGAGATCGGCGTGTCGGCGAGTCGGGAGATCAGCTCCGGGAGGTCGAGCCCCCCGGCGTCGCCGAGGGTCACCGGCGCGCTCGCCTCCTCGAGCTCCTCCTGCTCGAAGCTCCCGTCCGGACGCATCGCCGGGCGCGTGCGGAGCGCCGAGTGCCGGGCCACGAGGTCGTCGAACGCGCGCTGCATGCGCTGGACGTCCACCGGCCCGCTCAGCCTCACCATCACGTAGAGGTTCTGGCGGTCGTCGAGCACCAGCTCCGGGCTGAGCGACGCCACCGCGAAGACGGTCTGCTGTTCGAGGGAGAGCGGGTGGACCTTCACGACTCGAGCTTGGCGAGGACGCGCCGGAGGTTGTACCGGAAGAAGGCGTGCATCAGCTTGTAGGTCAGGCCCTTGTAGCCGCGCGGCGCGGCCTCGATGACCATGATCAGGTACAGGTACGCGCGGTAGAGCAGCAGGCGCTCGCGGAGGTTGTCGTTGAAGGCCAGCGGGGCGCCGGCGGCGGCCTGGTAGCCGCGGAGGAAGCTCGCCTCGCGCTCGATGTCGCCGAAGAGGACGACGGAGGTCAGCTCGGCGTTCGGGTCGCCCCAGAAGGCGCGCTCGCCGTCGATGACCGCCTCGATCTTCGGCGGGCCGGCGCCGTCGCGGAGTACGAAGATGTTGCCCTCCCAGAGGTCGAAGTGGGTGAGCACCGGGACCTTCACCGCGTCCAGCGCGCCCGCCCGCGCGCGGAACAGCGCAAGGATGTCCTGGGGCGGGCGGGGGAGCTTCACCGCGTACCGCCCCGCGTCCTCCAGGATGTTCGCCACCATCGCCAGGAACGCCTCGCGCCAGGTGGGCGCCGACGCGCGCGCCTCCGGCCTGGGGTAGCCGAAGCGGTCGGCGCGGAGGGCGTTGAGGCGGCCGACGATCTGCCCCAGTTCCGCCTTGACGCCCTCCAGCTCGGTCCGGGAGAGCGCGCGCTTCGCCTCGTTGAGCGGCGCGCCGCGCAGCATCTCCATGAAGAAGTAGTCGGTGTCGATGCGGGAGCGGGTGAAGTCGCTGGAGATCACCTCCGGCACCGGGACGGAGGTCTCGCGGCGGACGCGCTCGTACAGCTCGATCTCCGTCTGCATGATGCCGTGCTCGTAGGTGAGGATCGGCACGTCCGGAGGAGGCGCCACCTTGAGCACCACCGGCGGGCCGGAGCTCAGCTCCAGGGCGTAGGAGGCGTTGAAGAACCCGCCGGTGAGCTCGCGCGCGGAGGTGACGCTCACGCTGGACCCCATCGCGTGGTGGACCAGCGCCTGGATCTGGCCGGGCTCCAGCCGGCGCTTGGTGCGGCTATCCATTGGGTCGAGCCCTGAGCAAGGTGAGCATCCGCGGGAAGTGAGCCACCGCCACGCCCATCTGTAGCAGCAGGAAGCCCGCGGACCACACCAGGCTGAAGGCCATGGCCTGCCCCGGCGCCATCAGCCCCCAGCGGTGCGCGAGCAGCGCGACCGCCAGCCCCTGCGGGCCCCCGAACCCGGCCAGCGAGATGGGCAGCGCGCCGCTGAAGATGAACAGCGGGCCGAACGCGGCGAGCTGGGAGAGGGAGAGCCGCGCCCCCATCGCGGCCAGCAGCGACCGGACGCAGGCGAGCAGGACCAGCTGGTGCGCGATGCGCAGGCCCATCAGCTTCGCCAGCTCGGCGCGGGTGGCGGTGGTGAACGCCTCGAGGAGCCCCGCGCTCCGGGCCCTCGGCCACAGGCGCCGGAGCTGCGGGCTCCAGAGCCACGCGCCGGCCGCGAGCGCCAGCGCCCACCACGCCGCCACCACCGCGGTGAGCCCGGTCCCGAGCTGGATGTCGGAGAGCAGCAGCGGCACGGAGGTGAAGAGGACGACGGTGGTCAGGTCGCAGGCGTTCACCAGCTCCGAGGCGCCCAGCGCGCGCGTGGGGGAGATCCGCCAGCGCCGCCAGAAGTAGAGCGGCCCCACGACCTTGGTCAGCACGGGCAACGCCAGCGCCAGCACCTGCTTGCCGCACACCAGCGCGCGCACGTCCCGCCACGGCACCTCGCGCGCCAGGTGCGTGCGCCAGGAGAGCCCGAAGCCGAGGACGTCGGCGGTGAAGAAGGAGAGGGTGAACACCAGGAGGCTGGCGATCAGCGGTTCGGTGGGGAGCGCGTGGATCGCCTCGCGCAGCTCGTGGTGGGAGATGCCCTGGGAGGCGTACCAGCAGAGGCCGATGGCGATGAGCAGCGCCGCCGCCGAGCGGAGTGCCGCGCGCCCGATGTTGACCTGGGGCGCTTCGGCCGCCTCGCTCGTGCCTTGCTTCTCTGACGCCTCGGCGAGCCCCGAGGGTCCAGCGTTCATGCGCCCCGCCTCGGGGCAGTGATCCCGAGCGTTTCGAGGCAGGCGGCCACGGCTCCGATGAGCCGGTCCGCCTCCGCCTGGTCCGCCGCCAGGGCGGCGAGATACAGGCGGCCTCGGGCGCGGAGAGGGACGGGGTCCGCAGCACCGCGATTCGTCTCCGCGGCTTGGGCCGCGCCTCCGCGTCGCGGATCGCCATCACGCGTGTCGCCGTCATGGCCCGGCAAGTTGGCCATGACCGCATGGCCGCTCAGCGGCAGGACGCCGACTCGCGAGCCCCCCTCGTACAAGAGGCCGGCGCGCCGCAAGGCACCCAGCACCTCATCGAACGCCACGGCGCGCTGGAACGACAGGTTCATCGTCGACAGGTGGCTGCTCAGGCCGGTGCGCTCCTGGAGCCGGAGGTTGATCAGCCCCATCGACTTCCGGGCGTTGATCTCCAGCAGCGGGACCAGCGTGCCGTCCCGCAGCACCATCGCGTCCACGCACGCCGGCCCGCGGTACCCGTCTCTCCTCAGCGCCCCGGCCACCCGCTCCATCACCCGCCACTGCCCCTTCGCCTCCAACAGCTCCAGCAGCTCGCGCGGCGCCGGCCTCACCGCCGCGAACGCGAGCCCCTCGTTCTCCATCACCTGCACGCCGATCGGCCGCCACCCCTCGCGCGTCACCCCGAAGTGACACGAGAAGTCCGTGGCGCGCTCGTACAGCGGCTGGACCAGCAGCTCGATGAAGCGCTCCGCGGCGCGCTGCCGCTCCAGGTGCACCAGCAGCCGCTCCAGCTCGCTCCTCGCGCGGACGATCAGCGACCCCTTCCCGGAGACGCCGAACGGGTCCTTCACGATGCACGGCCCGCGCGCCAGCTCCGAAGCGGAGAGCTCCTCCACCGACCGCACCACCTCCCCGACCCCGGACAGCTCCAGCGCCGCGGCGAGCCCGTTGGAATACACCTTCGAGTTGACCTTCCTCGCCACCTCCACCGGCGGCAGGTCCGCCGCCAGCTCACACCGCGAGCAGATCTCCTCCACGCCCGGCACCACCGCGTACGGCGACGCCCTCGCGCCCGGCCAGCGACCCGCTCGCGCCTCCTCGAAGCGGAAGCCGGCGGACGCGAGGTACTCCCGGTGGCCGGGCACCATCTCGCGCGCGGTGAGCAGGACGTCTCCGTCCCCGCACAGCGCGAACTGCACCTCCTCCATCGCCTCCACCACCCGCTGCGCTTGCCGGTCCTGCACCTCCGGGAGCGACGCCGCGGCGGGATCGCGCCACGCGGCCTCCGCATTGAACGCGCCGAAGTGGACCGTGAGCACGGCCCGACCCTACGCGCCCGAGGCTCTGCCCGGCTACCAGGCCCCGGGCGTTCGCTGCACCCGCACCCACACGGAGCGTGCAGGGTTGACGGCGAACACTTCGAGCCGTCCGCCTTCGCCAAGCACCACCGCCGGATCTCCGACGAACGTGCCGCCGAGCGACGCCCACGGCCCCCACGTCCCGTTCGGCGCGACCTGCGCCAGGTGCCAGACGGCGCCGTCCAGGCCCCGCGCGAACACCTCCAGCCGCCCATCGGCGTTGCGCGCCACCGCCGGGTTGCCGGCCGCCGACCCACCCCGATCCGCGAAGGTGGAGAACGCCCCGCCGGGCGACTCCTGCCACGCGTGGTACAGCTTCCCGCTCACGCCGCGCGCGAAGACCTCCAGTCGCCCGTCCGCGTTGGTGCCCACGGCCGGGTCGCTGGCGAAGCTCCCGCCCAGCGAGGTCCAGCTCCCGTGCAGGTCGTTCGGCGACCCTTGGGCGAACGTCCACAGCGCGTGGTCGCCGCCGCGCGCGAAGAGCTGGAGCCGGCCGTCGGCATTTGGCGCGACGTCGGGGTTGCCGCCGGCGCGGTCCGCCGAGCCCGCCGGCAGCGGCGTCCACCCTCCGAACGCCGCGCCCGGCGCCGCCTGCTCCTGCACGTAGATCAGTCCGTCGTACCCGCGCACGAACACCGCCAGCCGCCCGTCGGCGTTCACCGCCATCGCCGGGTCGCTCCCCACGCGGCCGGAGAGCGACGCCCACGCGCCCCACGGCCCGCCCGGCGCGGACAGCTGCAGCACCTCCACCGAGCCGTCCGCGAAGCGCGCCGCGACGACCGGGCGGCCGTCGCTCCCCTTCGCCCACGCCAGCCGCGACGGCACGTGCCCGTTGCCCGCGAGCGCGCCGCCCACGCCGGCCCAGCCCGTCCACGCGCCGCCCGGCGCCGCCTGCGCGCAGTGCCGGGCCGCGCCGTCGTACCCGCGCCCGAACACCTCCAGCTTCCCGTCGGCGTGTCGCACCACCAGCGGCGCGGAGGTGATCTGCCCGCCCAGCGCGGACCACCCGGGCTCCGTCACCGAGAGCGCGTCGATGACGTTGCGCGTGAGGTTGGCGACGTTCGGGTCGCGCCCGCTCGACGCCACGCGCGCCCAGTCCACGCTGCCCACGGTGAACGCGATGCCCGGGCTGGTGTACAGCCCGATGGTGCAGGCGCGGGTGTGGTCCAGATCGTCCTGCCACGACCCATCCAGCGACGCCTGCCCGAGGATCATGAAGTCGCCCGGCGTCCCGGTGGGGACCCAGACGCCGTTCTGCTTCGTGGCCTTCGCGCCGTCGCACTCGTAGCCGATGCAGCCGGAGGGCTCGCCCGTGTCCGGGTAGACGTCGCCCAGCGGCGAGGCGACGTTCCTCAGCGCCCAGTGGTCCTGGAGCTGCAGCTCGTAGCCCACCACCTGGCGCGGCCCGTCCCACATCCCGGTGGACTCCCAGCGCCCGCCGCCGTGCACGTAGCTGACGCCGGTGAGCTGCTCCTCCGAAGCCCGCCCGCACTTCACCCAGGTGCCGCGGTTGGTGAGCTGCCAGGGCGTGGCATAGCTCACGTACTTGTAACAGGTGTTCCCGCTGAAGAAGGCGACGTTGCCGCCGCGGTGGAGCATGGCGGTGACCTGGTCGCGCAGCTTGTCGCTCCAGTACTCGTCGTGCCCCACGCTCAGCATCAGCTGGTACGGCGCGAGCACCTCCGCGTCCACCTCGAAGTCGAAGTCGTTGCAGTAGTCGAGCGCGTACCCGCACTTCTCCAGCCAGGCGATGAACGGCGCCTCCAGGTGCGCCAGCGTCGCGCGGTCGGAGGACGGGTCGTACCAGTCGACCTGCGGGTACGGCGTCCCGGCGCGCCCGTAGGTGGTGACGCCGCCGGTGCCGATGCCGGGCCGCCGCAGCGACACGGTGAAGCCGCCGGCGTCCGCGTAGCAGCTCCCGCCGCCGGTGTAGTTGTAGGCCGCGTACGTCGCGGTGGGCACCTTGAAGACGATGCGGCGCTCCTTGCCGGCCGGCGCGCGCACCACGAACATCGCCTTGCGGTCCGGGCCGTCCCAGGAGCGCCGGTCCAGCGCCTGGTTGGGCAGGTCGGTCCCCGCCGCGTCGCACTCCACGAAGAAGCAGACGTACACGCCGCTCGTCCACCCGGACGGGATGGCGTAGGTGAACGGCTGCCAGCCCCAGTCCGCGTTCGGGCCGGCCACCGGGCGGTGGATGCCCGCGCGGACGTCGCGCTCGGTCCCTGTCGGCAGCGGGGCGCTGCGGACGGCGCCCACCCGGTAGAACTCGGCGCGGAACCGCGGCGCGTCCGTGGACACGTACAGCGTGAGCGTCCCGCCCGGGCGGACGGACGCCAGGTCCGGATATCCAGAGATCGCCATGGTTCCTCCCGGGGCTGGACTATCTCGATCGCGGGGCCAGCCCGTCCAGCGCCGGCTACCAGACGCCGGGCGTCCGCTGCACGCGGTGCCACACCGACCGTGCGGGGCCGGCCGCGAACACGTCGAGCAGCCCGGCGGGGGTGATCCCGACGCCGGGGTCGGAGGTGAACGACCCTCCCAGCGAGCTCACTGGTCCCCACCCGTTGTTCGGGCTGTTCTGCGGCAGGCGCCACATGGCCCCGTCCGTCCCGCGCGCGAAGACCTCCAGCCGGCCGTCCTGGTTACGCGCGATGGCTGGGTTGCCCTTCACCGACCCGCCCTGGTCGAAGAGCGCGGCGAACGTGCCGCCGGGCGAGAGCTGCCAGGCGTGAAGGAGGTGCCCGGTGGGGCCGATCGCGAAGACCTCCAGCCGACCGTCGGCGTTGGCGCCCACCGCGGGGTCGCTCGCCACTCCTCCGCCGAGGCGGACCCAGCTCCCGAACGCGCCGTTCGCCGTTGCCTGCGCGACGGTCCAGAGCGCGTGGTCGTTGCCGCGCGCGAAGAGCTGGAGCCGCCCGTCCGAGTTGGCCGCCACGGCGAAGTTGCCGGCCAGGTGGTCCGGGGCGTTCTCTGGAAGGGAATTCCAGCTCCCGAAGGCCGCGTTCGGCGAGCTCTGCACCTGGTAGTAGACGATGCCGTCGTAGCCGCGGACGAACACCGCCAGCCGGCCGTCCAGGTACCGGCCAATCACGGGATCTCCGCCGACGTTCCCGGTGAGCGACACCCAGGCGCCCCATCCGTTGTTCGGCGCCGTCTGCGTGATCACCTGCACGGTGCTGTCGGCGAAGCGCGCCGCCACCGCCAGCCGCCCGTCGGCGTTGGCCGCGCCGGACAGGTGCGAGGGGACCCGCCCGTTCCCCGCGAGCGCGCCGCCCTGCGCGGCCCAGGCGGACCAGCTCGGGCCGTTCGCCGCCAGTTGCCAGGCGTGCCGGACGGCACCGTCGTACCCGCGCCCGAACACCTCCAGCCGCCCGTCCTGGTTGCGCACCACCGCGGGCGCGGAGGTGATCTGCGAGCCCAGCGGCGTCCACCCGGCGAGCGGCACCGAGAGCGCGTCGATGACGTTGCGGGTGAGGGCCGAGACGGACGGATCGCGGTCGCTGAAGGCCACTCGTGGCCAATCCACGCTGCCCACGGTGAGCGCCACGCCCGGGCTGGTGTAGAGGCCGATGGTACAGGCGCGAGTGCCGTCCTGGGGGTCCTGCCACGACCCGTCCAGCGCCGCCTGCCCCAGGATGAAGAAGTCAACCGGCGCGCCGGTGGGGACCCACACGCCGTTCTGCAGCGTGGCGCGCGCGCCGTCCACCTCGTAGCCGATGCAGCCGGAAGGCTCGCCGGTGTCGGGGAAGACGTCGCCCAGCGGCGAGGCGACGCTCCGCAGCGCCCAGTGGTCCTGGAGCTGGAGCTGGTACCCGACCACCTGGCGCGGGCCGTCATAAAACCCGGTGCCGTCCCAGCGGCCGCCGCCGTGGATGTAGCTGACGCCGGTGAACTGGTCCTCGGGCCGGCCCTGGTTCGCCCAGAGGCCGCGGTTCGCGAGCTGCCACGCCGCCGGGTAGTCGATGAACTTGTAGCAGGTGTTCCCGCTGAAGAAGGCGATGTTGCCGCCGCGCTGGAGGAACGCGGTGCACTGGGCGCGCATCTTGTCGCTCCAGTACTCGTCGTGCCCCACGCTCAGCATGAGCTGGTACGGGCCCGGCAGCGACGGGTCGACCTCGAAGTCGAAGTCGCTGCAGTAATCCATCTGGTAGCCCTTGCCCTCCAGCCAGGCGATGAACGGCGACTCCAGGTGCACCAGGTTCATCCGGTCCGAATTCTGGTCGTACCAGTCGAGCTGGTAATACGGCGTGCCGGTGCGCGCGAAGGTGGTGACGCCGCCGGTGCCCAGACCTGGGCGGCGCAGGCTCGAGATGTTGCCGCCGTCGTTGTAGGTGCTCCCGCCACCCGTGTAGTTGTAGGCGGCGTAGGTGGCCGTCGGGACCTTGAAGAGGATGCGGCGCTCCTGCCCGGCGGGCGCGCGCACCACGAACATCGCCTTGCGGTCCGGGCCGTTGTAGCTGGTCCGGTTCAGCGGCTGGTTCGGGAGGTCCACGCCGTTGGCGTCGCACTCCACGAAGAAGCAGACGTAGACGCCCGAGGTCCACATCGACGGAATGGTGTACGGGTATGGCTGCCAGCCCCAGTCGGTGGACGGCCCGCCCGCGGGTCGCGAGACGCCGGTGCGGACGTCCGGCGGGGCGAGACCTGGCGACTGCGGCGCCGGACCCAGGCCCGCCCCCGGGCCGATCCGGTAGAACTCGGTGCGGAACTTCGGCGCGTCGGTCGAAACGTACAGGTTCAG
>Ga0068860_100006652_pt1 | contig 11608 bp, 7 predicted proteins | sample KBSSwiS32_FD_66597 | JGI IMG/M metagenome (GOLD analysis project Ga0068860, IMG submission 66597) | Switchgrass rhizosphere microbial communities from Kellogg Biological Station, Michigan, USA - KBS Switchgrass S3-2 | ecosystem: Host-associated > Plants > Roots > Rhizosphere > Soil ... | reverse complement strand
GGCAGCCCGGAGGCGATCATCAAGGTGTTCGTGCAGAAGTCCGGCTGCTTCACCCTCGTCAACCGTGGCCGCTCGCTGGAAAGCAGCGCAATGGAGCGCGCGCTGGCTGAATCGGGAGAACTGCAGAAGGGTTCGAACATCGGCAAAGGACAGATCAAGGCTGCCGATTACTTCCTCCAGCCTGACATTGTCACCACCAACTCGAACTCAGGCGGCACCAACATCGGCGGCGTGCTGGGCGGCATCGGCGGCGGCCTGTTCGGTCGCGGCTTTGGCGCGATCGCCGGTGGCCTCAACATCAAGAAGGGCGAGGCGAACGTCACGCTCTCCATCGTCAATGCGCGCACAACCGTGGAAGAGGCGCTGACCGAAGGCTATGCCCGCAAGTCCGATGTCAGCTTCGGCGGCGGTGGTGGTGGCTTCTTCGGCGGCACCTTCGCGGCTGCTGGCGGCGGCGGTTACCAGAACACGCAGATCGGCCAGATCATCGTGCTCGCCTATCTTGATGCCTACATCAAGCTGGTCACCCAACTGGGCGGCCTGCCGGAAAGCGCATCGGAAGCGGCGCCCGCAGCGCGCTGAATTCACACGCCACAATCGAGAGCCGGGCGGGCGCTTTCCTTCAGGGAAGCGCCCGCCTTTGCGTATGATGCACTCCGTTGCGCAGCAGAACAGCGGATTTCACAATCCTAACAAGCATTGTCAGGCGAATTCCGGCCGATAGCTGTCCTACTCCTTTCCTCGACGGAAGCCGGTTACGCGGCAGGAAGGGGCCATGAAACGATATTCCGCCCAATGCTCCGGACCATCTCTCGCGCCGCGCATCTGTGCAGGCCGCGCCGGGGCGGTTCGCGCATTTGGGAATGAAGCCATTACCGGAACTCCAGGGCGCCATCTGCCAGTCCCCGATGGTCGTGCCTGCCTGTTCCGCGCCAGGTGGTGCAAGGACGGTTCAACGCGGCGGCGGGATTGCGACCCCCTGCACGCCGAAACCCGGCCGCCCCATGCCACTTGCGCCCTCGCCCCGATGCGCTCCGGAGCGGCCTTCGCCGTTCCCGTTGCCATCGCGGGCGAGGGGTTTTACGCAGAGATGCGGCGATCATGTCGTATCTAGCGCCCGGGGGGGCAGGACCAGCTGTGAGCGGGCTTAATTTCCTCTATGTGGAGGACGACGCGCGGGCGGCTGAACAGGTGCGCGAACTGGCGATGGCTGCAGGTGATGCGCTGGTATGGGAAGCCAACGGCATCGCAGGGCTATTGCGCGCGGGCGTGCAGAAGTTCGATGTTATCATTCTTGACCGGATGCTGCCTGATCTGGACGGGCTGACGATCCTGAAGCGGTTGCGCGAGAGTGGAGTCGGCACGCCGGTGCTGATGCTGTCCGCGCTCGGCCGAACGACAGACCGCGCCGAAGGCCTCGATGCGGGGGCGGATGATTACCTTGCCAAACCTTACGAGCCGGAAGAACTGCTCGCCCGCCTGCGCGCGCTGCATCGCCGCGCTTCGGGCCATGAGCACAGCGCCGTCATTCTCTATGGCTCCTTCGAGTGCCACGTGAAGGCACGCACCGCGTTTCGGGATAACCGGCACCTTGCGCTCAGCCCCAAGGAGTTCGAGCTGTTCCGGTACTTCATGGAGAACGCGGGTGACGTCGTGACGCGGGAAATGCTGCTGCGTGATGTGTGGCACATGAATTTCGATCCGCAGACGAATGTCGTCGACGTGAACATCGGTCGTCTCCGCCGCAAGCTGGAAGAAGGCTTCGACAGGCCCGCCCTCGAAACGATCTGGGGATCGGGTTACCGCCTGCTGGAGGGCCGGTGAACGGATCGACGCCGCTGCGGCACTCTATCTTCGCGCGACTGGTGCTGCTGGCAATCCTGACGGCAGCAATGTTGACGATCGTGCTGTGGGCGCTGGCCGATACCACGATCGAACGCAGCAACCGGTTGGCGCTTGAGCGAGCCGTGGATGTGGATCTCGCCGGGCTTGTGGACATTCAGGCCAGCGGCGGTCAGGCCGAGCTATCCCGCCGCATCGCAGACCGCCTCGCGCTGCGTCCACGCGACGGCAATGCCGCCCATTACATGCTTGCGGACGGCAAAGGTCGCCGCCTTGCTGGTGACGTCCGCCAGTGGCCGGGGCTGAATGCGCAGATGTCTGAAGCCGGCTTCGTCATGCTGGACGGCGAGATGCCTTCCTTCGCCCGTACGACGCAGTTGGGGCCCGACGCCCGGTTGCTGGTCGCCCACGACTATGGTGACATCACCGCGCTGCGCCAGAAAGTCGCGCTGGTGTTCGTGCTCGGCGGGGCGACCGTGGTGTTGATTGTCGCGCTTGGGGGCTGGATCGCTGCCCGGCAATTGGCAGGCCGAATCGAACGGATCAACGCAGCATTCCGGCAACCCGATGAAACCGTGATTGATGCACTCGTGCATGAAGGCGATGCGCGCGATGACGAGATCGACGAACTGACCCGGCACAGCGGCGAGGCCTTGACCCGCCTGAAACGGCTCGCCAATGCCCACCGCGAAACGTCTGACCAGATTGCTCACGAAATGCGCACCCCGCTCATGCATCTCGACAATCGGCTGGTGAAAGCGTTGGCAACCACCCCGGACCCCGAAACGGCAGCGCGCATCGCCGACGCTCGCGGGGAAATCCGCAGCATCATCCGTATGCTCGAATCGCTGCTGGACATTGCCGCGAGCGAAGCCCGGCGGGGCGATCGCCACGGACTGACTCCGGTGGACCTCAGCACCCTCGCGGCGAGGCTCGGCGAACTCTACGCCGATAGTGCCGAGGAATCAGGGCACCGCTTCGAACTTCAGATCGAACCTGGCGTCATCATCGAGGGTGAGGAAATGCAACTTACCCGGCTCATCACCAATCTGCTGGATAACGCGTTCAAGTACGTGCCTTCAGGAGGAACGGTGTGGCTGCGCCTGTCGCAGGGACCGCGCCTGAGCGTCAGTGATGATGGACCGGGCATCGCGACCGATGATCGCGACTCGATATTCGAACGGTTCCATCGCGGCGGCAGTCGCCCCGGCGAAGAAGGTGTCGGCCTTGGCCTTGCCCTGTGCCGGGCCATCGCGGAGCGCCACGGACTTGCGATCGATCTTGAACCCAATGGACGCGGGGCCAGTTTCCTGGTCCAGCCGGAGAAGCGCAGATGAACGTGTCCAGGTTTACCGTCCTCGCTGTCATGGCGGCAGGATTTCTCGGCGCCGCTTGTGCGGGCGGAGTTGCTGCCAGCGCCAGCGATGCGCCCCCCGCCGCCGGCGAGCGGGTCGCAGACGCGTTGGCTGAAGCACGCGAGGCCAGCGCGAGCGGCGACACCGGTCGGCTGGCGCGCGCCGTTGCCTTACTGGACCGCACCGGAGCGCGGCCAGTAGAAGGATGGCCCGGAACTGACCCGCTTCCCGCCTGGCGAGCACAGCTCGATCCCGCCGCACCGCCGCTTCGCGGCAGTCCGCTTGGACCAGGCTATCGCTGCGGTCAGTTGCTGGGAGGGGCGAGCGACCGCTTCGGTCAGGTTTTCCTGTCCGGCCGGCAGGCCAAGATCGCTCTTTCCGCCCCCGGCAACGCTCCCGTGGCGATGCGGGTCTTCGATTCCCAGCGCAAGACCGTCTGCTCCACCAGTGCGATCCACCGGGCGTGCAACTGGGTTCCCCTGTTCACCCAACGCTACACCATCGAAGTGGTCAATACAGGCGCGCGCGATGCCGACTATTTCCTCGTGGTGGATTGATGGATAGCGGTATTCCGGCAGTGCAGCACTGACCGTTCCGTTCATCGTGAGACGTCCCGAGCGGCACTGCGCCCGGGCAATCGAGGCGCTGTCGAAAGTTGCTCCGTCATGCGCGCTTTGGCGCCAGCACAACGGACGGCCCCCGCACTGCGGGGGCCATTTTCAACAGCGATGACCCCCGCGTCCTCGCTGCCTCAAAGCAGGAAATCGCCCGCGACCAGCGTCACCGTGCCGTCGATGCGGATGAAGAAGTCTGCCGCCGCATCACCATTCACGTCGCCGGAAACGTAGGTATTGCCGCCGGTCTGCTGGTAGCGAAGTTGCCCGGCAATACCGCTGAATGCAGCCGTGCCGATGAATGCGAACGCATCATCCACGCCTGCCGTCCCGGTATTGGCGTCGATCAGGTTGAGTTGAATCCGGTCGAGGTCCGACTGGCTGAAATCGTGGATGATGTCGGCCGTACCCGTCGTGACCAGCATGTCTGACAGGCTTGTGAAGCGGAAGGTATCTCGTCCCGCGCCACCTGTCATCTCGTCCTTGGCAGCGCCGCCGGTCAGGATGTCGTTGCCATTACCGCCGTCGAGAATGTCACGGCCACCGTTGCCGAACAGCGTATCCGCACCGTCAAGACCGTAGAGAAAGCTGGCCGCGTCATTGCCTGAAATGCGATTGGCGAGTGCGTTGCCCGTGCCTGTCAGGCCGCCCCCATCATAGAACGTCAGGCGTTCCTGATTGTCGCCCAAGGTGTAGCTGACACGCGCGAACACGATGTCGTCTCCTTCACCGCCAAGTTCGCTGACCGTGTCGCCCAGGCTATCGACATAGTACGTGTCGTCACCTGCGCCACCCGTCATCGCGTCATCTCCGGCATCGCCACGCAGGAGATCGTTGCCGTCGCCGCCGGTCAGGGTGTCGTTATCGCCGCCGCCGAACAAAGTGTCATCGCCAAAGCCGCCGATCAGCACATCGTTGCCCGCAAAGCCGCGCAGGTTGTCGCTGCCGCCCCGTCCTTCCAGCACGTTGGCAAGCGTGCTGCCGAGCAGTGTATCGCCATAGCCCGAACCAATCAGGTTCTCGATCTGGGAGAGCCGGTCCGTATCTGCACCGCCGCCCACAGCCTGCGCCGCGAGCACGCCCAGCGACACGGACACCCCTGACGAAGCGTCGGCATAAGTCACGGTGTCGGTGCCCGCGCCGCCGTTCAACGTATCGTTGCCTGCACCGCCGCTCAGCATGTCGTCCCCAGCCCCGGCCATGATGGCATTGGCGAGGCCGTTGCCGGTGAGCTCTTGTCCGGTTGCGGCCGTGCCCGTCAGGTTCTCCAGGTTCGCGCCCAGAGTGTAGCTGGCGAGCGCCGTGCGAACGAGATCGGTGCCCTGGTTCAATCCTTCGGTGACCACGTCGCCAGCAATATCGACGACGTAAGTGTCGTTGCCCCCACCGCCGGTGAGGCTGTCGGCACCCGCACCTCCATCGAACGTATCGTTGCCGTCGCCGCCCACCAGCGTATCGCCAGCCGAGCTTCCATAGACCGTGAAATGCTCGACCCCGGTGAAGTTGGCACGCGCATAGCCGCCCGCAATATAATAGGCTCCGGAATAGCCCGCCGCGAGCGAGCCACTCAGCGGCGTGATCATGTAGACCCGGACGGTGGAACTGCTGTAGTCCACCACCAGCCGATCGCTGCCATCGCCCATGTTGACGGTGTCAGTGCCATCGGACACCTGCACCAGATCGTTGCCAGCGCCGGTGTTGAAGGTCGTATCGTAGTTGAAGGCACCTTCGATCAGAGTGTCGTCAAAAGCGGAACCAGTGACGGTTCCTGCAAAACTCTCGAATGCCGTGATCGACCCGGTCCCGCCCGTCTGCTGCTGGCCTGCCAGAAGCAGGTTGATGGTGACACCGCCTGCCTCGTCCGAAAGGTCGATCGAAAGCGCATCAGTGCCGTCACCGCCGTCAAGCACGTCATTGCCCTGGCCGGTCGTAACGAAGTCGCTGCCGGCCCGGCTGGCGATGACGTCATCGCCGTCGCCAGTCACCAGCGTGTCACCTGCGCTGCCACTGGTGACTGTAAAGTTCTCCGCGCCAGTGAAGTTGGCCCGGGCATAACCACCTGCAATGTAGAACGCGCCGGAATAGCCCGCCGCCTCCGATCCGGTCAGCGGGGTGATCATGTAGACGCCAACGGTGGAACCGCCGTAGTCGACCACCAGCCGGTCGCTGCCATCGCCCAGATTGGCAGTGTCGGTGCCGTCGGACACCTGGACCAGATCGTTGCCAGCGCCGGTGTTGAAGGTCGTATTGTAGTTGAAGGCCCCCTCGATCAGGGTGTCACCGAAGGCTGAGCCGGTGACGGTTCCTGCAAAGCTCTCGAACCCGGTGATCGAACCGGTGCCGCCTGTCTGCTGCTCCCCGGCCGCCAGCAGGTTTATGGTGACACCGCCTGCCTCGTCCGAAAGGTCGATGGAGAGCGCGTCGGTGCCGGCACCGCCATCGAGCACGTCGTTGCCCTGGCCCGACGTTACGAAGTCATTGCCGCCCTGGCTGGAAATCACGTCATTGCCGTCGCCGGTCACGAGTGTGTCACCGGCGCTGCCACTGGTCACGGTGAAATTCTCCGCGCCGGTGAAGTTGGCCCGGGCATAACCACCTGCAATGTAGAACGCGCCCGAATAGCCAGCCGCCAGCGTTCCGGTCAGCGGCGTGATCATGTAGATGCCCACTGTTGAGTGGCCATAGTCGACGACAAGCCGGTCATTGCCGTCGCCGAGGTTTGCCGTATCGGTGCCATCGGACACCTGCACCAGATCGTCGCCAGCCCCGGTGTTGAAGGTGGTGTCATAATTGAAGGTGCCCTCGATCAGCGTATCGCCAAAGGCCGAGCCAGTGACGGTTCCTGCAAAGCTCTCGAAACCGGTGATCGAACCGGTGCCGCCGGTCTGCTGTGCACCGGCCGCCAGCAGGTTTATGGTGACGCCCTCCGTTTCGTCCGAAAGGTCGATGGAGAGCGCATCGATGCCGCCCCCTCCGTCGAGCACGTCGTTGCCCTGCCCCGCTGTTACAAAGTCGCTACCGCCCTGACTGGAGATCACATCGTCGCCGTCGCCTGTCACCAGCGTGTCGCCCGCGCTGCCGGTCGTTACGGTGAAGTGTTCTGAGCCGGTGAAGTTGGCGCGCGCGTAGCCACCCGCGATGTAGAACGCGCCGGAATAGCCTGCCGCCAGCGATCCGGTCAGCGGCGTGATCATGTAAACGCCGATAGTGCTGGTTCCGTAATTCACAACCAGCCGGTCATTGCCATCGCCGAGATTGGCCGTGTTCGTTCCGCCCACGACCGAAACCACATCGTCGCCGCCAAGCGTCTCCACAGTCGCACCGGAATTGAGGACCGTCACGGTGTCATGCGTGTCCAGCAGGCTGAACGTACCCGAACCGGAAACTTCCACATCGAGCCGCTCAATCCCGTCGAAGTCCAGGGTCGAAGTGCTGTTGTTTCCGCCACCATAGGCATTCGACCAGATGTGTCGGCCAGAGTATCCGTCAACGGCATTGCCGCCCAAACCGATCAGGGCACCGCTTGTCATCTGAAAGGCAAGGGTGTCGCTACCTGCGCCGCCATGCACGACATCTGTCACCGACGGGTAGAATGGCGGCAGCGTGGTGTTGTTGTACATGTGGATCGTATCGTCGCCGTCCAGGCCGAAAATTTCGTCCGCGCCGTGTGGATCACCCCCGTCGAGAAATTCGTCGATTACATCGCTGCCATTGGTGCCGGTGATCGTCGCCATGTTACTTCTCCGCGTTTGCCAGGGACACCGGCATGACCGGCTCAACTGGTTCAGCGGGCGATGCCCGGAAAACGGGTCACCTTTATTTTCAGGCTATGCGCTTTTCCGGTTTCAGTCGGGCTGGCGCAGCGGACCTTCGATGGAGCCACCAGTGGCGCAGGCCTTTTTCTTCACTTTCAAGCCAGCCAGCATGTTCTCCTGGAACCCCAGAATTTCGCCGCGCTTCGCAACTTCGGCAAACAGGGCCTCGGCCTCGGTATAACTGGCGCAAGCCAGTTCCCGTCTGTCCGCGTCGCGGGCGATGACCCCAAGAATTGCCAGTGAGAAAGCGACGTTACCCAAAGCACGCGACTTGCGCTCCGGCGTCAGGCCAGCCCGGCGCAGCGCCACCACGCGCTGCTGCAACGCGATGGCGTCATCGAAACGGCCTGCATCGCGCAGGCTTTGCGACAGCCCTTCCTTCGCGTTCCCGGCAAGAGCGACCACCGAATTGTCCTGAGGGTCTATCTCCAGCAGCCGGTCCACCAACGCGTTGGTTTTGGCGATCAGCCTGGCGGACTCGTCCTCGCGGCCAAAGCGCGAGGCAGAGGCGAAACCGTCAAAATTGTTCCACGCACTGCGATAGAGCAGATAGGCATCAAACGGCCGCTGTTGCAGCAGCGCATCGAAGCGCTTTTCATTGGCCAGGAACAGGACGGTTGCGCGCTCGTCATCCTCAAACGAGATCGTCAGCGCCTCGTAATAGGCCGCCACCGCATCATCGCTTTCGTCGAGGTCGGTTGCGCGAAGGGCGGCTGGCCACTCACGGTGATCGCGGCGCATGGCGGCCGCGATTCCTGCAATCGAACCGCGCTTCTCGCTCACGTCGGCAAGTTCCAGCATGGCGAGCCGCTGCGCACGCCGAACCCGGTGCCATTCCAGATCGCGTTCAGAGCCAGGCACCGCGTTCAGCCGCTTGTCCGCCGCGGCAAACCGCCTGGCCGCATCCTGTTCGCGCGCGCGGCCATGAATGAGGATCAGACCGGTGAAGATGTCGGCACGGGCCTGCTCCACTGTCCTTTGCGGCGACGGCGGCAGGCCTTCAAGGATGGCCTCGGCGCGGTTCAAGTTCGCTTCGGCATTCTCTGTTTCACCCAGATTCGGTTCGTCAGGCACACCCTGTATCTGGCCCAGCCGGAGCAATCCCTGCGCCGTCTCAAATTGCAGGTCCGGCGGGGCATGGGGGCTGGCAGCGAGGATATCGAGATAATCCTGTGCCTTCGCTGCCAGATCGGCGCGCGCGGCGGTATTGCCGGGAACGCTCGACAATCGTTCGTTCAGGTCGAACAGCAGGTAGCGGGCAAGGTTGCGCACTTGGCCGAACCGCTGAGCTTCCGCCGCGCGAGCAGTCTCGGCCCGGTACAGCGACCAGCCGGTCAGTGCGAACGCCAGCAACAGAGTGAGGGTAAAGACCGATGCCGCCGCCACCGCCCGGCGATTGCGGCTCACGAACTTGCGCCACACGTAGCGCCGGGAGTCGCCCATCGCCGAAACCGGCATACGGCGTTCCCATGCCGCAAGATCGCCGGTCAGCGCCTCGACCGTGGCATAGCGGTCTGCCGCAGCATGTGCCGTGGCCTTCGCGACAATAGCGTTCATTTCTGCGCTATCTTCGCCTGCCAGCAAGCGGTCCAGCAGCTTGCCCAGTGAATAGATGTCAGCCGCTGTCGTCACGGCGTTGCTGGTGTGCCGCTCGGGCGCTGCGTATCCCGGCGTCAGACTGAGGCTTGCCAGCGACGCCGGTTGCGCGTCCTCGTCGCGCTCACCCGGCTCATCGGCAGGGCGGGCAATACCGAAATCGATGAGTTTGACGGCTCCCTCGCGCGTCACCAGCACGTTTGACGGCGTCAGGTCGCGGTGGACCATCAGGTTGCGGTGGGCAAAGGCAACCCCGGCGCAGACCTGCCGGAACACGGCCAACCGCTCGGCAACCGTCGCCTCGACGTCATTGGCCCAATCGAGGAGCGGTACGCCCTGGACCAGTTCCATGACGATGTAGGGCGATCCCTCTGCGGTCCGTCCGCCATCATAGAGCTGGGCGATGTTCGGATGCGAAAGACCGGCCAGAATTTGCCGCTCGCGCTCGAATCGCTCCACCAGTGCGGCCGAGAGCAGGCCCGGCTTGATGATCTTGATCGCCACGACGTGCGCAAAATCGCCGCTGATGCGCTCGCCGCGATAGACGGATCCCATACCGCCCCGGCCAATTCGTTCCGCGATGCGATAGGCGCCGATCCGTTCCGGCGGGTCGTCCACTTCGAGAGCATCCACGGCACCGCCAGTCTGCAGCGACATCCGCATGTCGGCCGCCAGCATGTCGAGCAGGCGCCGGCGGACCTCCGGTCGCCCTTGGGTCTGCACTCTGATCCACGCTTCGCGCTCGGCAGACCCGACATCGAACAACACTTCGAACAGCGCCAGCGCCTCGCGCTCGCGGGCAGCCTCGCTCTCTGGCCCATTTTCAGGGCGATTTTCAGTTCCGGTCATGGCCGACCGGATTGCTAAGCGCATCGGCTAGCCATGCCCGCGCCGCGAACCATCGCCGCTTGACCGTCGCTTCGGATTGCCCGTTGACCTTGCCGATGTCGGCCAGCGTCATGCCTCCAAAATATCGCATCTCGACCAGCACCACCAGTTCCCTGTCAATCGCACCCAACCGGATCAGCGCGGTTTCGAGGGAAGTCAGGTCAATCTTTTGTTCGCCATCGACTTGCGTGTTCAGTTCGATCCGCTGGTGCCTGCGCTTGTCGGTCTCCTTGATGCGGGCGTGATCGATCAGGATGTTGCGCATGAGCCGCGACGCCAGCGCGACGAAATGGTGCTTGTCCGCCAGTTCCAGCCGCTCCGCGCGTATCAGACGAATAACTGCCTCGTTGACGAGGTCGCCGGTTGACAGTGAAGAATGCGCTTCCCTGCGCAGCCGTGCCATGGCGATTTGCACCAGTTCCGGGTGAAGCCGCGCAATAAGCGCGTCGCGGGCATCGTCCTCACCCGCCCGCCAGCGATAGACCAGCAGCTGCGTTTCCGTGCGATCACTCATGTTCGAATAGATGGCATACCCCTCCACCCCCGAATCACTACTTCACGACCGCCCTGAGCGGCCAATTCGGCCGACGAACGCCTGCTCCGTCAATCGTGTTGCCACAAATTGCTAACGCACCGCAAAGTATATCGGGAAAGCTACTGATACCGTGGTGACACAGGATACTGTGGGCGGGGACTTTTCATGTGAAAGTTCCGCATTCGGCTGAACATCTGACGCCGAGCCATGCATGGTGGGCGCTGACGGGCTCGAACCGCCGACCCTCTCGGTGTAAACGAGATGCTCTACCAACTGAGCTAAGCGCCCGGCATGCCGGAAGCGGCGCTAATGCTGGGTTTTTGCAGGTTCGTCAATGGGGGCGCGCGGTTACCACGACGGGGCCGTTGCAGCGCAGCCCGCATCACCCGCATGGCAACGTTCTCGCCCAAGTGCCGGATCGACCGCGATGAGGTGGAAACGCCTCTACCTGGCAGGCAATTCTGCCGCCCGGCTCGACATGGGCGCGCTCGTGCAGGCGGTATGTCGCACGCACGCGGGATGACTCAGGGGTGGCTGGCCGCGCACCATGCGGCCGGGCGGCCAAGCACCCTGCTGGACGAGGCGTTGGCGGAAATCGGTGTGCCCGAACCAGCCGGAGCCCTCAGGCAGGCTTTCCTTTCAACAGCCCGGTCCGCAGCATCGAGAGCGCCACTTCCCCACGCTGGTTGGTCAGTTCGTGTTTGAACACGACGATGCCTTGCCCCGGACGGGACTTGCTCTCACGCTTTTCCATCACTTCGCTGTGGCAGGTGAGCGTGTCGCCGATGAACGTCGGCTTGGGCGTCACCACCTTGTCGAAGCCCAAGTTCGCCACCAGCGTGCCGACCGTGGTGTCCGTAACCGACAGGCCCACCGCGAGGCTGAAGGTGAAGGTGGAGTTGACCAGAATCTGGCCGAACTCACTGGCCTTGGCGTATTCCGCATCGAGATGCAGCGGCTGCA
>Ga0068860_100006646_pt1 | contig 11615 bp, 9 predicted proteins | sample KBSSwiS32_FD_66597 | JGI IMG/M metagenome (GOLD analysis project Ga0068860, IMG submission 66597) | Switchgrass rhizosphere microbial communities from Kellogg Biological Station, Michigan, USA - KBS Switchgrass S3-2 | ecosystem: Host-associated > Plants > Roots > Rhizosphere > Soil ... | reverse complement strand
GACAACATCTTCTGGGAACCGACCCTCGATGACGAGGGCCAGCCGTTCCTGTCCGGCATATTCGAGCTGTCGCAGAACCTTGCCGCGGTCGATCCGGGGTTCGTCGCGCCGAGCCTGTTCGACTACAGCCTGCGCTTCGGCGCGGCCAGCCCCGCCGGAGACGCCGGGTTCGCCAAGGGCCATCCGACCGGCACCGTCGACATCGTCGGCGCCACGCGCGTGCAGGGCGCCAGCGTCGACATCGGCGCCTGGGAATCGTCCGATCGCGTCTACGCCGACCGCTTCGAAAACTGATCCGGTTCCGCGCTGTCGAACGGGCCGGCGCCTGTCGACAGCATGGACGCGGAAGTGCTCCACGTCCCCGGCGCGCCCGGTCCGCCGATTCGCGCGCCGTACTCTCAGGCTCGGCCGGCCCGCGCGATCGGTCAGTCGTATACTCCGCGCGTTCGCGGTCCCGGGAGTGGCCAACGATGCGCTGGCTGAAGCTGCTGCTCGTCCTCGCGCTGAATGCGATTCCGTTCTACGGCGCGTTGCGGCTCGGCTGGTCGGTGTCGACGATCCTTGCGCTGTACTGGGTCGAGAACGTCATGGTCATCGTCGCGACCAGCGCACGCATCGTCCTGCACCGGCGCCTGACCCGGAAGTGCGGGCACTGGGGCGGCGTGCAGCCGCAGGTCGAGGACGGCGTCATCTGGATACCGCCGAACGGCAATGCGTTCCTGCGCGAGTACCTCGGCCTGAGCGTGTTGTTCACGCTGGCCCACGCGATCTTCGTCGTCGCGATCGTGTTCGGCATGCACCAGAAGCACCCGGACCAGAGCCAGTGGCAGTTCTCTCTCGAACAGTTTCGCAATGGCGCCGCAGCGATGGCCGCCGTGCTCGCCGCCGACCTGATCGCCGATGCCGGTACCCTCGGCCGGCGCAGCTTCGCCTGGCTCAAGGTGCACGTCGACCGGCGTAGTGCGCGTGTGCTGATCCTGCACATCGCGCTGATCTTCGGCATGTTCGCGATCGTCACTACCGATTCGCCGCTGGCCCTGCTCGGCGTGCTGATCGGTCTGAAGACGCTGGTCGACCTGTCGGCCAGCTGGTACGGCGAGCGCGAATACATGGACGACCTGCCGCCGGAGCCGCCGCGCTGGGCATCGAGGCTGGTCGCCGCGGGTGGCGAGCGCACCCGCGACAAGTTTCTCGAAACGTGGCAACGCGACTACGCGCGCCAGCAGGAAACGGCGCGGCGCAACGAGCAGGTGATGCCGCGGCCGTGAACCCACGTTGACCTAAGACAACGCCGCGCACCGTGACGGCAGGGATCGCCGGCGGATTTATACTGGGGCGATCGGGTCGGGAGGCGCGCGATGCGCGGGTTGAATCTGCTGTTCGTACTGCTGGTCAACGCGGTGCCGCTGTACGGCGTCAAGGTGCTGGGCTGGTCGATCGGCGTCGTGCTGCTGCTGTACTGGGTCGAGAACCTGCTGGTTGCGGTGTTCACGTGCGCACGCATCGTCGTGCACCGCGCGCTCACGCGCAAAGCCGGACATTGGCGCGGCAGCCAGCTCGGCGGCGTCACAGTCAACGGCAAGCCCAAGAACTTCGGCCTGCTCGGCGAATACGCGATCATCGCGTTTCCATTCACGCTCGTGCACGGCGTGTTCGTGCTCGCGATCGTGTTCCTGATCGGCAGCAACAAGACCGGCGTCGAGTGGCAGTTTTCGTACGCGCAGTTTCGCTTCGGCGCGCTGCAGATGCTCGCCGTGCTCGCCGTCGATTTTCTCGCCGACGCGCTGCAGATGCGTTCGCGCAGCTTCGCCTGGATCAAGACCTACGTGCAGCAACGCATGGGTCGCGTGCTGATCCTGCATCTGGGCATCATCTTCGGCATGTGGGGACTGGCGGCGAGCGACTCGCCGATCGCCGTGCTGTACGTGCTGATCGGCCTGAAGACGCTGTGGGGGCTGGCCGCGAGCAGTGCCGGCGCGAAGGCGGGCACGCTGCCGCCCGAGCCGCCGGCCTGGGCGCTGAGGTTCGCCGACAAGGTGGCCCGGGACAAGGGCGGCGCCGCCGGGATGCGCGCCGACTGGACGCGTTCGGCCGAACAGTCCCGGCGCGCGGCGCTCGAAGACGAGAAGGTGATGCCGGCGTAGCGTGCGCCCGCCGCACGCTGCTGTCGCGGCGCATCGCGTACCATAGCGGCATGGACCGCTACGAACGCATCCTTTCGCTGCACCGGATTCTCAAGACCGCGCGCTATCCGGTGCCGCTGGCGCGCCTGATGAGCGAGCTCGAGTGCTCGCGCGCGACCGTGTATCGCGACATCGCGTTCCTGCGCGACGCGCTCGGCGCGCCGATCGACAGCGAGGCCGACCAGGCCGCATTCCACTACGCCGCCGACGAGGCCGAGCGCTTCGAACTGCCGGGCCTGTGGCTGAGCAGCGAGGAACTGCAGGCACTGCTCGCGCTGAACGAACTGGTCGGCCGCACCGGGCCCGGGATTCTCGCCAGCGCTCTGGCGCCGCTGCGCTCGCGCATCGACCGGCTGCTGTCGGACCAGACCGACGGCAAGAGCTTTCCGATCGAGCGCATCCGGGTGATCGGCAGCGGAACGCGCAAGGTGGACGAACAGACCTTCCGCCACGTCGCCAGCGCCACGCTCGGCCGCAAGCGGCTCAAGTTCGACTACCGCGCGCGCTCGACCAACGAGGGCACGCAGCGCACCGTCTCGCCGCAGCGCCTGACCCACTACCGCGACAATTGGTATCTCGATGCCTGGGATCCGGGCCGCGAAGGCCTGCGCAGCTTCGCGCTCGACCGCATGGCCCGCGCCGAAGTGCTCGACGCGGCCGCCGAGGATCGCGACGACGCGGAGCTGAACCAGCATCTCGCCTCGAGCTACGGCATCTTTTCCGGCCCGCCGAAAGCGTGGGCGACACTGCGCTTCTCGCCGCACGCGGCGCGCTGGGTCGCCGACGAACACTGGCACTCGCAGCAGCAGGGCCAGTGGCTCAACGACGGCCGCTACGAGCTGAAGGTGCCGTACAGCAACTCGCGCGAGCTGCTGATGGACGTGCTCAAGTACGGCCCGGACGCCGAAGTCGTCGCACCGGTGAGCCTGCGCGAAGAGATGAAGATCATGCTGCAGCTCGCCGTCGGAGCATATCAATCGTGAAGCGGAAGAGGAGAGAGGGGAGAAGGTGAGAGCGACGACGGCTCCTGCTTTTCCCGTTCTCCCCTCTCCCTTCTCCCTTCTCCCTTCTCCCTTCTCCCTTTTCCCCTCTCCCGCTCCATCATCCCCTATGGCCACGACCGTTTCCCTTGTACTAGGCTCCGGCGGCGCGCGCGGCTATGCGCATATCGGCGCGATCGAGGAACTGGTCGCGCAGGGCTACGACATCCGCAGCGTGGCCGGTTCGTCGATGGGAGCGCTGGTCGGCGGCGTCTACGCGGCCGGCAAGCTCGACGCGTATCGCGACTGGGTCAAGCCATTGCAGCGCTTCGACGTGCTGCGCCTGCTCGACTGGACGTTCTCCGGCGGCGGCCTGATCAAAGGCGACCGGATCATCGACAAGCTGCACGATCTGATCGGCGACATGTGCATCGAAGACCTGCCGATCACCTACACCGCGGTCGCCGTCGATCTGCTCGCGCAGCGTGAGGTCTGGTTCTCGCGCGGCAGCCTGTTCGATGCGATCCGGGCCTCGATCGCGATTCCGACCGTGCTGCGCCCGCATCACTACCAGGGCCGCACGCTGGTCGACGGCGGCTTGCTCAATCCGGTACCGATCACCCCGACTCTGCGCGACCTGACCGACTGCACGATCGCCGTCGATATCAACGCGCCGGCCGAAACGCCGGAAGGCGGCATCGCCGCAACCGGCGTGGTCGACACCGCGCCCGCTTCCGGGGATGTGACATTCGGTAGCGTCGCCGATGCACTGGCCGGCGGCGTGCCCGCAGCGACCGCGCCGGCCGAATCGGAACGGCCGCTGGCGGCGGGCGTCGAAACCGCCAGTGCGCCTGGCGTTCGCGCGCGGATCGCCGAATTCATCGCCGGGCTGGTCGACAAGCGCGAGCGCAAGCCCGAAGCGGCCCCCGAACCGGGTCTGCTGGAATTGTTCGCGCGCTCGCTCGACGTCGTGCAGGAAACCGTCACACGCTTCAAGCTCGCCGCGCAGCCGCCGGACCTGATCATCCGCATCCCGCGCAACGTCGGCGCGTTCTACGAATTCCACCGCGCCACCGAAATCATCGAGATCGGCCGCGAACGCACGCGCGAAGCGCTGCGCCGCTGGCGCCCCCCGGGCTGAGCGGCGGGCCCACGGCCCGATCGTGTCGAACGGCCAGCGCCGGCCCTTTCACCCCAATCTTCTCTCCATCAATGAAGCTGATGGAGGAAGGGGCGACGCGGACTGCGATCGCCCGATCGCCCGCAATGCGCGACGAGAGTTCGTCGCATTAGTCAATCGAAACCGACCCCAAGCGCACCGCAGGTGCGACCGGCGCTCTTGAGCCCCTTAAGTTAAGGGGTGGGGTTGTGGAAAGAATGAGCGGCACCAACCGCGAGACCTGGACGCATGAAACGGCAGCGCCAAAAAAAACGGCCCGCCTGGGGGAGCGGGCCGTTGGGGTCGCGATGGGGCGTCGGGGGAACGACGTGGGGAGTCCGCCACCGCGTCGCTAGGATACGGGCTCGTACCTTGCAACAACCTGACAATCCCGTAATGGTTGCCTGTAAACATGCAAATAAACGCAAATAGGCCGGTTTCGTGTCGAAACGGCGCCGGCCGCAAGGTTCAAGCAGCGGCAAACGTGATCCGCACGCGCGTGCCCGAATCATTCGCGCCGCTGCCGATGCTCAGTGCGGCGTGGTGGGCGCGGGCGATCTCGTCGACGATGGCGAGGCCGAGTCCGCAGCCTTCGCCGGTCGAGCCCGGCGGCCGGTAAAAACGTTCGATCACGCGCGCCCGCTGCTCGGGCGCGATCCCGGGGCCGTCGTCCTCGACCTCGAGGAAGGCGCGCGCCGCATTGCCTTCTTCGAGGCCGCAGCGCACGGTGACGCGGCCGTCCGCCGGCGTATAGGTCAGCGCATTGTCGACGAGGTTGTCGAGCAGCTCGCGCAGCAGCCAGGCGCTGCCGCCGACCCGCGCGTGCGCGGCTTCGACGCCCAGATCGATGCGGCGCTGCAGTGCGGTTTCGAACTGCCGTGCGACGACCTCCTCGGCGATGCCGCGCAGATCGAGTTCGCGGAAGTCGACGGCCGCCGCCGCGGTCGGTTCGGCACGCGCCAGCGCCAGCAGCTGATTGGCCGTGTGGCCGAGCCGACGCGTGCCGTTGAGCATGCCGGTGAGCGGTGCGCGCAGCTGCGCCGCAGCCGGATCCTGGATCAGCAATTCGATCTGCGTCTGCAGCCCGGCCAGCGGTGTGCGCAGCTGGTGTGCAGCATTGGCGAGAAACTGCAGCTGGCCCTGTGCCGTCGCGCGCACGGTCGCGAACAGACGGTTCAGCGCGCGGGTCAGCGGCCGCACTTCGCCGGGAACCTGAGTCTCGTCGAGCGGCGCCAGATCGCGCGCCGAGCGCGAGTCGATCTGCGTGCGCAGCGACAGCAAAGGGCGCAGGCCGATGCGCACGCCGAGCCAGACCGTGGCGAGGATTCCGGCAAGCTGGATCAGGTCGCTCAAAATGATCGTCGTCAGCAAGCGGCGCCGCGCATGCAGGCGCTTGTGCGTGGTTTCGGCGACCGTGATCGTGGCCTGGCCGGCCGGCGTATTGACGCGATAGCTCGCGGCGCGAACGGCATGCCCGGCGTATTGCCCATCGCGAAACGCCGGATTGGCGCGCGGGTTGGCCGCAACCGGCAGCCCGCCGTCGCCGCCGAGCACTTCGCCGGCGGCATCCTGGACCAGATAGTAGACCGTGTCGTCCTTGTCGGAGCGCAGCACGTCGATTGCCTGCTGCGGCAGGTCGAATTCGATCCTGCCGGTCGCGCCGGGGCGCAGTTGCGCGGAGATTGCCAGGGTCTCGTTGACCAGCGCCTGGTCGAACGCTGCCTGCAGCGGCGCCATGCCGGCCGAGTAGTCCAGGACGATGCCGAGCGACAGCAGCAGGGTCAGCGGCCCGAGCAGGATCAGCAGCAGGCGGCGCCGGATCGTCCCGCTGCGCGCGCGGTCCATGGCCGGTCAGGTGGCGGATTCGTCGAGGCGATAGCCCAACCCGCGCACGGTGCGGATCGCCACGTCGTCGCCGAGCTTGCCGCGCAGACGGGAAATGTATACTTCTACCGCGTTGGTCGTGATGCCGTCTTCCCAGCTCGAGATCGCCTGCTGTAGCCGGTCTTTGGCGACGACCTGGCCGGCGTGCAGGGCCAGGCACTCGAGGATCGCCCACTCGCGCCGGGTCAGGTCGACCGGCCGCGCATGGACCTTGGTCTCGCGCCGCGAGATGTCCAGGCGCAGCGGGCCGATGCTCAGGTCCGAATTGCTCGAAGACTTCGAGCGGCGGATCAGCGCGCGGCAGCGCGCGGCGAGTTCCGGCAGGGCGAATGGCTTGACCAGGTAGTCGTCGGCGCCGAGATCGAGCGCACTGACCCGGTCGGCCAGAGCGTCGCGCGCCGTGACGATCAGCACCGGCGCGGGATTGCCGCCGCGGCGCAGGCGCTTGATCAGATCGAAGCCGTCGGCGCCGGGCAGGCCGAGGTCGACCAGCAGCAGGTCGAAATTCTCCTGCGTCAGCGCCGCCTCGGCCAGCTCGGCGCTGCTCACGTGGTCGACGGCGAAACCGCTCTGCGACAAGCCGCGGCGCATGCCGTCGGCGACCAGGGCGTCGTCCTCGATGATCAGTATGCGCATGTCGGTTCGGATCGAAGGTTGGGTGATGGCTTGACGGCGCGCAAAAAGTTGTAAAGCACGAGCCGTTAGAACTCCCTCAAGGGCCCGGTCGCGGCGCGAAGCGGATTGTCGAAAGCGTCCGCGGCAACAGTTTGCACCGCCGCCCTTGAGTTGGCGAGCGCGCAGCGCCATCTGCTCTGCGATAATAACCCGCGATCTCCGGAAACCCTGCCCATGAGTGCGAGCACGCTTGCTGCGCGCAGCGAAGCGCCGGCCACGGCGATGGCCGTTCTCGCCGCCGTCAGCGCCAGTCATTTTCTCAACGACCTGATCCAGTCGCTGCTGCCGGCGGTCTATCCGTTGTTGAAAGCAAATTATGCGCTCGACTTCGGCCAGATCGGCCTGATCACGCTGGTGTTCCAGGTCACCGCCTCGCTGCTGCAGCCGGTGGTCGGCGCATTCACCGACCGCCGGCCGACCTGGTTCTCGCTGCCGCTCGGCATGAGTTTCACGCTGTGCGGCCTGCTCCTGCTGTCGCAAGCGACCTATCCGCTGCTGCTCCTCGCCGCGGCGTTGATCGGCACCGGCTCGTCGGTGTTTCATCCGGAGTCCTCGCGCATCGCGCGGCTCGCGTCGGGCGGGCGCCACGGCTTCGCGCAGTCGTTCTTCCAGGTCGGCGGCAATCTCGGCTCGGCGATGGGGCCGCTGCTCGCCGCGTTCATCGTGCTGCCGCGCGGCCAGGGCAGCATCGCCTGGTTCGCGGTCTTCGCCATGATCGCAATCGTGCTGCTGCTGCGCGTCGGTGCCTGGTACCGGCGCCACGCGCTGGTCAGGAAGACGGCCGTCGCGGCGCCGGCGGAGCCTGCGCTGCCGCGTCGCCAGGTCGCCATCGCGATCGCCGTGCTGCTCGCGCTGATTTTCTCGAAGTACTTCTACCTCGCCAGTCTCAGCACGTATTTCACGTTCTTCCTGATGGAGCGCTTCGCGCTGACCGCACAGGACGCGCAAATCCACCTGTTCTACTTCCTCGGCGCCGTCGCCCTCGGCACGCTGGTCGGCGGCCCGGTCGGCGACCGCTTCGGCCGCAAATACGTCATCTGGGTGTCGATCCTCGGCGTGCTGCCATTCACGCTGCTGCTGCCGCACGCAAACCTGTTCTGGACGTCGGTGCTCAGCGTGATCATCGGCCTAATCCTGTCCTCGGCGTTCTCGGCGATCCTGGTCTACGCGACCGAGCTGGTGCCCGGCAAGGTCGGCATGATCGCCGGTTTGTTCTTCGGCTTCGCGTTCGGCATGGGCGGTCTCGGCGCCGCATTGCTCGGCGAGCTGGCCGATGCGAAGGGCATCGAATACGTCTATCGCCTGTGTGCGTATCTGCCGGCGATTGGGCTGCTGACCGTGTTCCTGCCGAATCTGCACCATCGCGTGGCGAAAACCACAGCGTGAGTGGGGAAGAATAGAGAAAAGATTCACCACGAAGACACGAAGGACACGAAGAAGAGCAAGAGGAAGCAGGCGAGGAGCTGGAGAAAAATGTTCCGCCGGGTTGTCGGACTGTACGCTGCGGTGATAACGCCCGCCGATCGAAATTTCAAAGTCCTTGTTGCTTTTCTTCGTGTCCTTCGTGTCTTCGTGGTGAATATCTTGATCTTGACCTGTTGAACATCATCACTCGGGCGGCTCGACGGTGTAGCCGCGCGCGGCGAGCATGGCCAGGCGCCGGTCCGGCAGGAGCAGTTCGGTCATCGGCAACACGGCTAGCGTGCTCGCGTTTTCGTCGAGCGCTTTCTGCGCGGCGGCCAGCCAGGCTGCGTCGATTTCGATCAGCGCCGCGTCGAGGTGCTGGCGCAGGTCGATGTTGCTTTCCAGAGCGGCCTTGCAGGCATCGCGCTGATCCGGATAGGGCAGCCGGCGTAACGCATCGATGTCGCCGACCGCCCAGGCGTTCGCACGCAGGCGCATCGCGTCGAGATCGGTTTCGAGCCGGCGCATGGTTGCTTCCAGGCAGTCGACGTCGAGCGGGCCGGCAGTACTGCCGAAGTCCTTCAAGGCCTGCTTCGGGTCGTCGACCGGAATCTTCACTTCCGGTTCGATGATGCGCACGCGCGCGCGCCGCGCGATCTTCGCCACGGTATTCCAGATCTCGCCGCCGCGCACGAGGCCGGAGCGGTCGAGCGCCTTGTCGTACAGTTCGTTTGCGGCGAGCATCGGCCGCAGGCGCTCGACACCGCGATCACGGCCGATGTACTTCGCCTTCAACGCGCGCCAGCGCGCATAGACCTCGGCTGGCAGAAGGTCCTGCAGCGTCTTGTTGTTCGCATTCTTGCGTGCGCCGAGCACGGCCGGCACCAGGGTCAGCGCCCGAAAGAAGCCGACATCGGGCTTCGCCGACGTATCGGCCAGCACCGCCTGCGACTGCGTGATCGTCTGTTCCACCTCGCGCCCGCGCCAGACCATCTTCTTCGGCAACGGATACTGCGCGCCGAGAATCCACAGCACGTGATCGCCCTTGCTGACTTTCCATAACCCCGGTCCGGGCTGTTCGCCGGTAACGAGGACGGTGTCGAGCGTCGTGGTTTCGTGCGGCGCGGTCGGCGGCGTCTGCGCGCGGGAGGAAGTGGCCACGAGCAGACAGGCCAAGGCGGCAAAAAGACCTGGCGTCATACCCGCGCGAGCGGAGCTCTCAACAGCGGAGCTGGTCATCCATCTTGATCTTCTCTGCCTGACGTTGATCAAATGTGCAGATCGAAAGCGAATGGATTCCCGCTTGCGCGGGAATGACGGCAATCGGCAGGGCTCTCGCGGCTACCGGCTACCGGCTCTACCCGCGCTTCATCGAGTTGAAGAACTCGTCGTTCGACTTCGTGTTCTTCATCTTGTCGAGCATGAACTCGATCGCGGCCAGTTCGTCCATCGGGTGGATCAGCTTGCGCAGGATCCAGATCTTCTGCAGCAGGTCAGGCTCGATCAGCAGTTCTTCGCGGCGCGTGCCGGAGCGGTTGATGTTCAGCGCCGGATAGACGCGCTTCTCGGCGATGCGGCGATCCAGGTGCACTTCGGCATTGCCGGTGCCCTTGAATTCTTCATAGATCACCTCGTCCATCTTCGAGCCGGTATCGACCAGCGCGGTGGCGAGGATCGTCAGCGAACCGCCTTCCTCGACATTGCGCGCGGCGCCGAAAAAGCGCTTCGGCCGCTGCAGCGCATTCGCGTCGACGCCGCCGGTCAGCACCTTGCCGGACGCCGGCACGACGGTGTTGTAGGCGCGCGCCAGACGCGTGATCGAGTCGAGCAGGATGACGACGTCCTTCTTGTGTTCGACCAGGCGCTTGGCCCGCTCGATCACCATCTCGGCAACCTGCACGTGACGCACGGCCGGCTCGTCGAACGTCGAGGAGATCACTTCGGCGCGCACGCTGCGCTGCATCTCGGTGACTTCCTCGGGCCGCTCGTCGATCAGCAGGATGATCAGGTGCGCTTCCGGATGGTTGTGCACGATCGCCTGGGCGACGTTCTGCAGCATCATCGTCTTGCCGGCTTTCGGCGGCGACACGATCAGGCCGCGCTGGCCTTTGCCGACCGGCGCGATCAGATCCATGATCCGGCCGGTGATGTCCTCGCTCGAGCCGTTGCCGCGCTCCAGATGGAACATGCGCCGCGGGAACAGCGGCGTGAGGTTCTCGAACAGGATCTTGTTCTTCGACGCCTCGGGCGGCTCGCCGTTGATGTTATCGACCTTGAGCAGCGCGAAGTAACGCTCGCCTTCCTTCGGCGGGCGGATGCGGCCGGTGATGTAGTCGCCGGTGCGCAGGTTGAAACGGCGGATCTGCGACGGCGAAATATAAATGTCGTCGGGACCGGCGAGGTAGGATTCTTCGGGACCGCGCAGGAAGCCGAAGCCGTCCTGCAGGATCTCGAGCACGCCTTCGCCGTAGATGCCGCCGCCGGCACGGGCATGCGCCTTCAGGATCAGGAAGATCACGTCCTGCTTGCGGGCGCGCGCCACGCCTTCCTGGATGCCGAGTTCCTCGGCCAGTGCGATCAGCTGTGTCGGCGGCTTGCGCTTGAGTTCGTTCAGGTCGATGACGATGCCGCTGCGCGGACCTTCGCGCGTCTCGTAGGTTTCGTCGTCCTGCTGCTGCGCGCCAGGTCCCTGCGGATGGTGGCGCTGGCCGCGCTGCGGGCGCTGGCCGCGGTCGCGACGACCCTGACCCTGGCCCTGGCCTTCATGCCGCGGCGGGCGCTGGCCTTCGCCATTGTCGTTGCCGCGCGTGTCGCCGCTGTCGTTCTGCGGCGCCTGCGCACCTGCGTCGGGCGCATTGCCGGCGTTGTTGCTGCTGTTGCCATTGTCGGCAGCCGGCGGCGCATTGCGCGGCTGACGCTGGCGCGGCTCGGAACGGTTTTCGTTGCGGCTTTCGCCGTCTTTGGATTCGGATTCGGACACGGACCGACCTCTTGGGCGCCGTTTTGGCTTGGGAGAATTGAGCGGGGTGGGGGTGTTGCAGAACGGGGCGCTTGCCGCCCCTTGAATAAGTATACGCTAACACTTCGTTGCGGCTTCGTCCAGCGCCCGCGCCGCTGCATTCAGTTGGCGTGCACGAGAATGAACGGGCGCCGACATCAGGCGGGAACCGGTAGCCGATAGCCGGAGAGCAAGAAACGCCGCGGAAGAATTTTGCACGTGCAACAAGAATTCGAGACGCGAAAAAAGACGGAGCCACTACGCTTTCCCGGCTACCGGCTACCGGCTACCGGCTACCGGCTACCGGCTACCGGCTACCGGCTACCGGCTAC
>Ga0068860_100006645_pt1 | contig 11616 bp, 13 predicted proteins | sample KBSSwiS32_FD_66597 | JGI IMG/M metagenome (GOLD analysis project Ga0068860, IMG submission 66597) | Switchgrass rhizosphere microbial communities from Kellogg Biological Station, Michigan, USA - KBS Switchgrass S3-2 | ecosystem: Host-associated > Plants > Roots > Rhizosphere > Soil ... | reverse complement strand
GCTCCCCGGCGGGGATCGACTGCGGGCTGACCTGCTCCGCCGAATACGACCACGGCGCCGAAGTCACCCTCTCCGCCCTCTCGGGCCCGAACACCGAAGCGGTCAAATGGTCGGGCTGTGGCTCGGTCGACCTCGAAAACAAGTGCAAGGTGACGATGGCGGGGGCCAAATCGGTCTCCGCCACCTTCAACCTCAATCCGCAGACGCTGAAAGTGACCAAGGGCGGCCTGGGCACCGGCACGGTCAGCTCCAAACCGGCCGGGATCTCCTGCGGAGGGACCTGCACCTTCGTCTTCGGGGAAGGCCAGCAGATCGTCCTCAGCGGCGTCTCGGGTCCCGGCACCGAAGCGGTCAAGTGGGCGGGCTGCGACGAAGTCAGCGCCAAAGGCGAATGCATCGTGACGATGAGCTCGGCAAGGGAAGTCGGCGCCCTCTTCGACGTCGAAGGCCCGGCCCTCACCGTCGCCAAGCAGGGCAACGGAGAAGGCACGGTGACCTCCGCCCCCGCGGGGCTCAACTGCGGCGCCGCCTGCCAGGTCAACTTCCCCGAAAGCTCCCCAGTCACCCTCAAAGCCACCTCCGGCCTTCACACCGAAGCGGTCAAATGGGCGGGCTGCGATTCGGTCAATCCCAAAGGCGAATGCCTGGTGACGATGAGCTCCGCCAGGGAAGTGAGCGCCACCTTCAAGCTCGAAGCCCAATGGGCCGAATTCACGATCTCCCTGCAGCGCCTGGGCAGCGGCAAGGGCACCGTTTCGAGCATCCCCGCCGGCATCGCCTGCCCCCCCGATTGCTCTGAGAGCTTCCTCTTCAAGAGCTCGGTGACCCTTGTCGCAACCCCCGAAGCGGGCTCCAGCCTCGATCACTGGTCGGTCAACTCCTGCACCGAATCGCCCCTCTGCGCGATCACGGTCCAAAACGACCGCACCGTCAACGCCGTCTTCGATGCCGTCGGCTCTCGCACCCTGGCGGTCTCAAAGGCGGGAAGCGGCTCTGGGCTGGTGCGCAGCGCCAACCTCGGCGGGATCGAATGCGGCTCTGCCTGCAGCGCGGAATTCGACGTCTCGGCCAAGGTCGTCCTCTCCGCCACCCCTCAGGCGGGCTCCACCTTCGCCGGCTGGTCGGGAGAGGGCTGTGGGGGGATCAAAAACTGCCGCGTGACGATGAACGAAGCGAGAAACGTCACCGCCACCTTCACCAAGAGCTCCGCTCCCCCCCAGGCGAGCTGCCATGTCCCCAAACTGAAGGGCAAGAGCCTCGCCAAGGCAAGACGAGCCCTTGGCGCCGCCCACTGCTCGCTGGGCAAGGTGAGGAAGCCCAAGGGGGCCAAGGGCAAGCTCGTGGTGCGCTCCTCCTCACCCGGAGCGGGAGCGATCCGCCCCACGGGGGCGAGGGTCGCCCTGCGCCTTCGCAAGGGCCGATGAACCCCCCCGCCGGGCTCTCGCTCGCCTCCCCGGTTCCCTCGGCGGGAGCGGCGGCTCCCCTGCGCGAGCGCCTCTGTGCCACCCCCCGGCTTGCCTGCGAGGCGCTCGCCAGGGCGATCGGCCGAGGCGAGCTGGAGGCAGCGCTTTCCTGCTTTTCCTCCGACGGCTGCCTGGTCGGGGCGGAGGGCACCGTCGCCCAGGGTGAGCATGCCCTTGCGGCCAGCCTCTCGGGGCTGATCGAGGCCGAGGCGAAGGTGCGGATAGAGCTCTACGGAGTCCTCGTCGCCGGCGATATCGCCCTCGCTCACGAGCGCTGGCAGATCTCCTACCGGGGCATCCCCGACCCCAGGCTCCCCCAGGACCCCTCCCCGAGCCTGGTCTTGCGCCTGCTCGAGGGGCAGTGGCGGATCGCGATCGCGGCGCCGTGGGGGCTGGCGGCGTCTGAGCCGTTGCGGGGTGTGGGGTTTTGAGCTCAGCCCTCGGGCAGGTTTTCGAGGTCTAGCTGATCCCGCGTTCGACTCTGGGCTTCCTTCATCTGGCGCAGCCGAGCAAGGGAACAGACTTGAACGGGGATGCCGAGCAGCTCGCTTTCAACTGCGTCTTCGGCGAGTTGCGAATAGCTGGGCACCCCTTGTGCACGCTGGATGACATCCAGACCACCGAACCTGGTAATCGCCGTGACGTTTCCTCCCCGGCGGATGACACCCAAGTCGCTCTCTGGGCTGAAGGGTCGTTCGCCGACTGTCGGCAGTGTCGATCCCAGCCGATCGAGAGCGCCGCTCAGCCGCTCCAGGTTGTCGGCATCGGGATCCGGCACGATGTCGAGATCCTCGGTGCCGCGTATGAACCCGTGCGCCCCTACGGCGACGCCGCCAATCACGATGAAGTCGACGCCGGCTTCATGCAGGGCATCGAGCAGCGAGCGGAGGTCGAATTCCCTCAACGAACCTTTGCCGCGCCCTTGATCGCGCTCAGCTGCTTGCACAGCGAATGAACCCGAGCCAGGCGCTCGCTCATCGGGGCTCGGCGATCTGCGGCAAGCCGGAGCGTTCGCGCCCGTTGCAATTCACCGATGTCGCCACTCAATGCCTTGCTTGCCACCTGGCAAGTCTAGAAGAGGGATGGGACAAAGCTCATCCCCTGCCCGCAGGGACAGACGTCGGGGGAAAGCACTGCAGCGAGGCCTTCGACGGGTGTCGAAAATGAGTCGCCGGGGTTGTGCAACGAGTACAGGATCGTCCAAATTGGACGAGAGGGGGTGTACAATCGTGTTTACCGGAAACACCGTTGTCCGCCTGAGGAGTAGCCCATGTCGCCCCGCTCGTCCGTCAATGGCAAAGCGTCGTCGTCCGACCGCACTAAAGAGCTCGACGAGCTGATCGAGCAGGAGCAGCTGCCCGCCGGCCGGGCGGACCTGGCCGAACCGCCGGTCGCCCACTCGCAGCGCGAACGGCTGCTGGTAGCGGTTGCGCAGACGACCGCCGAGAAGGGCTACAACGCGACGACGATCGGCGACGTCTGCACCGCCGCCGGGGTCTCACGGGCGACCTTCTACGAGCTCTTCAAGGACAAGGAGGACTGCTTCCACGCGGCGATGGAGCTCTCGCTCGCCGATGCGATGGGCTCGATCGTCGCCGTCTACTCCCCCGACAAGCCCTGGGCGACGATGGTCCGCGATGCGGCGGCGGCCTTCCTCGAGCTGCTGGCCGCCCGCCCGACCTTCGCCCGCATGGCGATGATCGAGGCGCCCGCCTCCGGCGAGCGCGCCTTCCAGCTCTATGCCTCCGGCAAGCGCGTTCTGCAGTCGCTGCTCGAACGGGGTCGCGAAGACCCGGTCGAGGAAGAGGCGATTCCGACGAGCGCCGCCCGCGCCGCGCTCGCGGCGGCGGAGTCGCTGATCGTCGGCCAGATCCTCACCGGCAACACGGCGCGGCTGCCGGAGCTGCTGCCCGACGTCGTCTACATCACCACCCTTCCCTACCTCGGCCAGGAGGAGGCGCTGCGCCAGGCGCGCGAGGCCGAGCGGGAGCACCCCGCGGCGGACCGCTGAGTTGGCGACCGAGGCGAGGCGCCCAAGGCCCGAGCGCTGGCGGCCGCCCCGGGGGCGGCACCGGATACCGGCGGAGGTGATCGCCCGTTCGCAGCGGGAACGGCTGCTCGACGCCGCGATCGACGTCGTCGCCGAGAAGGGCTACGCGAAGACGACGATCGCCGACCTGACCAGGGAGGCGGGCATCTCGCGGACGACCTTCTACGAGATGTATCCCGACAAGGAAGCCTGCTTCCTCGCCGCCTATGACGCGGCCGCCGACGTGCTGGCGCGGCGGGTTGCCGCCGCCTTCGAAGCCGAGGGCGAGTGGCCCGCCCGGACTCGAGCCGGGCTGGAGGCGCTGCTCGGTTCGCTCGCCGCGGAACCGGCGGTTGCCCGTCTCGCCCTGGTCGACTTCGGCGCGGCCGGGCCCTCCGCCCAGCGGCGCTACCGTGCCGCCCTGCAGCGGATGACGCCGCTCTTCGACGAGGGGCGCGACTTCGCCCCCGAGGGGCGCCGCCTGCCGCCCAACACGTCGCGGATGGCGATCGGCGCCGTGGTCGGGCTGATCGCCGACGAGATCGAGGCCGGCCGCACCGAGAAGCTGCCCGATCGCCTCCCGGACGTGCTCCTCGCCGCCCTCTCGCCCTACCTCGGGCCGGAGGCCGCGACGAGTGAGGTGGAAAAGCGATAAACGACAACGTACATGACGCGCTATGATGAGAAGACAGTCAAGTTTCCAACTCTCTCCCACGGATGGCAACTGACATCGAAAGCCGCAGGGACGCGCTTCTCACCGCGATGATCCGCGTCGTCGGCCGCAAGGGCTACGACGCCACCTCGGTCGCCGACGTGATCGCCGAGGCGGGCACCTCGAGGACGACCTTCTACAAGAACTTCGACGACAAGCACGACTGCTTCCTCGCCGCCTACGAGCGGATGGTCGAGCAGGTCTTCGACACGATCGTCTCCGAGTGCGACGGCGAGCAGCCGTGGACCTCGCGGGTGCGCAGAGGCCTGGAGACGCTGGTCGAGATCTTCGCCCTGGAACCGGAGCTGGCGCGGACGGCGGTGGTCGAGGTCGCCGCGGCCGGGGCCGACGCCCGCCGGCTGCACTGGGACGCGATCAACCGCTTTCGCGGCTACATGGAGGCCGGCCGGGAAATCGAGCCGGGCAAGGAGCTGCCCGAGCAGATCTCGGTGATGGCCGTCGGCGCAGTCTCGGGTCTGATCTTCGACGAGCTGATCGCGGGGCGCGCCGAGCAGCTTCCGGAGCTGATGCCGGACCTGCTCTTCGCGATGCTCGTTCCATATATTGGGCCGACGGCGGCGGCCGACGAGATGCGCCGCGCCGCGCAGGCTGCGTAAGGCACGCAGGCTTTCCAGACATCCATGTTTATAGTGCGCTCGTGCCCGTGCAGGGGCCAGCGAGTGGCGATCCAGGGAGGCAGGAGCCCGAGCGGCAGCGCCGGGACGATTTCCCGCGCGCCTTCGAGGCCGCCTTCGCGCGTCTCCAGGTCGTAGTAGAGGAGGCCTACCTCGCAGAGAGCGAGTGGCCCTGTCAGGTCGCGGCGGCGATCCGGGCTGGCTTCGATTTCGCCGCCACCGACCCGGTCGTCGCCGACCTGCTCACCAACGAGGCGCTGGCCCGTGGCCGCGACGGCCTCAGCCGCTACCGGCGCCTGATCGACTTCGCCGCCGGCCTACTCGCGCCCGGCCGCGACCAGGTCCCCGACGGGACCCTGCTGCCTTCGACGCTCGAGCACTCGCTGGCGGGCGGCATCACTCTGCTCGTCGCCCAACGCGTCGACCAGGGCCGCGCCGGCGAATTGCCGCAGCTCGCCGGCGACGCGATCCAGTTCGCCCTCACCCCCTACCTCGGCATGCGCGAGGCGCACCGAATCGCGACGAACTGATATTCCAGGGCCATCGAGCTCGGGTCCGACACCAAGGCAGTCCTGCTGCTCGCGGCGGCGATGTTCCTCTGGGCTCTGCTGCTCGGCGTCTGGAAGTTCCGCCAGATGGACGCGGCCGAGGACGGCCTCGCCCACCCCTACGTGGACGTCGCCCACCGGGCCGCCCTCCTCTACAGCTTCGCCCTGCTCCTCGTCGCCACCTTCGTCGAGCTCAGCGGCTGGGGCACGCTGGTCAACCTGCTGGCGGCTGGGGCACTCGCCTTCTACTTCTTCGCCGCCGTCGCCGGCTACGCGGTGCACGGCTGGCGCCGCGACACCGACAACCAGTTCCGCCGCCCGGTGCGCGGCTTGGAGGCCTTCATGGCCAGCCTGATCGTCGCCGAGATCGGCGGCTGGCTGGTGCTCGTCGCCGGCTTCCTCGACGCCCAGGTCTTCTAACTTCCGCTTCCGGTGCGCTTTTTGGACCTCATAGGTACATAAAGCGCACCGGAAGGGGGTCAGCCGGAGAGGACGCAGTCGCGGCGGTCGGTCATCTTCAGCGGTTCGGTGTTGGGGAAGGCTTCCAGCAGGGCGTCGGCGATCAGCCGGCCGCGCGCGGCATAGCCTTCCGAGGTGAAGTGGATCCCGTCGGGGATGAACCATCTGTCCTTTACGTCGGCGGCCCAGTCGTAGATGCGCATGTTCGGGTAGCTGTCGCAGGCGTCGAGCAGCGCCGTGTCCCATGACTTCATGTTCGCCTCGGCGTAGGGGCCGCTGACGACGAGCGATTTGACGTTGACCCAGAGCGTCGGTTCGCCGCCGATCGTCGACATCATGCTGGCGATCCGGTCGTCGTAGCCGAAGGTCGAGCCGGCGGCGACGTTGGCAGCCTCGTTGGTGCCCATCGCGATCACCCAGCAGCCTTCGAAGCCTTCGTTCTTCCAGGCTTCGGCGACTTCCTGGGCGTTGGCTTCGCCTTCGAAGTTCTCGTATATCGAGCGGGCGCCGGCGACCTCGAGGTGCTGCGTCGTGGCGCCGACGCGGGCGTACTGGGCGCTGATCAGCTGGCTCGGGTCGGGCAGGTATTCCGTCGAGACGAGGCCCTCGGAGGTCGAGTCGCCGATGTGGACGACCGCCTTGCAGGAGGTCGCCAGCGGCGCCCGGCGGACTTTCGCCTGCACCGTCTTGGCGACGGTGGCGATCGCTTTCGGCTCGTTGGAGACGCCGACGCCGGCGACGCCTGCGATCGCGACGGCGAGAACCAGCGAGCCGGCGCCGATCAGCGCCCAGCCGTGGCGGGGGAGCGGCGCCCGGCGCCAGCTGCCGACCCGCCACTGGCGCCAGAGCCTTTCCAGGGCGCCGTGGCGGATCGGGTTCTCGACGTAGCGCCAGGAGAGCTCGGCGATGCCCATGATCGCGGCGACCTGCAGCGCTCCGCGCAGCACGCTGGGCCCGTGCGCCCCCTGCGGGCTGGTGAGGACGACGATCGGCAGGGTCCATAGATAGATCCCGTAGGAGCGCTGCCCGATCCAGCGCATCGGCCTGCAGCCGACGATCGGGCCGAGCCGCGAGGCCGGGTGGGCGAGGGCCGCGACGGCGAGCGCGGAGCCGATCGCGAGCAGGGCGAAGCCGCCGCGGTAGAGGAAGGGCGTGAACTCGCCGACGGTCCAGAACATCAGGCCGATCACGAGCAGGCCGGCGAGCCCGGCGCCGTCGATGATCCAGCGGGCGCGAGGGGCGATGTTCGCCCGCAGGCGGTGGCTCGGCCAGACCATCGCCAGGGCCGCTCCGAAGAGCAGCTCGAGGGCGCGGGTGTCGGTGCCGTAGTAGACGCGCGAGGGATCGAGCGAGGGGCTGTAGAGGATCGCCATCAGGATCCCCGAGCAGAGGGCGAGGAACAGGGTGACGCCGGCGAGGCGCGGGCGAACGCCGGTCGTGTTCTTCAGCTCGGGGACGAAGCGGACCCCGAGCAGCAGCAGGAAGGGCCAGAAGATGTAGAACTGCTCCTCGACCGAGAGCGACCAGAGGTGGTTGAGCGGCGAGGGCGGGGCGAAGCGTTCGAAGTAGGAGACGTGGTGGAAGATCAGCCACCAGTTGTTGAAGTAGCCGATCGCCGAACCCGCGGCGTCGCGGAAGTCGGAGGGCTGGTGGGGCCCGATCGTCGTCACCCAGGCCATGACGACGATCAGCATCAGGAAGAGCCCCGGCAGCAGCCGGCGGGCGCGCGCCGCCCAGAAGGAGCGCAGCCGGCGCCTGCCCCCGGCGAACTGGGTGAGGAGGATGTCGGTGATCAGGTAGCCGCTGAGGGTGAAGAAGACGCCGACCCCGAGCAGGCCGCCTTCCGCCCAGCCGAAGCCGAGGTGGAAGAGGATCACGCCGAGCACGGCGATCGCGCGCAGCCCGTCGAGCCCAGGCATGTAGCGCTCGCCGCGCTTTACGGGCTCAGGCATAGGAACCGACCATGGTAAGCAGGATTGTCAGCCCCACCGAGCGCAGCAACGACCCTTGCCGCTTGGCGAGCCTGCCCACAGGCGCCAGGTGGGGGGCCGATTCGAGCGCCGGCTTCGCTGATCCCCGGCCGAGGAAGGCGAGGCAGCCCTCGACGCCGCGGGCGATCAGGCGAGCGCGATAATCGGCCCCTTCCGGGGTCGGATGCAGGTCGTCGGCTTCGAGCAGCTCCGGGCGGGTTTCGGCGGCTCGAGCCCAGCCCGGCACCTGGGTGCCCGGCCGCGAGACGGCAAATGCCTCGACGGCGCGGTTCTTCCCGGTGTCGTCGACCCCGTTGACGGTGAGGCCGTGGATCGTCGGCACGACCATGCAGCGTTCGCCGATCGTCGCGGCGACCGCCGTCAGGTTGCCGGCGAGGATCTGCGGGTATTCCGGGTTGTCGTTGGTGCCGGCGTCGAAGACGATCACCGACTGGGAGGGGTCGTAGCTCTCTTCGAACAGTTCGCGGATCTGGTAGCTGTTGTAGCCACCCTCGGCGTTCACGGTCAGCGGAACGCCCGGCAGGTAACGCTTCAGATAGGGAGAGGTGAGCACCTCGAGGCTGTCACCGACAACCAGCACGCCTCCGTCTCCGGCGGCCAGAGCCGGAGCGGTCGGCGCTGCCAGGAGGACGGCGATCGCGATCGCGATCGCCGTCATGGCGATCTTCGCGATCGGCTGCGGCGGTTCGGGAGCGGCCGGCGGCGCGGACGCGTCGGCGACTCCTCGCCCGCGCGTCGCCGCGCGGGAGGCGAGCGCGGTGGCGTGTCGGAAGATGCTCGGCTCCTTCGTCGATTCGATGGCTGACCTGCGCCGAAAGCTAGCGGTCGGGATCTCCTACGAGGATTACCTGAGCGAAGTGCAAGGGCTGCGCACCGTCTACGACGCGATTCCCGACGACCGGCTTGGGCTCGGCTGCCTGCTCGCGGCGGGCACCCCGGGGGAGAGGGCGCTCAACCGATACACGGCCGCGGCCAACGACTGGGGCGAATGCCTGACCGATGCCGCCTGCGAAACGGCGACTGTGGAACCGAGGCTGCAGCGCGAGTGGGCGCGTGCCTCGGTCCTGCTCAGCAGGGCGCGAGCGGGGATCTAACTCGCCCGGCGGGCGACGTAGAGCACCTTCTTGTGGATCGATTCGTCGAGCGGCTGGTGCGGCTCACCATCGACGTCGAGCCCGTAGACCTCGATGCACTCGAGGCCGGCGCCGGCGAAGGCGGCGAGCACCTCGTCCTCCGGGAAGTGCCGCTGGCGGTGGAAGAGGGTCTTCACCCCGGGCGCGGGGGAGCCGTCGGGCAACTGGACTTCGAAGCGTGACTCGCAGATCGACCCGGGCTCGACATCGGCATCCGCCAGCCCGGTCCAGGCCAGCCGCCGGCCGTTGCGCTCGACCACCTCGATTTCGGCGAAGAAGGTGCGGTAGGCGAGCAGCGAGTTGAGGTCGAAGAGCAGCAACCCGTCCGGCGCCAGGTTGGCGCCCATGCCGGCCAGCGCCGCGTGCAGCTCGTCGCCGTCGAGCAGGTAGTTGACCGCGTCGTCCAGCGCCCAGACGAGGTCGAACTCGCCGAAGACGGGCAGCTCCCGCATGTCGGCGACCGCGAGGGTCACCTCGTCGCCGGCCTTCTCGCGGGCGATCTCCAGCATCGACGGCGAGAGGTCGCAGGCCGTCACCTGCCAGCCGCGGGGGAGCATCTCGAGGAAGCTCTTGCCCGTCCCGCAGCCGACGTCGAGCAGGCGGCGGCCGCTGAGGCCGTTGCGCTCGAGGATCTCGATCAGGTCGGCGGTCCAGAGGTCGTATTCGTGGTGGGCGGTGAAGTCGTCGTAGACCGGCGCCATCGCCTCGTAGGTGCGCTCGGCCCAGCGGCTGTCGGCATTCGAAACCATCGCTTGCGCCACGCTCTGAGGACCCATGGCTTACTACAGAAAGTTCCAACAATAAATTTCCCCCTTTTGCTTTTAGAAGTAGTACGGTCGATCAATCAATCTTTCATCGACACCAGGAGCGCAGGCCGACGAGGACTGGCAGTGGGAGGAGATGCAGCGGTTCTGCGTGCGCCTCGCCCGGCGTTACGCGAGCGACCCCGGCGACGCCGAGGACATCGCCCAGGACGCCCTGTTGCGGGCCTGGCGGCGGCGCTCGACACTGCGCGACGCGAGCCGGCGCAAAGAGTGGCTGGCGACGATCGTCCGCAACGAGGCATTCCGCGAGCACGCGAAGGTGCGCCCCGAACCGGTCGCCGAGCTCGAGGTGGCGGAGTACGACGACGAGGACGAGACGATCTTCACGGCCGAGCGCGCCGGGCTGCACGCGGCAATCAAAGGGTTGAGCGAGCGCGATCGCATGATCCTGCTCCTGCGCTACGGCGAGGATCTCACCCAGCAGGCGATCGCGCGCCGGCTCGGCCTGCCCGACGGCACGGTGAAGGTGCGCCTCCATCGCCTGCGCCACCAGCTGCGCAAAGTGCTGATCGAAGCTCGCGAGCAGTCCGAAGACGCCTAACTAGCTAGTAGGCGACAGCCTCAGCTGCTCGGCGCATCTCGCCCGCCGCCTCCCGCGGGCCGACGTAGGGGACGAGCACGGCGAAGAGCAGGTCGGGCAGCAGCGCCGGCAGCTCCGCGGAGCGGCCGGCGCGCAGCTCTTCGAAGATCACCCCCGAGACGGCTCCGGCCGACATCAGCGCGATGTTGCCCGGCAGCTCCCGCTCACCGGAAAGCTTGTTTCCCTCTTCCAGGTACTCGGCGAAGCGGCCGAGCGTGTCCCACTGGCGCTGCCTCGCCTCGGCCCCGACCGCAGCGACCTCGACCACCGCCGTGCGAGCGGCGTCGGCGTCGGCGGCGAACCGTTCGACGATCGTGCAGAGGCCGCGCTCTATCCGTTCGCGCCACTCGAGCTCGCCGTCGCAGCCCGCCCGCACCTCGGCGAGCAGGCGCTCGACCAGCATGTCGTAGGCGGCGAGGAAGCAGTCGTCCTTGCCCTGGAAATGGCGTTCGAAGGCAGCGGGCGATACGTCTGCCTCGGCGATTACCTCGTCCACCGATGCAGCTCGATAGCCGCCGCGGCCGACGACACGGACCATCGCTTCGAGGATCGCTTCCCGGCGCGCCCCCGAAGAGGGCAGCCAGGACCAGAGTTGGAGACTGCGCAGTACGTTCAGCATCGCGGCATGGGTACCTGGGCGTTTACGTTTCCTTCCGGCGCCCTCCCCCCTGATGATTGCCGCGGGCTATGTGCTCGACCAGCGTGTCAAAGAGCGGCTCGGAAAGCAAGCGTCAGGGCGCAACCAAACACCCTGACCGGGGTCAGCAGATGCGGCGCTGCTTTTCGCCGGCCGCCTGGGCCTGTGGCGAGGCCTTGCCGCTCATCTTGGCCAGGGCGGACTCGATGTCCTCGCCCAGCATCGCCGCCATGTCGCGGCTGAAGTTCTCCTTGACCACCATGCGCAGCACCGCGACCGACTCGGCGTTCGGCGGCAGCGTATAGGCGGGGACGATCCAGCCGCGCTCGCGCAGCCGCTCGGAGAGCTCGAAGACGTCCAGTCCGCCGTCCTTGTCGGTGGGACGGATGACGACCACCGGCAGGTAGCGGGCATCGTTGAGCAGTTCGAAGCGCCCCGAGTCGGTCAGCTCCTTCTCCAGCTGGCCGGCGTTCTCCATCAGGTTGCCGACGATGCGCTCGTAGCCTTCGCGGCCGAGGCGCAGGAAGTTGTAGTACTGCAGCAGCACGGCGTTGCTCGCGCGGGAGAAGTTGAGGCTGTAGTTGGCCATCTCCCCGCCGAGGTAG
>Ga0068860_100006641_pt1 | contig 11619 bp, 9 predicted proteins | sample KBSSwiS32_FD_66597 | JGI IMG/M metagenome (GOLD analysis project Ga0068860, IMG submission 66597) | Switchgrass rhizosphere microbial communities from Kellogg Biological Station, Michigan, USA - KBS Switchgrass S3-2 | ecosystem: Host-associated > Plants > Roots > Rhizosphere > Soil ... | reverse complement strand
AACGAGACATGACAGCGGAGCAGGATGATCGCCTGTTGGTGGAAGCCGCGCAACGCGACCCTGCCCGCTTTGCCGATTTGTACGAGCAGAACTTCTACCGCGTGTACGCGTATGTGTCGCGGCGGGTGGGCGACCGTAGTCAAGCCGAGGACCTGACAGCCGAAGTCTTCCGCGAGGCTCTCGCGGGGATCCAGAAGTTTGAATGGCGCGGCGTACCGTTTATCGCGTGGCTGCTGCGGATCGCATCACGAGCCATCGCCGACCATTGGCAGCGCAGCGGCCGCGAGTCCGGCAATCCCGCGCAAGAACCGCCGCGGCCCGGTCCCGATGAAATCGAGCGCAGTGCGATCGTGTTTCAACTGGTGGACCGCCTGCCGGAAGCCCAGTTCCGGGTAATTCACATGCGATTCGTGGAACAAAAGAGTATTCGGGAGATCGCCGCCGAACTCGGCCGCAGCGAAGGGGCAGTAAAGCAGTTACAACTCCGGGCCATCGAGAATCTTCGGGCTCAGATGGAGGGCGCACATGCCTGAACGCGCGCTCGACGAACTACTGAATCAAACCATCGACGCCCTGTTGGCGGGCGGGCAGCCGCCACCCGATCCGGAGCTCGCCACACTGGCAGCGGTCGCTGCGAGTCTGTGCCATCTGCCTGACGAAGGTTTCCAGCAACGTTTGAAAGCTGACTTACAAAGGAGAGCATCCATGCCTGCATCTACTGGCGCACCCGTTCGTGAGAGTTTGCGCACCATCACACCTTTTATCGCCGTTGCGAACGCCCCGGAACTGATCGAGTTTCTGAGGGGGACCTTTGGCGCTGAGGAAACAGCCCGGCATCCTCACGGCGGCGACGGGTTCGTCGCCTCGCTACGAGTCGGTGACTCCGATGTCCTCGTCATGGGAGGCGAATCCGTGCGCGGCCGCGAGCGCATCGGGGCGTTTCACGTCTTTGTCCCGGATTGCGACGTCGTGTACGATCGCGCGATTAAGGCCGGAGGCACCTCAATGGGCGAGCCCGCTGATCGGCCCTATGGCGAGCGCTCCGGGTTCGTAAAAGATTCTGTCGGCAACTATTGGTACATTGCGACTCGACTTCCTGGTCCCGTGTACATAGAAGGTTTGGGAACGGTCATACCCTATCTGCATCCGTCGAAAGCCCGGCCTTTTATCGATTTTGCGAAACGCGCGTTTAACGCGGAAGAGATTGCGGTTTACGAGCAAGGCGGTCGAGTGATGCACGCCGCCATCCGGATTGGGGATACGGTGCTCGAGATGGGTGAAGCAGAGACGCAGCCCAGCAGTTTCTCAATGCGCGTTGAGGATTGCGATGCCGTGTATCAGCGCGCGATTGAGGCGGGCGCGACGTCGCTCTGGCCGCCCACCGATCAGGCCTACGGGGAACGCACAGCGGGGCTCGTGGATCCATTCGGCTTCCAGTGGATGCCGTCCACGTCCATCAAAGAGGCGCGCTAGAAAGCCATTCGTTCCGCGACAATCGATACAGCACGTGACGGCGGAGAGGATGGCCCGGATCAATACGAGGATGCTCGAAATCCTCCGAATAGCGCATCCCCAGTTTCTCTATTACGCGCCGCGACCGGACGTTGCCCGGAACCGTAAACGAAACGATTTCAGGCAATCCTAAATGGTCGAACCCGTGAGCCAACGCGGCCCGTGCGCCTTCTGTTGCGAAACCTTGTCCCCACCACGGTCGCGCCAGCCGCCAGCCGATTTCGACGCACGGCGTGAAAGAGGTCTCAAAGGCGAGCACAGCCAAGCCGATGAATCCAATGAAATGGGCCTGACCTGGTACCTCGATGGCCCAGAATCCATAGCCGTAGTCTTCGAAGTGTTTTTTGATCCTGCCAACACCCGCATCGCTCTCCTCGCGTGACAGCGTGGACGGAAAATGCTCCATCACTTCGGGGTCGGAGTTCAGCGCGGCAAAGGGCTCGAGATCTCCTTCTCGCCACCGTCGAAGCAACAGCCGTGGCGTTTCGAGATCCACGCCGCGGGTCGCTCTTAGAAGTCCAGATGTAGGATTCCGCGTTCCAGGGCAATCGTTACCGCATGCGTACGATCGGATGCGTCCAGCTTCGCCAGGATGTTCTGGATATGCATCTTGATGGTTCCGCTCGCAGTACCGAGCTGATGCGCGATCTCTTTGTTCGCCATACCCTTGGCGACGAAGCTGAGGACTTCGACTTCGCGCGGCGTCAGGGCCATCTGCGGGAAGTACTCGCTCAGGCGCTCGGCGACTTCCGCAGGCATAAGGCGCTTGCCCGCCTGCACCGTGCGTATGGCGCGCAGCACGTCTGTGTGTACCATCTCTTTCAGAATGTACCCGCGTACGCCGGCTTCGATCGCGCGATAGATGTCCTGATCGCCGTCATAACTGGTCAGCGCGATGATCTTTGCTTCGGGCGCCTCACTGCGTATTGCCCGCGTCGCATCGATCCCGCTCATCTCCGGCATCCGCAGATCCATCAGCACGACATCCGGCTGGAGCTTGCGAAATTGCTCCACCGCTTCCCGGCCGTTGCCTGCTTCCCCCACCAGGGATACGTCTGCTTCATTCGCCAAAATGGACGCGATCCCCTTTCGGACCAAGGGATGATCGTCAGCGCACAAAACCCGGATAGGGGTTTCTTCCGTCATTGCAGTGCCTCAGCCTTCTCCACCTTTGCAGCGCGAGCCGCCGTCGCCGGCAGCAGTACGGAAACGGTGGTGCCGTTGCCAGACTCGCTCGACAGCGCCAGTTCGGCGCCAATCTGGGTGGCTCTCTCTTTCATTCCGATGATGCCGTAATGGCCGGGACGCAGCGCAGGGCCGTCACCGAGCCCTGACCCATCGTCATGGACAGTAAGCCGCAAGGCTTCCAACGTCGATTCGAGCGTGACCTCAATGGTACGCGCGCCGGAATGTTTCACCGAATTGGAGATGGCTTCGCTGGCGATACGAAGGAGGTTGTACTCCACGTCGGCGGGCAGTTTGGGCAAACCTTTATCCAACTTAAGCTTTAGGCGAACATCTTTGGTATCGGTGATCTCACGCGCGGCCGCTCCGATGGCCGCGGTCAAACCCGATTCCGAATCGTGCCCGGCACGCAGGCCCGCAACCGATTGACGAGTCTCGCGCAGGCACGTGGCCGCGTCGCGAATGATCTCTTCCAGCGTTTCGCGTTCTTGCGACGACCGCAGGCGTCCGGCCAGCGCCTGCATAGCCATGGTAATTCCGGAAAAGCCTTGGATCAGCGTGTCGTGCAGCTCCCGCGCGATGCGGCTTCGCTCAGCCAAAATTAAATCGTAGCGCTCTCGCAATCGCCGGATACGAAGCTGATATCCCAGCCAGCCGAGTCCGGCCAATGCAACGGCCACCAGCGGCCAGAACCAGGCGTGTTGGTAGAAGCGCGGCGCCAGGAAAAATGCCACCGTCGCGCCTTGTTCATTGCAGATATTGTCGGCATTGCAGGCGGTCACGCGGAAACGGAAATTGCCCGGCGGCAGATTGGTATAGAACGCTTCGCGGCGGTTGTCTGCTTCGATCCAGTCGCGATCGTAACCTTCCAGCATGTAACGGAAACGCAGGCGCGTTGGCAGGTAATATGCCAGCCCTGCATAATTAAACTCGATGTTCTTTTGCCCGGGAGGTAGATTCGCGATTCTGGCCGGCTGTTCGCTGCGGCCGTTCACAATTGGATTCGCGATCACCACCATCGGCGCTGTTGCTTCTCTCTGCCAGCGGCTGGGATCGAGCATCAGCAGCCCTCGAATGGTCGCGAACCACAGGCGGCCATCGTGGGTCCTCGACAGCACCGGCGTCACCCCTGATTGCCCCTCGATCACGCGCTGGGCATCCATGGGACTGTAGGGGGCACTGGTTACCTTCTTGATCTCACCCGCCGCAAACTTGCGTAGTTCGCCGCGCGCTACGGAGAAGACTCCCCGGCTGCAAGCCATCCACAGGCGATCCTGGTCGTCCTGCACGATCCCGTAGATTTCTCCGTCATAAAGTCCATCGCGAGTTACAAAACTGCTCACCGTGGCACCGTCCAGCAGCCGCAGTCCGCCGCCGTTCAAACCCATCCACAACAGGCCGTCGGTATCGCGATAGAGTGTGTTTACGGGGCGGATGGATGCCCCATTCGATTTGATTTCGTGGAATCCGGAGGGCCCGCCCGCAAAGACGCCCCGCTCTGTGGCCATTACGATGCGCCCATCGTGGTCTTCGGCCAGTGCCACGACAGGATCTTTCGGGGCGCCCTCCGCCGGCTCGAAACGACCGTTCCGTAGCGACGCTAATCCGTTGGGTGTTCCCACCCACAGTACGCCCGCACGATCCTGATGAATGTTGCGAATGATATTGCTGGGAAGTCCCCGCCGGACCGTATAGGTTGCGGTTACATGTCCGTCGCGAAGCTGGTTCAGTCCGCTCTGCGTACCCGCCCACAACGAGCCATCGCGATCCTGCGCCAGAGTGTACACGGTATCCGACGCCAGCCCGTCTCGTGCCGTCAATGTTCGAAAGTCCTGGCCATCGAAACGCGCCAAGCCCTTGTCCAACGTCCCGGCCCACACTATGTTGTTACGATCTTCCAGCACCGGTCCGGCCTCGTTGCTGGGAAGTCCTTCGCTAACCGTATAAGGCACGCCCCGGCCATCCACAAACTGGTTCAAACCGCGCTTGGTGCCCACCCACAGAGTGCCTTCGCGATCTTCAAACACCGAAAGCGCCGTGCTCTGGGATAGCCCGTCCTGGGGCCGAAAGCTTTCCAGATTGCCATCCCGCATGCGGCTGAAACCGTTGCGAGTCCCGATCCAGATAGTGGAAGAAGTCCCTGCCGCCAGTGAAAACACGAAGTTTTCTCCCAGGCCATCCTTAACCGTGTAGAGACGCTGCTCGCTCCCGTGGATGCGGATGAGTCCATCGCTGGTGCCCGCCCAAACCGCATCAGCGGAGCACAGCAACCCCCTCACCGAGGCGGTTGCCGGAATTCCTTTGAGTGGAAACGTCGCGAACTGTCCATTGGTTTGAGCCGCCACGCGCGGCCCGTCGCCTCCGATCCACAAGCTACCGCTCGAATCCTCACAAACGGCGCGGACATTCTCGATGCCGGACACAGGCACGGCTCGGATACGCGGTTCGCTGCCCGCAACCTCCATGCGGGCCAGGCCGCCTTCCGTGCAGACCCAAATCACGCCATCGCGTCCCGGCACTAAACACTGAATAAGGTTCGATGGAAGCCCCTGCGCCGTGGTAAATTGCTTGACGCCTCCAGGCCCCAGCCGGAAAAGTCCCAATTCATTCGAGCCCAGCCACAAGTTTCCGCGTTGGTCTTCGCTTGCTGCCCGGATCCACAGATTCGGCGGTGCGCCCGGAATGATGTCCTCAACTTGCTGGAAGCGAACGCCGTCGAAGCGAACCAATCCGGTTTGGGTGGCCAGCCAAAGATAACCCTCGCGGGTTTGAAGAATCTGCAGGATGCCCCCCTGAGGGAGACCTTGCTGCGCTTGCCAGATCCGATGGACGTATTGAGTGAGCTTGCGATTCGGATCCAGCCCGAACGCAATATGCGGCATGCTGAGCGCAATCAGTAGCAGGAACCCTGCCGCCGCTCGCAAACGCCGCAACACCTTCGGGTGCATTTAATTTAATTCTAGTCCTAGAACATGACGCCGAAGCCGGCGGATATTTCGTTTTGCCGAATCCAGCCTTCCTTGAGGTACGGCAGGTTGAAGGGCTTGGGCGTAGTGTACTGGCGGACATCCAGCCGCAAACCGAAGAGGGACGTCACTTTAACTTTCACGCCTCCGCCATAATTAAACCCGAACTTGTTGTCGCCTCCACCCGAGGTGGCGGACGCACCTGGCGGAACATAATTTGCGAATCCAATCCCGGCCGTAGCAAAAGGCCGTATGCGGGTGCCTTCCGGAGTCGCATACAGCAGGAAATTGTAGCCTCCCTGATGGATCGCCATTCCGATCGGCGACAGGCCCGGCTCGTCCAGTTTGCTCCGGCTATAGGCGTACTGCACCTCGTGACCGAAATGGCTCTCATTATTAAGATCCATTCTTATACTGAACCGGAAACCGTCTTCCAAGGCAAAATCGTTCTTGAGTCCTCCGGACGACGCGGGGATATCGCTTCCCAGGCCCTTGTTCGACAGGAGCGACTGCCCGCCGTTAAACCAGACTTCGAACAACTGTCCCCAGGCGGAGCCCGCACACGCCAGGAACAGTACCACCGCAAGTTTTTTCATATATTCTCAGATGCCTCTGATGCTGAAGTAGTTACACTTCATTCGCCATTAACGGCGATGTGTCCCTCCAGGTAGGTTACAGCGCGCCCCGCGATCTTCACCCTGGCGCCCAGGTCTTCACACCACAGTTCCCCGCCCCGCCGTGAAATCTGCCGCGCGAACAATTTCTTTTTCCCGAGCCTCCGGGACCAGTAGGGAGTCAGATTGGTGTGGGCGCTCCCGGTCACCGGGTCCTCCGGAATGCCCGCCCGTGGGCCAAAAAAACGCGAGACGAAATCGCAATCTTTCCCCGGCGCCGTCACGATCACCCCGCGGCAATCCACTTTTGCAAGTTTGCTCATATCCGGAGCCAACGCGCGGATTTGATCCTCATTCTCGAACACGCAAAAGCAATCGCGGGTTCGCATGAATGCCGACGGCCGGGAGCCCAGCGCCTCAAACAGAGTCACATCATCCGAGGCTTCCGCCGGATAAACCGAAGGAAAATCCAATACGTAAAGATCGTTCTCTCGCTCGACGGTAAGGACCCCGCTGCGCGAATCGAAAGCTACCTGCTGCCCTGTGATCTCCTTACGAAGATCTAAAACCACGTGAGCCGCGGCCAGCGTGGCGTGGCCGCACAGATCAACTTCGATCGCAGGCGTGAACCAGCGAATCCGATAGCGGCCGTTCTCATTCACATAGTAGGCCGTCTCGGCCAGATTGTTCTCCGCGGCAATCGCCTGAAGCATTTCATCTTTCAGCCAGTGATCCAGCGGGCACACCGCGGCGGGATTGCCACGAAAAAGTTCGCTGGCGAAGGCGTCCACCTGGTAGATAGGGATTCGCATATCCGAGGAGAACTCTTAATTGCCCGGCCTGGTCTGAAGGATTTTTAAAGTGCGTTCCAATTGCTGGATTCGCTGAGCCTGCTGATCGTTGGATTGCTTCAACCGGTTCACTTCCGCGTCCAGTTCATCGCGGCGCTTTTCGAGCTCTTTGAGTTCGTCGTCATTCTTTTTAGCCGGCGGAGGACCGAGAAAACGCGAAGCCTCCTGGAGCTTGACTCCGTCGGATCCCTCGACGCTCATCCGAACCTGGATATCACCGGTCGCGCGCTTATAGGCGAACTTGCCCTGCGCCAGATCGGCGGGAGAGAGAGGAATCGTCCGCGATTGCGTACCATCTGCGATTTCCAGGGTCCCGCGAGTCGCCTTCGCTATCGGTTGCGCGAAGCGATTCCATTCGATGTTGAGCTGGCCCTCACGCTCCAAGACACTCAACGCCATGGTTTCGTTCGAGGGCGGAAGCGACAAGTAGCGCGCGCCCGCAGCGACCATAGCCCCGATGATAATCAAAACCGCCGCGAGCCCAATCCACTTCTTGCGGCCGCCCGCTTTGGGCTTATTCGTTCCGATCTGGCCGGCGAGCTCCGAAGGCTCCTCAGGCCTTGCTGGCTCACCGAACAGTGACGTCATCCCCGGCGAACTCATAGTGGATGTCGGGATACTCGACACGGGTCTGCTGGACGCAGCTGGGGTGACGCGAGGAGCCTCTGGCGGGGCCGGGATCGTCTGCTCCACAGCCCGGTAACTGGCCCTGGGTTCCGGCGTTCTGCGCTCGGCGAACGGCACTCGATGCTCCGGCATCCCCGCCATCCGATCCGGAAAGTTAAACTCTAGGTGGCTCTGCCCAGTATCTAAGGTTCCATCCGCATGCCGAACGAAGAAGCCGGCTCGCATGTTTCCACCTCGGCTCGGTCGAACAACCAGAGTGACCTGCCAGGGCTGTCCGAAATAAGTGGTGAAAATCTCCTGGTCGGATTCCGTCAGAGTGATTTCACTGCGCGTGTGGGAAACGTACCAGCCGATACACTCCAAACCCTTCAGGCGCGGATCTTCCCGATCTTGCCTAAGCTGCTCGCGAAGAGCCGCCCGGTCGCGCTCCGACAGGCGGAAAGCCGGTCCGGCGGCGTGTTCGCAGGTAGCCGGACGAATCGCAGTAATCCGTACGGTTTGCCCTTCGTGGACGCCGTATAGCAGGCCGCCCACTTCTATCCCCCCGCGTGACAGTTTCTGGAATCCCTCGGCGACCTCATGCCGGATCTCCTCCACCACCACGACTGAATACTCGACGATGATTGGGCTTGCCGGGACACTCCAGGTCCCGAAAGTCACGTCGCTCATGGGAATAAGTACTATTGTACGGAAATCGCAAGGTTCAAGTACGTTTCCGTGCACTTGAGGCACTCGCCGGCCGCTATTTCCCTAGTGATCAGATGGTTGGCACTGGTGCGATGCATTCACTCCAGTTCCAGTACCTTGGCTCGCGATTACCGCAAGTACTTGATAACGGGGCTCGCGCCTGACGCTGACACACGTGCGCCGTTTTATGGCCCTTTTACGCCTAGTACGTAAGAGTGAATTACAGAAGAAACACCAGGTGATATTCATGTGGTGGGCCCAACTTACACCGGCCGTTGCCAAATGGACCGGTGAGGGAGCCAATCGGAGAAACTATGAAGAAGTTTGGACTTTTTGCCGCAGCAATTCTGATCCCCGCCGCAGGCTGGGCCGACATCATCACCTCGCCTGGAGCCGGTTTCGTAGCTGTGCCACTTACCTTCCAGTCCACGACGGGCTCAGGTGTAGCCCCGTACTGGAACAACAACTCGCTCGACGGAATGAACATGAATGCTGGTGATTACCTGGGAGGAGTCAACCCCAGCCTGGGCCTCACCGACTATTTGAGCTCGAGTGGCGGGTTCGGAAGCTATTTGTCCACAGGAGCCTCCGGGGTCGACGCTCCGATGAATTTCAGCTTCCTCCAAACGGCTCTATCAGCGGATGTGACGTTGCTCTACACCAATGCCGCAGCCAACATGGGTCCGTATGGCACGGAGATCGGACTGTATAACGTCCAGGATCCCTCCCAGAAGCAGGTTCTCTTCGCGCATTCGACGCTCAATAGTCCCTACGGCGGAATTTACAACAACAATATCACTCCGCTATCGCCGTTTTCGGCGAGCACCTATGCGAACTATGGGGTGTACGCAACCACCTGTGACTACTGGGGAAAATCCTGCACCAGTTTTTACTCGAATGCCGGACTGAATCCCGCTGGAAACACGACACAGCAGCATTTCGCGCTGTTCCAAAATGCGCAGGACCCGCTAACCTACTTCATCGGATTCGAAGACATCTCCGGCGGGAACCCCACGGAAGGCTACGGCGACTTCAACGATGCCATCTTCCGCCTGCATACCACCGCCAGTTTCACGCCGCACATCGAAAGCGCCGTGCCGGAGCCGGGGACGTTCTCGGTGCTGGGGCTTGGATTGGTCGGGTTGGGCCTACTTCGCCGCCGGCGCAAGATTGTCGGCTAGAAGCGAGCGACTAAGCCGAGGCGGCTCCGCCTAGTGCGGATTTTGCCGCGGCCAGCGCAGCGTCGTAACTCGGGTGCTCGCCGACTTCCTTAACGTACTCAACGTAACGGATCGTGTTGCTTTTATCGACCACGAAAATGGCCCGGCTTAGAATCCGTAGATCCTTAATCAGCGTTCCGTAGGCTTGGCCGAAAGATGCGTCGCGATGGTCGGAAACCATCTTCACGTGATCGATTCCGAAAGCCCCGCACCAGCGTTTCTGGGCGAATGGAAGGTCCATGCTGAACGTGTAGATTTTCACGTCCGGCAGCTTCCCGGCTTCTTCGTTGAAACGCCTGGTCTGGGCGTCGCACACCGGCGTGTCCAGCGACGGGACCACGCTGAAGATTCGCACGCCGCTTCCCGTGCCTGCCAGATCCAGCGCTTTCAGTGAATCATCGACAGCCTTGAAATCCGGCGCCTTATCACCAGGCTTCAGTTCTGGCCCCACGACCGTGAGAGGATTTCCTCTGAGTGTTGTAGCTCCTGCTCTTTCCATAGAACTCTATTGTAGTAATTCCGCAAGTGCTGTGGCGTCGGTTACCGGTAGTTTGCACGCGTAATTCTCACAGACGTAGGCCGCCGCGAGGCCGCCTTGCGCCGGCATCTCGACAGGAGCTTCAGAGGCCCGCATCACGACCGCGTTGGGTAAGAAGTGCTGCCGGATCGAGTGCAGCATACCGGTTAGCTGGTCGCGCCGTCCAGCGAGCACGATTTCCATCGGCTTCCCCATCGCGAACATCTGGGCCACTAACAATTGAGGCAGTCCTGAGCCGCCTGAAAGCATTCGTCCGCTGAACGATTCCAGCGTCCGCTCCCCAGCTTGCCGGAAGTCTTCGCGACCGGTTAGCCGCGCCAGCCGGAGAAGCGCCAGCGCCATGATCGAGTTTCCCGAAGGCTCGGCCCCATCATAATCGTCCTTCAGCCGGAGCACCAGATCGCTCTGATTCTCGACCGAACTGAAGAATCCGCCATGCTCCGTATCTTGAAATGCCGCGATGGCGCGCTCGGCCAGCCGCGTTGCCCAGGCCAAGTCGGATGCGTCAAACGCAGTTTCATACAGGTCCACCAGCGCGTTGATCAGCGAAGCGTAGTCGTCCAGGAATGCCTCTATGCCCGAATCGCCGTCCCGGAACCGGCGCAGCAGGGTCGCATCAGACTCGCGCCATAGTTTGCGATGCAGGAAGCTGCGAGCAGAACGAGCGGCACCCGCGTAGCGCTGTTCATCCAAAATCTGCGCCCCTTTCGCAAACGCGGAAATCATCAATCCATTCCAGCCGGACAGGATTTTGTCATCGAGGTGCGGCCGGGGACGCCGCGAACGGATCTCCAGCAGTTTAGCGACGCCCGGTGGAACCTGTTTCTCCTCTTGAGCCTGATATAGGATGTTACGGCCGGTGAATTCGCCGTGTGGATCCTCGTCCACGTTGCCGTTGGCTTTCACGCCGAAGTAGCGGCTGAATACTTCCGCGTCGTGCTCGCCCAGTGCATCCACGATTTCCTGACGAGTCCAGATGTAGAATGCGCCCTCGGATTTTTCTTTTGGCTGTGCGGGATCGGAGGCGCTGTCGGCATCCTCGGCCGAATAGAATCCGCCTTCCGGATGCGTCAGATCGCGTAAAACGTAGTCAAGAATATCTCGCGCGACGTCGGCGTATTGAGCGTCGCGTGTGATTTGATACGCCTCCAGGTAGGAGATCGCGAGCTGAGCCTGGTCATACAGCATCTTTTCGAAGTGCGGAACGAACCAATTCTCATCCACTGAGTAGCGGTGAAATCCGCCGCCCAACTGATCGTGCATCCCGCCTTTGGCCATCGCGCGCAGCGTGACCAGAACCATATCGCGGGCTTCCTCATTTCCGGTGGATGCGGCATAGCGCAGCAGGAAATTGAGCACGCTGGGGCGCGGAAACTTGGGCGCCGGGCCAAATCCGCCGAGTCGCGCATCGAATGATCG
>Ga0068860_100006640_pt1 | contig 11619 bp, 8 predicted proteins | sample KBSSwiS32_FD_66597 | JGI IMG/M metagenome (GOLD analysis project Ga0068860, IMG submission 66597) | Switchgrass rhizosphere microbial communities from Kellogg Biological Station, Michigan, USA - KBS Switchgrass S3-2 | ecosystem: Host-associated > Plants > Roots > Rhizosphere > Soil ... | reverse complement strand
AGCTCCTCCGCGGCCGCGGCGTGGCCGGAACTGGCTAGGTATTCGGTGTCCTCCCGGTAGGCGATCGGGTTCGACCAGCGGTGGACGGATTTCGTCGACGTGCCATGGATGTAGACCGGGGTCTTGGCGAGGTCTTTCGCGCGCTCCGCCGTGGTCACGATCAGTGCGGCCGCACCGTCATTCTCCATGCAGCAGTCGAACATCCGCAAAGGATCGGCGATCATCCGGGAGGCGTGATGTTCCTCGACCGTCAGGGTCCGGCGCATGACGGCTTTGGGATTGGTGGCGGCCATCTCCCGGCTGTGGATCGCCACCTGGGCGAAATGCTCTTCCGTTGTGCCGTATTCCGCCATGTGGCGGCGCGCCCGCATGGCGTAGATCGCTGGCGCCACGACGAAGCCCATCGGGATGGCGTGGGCGGTGTTGAGCGGCAGGCCGTCCTTGTATCCATCGGCCCAGGAGCCGCCCATCCGGAAAGCGCCCTGCGAGATCGAGCGCACGACCACCACAAAATCGGCTTGCCCGGAGGTCACCGCCATCGCCGCATCCGTCACGGCGGTGGGCAAGCCTGAGCCGCCGCCACCCCAGACGATGGACGAGTAGCGCAGGTTGCGGGTCGGCAGCGCCATGGTCAGGTCGTAAGGCGGCCGCGTGCTGACGTCCTGGCAGAAGGAAGTGAAGCCGTCGATGTCCGCCACGTCGATCCCCGCGTCGGCGGCCGCGGCGTTGATCGCCTGCACCGCCAGCTTGAGGGCGCCGATCTCATGAAGTGCGCCCCGCTTGGTGTAGAGGGTCTGGCCGATGCCGACGATGCAGGCCTTGTCGCGCAGGTGATTGTCCATCTCAACCGATCCTTCCGGCCCGCTTGAAGCACGGGACGCCCACGCCCTCGGCGACGGTTACGCAGGCGAGTTCCACCCGCTGTCCGACTTGGAGGTCCTCGGGCAGCCAGGCGTCGAGGATATTCGTCACGATCCGCGTTGGCCCGCCCGTCGCCCCGTCGAGCTCCACGACTGCGACATTATAGTTGGGCGACGGCCACTCCCCCGGCTGGCGCGTGGGATCCGCGATCCAGACGTAGGTCATCACGACCCCCGTGCCAGGAAGGGTTTTCCAGCTCCAGTCAAGCGAGCCGCAGTTCGGGCAGCCATCGCTGGGCGGATTGCGGTGATGTTGGCAGCGATCGCAATTCTGTACGTCCAGCCGGCCCTCCGCGGCGGCGCTCCACATACCCGCCTCCCGCGCGTCGGTATTGGGAAGCGGCATGCCGCCGGGCCTGTTGTGGACTTCCGGTGGCCTCATGAGACTCTCCCCCTCAAAGGAGTTAACTCTATTGGAGGGGGCGGCGCTTTGCAAGGCGTGGCGCTGACGCTGGGTGGGCCCCGCCGTCGGGCGGCGAAGCCGGCCGCACGCTCTCCAGGTAACGCGCTCGTCTAGCTCGGGCAGGCGTCGCTGACCGCTAGAGATATAGGTTTGATGTGGGCGAGGTCGAGCGTTAGGCGGATTCTTCGAACACACAGAGGGATTCAGCACAAAAGAGTTGACTTTATATGGTGCAAGACCGATACCGTGCTTAGCCTTTCAGCTACGACCAGTGTTCCCTGGCGCGGGAAGGAAACGAGACCGATAGGGCCGCCGGATCGCTGCGGAACCAAGGGGAGGGAAGGTGAATGAACTTACTTAATTCGAGCCGCCGGCTCATCATGGCGTCCAGCGCCTCAATCCTCGGTCTCGCTGCGGCGACGGCGTCCGGTGCGCCGGCCATGGCGCAATCGGCGGGGGCGACGAATCAGCTCGACGAGGTGGTCGTCACGGCCCGACGGGTCGAGGAGAACATCCAGGAGGTCCCGGTCGCCATCACCGCTGTGTCGGCGCAGATGATCCGCGACAAGGGCATCGTCTCGCCCTACGACCTGCAGCGCGTCACTCCGGGCTTGACCACGACGCAGAACCCGCGTTCCGACGACAATGTGCGCTTCACCGTTCGCGGCCAGAGCCAGGCCGACGTGACCCTGGTCACGGACTCGTCGGTCGGCATCTACATCGACGGGATCTATCAACCTCGGGTCTATGGCCTGCGCATCGGTCTGTTCGACACGGATCGCATCGAGGTTCTGAAGGGCCCGCAAGGAACGCTCTACGGCAAGAACACCACCGGCGGCGCCGTCAACATCTTCAGCCGCAAGGCCCGGATCGACGAGACCGGCGGTTATCTCGAAGGCACGATCGGCGATTACGAGACCTTCAGGCTGAAGGGCGCGGCCAACGCACCGCTTATCGATGGTAAGTTGGCGGGGCGCCTGGCGTTCAATTACGACAGCACCGCCGGGTTCGGAAAGAACCGGCTCGGCCAGCGCCTTTCCAATCACGACGCTTACAGCGTCCGCGGTTCTTTGACCGCCCGGCCGTCGGAGGACCTGGAGGTGCGCGCGATGGCGCAGTACACCCGGTTCGACGGCAACGGTCCCTTCCTGAAGGTGCTCCAGTTCGTGCCGACAGCGCCAGCTGCGCTCGAGGCCGGGCTCCAACTTGGCAACTTCAGCAGCGTCGGCGCGGCCCTCGGCGCCGGCCAGACGGTAGCCGGGCTCACAGCCCGCGGCGTGGCCTATATTCAGCAGCAGTTCGCCTCCAACCCCGATGGGTTCAACAGCGGAGGCACCCGTCACACGGCGGCTGCGCACGAAGGTTTCGACGCCAACATTGCGGCCGACTGGAACCTCGGCCCCAATCTGACCCTCAAATCGTTGACGGGATACAAGCGCTTCCAGCGGGCCCTGGAGAACGACTTCGACGGGACGAACCTGACCATAGCCCATACCCAGCAGCAAACCAGGGATCGGTTCTGGAGTCAGGAATTCAACCTGACTGGAAAGCTGTTTGACGATCACCTGAACTTCGCGGCAGGCGTTTATTACAGCGACGAAAAGGGCAGGGACCAAGGCTACAACAACATTCTGCCGATCGTCAGTGGTAACGAGCGCACGATCAGCGACCTCAATGTGCGCAACAAGTCGGACGGGATCTACGGCCAGGTCACCTACACCGTCACCGATCGGCTGAGTTTGACGGGGGGACTGCGCTACAGCGAGGATCGTCGGAGCATCGTAACGCGGGCCCGCGCGCGCACCAATGCCGGGGCCATCGTGTGCAATGTCCCGAGGCCGTCCGCCACCGCCGCCTGCGAGTTCAGCACCGGCGTCCTGAAATCGAATGCGGTCTCCTATACGGCGAGCGCAGGTTACAAGGTTACGGACGACATCAACATCTATGCGGCCACGCGGAGGGGGTATCGCGCCGGCGGGTGGAACACCGCCTCGTCGGCGGCGGTCGGTCCGCTTGCGTTCTCTCCCGAGACCACGACGGACTATGAGGTCGGCGTGAAGTCCGAGCTGTTCGACCGACGGGTCCGCCTGAACCTCGCCGGCTTCACGTCGGACTATAAGAATATCCAGAAGGCGACGATCGTCTTCACCTCGACAGGCACCAGCGTCTCGGCCATCGCGAACGCGGCGACGGCCACCATCAGGGGGATCGAGGCCGAGCTGCTGGCCAGGATCACCTCGAACTTCCAGGTCGACGCGAGCGCCACCTACACCGACGCCTACTACCGGAGCTTCCCGGTTCGGAACGCCGCCGGCGTCATTACGAGCGACCGGTCCGACGAGCCGTTCGAGATCCCGAAGTACACGTTCGGTGTGGGTGCGAAATATTCGCACGACCTGCCTGTTGGGACGGGCTCTGCGCGGGTGGATTGGTATTGGCGCGACGACTTGATCTTCGCCGGGACCGCGTCCCTAAAGCCTGACGAGAAAATCCTTCGCCAGCCCGCATTCTCGCTGATCGACGCGCGTTTGGAATGGAGCGTGCCGGAAAAGGGCTTCAGCGCCGCGGTGATCGGCAAGAACCTGACCAACAAATATTACAAGAGCGCCGGGACCGACGCGCGCGCCCTCGGGTTCGCCTTCGTCCAGGCTGGCGAACCACGCTGGGTTGGCATCGAGCTGCGAAAGAGCTTCGGCGGCGAATAGACCGGCTTTTTCGCCGGAGCTGCTCGCCGTGACCGGTGCAGCAGCTCCGGGCCTTTGCTTTAAGGATCACCGCCGTGGCGACCACCCCCACTGATCGTATTCTCACCACGCATGTCGGCAGCCTTCCGAGGCCGGCCACGCTTCTCGACCTGATGTGCAGGCGGGCCGAAGGCGCCGTAATCGATGAGGCGGCGCTCGACGCGCAGTTGAGGACAGCCGTGGACGAGGTTGTCCGTCGGCAGGTGGATACCGGCATCGACCTGGTGAGCGATGGCGAGCTCAGCAAACCGAGCTACGCCACCTATGTCGCCGAGCGGCTCACCGGGTTCGGCGGCTCGTTCAAGGGCCATGTGCCGGCCGACCTGCGCGACTTCCGCGACTATAGCCGTCACTTGGTGGAGATTGGCGGCGTCGTACCCCGCGGCGGCGGCGCCTGCTGCCAGGGAGAAGTACATCCGAAGGGCGACTCTGCGCTTCGGCAGGATCTCGAGAACTTCAAGTCGGCACTTCGCGCGTGCCCGCCCGCGGTTGGGGGCTTCATGAACGCCGCCTCGCCGGGCGTCGTCGCCGTGTTCCAGCAGAACGAGTACTACCCGAGCGACGAGGCTTACGTGGATGCGGTCGGTGAGGCCCTCCGCCCGGAGTACGAGGCCATCGTGGACGCCGGTCTTATGTTGCAAATCGACAGCCCCGACCTGGCGATGGGGCGGCATATCAGTTTCGCGGAGTTGTCGGACGAGGCCTTCCTGAAGGTGGTCGAGCGCAATGTCCAGGCGCTCAACCACGCCCTACGCAATATCCCAGCGGAGAAGGTGCGGATGCATGTCTGCTGGGGCAACTACGCAGGCCCGCATCACCATGACCTGCCATTCGAGAAGATTGCTGGACGGATAATGCAGGCGAAGGTTCGTTATTTGCTCCTCGAAGGCGCCAACCCCCGCCACGAGCACGAGTGGGCGGTGTTCAGGAGCGTCAAGCTGCCGGAGGACAAGATTCTGGTCCCTGGCGTTATCGACTCCACGTCCAATTACATCGAGCATCCCGAGGTGGTGGCCCAACGACTCGAGCGCTATGCGGACGTCGTCGGCCGCGAACGGGTGATGGCGGGGTCGGACTGTGGGTTTTCCACCTTCAGCGGCTATCCGACCGTGCACCCAGATATCGTCTGGCGGAAGCTTGCGACGATGGTGGAGGGCGCCCGCGTCGCCAGTCAACGCCTATGGTCGCGCAAGGCCGAGATGCACGCTTGACCCAGTGCGCCGGCTCACTTCGTAGGCGACTTCACGGCGTGCTTTCGAAGTTCTAGAAGATCCTACCGCGCGCGGCAGGCGAGGCTCGCCATGAGGAGGGCGGCCGCGCCGAGCAATGTGCAGGCGCCGAGCGTCGCCAGGGCGACGCCCAGGCTTTGCGTCCCGAGGGTTGGGGCGAGCGCATCCGACAACACGCCGGTAAGCGTCGGGCCGAGGCCCAAACCCAGCAGGCAGTTTACGAACAGTGCGATCGCCGCCGCCTGTGCGCGCATGTTGGGAGGAGCGATGGTTTGAATTGTAGCGAACAGCGGCGCGAACCAAGTCGTGTGAAGGCACATCGGCAGTATGTAGAGCGCCGCTGCGGCCTTCGCCCCGGTCGCCAGGAAGGCGGCGGCGTAAAGCGGACCGCAGATCGCCATGGTGGTCGCGGCCAGCAGCAAGGCGCGGTCGGGGCGCCCCTTGGCGATCCGGTCGGCCAGCAGGCCTAAGCCGATGACGCCGACCAGATTGCCGAGGCCGCTGGCGATGCCGATCGACAGGCCCACTTCAGCTCCCGAAAGGTGATGAATTCGCATGAAGTAAACTGGGGCCCAGGCGCTCACCGCGGCCGTCGGCGCCAGGCAGAAGACCGCCGCCGCCACCAGGGTGAGATAGGGTCTGTTGCCAATGGCCCACCTCAGGACATCGCGGAACGGGGCGAGCGGCTGCCGTTCGGGAAAGCCGGCCGCCATGCGGGGCTCGGGGATCGTGAAACCGACGAGGGCGGCCACCGGTAGGCCGATCAAGCCGACGATCGCGACGGTCCACCGCCAGCCCACGGCGTCCAGGAGGAGCCCGCCCAGCAGCAGGGAGAGCATCGTGCCGAGCGAGCCGCCCGCGGTTATGATCGAAAAGGCTGACACCCGTCGCGCGGGCGGCACGTAATCGGCGATGAGGGTGTGGGTGGCTGGCTGGCACCCGGCTTCACCGATGGCCAGGCCGATCCGTAGCAGCAGCAACTGGGTGTAGCTCGTCACCCCACCGGTCAAGACCGTCATCGCCGACCACAGCGTCACACAGATTCCGAGGAGCCACGGTCGGCGCCAGGTGTCCGCGATCCGCGCCAACGGAATTCCAAAGAACGTAAAGAAGACCGCGAAGGTCAGGCCGGAGAGCAGCCCGAGCTGAGTGTCGCTGAGCCCGAGCTCGAGGCGCAGCGGCTCGGCCACGACCGAGAGCACCAAGCGGTCGAGCTGATTGAGCAAAGTGACCGCCGCGAGCACCACGAGAGCGTAGCGGACGCCGGCGCTGACGGCGGGTCTTGCAAGCGCATCGGGTTCGGCTGACATCACAGGGCGCCGGCCGCGGCCAGCCCGTTGATCTCCTGGTCCGAAAATCCCCAGTCGCTGAGCCCCTCAAGGTTGTGTGCGCCGGCGGCAGGCGGCGGGCCCTGGATGGCGCCGGGCGTGGCGGAGAACCGAGGGGCGGGCGCGGGCTGGGTCACCCCGGCGACCTGCACGAAGGTCTTCCGTGCGGCGTTATGTGGGTGTCGGGGCGCCTCGTCGAGATCGAGGACCGGCGCGAAACAGGCGTCGGTGCCATCGAGGATCTCGCACCATTCCGCCCTGGTTTTCGCCGCGACGAGGCTCGCAAGTTGCTTGCGCAGTTCCGGCCAGGCGGCGCGGTCCTTCTGACCCGTTAATAGAGCGCCGCTCGCGCCGATCTTCTTCAACAGCAGGTCGTAGAAGTGCGGCTCGATCGCGCCGAACGAAATCCATTCGCCGTCCGAACACTGGTAGGTGTCGTAGAAGTGGGAGCCCCCGTCGAGCGCGTTTGACCGTCGCTCGGGTGTCCATGCGCCGGCCGCCTTCAGCCAGTAGAACATCGACATCAGCGAGGCTGCGCCATCGCTCATCGAGCAGTCGATCACCTGGCCCTCGCCGCTCTCGCGGGCATGGATCACGCCGGCCAGCAGGCCGAACGCTAGGTACAGCGCGCCCCCTCCGAAATCCCCGACCAGATTCAGCGGCGCCATGGGCTTTTCCCGCGGCCCGATGGCGTGCAGCGCGCCGCTTATGGCGATGTAGTTGATGTCGTGTCCGGCGGCGTTTGCGTAGGGCCCGGTTTGGCCCCAGCCGGTCATCCGGCCATAAACGAGCTTTGGGTTACGCTTCAGCGCAAGCTCGGGACCAAGGCCCAGGCGCTCCATCACGCCGGGCCGGAAGCCCTCGATCACGGCGTCCGCTCGTTCGCTCAGCTTCAGGCAGGTCTCGACCGCAACGGGATTCTTCAGGTCCAGCGCGACCGAGCGGCGGCCGCGCGAAACGATTTCGGAGGGAGCGCTCCCGACCGCGCCCTTGCGGTCGATTCGCAGCACGTCCGCACCGAGGTCAGAAAGCAGCATGCCGCAGAATGGAACCGGCCCGATTCCGGCGAACTCCACTAGCCTCAAGCCGCTCAGCGGTCCCTGGCGCATCATTCGCTTCCTTGTCTCGGCCGGCGATCGGCTGGGCTCGCTATTAAGATAACTTAATTAGCGTCCCCCTCCCTTGTCAACGCGACATATCGGGTATCCCGCTTGCGTAGGCAGAGTATAGATGTAACTGTTATCTTGTGCCGACCAACGGCCTCAGCGATCATGGATAGCTGGAAAAGCTGCGTCGCGGCGACGAAGACAAGGTGAGGAGGCGTGTCGATGGAAGTGGCTCAGGCGCGGCCGGTCGTGAGCCAGACCGGCTCGGCGATGCCTTTGGAGGTCGGCTTCCGGGAGACGGCCTCGACTGTGCGTACATCGTCGCCGCTGTTGGCCGAACTCGCCCAGCGCGCGGCTTCCGACGAGGCGTTGCTCGACTTGGCCAGGTCGATCGCGCCGGGTCAGGTCCCGTCGCTTTTGCTCTTCGTGGCGGCTTTTCTGCTCGGCAAGTATCCTGAAGAGCCCCTCCGGGCCTATTTCCCGAACTTCTCAGACAACCCTCGGAGCGCCGCTGAAGCCTTTCCGGCCTTTCGTGAGTTCTGCCTCCGCCGCGCCAACGAGATGCGCGAGCTGCTCGGTAGCCGCACCCTGCAGATGACGGTCGCAGAACGCAGCGCCGTCCTGTTGTTTGCGCTCGACCACGTGCGCAAGGCGGCAGGCGAGCCGATTCATCTGGTGGAAGTCGGCTGCAGCGCCGGGCTTCTCCTACAGTTCGACCGCTATCGCTTCGACTTTGGCGGCGACGGCCAGTTGGGGGATCCCGCGTCCCCCGTCGTGGTGCGCAGCGAGCTGCGGGGTCCCGGCGTCTGGAAGCCAACGACAATTCCCGAAGTCGGCCAACGCATCGGCATCGACCTGAAACTGACCGACCCAGCCGATCCCGACGCGCTAGATTGGATCCGAGCCTGCATCTTCCCCGAATGGACGGACGTGAAGTGCAATATCGGCAAGGCGGTCGAATTGCTGGCCGCCGCCCCGTTGGAACTTGTCGAGGGTGACGCCCTGCGCCTTCTGCCAGCCGCGGCGGCCCGGACGTCTGATCCACTTTGCATCTATCACAGCTATTGCCTCTATCAGTGGCCGGACGAGGCGCGCGAGGCGTTCGAGGCGCTTCTCCTGGACTTGAGTCGCACGCGCGTGATCCATCGCATCAGCATCGAGAACGTCGGCCGCGGGCCGGGAGAGATCGTGCATCAGGAGTTCCGCGATGGCCGGCTGGTGAGGGGAACCTATCTCGGTCGGTGTGACCTGTTCGGTCGCTGGATCGAGGTCGCCGCGTGATGATTGACGCGGACGAGCGGCGCGACCGGCAGTGAGGAAGGTACAATGACTGACGACTGGCGCCAGGCCTGGGCTCCGGTGATCGAGAGCATCGGGGTCGAGCTACACGACGAGCCCCCGCGTTACGGCCCCGATCGCATCGAAGCGGGCGCCGTTCGCCGCTACCTCGAACCCCTCGAGTTCGACTGCGCTCTGCATTACGACGCCGACGTCGCCCGGGCGCACGGTCATGCCGATATTGTCGCGCCCTGCACGTCGCTGCTCACATTCGCGACCGGCCCGCTTTGGGAGCCTGGTCAAACGGTGTTCGTCGGCGCCGAGCGCGACGCCCAACCGGCGCGTTCGACCCTGCGGCCGCGAATGCCGCAGGGCGCCCCGCCAGTGAGCGCCTTCTTCGCGACCGAGACTGACATCGAGTACCTCCGTCCGGTGTTGGTCGGCGAGCGGCTGGGGCGGCGGGGAAACCGCCTACTGTCCTGCGAGCCCAAGGAGACCAGGGTCGGACGCGGCGCCTTCGTGGTCATCGAGAGCGAGATCGTCGATGAGGCGGGCGAGGCGGTGGCGCGCATTCGCGCCGGGCTCTATCTCTATAATCCGCACACGGCGGCCGGCTCATGACCCAATTGAGCTGGGATGCGGTGAGCGTGGGCGACACGCTCCAGCCGCAGTCGTTCCCGATCTCCGTCTACCGTCTGGTTGTGGCGGCGGGCGCCAATAGGGACTTCAACGCCATACATCACAACACCGCCTTTGCGCAGGCGACGGGGGCGCCGGAGATGTACGCCAACACTCTTTTCCTGCAGGGCATGTGGGAGCGCACCGTGCGCAGATACATCGGCTTGGGCGGGACCATCCGGCGCCTCGCCAGCTTCCGCATGAACAGTTTCAACTGCGTCGGCGAAACGGTCGTGGTGAAGGGAGAGGTGGTGCGCAAGTGGCGTGAGGGCCCGGACGGCCTGCTCGAGATCCGAGTGTGGTCCGAGAATGGCGATCGTGTTTCGGTCGGGCCGGGCGCGATGGTCGTCAGCCTGCCCGTCGATCCGCAGTAGCCGGCCAAGGTCGGCGATCCGGCGGCGCGCTCAAAGCGACGGTCGCCATATCGTCTCGCCATCAGGACCCGCGACCGCTTCGCCGCGGCTGCCGACAGGTTCATGTGACCCGTCCGTGAGGAAGGCGATCCCTCGCACGTCGTCGCCGGGGATCTTCGCCAGGAACCGCTCCCCGCCCATCCCCCGACCGATGATGGCGCCGAAGCGGATCGACCCGTTCCGCTCATAGGGGGCCGAGTAGGTCTCGATCGTGCCTGGCCCGAGGTAAGTGAGCACGAGGGGCGGGATGGGCCCGCGGAGGGCGTCGGCTTCGGCCTGGAAGTCGAAGTCCTGTGGGAATGTCCCGGCGGCTACCGGCGCTCGGCTAAGGATGATGCTGTGGTTGTGCGTGGCGAAGCCGCCGTTGGCGAACAGCAGCCCGTGACGGCCGCCTCGCCTCAGCTTCTGCGCCATGCTCACGACCGCGTGGCTCATGTAGTTGCCGATCGGACCGCCGCCGAACGTGAGGCCGCCGAAGACGCTGGCGGGCCTCTCGGCCGGCCAGCCGATCATGCGGCGCGCCATCTTTGGCACACAGGGGAAGCAACTGTAGAATTCGACGAAGTCCAGATCCTCCGTGCTTAGCGCATTGAGGTCCAGCGCGCGCCTGAGCGATACCGTCATTCCCGAAGAGCGATCATATCGGTCCCGCGCCAGCACATCGTCATGCTCGTGGGCGGCGGCCCCGCGGCCGACGTAGACGAGCCGGTCCTCAGGGACCCCTGCGGCCCGCGCGAGCGCCAGGCTGGTTACGATGAAGCCCGCGCCCTGATTGACCGAACTATTGGCCACCATCAACTTTGTATAGGGATGGGATATCCAGCGGTTGTCGGGCGACGGCGTCAAGATCCTGTCCACGGGGAAGGCCTTGCGGATCCATGCGCCCTCGTTATCCGCAGCCACTTGCGAGAAGCGGGACCAGATCTCGCCGCTCTCCTGCTGCGCCTGCGCAAGCGTCTGGCCATAGGCGGAACGTCCGGCGTTCTCGTACAGGGGATAGACGTCGACTGCCGCCACCAGGCCGTAGCGGCGCAGGTGGTCGACATCGGCGTAAGGCGAAGCGCCCGTTCGACGAGCCGGGGGCGGCCCCTTGTCGACGGCGGCCGTCCGCGCCGCGGCGGTGCGTAAGGCTTCCGCGCCGACCACGGCGGCGACCCCGATCTCACCTGCGCCGATCAGGTTTGCGGCCTCGTTGAGTAGGCGTATTGGGCTGTCCCCCATCGCAGACGGGGTCTTCGCGCACAGCCTGGGATTCGCGCCCAGGCGTGTAGCGAGGGGGCCGGAGAGATCGCCCAGGCTCCGGAACGAGACTTGGTCGACCTGCGCGAGCGATTCCAGGCGCTTGAGCCAGCCCCCGCCCGCGTCCGCGTCGGCGGCGCGTAGCGCGGCCTCCATCAACTCCAAGGGATCGAGGCCGAGGGCGGCGTCCGCCGGCCGGTCGTTCACCTGGCCCACGCCAACGATCACCGGGATCGGGCTTGATTCTTCTTTCAAAGGCCTGCTCCGCCCTGCGCCGCCGG
>Ga0068860_100006635_pt1 | contig 11621 bp, 10 predicted proteins | sample KBSSwiS32_FD_66597 | JGI IMG/M metagenome (GOLD analysis project Ga0068860, IMG submission 66597) | Switchgrass rhizosphere microbial communities from Kellogg Biological Station, Michigan, USA - KBS Switchgrass S3-2 | ecosystem: Host-associated > Plants > Roots > Rhizosphere > Soil ... | reverse complement strand
ACTCGAGGGTTGCCGCCGAACTGGCGCTGCCAGAAACCGTAGCCAAGGATCAGCGTGCGCGCGGCGCCGCGCCGATCGTCGGACGCGTCGAACGTCCGTCCGAGGTAGGGTTTCGCGCCGAGGATCTCGAAGAAGTTGGCCGAGACCGAGCGGTGCGGAACCGCCGTCAGACCATCGCGCAACCGCAGATGCAGCGTCCAGTTCGTCGAGCCGATGACCCCGAGATCGGCGAACGTCTCGAGGTTGGCGCGCCAGTCGAGATAGGCGCGGTAGGAGATTTCCGAGCGCGGATCGCTGGCGTCTTCGCCGGCGATGACGAGACGCCGCTGATCGACGAACGGGAACGGGCGGAACAGCACCGCGTCAGCGATCGAGAACAGCATGGCGTTGGCGCCGATGCCGAGGCCCAGGATCAGAACAGCGACACCCGTGAAGGCAGGTGTCCGCCAGAGCGACCGCGCCGCTATACGCAGGTCCTGCAGGAACACACGGGCGATTCTACAAGCAGACGATCAACGCAGAGCCTGCAGAGCCCGCAGAAAGAATTGTTTCCAGTGCGAACTCCGAGCTCTGCGTTCAGCGCTGTGCGACTTCGCGCAGGAATGCCATCGCGGCCTCGACGAACGGCGCCGCCAGCGGCCCGAAGATCGGACCGTGCCCGCCGTTGGGCACGACCCAGAGCGCGGATCCGGGAATCGATCGATAGATCTCCAGCGCGAGTTCGACCGGATAGAGCGGATCGCGGTCGCCGTGCACGATCAGCGTTCGCGCTGTGATGGTTGCCAGCAGCGGCGGCGTGAACGCCATGTCGTCGTGGGAATCCTTGAGGCCGCGCATCTGTTCGAACAGCATCCGAATCTGATCGTCGCCATGGACGTGACGCTGCCGATGCGTCGCCCACTCGGCGTCCGAGAACGATTCGACGCTGAGCTGCGCCATCGCCGCTCGCGCCGCCGCCGGGAAGTAGGGAGTTGCGCTGACCAGGACCATCGCCTCCACTCGGTCCGGCTGCTCGGTCGCCATGTGCAGCAGCGTCTTGGCGCCGGCACTCAGGCCGATGGCTTTCGTGCGCTCGACGCCGATGCGATCGAGGAGCGCGAACAGGTCCTTCGCGCACTGCCGGAACGAGAACATGCCAGACGGGTTCGTCGATCGCCCGTGGCCGCGAAGGTCGGGCACGATGACGCGGAAGCTCTCAGGGTCGCCGGCCGTGAACACCAGCTGCCAATCGGCGCCGATGCCGGTGCCGCCGTGCAGCAAGAGCAGCGGATCGCCCGCTCCGCGATCCTCGTAGTGCAGCTGGAAGCTGTTGACGTCGAGGTCAGGCATGGGCAAAAGGTAGATCAGGGCGGCGTGTTGATCCAAGGCGGTGATATGATGGAGAACCGCCTCGAACAGTCTTCAGTCCCCAGTCATCTGTCATCAGTCTCGAGTCTTCAGTCGGCAGTCCAAGTCGTCAGTTCCTCAGTCGTCAGTCGTCAGTCGCCGCCTTCATGACAACCGCAGTTACCCTCGGCGCTTGCGATCCTCGGTTTCCAGGTGCCGGATCAAACCCGTCAGCATCTTCGCGATCTCCTCGTAGATGTTGGAGATAGGAATGCGTTCGCTTTCGGTGATGTGGTTGCGGTTCACTGCAACCACGAGTTGCGTCCGGATTTCTCGGCTGGAACCCTTGGATCGATAGCAGTACTGCGCGAAATGGCGATCGGTGGATTGTTCGAATCCCTCGCTGATCAGAGAGGCCACGCGCTCTGATGATGAACCGAGTTGCTCGCGGAGCCGCGGGTCACGCCTGAATGAATCGCGCTGGATGATCGCCGACACTCGAGCGGACGCATCCATCGCTTTTTGATAGACGAGCAATTCTTCGACGGACTTGGCCATGCTCGGCCGACGAGCATGACTCGTGCCTATTGCTGTTCCGCTTGCACACAATCTGAGAACGTGACTGCAGACGGCTGACGACTGAGACTGACGACTGACGACTCATGACTGAAGACAGACGACTGGCGACTGACGACTACTCGTATCGGAGAGCAGTCATCGGATCCACTCGCGACGCCCGATGCGCGGGGATGAATCCCGCGGCAAGCGAAACGGCGGCCAACGTCCCGGCTGCCGCCATCAGCACCACCGGATCCGATCCCTGCAACTGGAACAGCAACGATTGCGCGAGCTGTCCGAGGCCGACCGCCGCGGCGAGACCGATCGCGCCGCCGGCGAGCGTCATCAGACCCACTTGTCGCATCACCATCCGCCGCACGCGCCCGGGGTCGGCGCCCAGCGCCATGCGCAGACCGATTTCGCGGGTGCGCTGCGTCACCGTGTAGGCGAGCACGCCATAAAGGCCGATGGCCGCGAGCAGTGTCGCGAGAGACGCGAACGCCGTCGACAGCACGCTGATGAAGCGATCGAGGAATACATTCTCGCGGATCTGGTTCGGCAATGTCTTGAGGTTCTCGACCGGAAGATTGGCGTCGAGCCGCGCGATCGCCTTCGGGATGTTCGCCAGGAACTGATCGGGATCGCTCGATACCCGCGCGTAGAAGGTGATGAACCCGGCGCGCTCGTCCTGACGCGCCGGACGGAAGAACTGCGGAGGAATCTCCCGCTTGACGTCGCTGTACTTCGCGTTCTGCACGAACCCGACAATCTCCATCGTCAGCTGCTCGTTCGCGCCGCCGTCGCCGATGTGTTTGCCGACGACGGCGTCGCGGCTCAGGTTGAACTTCTTGGCAAACGCCTCGTTGACGATGGCGACTTTCGGCGCGCCCATCGTATCGGCGCGCGTGAACTCGCGTCCCGCGAGCACGGGCATCCCGAGCGTCTGAAAGTAGGCGGGACCGATGACGTTGAAGCGCGACTCTCGATCGGCGTCCGGACCCGCGTTGAAGCCCTCGACCGCCACCGAGTTGCCCCAGTTGCTTCCGCCCAGCAACGGCACCGTCGCGCTCGTCACGCCGGTCACACCCGGCAGCGCGCTCAACTCGTCCTCGACGCGTTCATAGAATTGGCGGGATTTCTCGGGCGTATAGCCGTTCAACTCGGGCGAGATCGCGAACATCACGACGTGATCCGCCTTGAGTCCCAGCTGCACGCGACTGATGTTGAAGAGGCTGCGAGCGAAGAGGCCGGCCGACACCAGCAGTGCCATCGATAGAGCGATCTGCGTGGTCGCCAGCGATGTCCGGAATCGCGAGGCGGCGCGCGCGCCAGACGGCTGACCGGACTGGCCCTTGAGCGCGCTGACCAGATCCGGCCGCGTGCTGTGGATGGCCGGGAACAGGCCGAAGAGGATGCCGGTACCAAGGGCGAGGGCGGCCGCGAACAGCATCATGCTCCAGTCGACGCTGAAGTCGATGGTGTTGGCCGCGTCGGACGGCAACATCGACGCCATCAGGTTCAGCGTCCACTGCGCCACCAGCAGGCCACCGATGCCACCGAACAGCGCCAGCAGGCACGATTCGCCGAGCAGTTGACGAATCAGCTGTCCCCGGCCGGCGCCGATCGACAGCCGCACCGCCATTTCGGCGGCACGCGACGCGCTGCGCGCCAGCAGCAGGTTCGCGATGTTCGCGCAGGCGATGATCAGGACGAAGGCGGTGACGCCGAAGAGGAGCATCAGCGGCGCCTTCCCCTCTTTGCGGACATCGCTCTGCCCGCGTGATCCCTCCGCGAGGAGCAGCGGCTTGGCCTTGAAGCGCTCGAGCGTCTGCGGGCTCATGCCTTTTTGCAGCGACGCTTCGACGTCGTTCACAATCGTGTGGTACTGAGGACTGAGCGCCGCCCTGGCCTGATCGATCGACACGCCCGGCTTCAGCCGCGCGAACACGTACGCCCAGTAGCTGCGCCGGTTGTCGAAGCCCTTGAACGGCTGCGAGAAGCCGCGCATCGTGATCGGCGCAAACAGCCGCGGCTTGAGGCCGAGCGTCGTGCCGTCGAACCCGCGCTCGGCGACGCCGACGATCGTCATCGTCTGGCCGTTGACGATGATGGACTGATTCAGCACGCCAGGGTCGAGGCCGAAGCGCGACTGCCAATACGCGTGGCTGAGCACGACGACGTGCGACTCGCCGATCGTGCGGTCGTCTTCAGGGCCGAGCAGCCGCCCGATCGCTGGCTTGACGCCCAGGGCCTGGAAATAGCCGCCGGAGACGAGCAGCCCTTCGCCGTTCTGCGTCTGGCCGCGCGCCGACAGGTTGGCGCCGAAGCTGACGTGCGCGCCGAGCGCGGTGAAGACCGTCTGGATCTTTTCGAGATCGCGGAACATCGGGTAGCTGAACACGTCGTCGCAGCCGCCGGCCTGGCCGCACGACGTCGACCCCGGCTTCGGCCCGGGCACGGCCAGATTGACCAGCCGATCCGGCTCCGGCACCGGCAGCGGGCGCAGGAGCATCTGGTTGAAGAGGGAGAAGATCGCTGCGTTGGCGCCGATGCCAAGCGCCAGCGACACGATGGCCACGATGGTGACAAACGGCGTCTTGAACAGCGTGCGGAGCGCGAACTTCAGGTTGAGCATAATGGTAAACAAATAGACGCGAGGAGCCGGCGTTTGGTTTATCCGTGGAGGTCGGATGCACAGCACCGCTGCTCAGTTATCCAATCACATCAAGCGCACGGTTGCCGGTCCGATGTGGCACGGCCCCGCGCTCGACGAGCTGCTGGCCTCGGTGTCCAGCGATCAAGCCGCGGCGCGGCCCATCGCGGCGGCTCACTCCATCTGGGAGATTGTGCTGCATGTGGCCGCATGGGCCGAGATCGCGCTGGCGCGTCTGCACGGACAGCGCACTGGCGATCCGGCGCCGGACGAGGATTGGCCGCCGGTACCGGGGTCAGACCCGAAGTTCGGGTCTGACCCCGGCCCGAAATCCGGATCCGCCCGCGGCCCTGACGCCGCCGCCAACTGGCAGGCCGCGCTGGAACGGCTTCGCGAGAGCTATCGCGCCCTCGCGACTCACACGCGCCGCCTGGAACCGTCGGCGTTTGACGAGAAGGTGGCGGGGGCCGATTACTCGGTGTCGAACCTGCTGCACGGTGTGATCGAGCACGGCACGTATCATGGCGGGCAGATCGCCTTGCTGAAGCGGGCGTTGGAGAAGGAGGGCCAGCCCTTTAGGCCTGCCATATGAAACCGAGGTATTTCAAGACGCGGGCTGACTTTCGCGCGTGGCTGGAGAAGCACCACGGCGACACGCCGGAACTCTGGGTCGGCTTCTACAAGAAAGCGTCCGGCAAGGGCGGCATCAGCTACCAGGACGGCGTTGACGCCGCGCTGTGCTACGGCTGGATCGACGGCATCAAGAAGCGCGTCGACGAGCACAGCTACATGCACCGCTTTTCGCCACGGCAGAAACGCAGCATCTGGAGTCTCGTCAACACGCGTCGGATGACGCAACTGATCAAGGAGAAGCTCGTCGCCGAGCCGGGACTGCGGGCATTCAAGGAGCGTGACGAGAAGCGAAGCGGCGTCTACTCCTTCGAGCAGCGCCAGCAACCGCTCGCGCCCGCGTACGAGAAGCTGTTCAAGGCGAACAAGCCGGCGTGGACGTTCTTCCGCGCCCAGCCGCCGGGTTACCAGAAGCTCGCCACCTTTTTCATCATGAGCGCGAAGCAGGAAGACACGCAGCGCAAGCGGCTGCAGACGGTCATCGACAAGTCGGCCAGCGAAACGAGACTGCTATGAATGTGACAAGGCCTGCCCTGCGAATCGAATCGGCGACCGAGCGCGACGTGCCCGTGATCCTGCGGATGATCAAGGGGCTCGCGGAGTACGAGCGGCTCGGCAACCACGTCATCGCGACCGAGGAAAAACTGCGCGCGACGCTGTTTGGTCCGCGTCCGGCGGCCGAAGTGCTGATCGGCTACGACGTCAGCACTCCGGTCGGGTTTGCGCTGTTCTTCCAGAACTACTCGACGTTCCTCGCGCAACCCGGCATCTACCTCGAAGATTTGTTCGTGGTGCCCGAGGCGCGCGGACAGGGCTACGGCCGCCAACTGCTGGCGCATCTCGCGAGAATCGCCGGCGAGCGCAGCTGCGGACGGCTGGAGTGGTCGGTGCTCGACTGGAACGAACCGGCGATCGGGTTTTACAAGAACCTCGGCGCCGTGCCGATGGAGGATTGGACGATCTTCCGGCTCACGGGTGATGCGCTGACACGTCTCGCGGGTGAAGGGTCCGGCTAAAGCCGGACACTACGTACCGATGGACAGTAGACCGAGAGACTCAGTAGACCGAGTGACAACAGTACGTAGTGTCCGCCTTTAGGCGGACCGCTATGGCTTCGCAGTATAGTTCCCGCCTATGAAAGCTCTGGCTCTCGCGCTCGCGGCGGCAATGGTCTCGACCCAAACCGGCGGCGGCGCGACCGGCTTCGCCCCGCACGAAATCGGCACCGGATTGCGCGGCGGCTACCAGGTGGTCGTCGCGGATCTCAACAAGGACGGCAAGCCCGACATCATCGCGCTTGCCTCGGGATTGCCCGAGCTGCTCTGGTACGAGAATCCCGGCTGGCAGAAGCACGTGCTCGCCAGCGGCGTGTCGCAGCTGATCAACGCCGCCGCGTACGACATCGATGGCGACGGCATTCCCGAAATCGCCGTCGCGCAAGGCTTCACGATGTCGCCCAAGACCAGCAAGGGACAGATCGGGTTGCTGACTCATGGCGCCGACGTCACCGCGCCATGGACCTACAAGGAAATCGATGCAGTGCCGACCGCCCATCGCATCCGATGGATCGATGCCGACGGCACCGGCAGGAAGATGCTGGCGATGGCTCCGCTCATCGGTCCGGACTCGACGCCGCCCGACTACAAGGCGCCAATGTCGATTCTGTTCTACCGCGCCCCGGACTGGAAGCGCGAGGCCGTTACCGATGCGCTCACCGGTCTGGTGCACGGCATCGAAACCACACCGTGGGACGGCGTGAAAGGCGAGGTGCTCCTGAGCGCCGGCTTCACCGGTCTCAACCTGTACCGCTTCGCAAACGGCACCTGGACGCAGACGGAAATATCGAAAGGCGACCCGCAACCGTGGCCGAAGAGCGGCGCCAGCGATGTCAAGCTGGCGCGCCTCGGCGCACAGAAGTTCCTGGCGACGATCGAGCCGTGGCACGGCAACGAGGTCGTGATTTACCGGCAGGCGGGCGGCGCATGGACGCGACAGATGATCGATGACCAGATCGTAGACGGCCACACGATCATCACCCTCGACATCGATGGCGACGGCCGCGACGAAGTGATCGTCGGCCAGCGCGGCGGCGCACGGACGCCGATGCTCTACACCGCGTCCGCCGACGGGGCGACCTGGACCAGACGCGCGTTGGACGACGACGGATCGATGGCGGCCGCCGGCTGCGCCGCCGCCGATCTCAATGCCGACAAGCGAGTGGACGTCGTCTGCATCGGTACGGCGACGCAGAACCTGAAGTGGTACGAGAACGTCGGAAAGAAATGAAACGCAAGTCGGGCGGGTCGGCTCAGATGCCGGCCCGGAGCCTGCCTCGCCAATTTGTCTCGCTGAAGCGCGCCGCGCGCAAAAACGGAAGCTCGGGAGAATCACCGGAGCGTAGGCGGAGCCTGCCTCGCCGAAGCTCGGGCGAATTACCGGAGCGCAGGCGGGAGAGTCCGGAGGAGACTCTGGACAAATTCCTCAAGCCGTACGATCCGCCGGTCCGAGCGCTCCTTGCCGGTCTGCGCGCGCTGGTCCGCCGCGAGGTCGCGCCGTGTCACGAAACAATCTACGACGCTGGTTACACCATCGCCTTGTGGTACGGCGCGAGCGCCAAGGTCACCGAGGGCTTCTGCTACATTTCGGTGCACCGCCGGCACGTAAACCTCGGCTTTCCACGTGGATCGCTGCTCGAAGATCCCGAGGGCCGGCTGCGAGGCGACGGTCTCTGGATGCGGCACATCCAGGTCAAGGCGCCCGCTGACCTGGATCGTCCGGAATTACGTGCATTTCTGCGAGCAGCCTGTGCGGAGGCCGACCATTCACCGTCCACCGCCCGAAAAGCCACAATTTTGTCGATCGTCAAGAGAGCCAAGCCGTCCAAGGGCCGCCTTGGCTCGGGACGAGAGAAATTAGTCCGAGCGAAGGCGGGTCCGCGCTAAAATGCTTCGATTCGGGTCGCTAACTTCAACCGGAGGATCCATGAGCCACGATGTTTCCCGTCGCAGTTTCTTTGGTGGTCTTGCCGCCGCACTCGGGTATCTGGGGCTCGGACCGTCCACGGACCTCTTCGCCCAGAACCGGCCCGGCGCCGCCGGCAACGCCATGCCGCGCATGCGCGGTAGTGACGACTACGACGCGATTGCACACCTCTCCAGCAACGAGAACTGCTGGGGGCCGCCCGAATCGGTCATGAAGGCGATGAACAACGCCTGGAAGTACTCCAACCGCTACGGTTACCCGGATGCCAACATCGTGGGCGAGATCGCCAAGCACCACGGCGTGAAGCCGGAGAACATCCTGCTCGGCGCCGGCTCCGGCGAAATCCTCGACGTCGTCGGGACGACCTTCCTGCTCGGCGGCAAGAAGGTGCTCGGCGTCGAGCCGTCGTACAGCTCCGTGTATCAGCACGCAACCAGCATCAAGACGACGGCGATCAAGTTGCCGCTCGGCAAGGATTACCGCCAGGACATGGCGGCGATGATCAAGGCCGCGAACACTCGCGCGTCGGAGATCGGGCTCGTGTATCTGTGCAACCCGAACAACCCGACCGGTATCGTCGTCTCCAAGCAGGAAGTCAAACAGCTGCTGGACGGCATCCCGAAGGATATGCCGGTGTTGATCGACGAGGCGTACCACCACTTCGTTGACGACCCGAGCTATACGACCTCGGTGCCGTACGTGATCGAGGGCCGGCCGGTGATCATCGCGCGCACGTTCTCGAAGATCGCGGCGCTGGCGGGGATGCGCCTCGGTTACGCGGTCGCGACCGCGGACATCGTGCAGAAGATGCGGCCGTACAGCATGGGCAGCATCAATGCGCTGGTCAAGCACGGCGGCGCGGCGTCGTTGAAGGACACCGCGGCGCAGGCCGAAGTGAAGAACAAGGTCATGGCGCTTCGCAAGAAGACCACCTCGGAACTGAACGCGCTCGGCTACGAGACGCTGCCGTCGGAAACGAACTTCTTCATGGTCAGCATCGGCCGCGAAATCGTGCCGGTCATCGAGGAGTTCCGGAAGAAGGGCGTGGCGGTCGGCCGTCCGTTCCCGCCGATGACGACGCACATGCGCGTGTCGATCGGCACGGCGGACGAGATGGCGCGCTTCATGACGGCGTTCAAGGAGATCTTCCCGGCCAAGTCAAAAACCACTGCGGGCGTGTAGGGGCTTGGGGCTAGGGTCTAGCTGATAGCCTGCTTCGCCGTAGCTCGGCGACGCAGGCAGCGAGCGGAGGCGGGCGGCGGTCGAAGGATCGCCGCCCTTTTTTTGTGCACACATATCCATTCGCGGATCTCGCACTGGCGCGGCGCCTGGAGCGCGCGGAGGCGACGAGCAACGCCCGGTTCGTCGAGCTGCGCGCCGGCCTCGACCCGGGCCGCGGCGCGTGCTGGATTGAGGTCGGCGGCACGTACGCGATGTACGACGGTCCCTCCTCGCCGGTGACGCAGACGTTCGGGCTCGGGATGTTTCAGACGCCGACGGCCGACGACTTCGACCGGCTCGAGCGGTTCTTCTTCGAGCGTGGTGCGCCGGCGGACCATGAGGTCAGCCCGCAGGCGGATCCGGCGACGCTCGCGCTGCTCACGGAACGCGGGTATCGGCCGATCGAGTTCACGAGCGTGATGTTCCGGCTTGTCGCAGGGAACTTGGGGACGTGGGGACATGGGGACTACTCGAAACGGGCGAGTGGGAGTCCCCTAGTTCCCGAGTCCCCCAGTCCCCGGGCTGACGTGACCGTCCGTGTGATTGGCGCTGACGAAGTGGACGTGTGGGCGAAGACCGCGAGCGCGGGTTGGGGCGCGGCAGCCGGCGACTTCATGCTGGACGTGGCACGCGTCAATGCCGGCGCGCCGGATGGCCACCTCTTTCTCGCCGAGTTCGACGGCCGGCCGATTGCCACCGCGGTACTGGCGATCCACGGTCGCGTCGCACACTTCGCCGGCGCGAGCACCATCCCCGAAGGCCGCCGCAACGGCGCGCAGCTCGCGCTGCTCGACGCGCGGATGCGCCATGCCGCCGCGCACGGTTGCGACCTTGCGCTGATGGGCGCCGCGCCCGGCAGCGGTTCCCAGCGCAACGCCGAGCGCCACGGATTCCGGATCGCCTACACCCGCATCAAGTGGCGGCTCTCCGGGAAAGTTAAAAGTTAAAAGTTAAAAGTTAAAACCAAAAAAGCAAAGTCGAAAAACCAGAAAGGCAAGTCGCAAGACAACAAAGACAACGTCGAAACAAAAGACAGAATCAAAACCACAAAGATAAAGTCAGGACCACGAAGACAACCAAGAGGCTAATGATCGTCTTCGCAAACGTCTGCGGCGCGCGCAGGCGGCGAACGCACCTTTTGCTTCTTCATAGTTAGCCGCGATGGAAGTTCCTGCGTCCGCAAGCTGCCAGGCAATCTGCCGTAACTTTTAACTTTTAACTTTCTACGGGAGCACGGCCGTGATGTTTCGCTTCGGAACCTGACCGACCGGTATTTGCGTGAGTTCCTTCCGCGTGGCGATGTCGACGACCGACACCGAGTTCGACCCGGCGTTGGCGACGTAGGCGCGCTTGCCGTCAGGCGTCAGCGTGATCCAGTCCGGATGGTGGCCGACTTTGGTTTCGCCGACGATCTTCAGATCCGGCAGCGAGACGAAGTACACGCGCGAGTTCATCTTGCTGAGCACCGTCAGCGTCTTGCCGTCGGGCGTCACCGCCAGGCCGTGGCACGGCGAGCCCTGCAGGCCGACGGTCGTCTTTTCTGACGCCGCCACCTCGGGCATCGGGATCTTGTCGACGACCTTGCGGGTCGCGAAATCGACGGTGACGAAGCCGTTGAAGTTGGAGAGCTCCACGAAGATCCGTTTGGTCGATCCGTCGGGGTTGGTCTCGAACGCCATCGGCCGGACGCCTTCTTCCATCGGCAGCGTCCAGACGATCTCCTCGGTTTTCTGATCGATCACATTGATCTTCTTCCCGATAATCGAGCCGGCGATGACGAACTTGCCGTCGGGCGTGACGTAGGTATTGTGGATGCCGCCTTCGGTGCGAATGCTCTTCGCGCGCGTCAAGGACGCCGTGTCGATGACGTCCACCGCGCCGGGGCCGCCGACGATGGCGACGTAGACGCGCTTGCCGTCCTTGCTCACGGCGACGTTGTTCGGATGATTGGTCAGCGGGATGTTCTTGATCACCTTGAGCGTCTTCAGATCGGCGACGTCGAGCGTCGACTCCGCCTCGTTGGTGATGTAGAGCCGCGTGCCGTCGGGCGAGGCGGCGGCGCCGTGGTTGACCTCGATACCGCCAATCTCGCCGACCACCTTGTTGGTCGTCGGGTCGATCAGCATCACGCTGTCGCCGGCGGCATTGGTCTGGACGATGCGGACCGTGGCCGCGTGGACGACGGCCGAAGCGGCGATTCCCACAAAAAGGGCGGAGACGAGAGAAAGTTTGGTCTTCATAGCGACACACT
>Ga0068860_100006633_pt1 | contig 11624 bp, 9 predicted proteins | sample KBSSwiS32_FD_66597 | JGI IMG/M metagenome (GOLD analysis project Ga0068860, IMG submission 66597) | Switchgrass rhizosphere microbial communities from Kellogg Biological Station, Michigan, USA - KBS Switchgrass S3-2 | ecosystem: Host-associated > Plants > Roots > Rhizosphere > Soil ... | reverse complement strand
GTTTTAGTTACTCATGATATCAGGGAAGCATTTCAACTGGGGAATAAAATTTTGCTGATGGACAAGGGAAAGATAGTGCAGGAGGGTTCTCCCGCTGATCTTCTTTTTAATCCTGCCGGCAAATTTGTTTCAAAATTTTTTGAAGACCAGCGTATGCAGCTTGAATTGAATACAGCGTTGCTAAAGGATATCTGGCCTTATCTGGAAACAAAAACCAGTCATGAAAATAATTTGAATAGTATTGACAGCAACAAAAGTATATGGGAGGCATTAGATATATTATCAGTAAAAAAGCACAACAATCTTGCAGTGACAAATTCATCAACAGGTGAAGTAAAGCTGGCAGGATATGATTCATTATTTACCGCGTTGGACGCATTTAAACAAAGCAGGCATGAATGAATCCCGGCAGTCTCTCTTTAATTTTATGCGGGAGCAATCCGGCAAAATATTTGATCAATTGCTGGCACACATTGGCCTTACCTTTATTTCTTTGCTCATTGCCGTTGCCATTGGCGTTCCCCTGGGAATTTTTATTTCCAAAAAAACAAAATTTTCTGCGCCGGTTTTGGGATTTGCGGGTGTATTGCAAACCATTCCAAGTATCGCCCTCCTCGGCTTTATGATACCATTAATTGGCATAGGCCCCAGGCCTGCAATAGTGGCTTTATTCTTATACGCACTTTTGCCGATAGTGAGAAATACATTTACCGGTATCGCAGGGGTTGATATTTCAGTGAGGGATGCAGCAAAGGGTATGGGAATGAGTGGCTGGCAGGTACTTACAAAAGTAGAATTGCCTTTGGCCCTCCCTGTAATATTGGCGGGTATTCGCACTGCGACGGTTATAAATGTAGGGGTGGCAACATTAGCAGCCTATATCGCCGCAGGAGGACTCGGGGAATTTATTTTTGGTGGAATAGCCCTCAATAATACAAATATGATTCTTGCCGGGGCAATTCCAGCGGCTTTATTGGCTATATTCTTCGATTTTGTTTTATCAAAAGTGCAGAAGATTAATCTGAAAAAAATGCGGACAGCTTTTTGGTTGTTACCTGTTAGTATTATTTTTCTGTCTTCTTTTTACCTGCTTCCAAATCTATATGGAAGTAAAATGCTCGCTGGTTTCACACCTGAATTTATGGGCAGGGAAGATGGTTATCTCGGGCTACAAAAAGTGTACGGTTTAAACATACGCAATGTCGTTATCAGTGATGCCGTTATGTACAAAGCTGCTTATGAAAAAAAACTGGATGTCATCAGCGGATATAGCACAGATGGCCGCCTTAAAGCTTTTGACCTTGTAGTGCTCAATGATGACAAGGGAATATTCCCCCCATATTATGTTGCTCCTGTAATACGGGAAGAAGTTTTGCAAAAATATCCTGCACTTGAAAATGTGTTCAATCAATTGGCGGGATATATCAACGACTCTATAATGACAGAACTAAATTATCGCGTGGATTATTTGAAACAAAGTCCTGAAAAAGTTGCGAAAGATTTCCTCATGGAACAAAGTTTGTATAAAGAACCACAAAATGCAAATGGCGGTACAATAAGAATCGGTTCAAAAATTTTCGGTGAACAATACATACTAACATCTATGTACACGATGTTAATCAGGGGAAATACGAATTTACAGGTTGCTGCAAAAACGGGCCTTGGAGGTACAAAAATTTGTTTTGATGCCTTAACAAATAACCAGATTGATATGTATCCTGAATATACGGGTACCGCACTGCTCGTAATTTTGCAAACACCTGGCTCTGCAGTTATGGCAATGAATGGTAACAAAGAAAAAATTTATGATTATGTACAAAGCCGGTTCCATGAAAAATATAGTTTGAAATGGCTGAAACCTGTGGGGTTTAATAATTCGTATGCCTTGATGATGCGCAGGGAACAATCGAAACAAATCGGTGTTAACAGTATTTCTGATCTTAAAAATTATATCGATAAAAAATAAAAATGGATCTGTTAGAAAAATATACGGCCGTTAGAAAATATACTGAAAAGATCTGTAGCCCGCTTAAGACAGAGGATTATGTAGTGCAACCTATCGCTGATGTGAGTCCTCCTAAATGGCATATCGGGCATACGACCTGGTTTTTTGAAACGTTTGTATTAAAACCTCATTTGAAAAAATACGAGGAATTTGATCCACAGTATAATTATGTATTTAATAGTTATTATGAAACTGTGGGCGCAAGAGTTATACGCACAGACAGGGGAAATTTAAGCAGGCCATCTGTTGAAGAGGTGTATAAATTCCGGATGCACGTCGATCACGCGATGAATGAATTTTTGCAGAACTCCCCCTCAAAAGAGGTGGAAGAAATAATTGTGCTTGGCCTGAACCATGAGCAGCAGCACCAGGAACTTTTATCTACCGATATCAAATATATTTTAGGCAATAATCCTTTGTTCCCTGCGTACATATCTTCATCAAAAAACAAAAAAATCACAGGGAAAAAATCGGGAACATTCAGCAAAATTGAAAAAGGAATTTATGAAATCGGGTATGCAGGAAATGATTTTTGCTTTGATAATGAATTAAACAGGCACCAGGTATTTCTGCAGGATTTTAGCATTGCAAATGATTTGGTAACCAATGGAGAGTATTTGGAATTTATGATTGCGGGCGGGTATAAAAATTTTAATTACTGGCATGCCGAAGGATGGGATTGGGTAAAAAACAACCATATAGATTCACCACTTTACTGGCATTGGATCGATGGGCAATGGCATCACTATACATTGAATGGGTTACAAAAGCTTACTATGGATGAAGTATTGTGCCATGTAAGTTTTTATGAGTCGGCTGCTTATGCTTCCTGGAAAGAAGCACGGCTACCTACAGAATTTGAATGGGAGATTGCTGCACAACAATTTGAGTGGGGAAAAAGATGGGAGTGGACCGAAAGCGCTTACCTGCCTTACCCCGGTTTTAAAAAAGCCCCAGGTGCAATTGGTGAATACAATGGAAAATTTATGGTGAATCAAAAAGTCCTGCGTGGTGCATCTGAAGTAACTCCCCCGGGACATAGTCGTATTACGTATCGTAATTTTTTTCATCCACATTTGCGCTGGCAATTTACTGGTATAAGATTGGCGCAATAATACGGGTAACGTAAAAATAAAATGCGATGAACCAATTTTTACCGGATGTATTAGAAGGGCTACAGTCAACTCCAAAATATTTGCAATCGAAGTATTTTTATGACAAGAAGGGAGATGATTTATTTCAAAAAATTATGCATTGCGAGGAATATTATCTTACTAACTGTGAGATGGAAATCTTTTCAGCACAAGCCTCCCGGATTGCAGATATAATCATAGATCAACACCACAATTTTGACGTGGTGGAATTAGGGCCGGGCGATGCCGTAAAATCGGTATATCTTTTAAAAGAACTGGTAAATAAAGATGCCGTCTCCACGTATTTTCCAGTTGATATTTCCAACAATATAATTGACCTGTTGCATGAAAAACTTCCCCAACAATTGCCAAAACTCAATATTCACGGGCTTAATGGTGAATATCTTGCCATGTTAACATCTGCAAAACAAATTTCTGATAAAATAAAACTGGTATTATTTCTTGGCTCTAACATTGGAAATATTTCAAAGGAGGAGATACCCCAATTTTGCAATGAATTGCGCAGCCAGCTTTCTGAAGGAGATATGGTATTAATAGGAATAGATCTTATAAAAAACCCGGCCCAGGTACTTGCGGCTTATAATGACAGGGAAGGATATACCCGTGAATTTAACCTGAACCTGCTGAGGCGTATTAACAGGGAATTAAATGGAAATTTTAATATAGACGCTTTTCAACATTATGCAACTTATGATCCTCATAGCGGTAGCTGCAAAAGTTTTTTGGTTTCATTAAAAGACCAACAGGTTTGTATAGGTAAAAAAGCGCTTATTAATTTTGCAAAACATGAAACCATTTTCATGGAGATTTCACAGAAATATACTGTCGACGAAACTGATGAAATTGCAATTAAAAGCGGCTTTGCACCTGTTGCGCATTTTTTTGATAAAAATAAATGGTTTACTGACGTTATTTGGAGGTGTGTTTAAATTCAAGTTCGGAGTCCAAAGTTCAAAGTTCAGGGTCGGAGTCCCCATGGTTCGCGGTCGCAGTTCAAATTCCCTAGCTTAAGTAGGTGTAGTAAGATAGCTCCCTGCCCATATATCGGGAGGGCTTGTCCAAAGGACTCCTTGGGAGGGGTGGGGTTTTCATATACCATAGTTCTCGTTTCCGGAAATGCAACCTTGAACCTTTAACTTTCAACTGTTTTGTCCTACCAGCAGATTTAATTTCGAAGGAATAATTTCTGCCGTTACTTTATCAAGCTTTCCTTTATATTCTCCGTCTACCTGGAAATGTGTTTTTTTGCCGGTAGTTATGGTTGCAGTTTTGGTTTGGAATATTTCTACTTTTTTGGGATCGAAATTTTTTTTGCTCAGAAACATTTTAAACAGTTGGAATAAAGAAAATTGGCGAAGAATTACAATTTCAAAAACGCCGTCGCTGATATTTCCTTCGGGATTAATAAATCCACCGCTGCCATATTTGCTGGCATTTGCAATTACAATCATATAAGCATTTGTTTTCAAATCCAGGTTGTCTGCCACGATGTGAGCGCTCATTAATTTTTTGCGCCACAACACTTTAACCAACATTTTTGAGTATCCCCACATTCCGCGCAATGCACCTTCCTCAAAATATTTCACCAGGCGGGCATTCAATCCAAAGTCACTTAAATGCAGGCTAATGTCGGTTTCATTTATTTTTATGACGTCGCAGCTTTTCACGTTTCCATTTACAATGATATTCAATGCCTCTTCAGGTGTCTCCGGGATCTCAAGTTCTTTGGCCATCCCATTTGCAGACCCCGCCGGTAATATTCCCATTATTAAATTTGTGCCAAGTAACTGTTTTGCAAGGAGATTTACCGTGCCATCTCCACCCACAGCTACGATCCTTGTGATTTGTAATTTTTCTGTCCAGTAATCTAATGATCCGGTATCATCTTTGCCACTCAAAACATAAAACTCAATGGTATGTGAAAGATTTTTGAAGTAATTCCGAATGATGTTTTCCCAATTAATCTTTTTCTTTCCACCTGATATAGGGTTGATAACAAATAATATCTTTAAGCCGGCCGGATTTTCCATAATATCTTTCAGGTTCCCGATTGATGAAATTTTAAAATTGAAACATAAAGAAAAGAAACTTTCGTTGTTTATCAGAATAAAACAGAAGATGCTGCTTTTATTCAGGCTTGATCACCACCCGGTGATTAAAGTATACAACGGATACGGCAGTTCGGAAAAGGTAATTGCATTTGGGCATGTGCTGGCACTAAGCCCGATGTTACGTAAAACTTACCGGCAAAACTGGATTATCAATATTTTTTCCATGTTGCGTTTATTTATGGTGAAGCCTTATAAATTTGCAAATCTATCGATGGAGTGGGAGGGTAGTGTATTGCATTCGCAATCCCAGGACGATGGATTTTTCAAGTTTGAATGGGCTCCTTTAATACCCCCAAAGCCAGGGTGGCATACTATTGTAATCCACCTGGAAGAAAATAAATACCACAGCAGGAAAATTTCCGCAACAGGGCAGGTGCATATCCCTTTCAACTCTACACATGCTTTTGTTTCTGATATTGATGATACTTTTTTAATATCGTATTCCTCAAGGATCCGTAAGCGATTGTATGTATTACTTACTAAAAATGCACGAAGCCGGAAACCTTTTGCGGGAGTCGTAAATCATTACCAGCTTCTGGCTGCTTCGGCCCAAAAGGAACATGCCTCCAATCCTTTTTTTTATGTATCCAGCAGTGAATGGAACCTTTTTGATTTTATACAGGAATTTTCAAGAAAGAACGGGCTGCCCAAAGGAGTATATCTTCTGAACGAATTGAAAAAATTCAGAGATGTATTGCGCACCGGTCAAAATAAACATGCAACAAAGTTTATACGCATTGTACGGATTATTGAAGCATATCCGCACCTGCGGTTTGTTTTATTTGGCGATGATTCGCAGGAAGATCCACATATTTACTCAGCACTCGTAGATCATTTTGCTGATAAAATTTTTGCAGTTTATATACGCAGGGTACATAGAAAAAAATATGCACGAGTTCAAAAAGTAGTTGATAAAATAACTGCTGCAGGTAGCCATTGCTGTTATTTTATTCACAGCGAAGAAGCCATTGCGCATTCTAAGAGTATCGGACTTATTATTTCATAGAATCATTTGACAGGTATTACAGCTTCATGTTCAGTCTTAACTGAATTAAACTCACCTCTTTCGAGATGCCATAGGTTATATCAAAAAGTATAAAATTAAATGGCGCTACAAGTATTCCACCACCATATCCTATATGCCATGTATCAGATTTTTCCCCGGGCATCCAAACCCTGCCATCGTCAACAAAAGCGAGCAGCCCCGCCCTGCCATTAAGAAGGTAACTTTTTATTTTGGTGATAAAACGGAGTTCGTTGCTATTATAAAAAGCCGTTTTACCATAAAATCTTTCTAATTGAAATCCACGTAAATTAGGCCCGCCTCCAATAGAAGGATACTGATAAAATTCAGCGCTGTCGCTAATAGATTCAACCCCTCCTGATACAGCCAGGGAAAATTTTGAAGTGAGTGGGAGATATAACTGGAGATTGCCGCCATATTTCCAGAAAGACATGTTGCTTTTCTTTACGTTTTGTGTGTAGGAAGCGTTTCCCGAAAAAGTAATTCCACTGGTAGGTACCCTGGCATCATTTAACTTGGAAAAGCTGTATCCCGCCGAAGCACCTGCAAAACTTTTTAATTCAAACAGGTTTGGGTCCACCGGAGCGATAGTCTTTGCAACGTAACGCTCTGCATCATTAATGATCTTCACACTTTGGTAAAAGCCATTAATCTCAAAAAAATTATTCCCTGCTTTCCTGTTAAAGCCGATACTGGCGCTCCCCTGCCTGCTCCTCATCCTGTTAAAATCTTTATTCTTAGTTGTGAACAGGCTTTCGTTTCCGGCACCGTAATAATTAGTCCAGCGAATGAAATCATAATTTCCCAGCAATGCAAAGTTCCATTTACCGATTGTATACGGAAATAATCCGGTGTAGGTAAAACTCACAGCCTTTTGAGTTATGGAATAATGTACACTCAGATTCTGCTTAAAAGCAAAAGGCGATTTTCTCCAATGCTGATGTACCCATCCATAGCCAAATCCAATAAAAATGCGGTCAGCCAAACTATAAAATAATGATACCTTAGTTCCCCTGGCGTCATAGGTAAAATCCCGGTATTCATATGAATGTACGGCGCTGTCATTTGAGATATGACGTTTTATTTTTGATCCTGCCTGTACATAATCATCAGGCCCGTCATATATATATGTTTTAGCATTGCGGCCAGCTACAGAGTTAACTATCATTGAATCTTTATCATGGCCTCCAATGATTCTTATCTTTACTCCGTCATTTACTTTTCCCTCGGTTGTATAAACATCGTTCCCTGATAAGCCGAACAAACGGATCTCTTTGGTTTCACCCGTAAGAAAAGTGCGGGAATAATATGCATTGGGTTCTTTTATTCCTTTTTTATTAATGTTGTATAAATTCACTACCGTCTCACTATCATTAATTCTTTTTATGTCAAAATAATCCGAGCCTTTTGATCCAACAACCTGCACTTCTTTGGATAGAAACAGGTAATATTTTATGGCATAATCCAATAAATGGTTACGCCTCGACTTCAGATCGTAAATAATATGATTTCCTGAGATGGCAAAAATTTCAGGAGGCATTTTTTTTACGGCATTTTCAATAACGTTGTCTGTAAGGGATTCCTGCAGTTTTTTGGCAACGTTTTCCCAGTCAGCCCTGTTTAAATGATTAGTAAAAAGCCTGTCCTGCCAACGCTCTTCATAGTTATATGTTTTAACGTTACTGATATGATCTTTAAAACTTTGGAAATATTTAATACCGGCAGCATAAATCGCAGCATCGAGAGCTACACCGTTATGCTTAAAATAAACCTGGTCCCTGTCCTGCGGAACGGGTACAAAGATTTTTTCATCTCCTTTTTTTACAATGCCCCATCTCCATTGGTCTCCATGCCGGTCCCAATCGCCTAAAAACATATCAAAAAGTCTTGCTCTTACATAAGCCACCTGGTCGACACGATATTCCGTTTCTTCCTGCGTCTTTTTAATTACATCACTTGTATCATAAAACTTTTCGAAATTTCCAAGGTTGTCAGCATTTTTCCAGTCTCCCTTAAGTCTCTGTTCAAAGAGGTAAACATTATTTCCTGCCTTCTCATTGAAACTGTCCAGTGCTTCCTGCTTTGGTAAATAAATATATTCAGGACTGGTATGATAAATACCCGCGCTTTGTGCCATATCAGGGACTGTAACTGCTGCGTAGGGATGTGACATAGAAACTTCATCATTTGCAATGTCTTCTATAAAAGTGCCTAAGAAATCCGTTGGCAATACTTTTCCAAGTTTTTTATCAACTGACCTGACGGTATAATTTTTACCGTCTTTGGTTTCAAGATGTAGCGATGTTGTTTGATGGCCACCGCCTTCACCGCTGGCAATAAGCCCACCCTTGGTATTATTCAATAACAAGACAGGAAGACGAACGGGGGTGCTCCATTCTTTGCGATAGTTTTTGCCCCAAAAAAATTGATGCCAGCGTGAGCGCTTGTACTGTGGCCCCGCGACGACTGTCTTAAATTGTGAAGAACTATCTGCAGCATCTTTTTGCTGGGCAAATGCCTCCGGGTTTAAAAAAGAAATCGCTATCAAAAGCAGGAAAAGTAATTTCGGTAAAAATTTCATGTACATAATTTGAAAATGTTATATTAAAAAACCCCACCAATGATTCTTTTGTTTGAGAAAAATTTCTCCCTTATTATTCCCATTATTTTATCGTATACAACTGAATTGCGGGAACCTTTAAACGGATAATAAAATTATAACCAGGGCTGCAATTAAGATGTTTTTGTTACATTCCGGTAATTTATCACGGCAATTTAAATAAAAAAATAAATGAATTGTAAATTGCTGCGTATTAATTACACGCAATTCTTACCACCTACAAGATAACTAAATTGTTCCCATATTTTTCAATCCAACTTACGGAAATAGATAGACGATAGTTTAAATGTGTGGATGTACATTTATGTTTTCATACCAAATTCTCAGCTCTTAAGTAAAAAAAGAATGCCATGTGGTAGATATATGCGTTGCTCTCCTCATTATTTGCAGCGCTTACAGCACTTTGCCAGGGTAGGTATTAAAGGTGTTAATATTGACCTTGCTAGGGCTATTCGGGGACTGTGGTTATTTTAATTATCGCAGGCATGATGTCTACGACCCGGCAAAAGCACGGGAGAAGATGAACAAATTATGCGGCGGTCTGGAAGTGTCAGAGATGGGATTGAAAGGCTTGCAAAATATTTGCCCCAGAAAATTTGTAAAGAAATTAATAGCCTGAAATTGCAAGTACAATTCAGGCTGCAAATCATTTAAAGAGATTTGGCATAATATTTTTTCCGGAGGATTTCATATTTCTCCCTGAGCGGGACAGAGAGAGAATCTATAGCGCCGTTATTAAATGTGGGAATGAATTTAATATGAGAAGGATTTGAAAATTGAATGGTCTCATCCCAGGTATTTTTAAATTTTTGTGAAGCATCTTTTGTGAGCTCAATAAACTGCTCTGTAAATTTTCTTTGTTGTTCGTATTCGAGTTTCATAATTTAATTAAATTTAGAATTTAAAAAAAGTACACAAAGGTAACCTATTATACGCTCTCCGCGGGAACTTTAATTAACGGGATGCTTGAATAAAGGGCCGGGAGGTTCCTGTTGAAATATTTTCGTCATTAAGTTATATAGCCGTTCGTGGTTTTCTTTAAATAAATCCGGCCTTCCAAAAAAATATTCGGCAGCTACTGCAAAAAATTCAGCGCGGCTGGCGGAACCGTATATATTAATATCAGAGTTGCCCGTACTTATAGCCTCAATATTCTGATTCATTAGTTCAAGCCATGGGACCAGGTATTTCCTCTTTAGCAATGCCTCCGGTAAACCATCAACCTCACCATCTTCTTTATCCAATAAATGCACAAATTCGTGAATCCCTGTATTTTCTTTCCCCCAATCATTTTCGAAACCAAAATGCAGGGCGGGCTTTGATAAAATCATTACCCGTTGCATCGCTCCATTCCCTATCATTCCCAAGGTATTCTTTGGATGATTGCCCGACAGGAATTCATCTTTATTAAATGTGTCGGGGTACAAAAGAACATCACGCAAATTGTAATACTTCCATTCAGGAAAAGCAAAAATGGGAATAACCGCACTGGCGGCGACTAAAAGTTTGTCAATATCTTCAACGGTTGTGTTTACACCATGAATGCGAACATAACCGAGGAATTCTTCAATTTTTTTTTCAAAGCGGATTTTTTCTTCATTATTAATAGAACGGTAAAATGCAACGTGTTTCCTTAATAATTCTTTATAGTCATGAGGCAGAATGACATTTTTAGACGGCTTTTTATAGAAAATAACAACAATTATTATTAAGGCAAGGGACAGTAATACAATTAAGGGACTCATGATAATATTTTCACAAATAGTTTTATATCAAAGGATAGGTTATAGAAATCACGAAATTACCGGTTTGGGGCAAAGCTACAAATTATACAAGGCGTGACTGAAGGGGTTAATGGACGAATAGTTATTTGCAAATAATGAGTTGATAAATTAGCACTTAATATTTACTTTTAGTTTAAAAATGCAGGCGAAGCGCACCCTTTTAACTATTGTGGCCATTTTAGACTGGTTTGCATTAGCGGCACAGTTTTATCTCATCCTTGAAAACAGGGTTGCCTCAATACCTGAGACAATTATAAGATACTTTAGCTTCTTCACAATTCTTACCAACCTGCTTGTTGCCTTGTGCTGCACCTTCCTTTTATTGAAATCAAATTCATATATCGCCAGGTTTTTTTCAAAAAACGGCACCATAACTGCCATTGCTGCTTACATTACTATTGTAGGTATTGTGTACAATTTAATTTTACGGTTTTTATGGAACCCAAAGGGCCTCGAGCAGGTTGTTGATGAATTATTGCATACTATAATTCCCATATTATTTGTTTTAACCTGGCTCGTATTCATTCCAAAGGCTACATTAAAATGGAGCAATATTCTTAGCTGGCTCATATTTCCATTTCTCTATTTAATATATATTTTGATCCGGGGTTTATCAGCGGGGTATTATCCATACCCATTTTTGGATGTAAGGCAACTTGGGTACAATAAAGTTTTCCTTAACAGCTTAGGCGTGCTGGTTGCATTTCTTGTAGTTTCAATATTATTTATCGCAATTGACAGATTTATTAAAAGGCGACCTCCTATAAATATGCCCTCTGCCTAAGTGATTTATCATCCCTTTCATTTTGCATCAAAAGCAATAGAGATTTAACTGCTCTTGAATGAGTAAATCGTGAATAACTGGATAATTGTGAAACGAACCTGGGGGTGACTCTAAAGATCACACACTGGTTAATGTTTATATT
>Ga0068860_100006624_pt1 | contig 11631 bp, 8 predicted proteins | sample KBSSwiS32_FD_66597 | JGI IMG/M metagenome (GOLD analysis project Ga0068860, IMG submission 66597) | Switchgrass rhizosphere microbial communities from Kellogg Biological Station, Michigan, USA - KBS Switchgrass S3-2 | ecosystem: Host-associated > Plants > Roots > Rhizosphere > Soil ... | reverse complement strand
AGCTTCCGCGCGTATGTGCTGCGGCACAAGGTGGAGACTTTCCGTCAGCTTACTGCAGACCTGACCAAGCCGCCGTTGGATGTCCCCGAGATGTTCCGCGATTGGGGCGACGATCAGGAGTTCAGCCTGCAACTCGGCCGCGGCGAGTGCGCTGCATAAGCAAGCACGCCATTCGCAGAGAACTTCATTTGCTGCATTTGTAGTTCGCGGCACACATTAATCGTGATATTATTTGCAAACGATGACGCGTTTGCTGATAAATGCCTGCCTGTTGCTATTGATTTGCCTGGCGATACGCAGCCAGGAGGCCACACCGGCAGAGGGAAAGCATCCGGCGCTTGCTAACGCGGATCCGAATTACCGGCTGTTGCGCGATGCCGTGCCAGCGGTGGCCTATCGCGTGGAAAACATCGAATTGAAGCGCGACGTGGGAACGCTGACCTTGCGCAGCGGACAGATCGTATTCCTTCCTGCGGTGCTGAACCGCGTGGTAGCGGCGGTTTTCGTGGGCGAGGGACGCTTCCAGATGAAACCGGCGATGCGCATCGAAGAAGAATATTTGAGCGCCATGACCGGCGCGCGGGGCGTGGATGAAAAAATCAGCTCCGCAGTCCTGTATTTCACGGATAATACTTTCGAAGAAGTCACGGCGCAAGCGCGCACCATGACGGCCGAGCCACAGGCTGCTGCGGTGCTCAAGGATGTTCGGCACAATCTCCGCAGGCGAGTGGAGCGTCCGCTGAGTATGCTCCAAGCCATGCTGAGAGATGAGGACGCTCCTAACGTCGAAGCAGAGCTTCTGGGGGAGTTGTATAGCCCGGCGCAGGGCGGCTCCTTCCGTGCGTATTTGCATGGGGACCGCGACCCGGATCTGCGCTTTCTACTGGTCCCGCGCGGTGCGATGCCGATGCTGCCTTCTCCCGAGGAAGTCGCCCTGCTGAACTTCGACGGGGGCGCGGATCGCGAAGGCATCTGGTATCTTTCGCACCGCCAGGAAGAGTGGGCCAAGAATACCGCCAGTTCGGGCGAAGACAAACGGGCGGCGGTGGCGCGGCACTTTCGGATCGAGACCACCATCGCACGGAACCGGCACTTAACGGGCGTGACTGAAATGCGTTTTGAGGCTGTCGCCGCCGGCGTGCGGGTGCTGCATTGCAGCCTGCTTCCAGCGCTGCGCGTGCATCGCGTGGCGGATGAGAGCGGGAAGGAACTGGCTTTTATACAAGAGGAACGCGACGAAGACGGCTCGTTTCATATCATCTTGCCGGAGGCGGCGGCCCAGGGCCACACCTATAACTTGCGAATCGATTACCAGGGCGACAGGGTCATCGACAACGAGGGCAACGGCAATTTCGCAGTGGGTGCGCGCACCAGTTGGTATCCCACGTTGAATTCCTTTCAGGATCGCGCCACCTACGATCTGGGGTTCCGGGTGCCCAAGCAATTCACGCTGGTCGGGGTCGGCAAGCTAAAGCAGGAGTCGAAGGATGGCGATTGGGCGGTTTCCGAATGGAGTTCGGAAGTGCCTTTGGCGGTTGCGGGATTCAACTACGGCGAGTTCAAAAAGAAGGAAGTGCTGGATGCACCGACCAAATATCAAGTGGAGGCCTACGCGGGCGTGGAGGTGCCGGACTATTTAAAGCGCGCCGGCGGCGACAGCCTTCTGTTATCGCCCACATCCATGGCGGCGCGTGCGCTGGCCGATGGACAAAATTCGATTCGCGTGTTCGAGCAGTATTTCGGCCCGGCTCCTTACGGACGGATCGCCATCACGCAGCAGCCGCAGTTTAATTTCGGCCAGTCCTGGCCCACCTTGGTGTACCTGCCGATGAGCGCTTTTCTGGATTCCACGCAGCGGTGGAGCCTGATGGGAACCAGCGAATTCCGCTTCGCACAATTCATTGAAGAAGTGACGCCGCATGAGGTGGCGCATCAGTGGTGGGGCCACCTGGTGGGCTGGGCCACCTATCACGACCAATGGTTGTCGGAAGGGTTTGCCGAGTTCTCGGCCGGTCTGTTCCTCGAAGCCACTGAAAAACCGGATGCGGTGGACAAGTTTTGGAACCGGCTGCGCGAGACGATTGTGCAGAAAAATCAGTTCGGGCGGTCGGCCAATGACGCGGGGCCGCTGTGGATGGGGCTCCGCCTGAGCACCGCGAGAACCGGCGCTGCCTACAACCGTTTGGTGTATCCCAAGGGCGCGTATATCTTGCAGATGCTGCGCATGATGATGCGTGATCCGCAGACCGGGGACAAGGATTTCATTGCCATGATGCACGACTATGTCGAGAGCCATGCGCAGCGCAACGCCACCAGCGAGAGTTTCCGGGCGATCGTCGAAAAACATATGAAGCCGGCGCTGGATGCGGAGGGCAATCACAAGATGGACTGGTTCTTTCGCGATTGGATTTACGGGACTGATTTGCCGCGCTACCGGCTGGAGTATTCCTTGAAACCTTCAGCGGACGGCAAGGTGCTGCTCACTGGAAGCCTGACGCAGAGTGGAGTCTCGGACAGCTTCCTGATGAAAGTGCCGCTGTATTTGGATTTCGACGGACACGTGGTGCGGGCGGGCGCCGCCACGGTGCAAGGAAGCAGTTCCACCGAGATCAAGGTTGTCCTGCCGAAAAAGCCCAAGAGGGTGCTGCTCAATGCCAATCACGATGTGCTGGCGTTGGAAAGCGTCGTGAAAGAGTTGTAGATAGAAGAAGCCCCGGAATCCTTTAGGATCCCGGGGCTACGTTCGTCCAGTCTGTTGTTCGGTTAACTTCTCTTCGAACTGCGCGCCGTTTGGATGCGCACGGGTTCGGCGGAGGCGCCGCTGGCGGCGGCCATTTCCGGCATGCTGACCGAAGTGTCCACCAGCCGTGCCATTTCCTGCACGGGGAGGCCTTCGCATTCGCGGGCGAAGCGCAGGACGTTCGAGCCGGGATCGTAGTCAACGCGAATCCAGTCGCCGCCGCGGACTTGCTCAGTGGCGATCAGGTTCGATACTGGTTGTACTAGTAAGCGCTCGATGGCGCGCTTCAGGTGACGAGCCCCGTACTTTAGATCTGTTCCTTGTTCCAGCAAGTAATCTTTACTGGCGTCGGAGACCGTAAATACAAACGCGCGGTCGGCTGAGGTGTTGAAGATGCGTTGCTGAACTAAGTTTAATTCGATGTCCAGCACCTTCTTGAGTTGCTCGGTGCCGAGCGGTTGGAAGGTCACGATCTTGTCTAGACGGTTGATGAACTCCGGCGTGAACTTGCGGCGCGCAGCTTCCATGCCGGAACGCGCGAGCTTTTCCGTCATGCCTTCTTCCACTTCACCGGTGGCCATTTTGGCACGCGCGGCGCCGGCTCCGAATCCCAATTTAGGAGCGAGCAGGTTGCCCATTTCCGTAGCGCCCAGGTTGCTGGTCATGAAGATCATGGCGCGAGAGAAATCGACTTTGCGGTTGTCGCCCAAGGTCAGGGTGGCTTTGTCGAGGATTCCCAGCAATAGGTTCCACAACGCGTCCGACGCCTTTTCGATTTCGTCGAACAGCACGAAACTGAGCTTCATGCTATCGGTGTGATATTGGTTCAGAACTTCCTGCGACAACAAAGGATGCGTCTCGCGATGTCCCAGGTATCCCGGAGGCGAGCCGATGAGCTTCGCGATCTCGTGGCTGTGTTGGAACTCGGCGCAGTCAATCTTAATGACGGCGCGCGGATTCTTCAACAGCGCCTCGGCGGTGGCTTCGACAATGCGGGTCTTGCCCGATCCGGTCGGCCCCAGGAACAGGAAGTTCCCGATGGGACGCCCGGGCGCGCTCATGCCCGTCAAATTCATTTGATAGATGTTCACGATTTGTTGAATCGCCTCATCCTGTCCGACAATCATCCGTCGCAGGCTGTTCTCGAGAGAGACTGCTTCGCGCCCGGTCTTTCCGGGATCCAAGGGGATGTTTAGCCGTACCATATCAGCCACCTTCCTGGCACTTCTCAGGGGCCTTATTGCGCCCCCTTTCCACAGATCCTCAGGCAATCCTAGTGCCATTTCTTTAGATGCTCCTAATATCGACACGATTCGTGCTCTATCATTAACTACGCTTAGGCTTTGCCGGACGGATCTCGACCTGGCTCACCATGGTTCTTGCGGGCATGGCCAGCAGTGTCCGCACTACTGCTGCGACGTCTTCGGGATGGACTTTCCAGTCCTGTCCCAAATCGGCACTGCCTTCGTTCCTGCCAAACTCCGTCGCGACGCTGCCCGGCAGAACGGTGCTCACGCGGACGTTGTCGTACCTTGTATCCAATAGCAGCGCTTCGCTAAAACCGTTTAACCCGAATTTCGAAGCGTTGTAGGCGGCCCCGCCTGCGAAGGCGTTTTTGCCGGCCAGGCTGCTGATATTGACGATGTAGCCGGCGCCGCGGCTTGCAAATCTTGATAAAGCTTCACGCGAACAGTAGAACGCGGAATTGAGATTCGTCTGTATCATTTTGTCCCAGTCCTCGACTGTAAGACGGGACACTTTGGCGAATATTCCCGCGCCGGCGTTGTTGACCAGGACGTCAAGACCGCCGCATTGGCGGTCGACGAACTCGAACAACGCGCGAACTTGTTCATGCTCACTTACATCGGCAGCTTTTCCCTTGACTTTACCTGGCCAATTGGCCTCCAATTCGGAAACCGCGCGGGTGACCGAATCCGGCCAGCGGCTGCAAACCACCACCAGGGCGCCTTCGGAGAGCATCATCTCGGCAATGGCGCGTCCGATGCCGCGGGTTCCGCCGGTAACCAGGCAAACTTTGCTTTTCAGTATTTTTGCTGATTTCATGTTTTTAGAATACGTAGAATCCGCCGCGCCGCCGGGGGACGTAGAATGGTGGATGGCATGAACATGGCGGATTCCAGCATCTTTTGGCTGCGCTTGGCGGCGCTGCTTTACGCCATCGGACTGCTGCATTCGCTGCTGGCTATCCTACGGCGGGCGCATGGCTTTTACGCGTTTGCACTGGGTGCATTTCGGGTGGGCGTGGTGTTGCACGGGGTGGCGATTGTCGAGCTGGCTATGGCGGAAGGGCGCCTGCCGGTGGAGAACTTCTACGGCACGATAAACCTTTGCGCTTTCCTGATCGCGCTGGCGTTTCTGTTTGTCGACTGGCGGTATCACTTCGCTAGCACGTCCTTGGCTTTATTCCCCCTGGTCTTTTTGATGACTTTAGTCGCAGGGATGCGGCAGCCGGTGCCGGCTTGGGGCGATGTGCGGGTGCGCGATGCCTGGCTGATTGTCCATATTGTTTTGGTGCTGGCGGGTTATGCGGCGTTGCTGCTGACTGCCGTTTCCTCGGTGTTTTATTTGGTGCAGGAGCGAAGGCTCAAGACCAAGAAGAGCCAGACGCTGCTGGAGAAGTTGCCGCCGTTGGGGACGCTCGACGATTTGATCAGCAGCTCGATGGGATTTGGATTCGTGTTCATTACACTGGGCGTAGTGTTCGGCGTCATGTGGGCCTATATTGAGCTGGGCACGAAGTGGGTGGGGAACGCTAGTATCTCGCTTTCCTTCCTGACTTGGGGATTGTGCCTGGCGATGATTTTCATGCGCGCGTCGGCGGGATGGCGCGGGCGCAAGGCGGCCGTCATGGCACTGGTGGTGCTGGGGTGCGGCGCGCTGACTTGGGTGGCGCATGCGGGGTTGAGGCCCACGCTGATCCCATGAAGCTGCTGATCACAGGGTTGAGTCATCACACGGCTCCGGTAGAGGTGCGCGAAAAGCTGGCGTTTGAGGAGAAGACGCTGCCGGAGGCGCTCGATCGCTTGTGCCAGCGGCCGGGGATGGTGGAGGGGATGATCCTCTCCACTTGCAACCGCGTCGAGGTGGCGGTTACGGCGGAGGAGCACAGCGATCCTGCCGATTCCGTGGATCAGTTTTTGGCGGAGGCGCGCAGTGTCGAGCCGGCTTGGGTGTCGCCTTACCTGTATCACTACGACGGGCCGGATGCGATCCGGCATGTGTTCCGCGTTGCTTCTAGTTTGGACTCGATGATCGTGGGCGAGCCGCAGATTCTGGGGCAATTGAAGAGCGCTTACGCGTTGGCTAAGGAGCGCGGCTCGCTCAACGGATATTTGGACCTGGTGATGACGCGGGCGTTCAACGTCGCCAAGCGCGTACGCACGGAGACGGAGATTGGGTCTAGCGCGGTGTCGGTGAGCTACGCGGCGGTGGAGTTGGCGCGTGATATTTTTGGATCGCTCACCGGCAAGCGCGTGTTGCTGGTGGGGGCGGGGAAGATGGCGGAGTCCGCTGCACGGCATTTGCGGAGGGCTGGGGTTTCCGACATATTGGTTACGAACCGGACTCGTTCTCGAGCAGATGCGCTGGCGGAGGAGTTTCACGGGCGCGTGATTGAGTACGAAGAGATGACGCACGCGCTACCGGACGTGGACATCGTCATTGCTTCGAGCGGGGCGCCGGATTTCATCCTTACGAAAGACATTATGCGCTCGGTGATCAACCGGCGGCGCAACCGTCCGATGTTTTTGATCGACATAGCAGTTCCGCGCAACGTCGAGCCTACGGTAAATACGCTGGACGGAGTCTTTGTTTACGACATTGACGATCTGGATCGCGTCGTCAAAACCAATCTGGCGGAGAGGGTGAATGTAGCGCAGGAGGCCGAGGATATCATCACGGAAGAAGTAGAGCGGATGATGCTGCGGCTGAAGACTCGTGAGGTCACGCCTACGATTGTGAGTTTGCAGGAGCAACTGGAGCAGGTGCGGATGGCCGAGATCGAGCGGGTGCGGGCGAAGCTGGGAGTGCTGACGCCGCAGCAGCAGGAGGCGATCGAGGCGATGACGCGGGGGATTATCAACAAGATTGCGCATGCGCCGATTACGGAGATGCGGCGGAAGGCTAACGATCCCGAGGGCATCCAGCTCATTCATACGATTCGCAAGCTGTTCAGGTTGGGCGAGGGGTAGAGCGCGGTGACCGTCATTGGATCGCGCGGGTCGCAACTCGCGCTTTGGCAGGCTCGGCATATCGCTGGGTGCCTGGAAAAACTGGGCGTGGAGACGCGCCTGGAAATCATCAAGACTACTGGGGACAAGATCACGGACGTGCCGCTGGCGCAGGTCGGGGGCAAGGGACTGTTCACGAAAGAGATTGAGGACGCGCTGTTGGCGGGGGGGATCGATCTGGCGGTGCATAGCTTGAAGGACATGCCTACGGGATTGCCGGCGGGGCTGACGCTGGCGGCGATTCCGGAGAGAGAAGATCCACGGGATGCGCTGATTGGCCGGCCGCTGGCGGAGTTGGGAGCGGGGTCGAGGGTCGGGACGAGTTCGCTGCGGCGCGCAGCGCAGTTGCATGCTTTGGGACGCGGGTTGATTACGGAAAATTTGCGGGGGAATGTCGACACTCGGCTGCGGAAGCTGGATGAGGGGCATTACGACGCGATCGTGCTGGCGGCGGCGGGGTTGCGGCGGCTGGGGTGGGCGGAGCGGATTCGGGAGTTGATCGACGTCGAAGTCATGTGCCCGGCGGCGGGGCAGGGAGCGCTGGCGATTGAGACTCGTGAGGATGGCGGGGCGGGGCACGAGATTGCGCGCAAGCTGGATCATGCGGCTACCCATGCGGCGGTTACGGCGGAGCGGTCGTTGCTGGCGACTCTTGAGGGCGGATGCCAAGTGCCGATTGGGGCGCATGCGCGATTCGACGGTGACGTTCTGCATTTGATCGCGGTGGTGGCAACGCCCGATGGGGCTCGGGTGATGCGGGACCGGGCTTCGGCGCGCGATGCCGTGGCGTTGGGCAGGGAACTGGGAGAGCGCATGTTGGCGGCGGGCGCGCGGGACATATTGGGCGCATGAAAGTTTATCTCGTCGGCGCGGGGCCGGGGGATCCTGGACTCATTACTGTGAAGGGCCGCAAGATTCTGGAGCGCGCGGATTCGATCCTGTACGATCACCTGGCTAGCGAACGGCTGCTGGATTTAGCGCCGGCACACGCGGAACGGGTTTACGTCGGTAAGAAGCGGGCGCTGCATGAGGCTACGCAGGAAGAGATCACTGCCATGCTGATCGAGCGGGCTCGGCGTGGCCAGACTGTGGTGCGGCTGAAGGGCGGCGATCCTTTTATCTTTGGGCGGGGCGGCGAGGAAGTGGAAGCCTTGACTGCCGCGGGGATTCCTTTTGAGATCGTGCCGGGCGTGACTACGGCGCTGGGGTTGGCGGCTTATAGCGGAGTGCCGTTGACGCATCGCGAACACACTTCGGCGGTGACGTTCGTCACGGGGCATAGTGTGGCGGCGATTGACTGGAGCAAAGTCGGGGCTTCGGAAACCATCGTGCTGTTTATGGGGCTGGTGAATTTTCCCGAGATTGCTCGCGAGTTGATCCGGCATGGGCGGCCGGCTGCGACGCCGGCGATGGCGGTGCGGTGGGCTACGCGTCCGGATCAGCAGACGGTTGTGGGGACGCTCGGGGATTTGGCGGGGCGAATCGAAAAAGCGGGGATGAAACCGCCGGCGACGATCGTCATTGGTGAAGTGGTGGCGCTGCGGGAACGGTTTAATTGGTTTGAGAAGTTGCCCTTGTTTGGACAGAAGGTTGTGATCACTCGCGACCGCAGGCAATCGCCGCTGCTGGCGGAGCCGCTGGAGGCGCTAGGCGCGGAGATTCTATTTGTGCCGGTGATTGAGATTGTGGATGCAGCGGAAGGAAGTTCATTGAAGCGGGCGATTGCGAATCTGCGCGTCTATGATTGGCTGATTTTCACTAGCGTTAATGGTGTACGGCATTTCGTGGAGGCGTTGGACCGGTCGGGTCGCGACCTGCGGGATCTTAGAGGGAAGCTGTGTGCGATTGGGCCGGCTACGCGGGCGGCGATTGAGGCGCTGCATTTGCGGGTGGATGTGATGCCGGAGGAATACGTCGCGGAGAGTTTGGTCGCGGCGCTTGCGGGGGAAGAGTTGAAGGGCAAGAGAGTGTTGCTGCCACGCGCGGCGGTGGCTCGCGATCTGGTTCCGGATACGCTGCGGGAACGTGGGGCGGTTGTGGATGTGGTCGAGGCCTATCGCACTGTCATTCCGGTTGACGCGACGGCGCGGGCGAAAGAGGCGCTGGCGCACAAACCGGATTGGATTACGTTCACTAGTTCATCGACGGTCACGAATTTAATCGCGGTTGCGGGCAGCGAAGCGCTGGCTGGAATCAAAATCGCTTCCATTGGTCCGGTGACTTCGGCGACGGCTCGGGCGGCGGGGTTGGTCGTGGACGTCGAGGCAGAGCCGCACACGATTGAGGGGCTAGTACACGCGCTGGCCGCTGAGCCACGTCTCTAGAATTTCTAGGCGACCGGCTTCGACGCGGAACCGGACAAAGTCGGCGCGGGAGCCGGGTTGGAGGGCGCGGAGGCGTCCAGGGACGCGGCCGACGCGCGCTGGGTTGGTCGAGGCCATGGTTACGGCTTGCGCCAGGCCGACGCCGGCGCGGGACATTACGTTAGCGATGGCGCGGTCCATGCGCAGGCTCGATCCGGCCAGGCGATCGGCGTTGCGGAGGGTGACGCGGTCGTCTTCGCGCAACTCGACTTCGACGCTGCCTAGCATGTAGGGGCCGGGCTCACACATCGCGGGGGCGACGGCGTCGGTGACCAGGATGCTGCGGTCGACTCCTTTCAAATCGAGCGCCCGGCGGAGAAAGTCGTCGGGGAGATGGTGGTTGTCGACGATGAACGAGGCGGCCAGGCGCGGCTCGGTGAGTTGATACTCGATGAAGTCTTCGGTGCGGGTTCGGCTGCCAGCGCCGTTGCCGAGGTGTGTGGAGAGCGTGGCTCCGGCGGACACGGCGTCGCGGAGTTGCTCGGGTGTTGCCCGGGTGTGGCCGATGGCGGCTACTATTCCTAGCTCGGTGATCTGTTCGATGTAGCGTGGGGCTCCGGGCCATTCGGGGGAGAGGGTAACTAAGCGCACAAGGCCTTGGGCGGCGTCTTGCCAGCGTTGGAATTCGGCGAAGTCGGGGGGACGCACCCATTCTTTGGGATGCGCGCCGCGGGGGCCGTCCTCGGGCGAAATGTGGGGGCCTTCTACGTGGATGGCTTCGATAGCTTGGCCGTTTGGGAGCGATTCGCGGGCGGCGGCTAAATTGCGCAGTGCGGCAAACATGGCGTCGGGAGCGCCTGTAATCACGGTCGGGAAGAAGCGCGTTACACCAGTCGAGAAAAGTGCTGGGAGGGCGCGCGCGATGTCCTCCTGGGGAGAATTGAAATCTGCGCCAGCGAAGCCATTGACTTGAAGATCGACGAAGCCGGGAGCGATGAACACGCCATCGTCGGCCTCAGATGTCAGAAGGGGATCGACGTTTGTGATGGCCGTATCGAATTCAATTTCGATTCGTTCGCCGGAAATTGCGCTCAGTCCGCTACATTTCATCGTCAAAGTGGTTTATACACAGCATACCCACAGTAGCGCTGGTGTAACTCGGTCAAAGCATGTGGGAAACAGCTGTTGAAATCGGCGTGATCGCTATAGCTTATCCGCTCGAGCCTTGGTACAAACGATAACAGATTTCTGCGCGGAACTGGTGAGTGTGTCAGTCTCGGGGGAGGTGGCCGCTGGCTGGTTCCCGCGCGGAAGTTTTCCTCCGATTCCACCTTCAAAAGGCGGGTCGCAGACAGCTTAGCTTCCCGCCTTTCTTTCGTGCGTGAACTTAGTGGGCGTCGATTAGTGGGCTACGACGGGCTGCGGGACTGGAGTCAGCCAACCGTGTTGGTCGGGGCGTTTGCCCTCGACGATCCCGAAGAATTCGCTTTGAATCTTTTCCGTGATGGGGCCGCGGCGCCCGATGCCGATCTTAATACGATCGATGGAGCGAATGGGCGTGACCTCGGCGGCGGTGCCGCTGAAGAACACTTCGTCCGCGATGTAGAGCATCTCGCGCGGAATCAAAGTTTCGATCACGGGAATGCCCATGCCTTGCGCCAACTGGATCACGGTGTCGCGGGTGATGCCGGGGAGCACGCTCGAGCCGAGCGGCGGCGTGTGAATCTTGCCATCGCGCACTACGAAGACGTTTTCGCCGGAGCCTTCGCTGATGTAACCGGCGGAGTCGAGCGCGATGCCTTCGGAGTAGCCGTTGATGTTGGCTTCCATGCGGATCAACTGCGAGTTCATGTAATTCGCACCGGCTTTCGACATCACGGGGAGCGTGTTGGGCGCGATACGGGTCCAACTGGAAATGCACACGTCAACGCCTTCGGAGACGGCTTCGACGCCCAGATAGCGGCCCCATTCCCAACAGGCGACGTAGGTTTCGATGGGCGTATCCTTGGTGGGCAACACGCCGAGGTCGCCGTAGCCGCGAATGACCAACGGGCGGATGTAGCAGGAATCGAGCTTGTTCACACGCACGATGTCGACCATGGCGGCGCAAAGCTGGTCAATGGAGAAGGGAATCTCGATACGGTAAATTTTGGCGGAATCGTGCAGGCGGCGGGCGTGTTCGCGCATGCGGAAGATGCGCGGGCCGGCGTCGGTCGAGTAGCAGCGGACGCCTTCAAACACCGAACTGCCGTAGCTGGTTACGTGCGCAAGGACGTGGATCTTGGCGTCAGTCCAGTCAATCATGCGTCCGTTGTGCCAGATTTTTTCGGTGGCTTTA
>Ga0068860_100006623_pt1 | contig 11631 bp, 8 predicted proteins | sample KBSSwiS32_FD_66597 | JGI IMG/M metagenome (GOLD analysis project Ga0068860, IMG submission 66597) | Switchgrass rhizosphere microbial communities from Kellogg Biological Station, Michigan, USA - KBS Switchgrass S3-2 | ecosystem: Host-associated > Plants > Roots > Rhizosphere > Soil ... | reverse complement strand
GCGGCGATTCCCGGCGCCGAGCGGCAGGTCCTCGTGAATTTGTATACCGCCGGCAACGGCGGCGGTTGGCTCAGCAACACGAACTGGTGCAGCGGCGCTTGTCCTGCTTCCGGCGTGCCGACGTTCAACGCGGCGGGCAGCGAGTGCACGTGGTTCGGCGTGACTTGCGATGCCGGGCAGACGCATGTGATCGCCGTCGCGCTGCCCGGCAACAATCTGGTAGGAACTCTGCCGGCGCTCGGCGCGCTGACCAACTTGGAATACTTCTCGGTAGTTTCGAACCACCTGAGCGGCTCGATCCCGGCGCTGGCGTCGCTCGGGCATCTGCAGACGTTCTACGCCGGCTACAACGCGTTGTCCGGATCGATTCCGGCGCTGTCCGGCTTGACCAATCTCGGCGACTTCGCCGTAGCGCACAACCAACTTTCCGGCACGATCCAGAGCCTTTCGGGATTGACCAGCCTGTACAGCTTCATCGTCAGCGACAACCTGCTGACCGGCAGCGTGCCGGCGCTGACCGGCCTGACCAATCTGCGCGAGTTCGATGCCGGCGGCAACAAGCTGTCCGGATCGGCCGGCAATCCGTCGGCCGCGGCCGGACTGCTGCGGTACTCGCTCGACCGCAACAGTCTGAGCGGAACGATCCCGGCGCTGCCCGGAAGCCTGTATTCGACCCGTCTCGGCTTCAACAAGCTGACCGGTCCGGTGCCGGCGGCGCCGGCGCCGCTCTACACGCCCGCGGCGTTCGCCTCGAGCATGCTCTGCCCGAATCCCTTGACGACGGCGGCGACGGCGAACGATGTCGGCTGGAACGCCGCGACCGGTTACGCGCCGTGGTGGGCGACGCCATTCGCGAGCAATCGCTGCGACGACCTGCACGCCAGCGGCTTCGAGTGACCGCGGTTTCGGTGGACCGGGCCCGGCCGCCGGGCTGAATCGTTTATCATGGCGCCATCGCGATCCCGGCCGGCGATGCCGGGCGCGAACCAAGGGGTGTGCATGCGATCGTTCCTGCGCGAACTGCAGCGCCGCAATGTATACAAAGTCGGCGCGATGTATGCGGTCGGCGGCTGGCTGATCGTCCAGGTCGCGACGCAGGTGCTGCCGCTGTTCGAGGTATCGGCGCTCGCGCTGCGGCTCATCGTGCTGGTGATCGCCGCCGGATTTCCGATTGCGCTCGTGATCTCCTGGGTCTACGAGGTCACGCCGCAGGGCATCGTCAAGACCGCGGACGTCGCGCCGGAGCAGTCGATTGCGCACCATACCGGACAGAAGCTCAACTACGTCATCATCGCTGCGCTGGTGCTGGCCGTCGCGTTCCTGTTGATCCAGCACTACCTGCTGCCGCGCAAGGCCGTCGAAGCGGCCGTCGCGATTTCGGAGAAGTCCGTCGCGGTGCTGCCGTTCGAGAACCTCTCCGACGAGAAGTCCAACGCCTACTTCGCCGAAGGCATCCAGGACGAGATCCTGACGCGCCTGGCCAAGGTCGGTGCGTTGAAGGTGATCTCGCGCACCTCGACGCAGCACTATGCGAGCAGCCCCGGCAACCTGCCGGAAATCGCGCGGCAACTCGGCGTCGCCAACATTCTCGAAGGCAGCGTGCAGAAGGCCGGTGATTCGGTGCACATCAACGTCCAGCTGATCCGTGCCGCGACCGACGATCATCTCTGGGCCGAAGTCTACAACCGCAAGCTCGACGACATCTTCGCGGTCGAAGCCGACGTCGCCGGTGCAATCGCCGAGGCCTTGAATGCGAAGCTCAGCGGCGCCGAGCAGGCGGCCGTCGAGAAACGTCCGACCGAAAATCTCGCGGCCTACGAGGCCTATCTGCGCGGCCGCGCGCTGAATGCCGCCGGTTACGATTTCGCGACGTCGCGCAAGCTGGCTGCCGCCTACACGGAAGCCGTACGTCTGGATCCGCAGTTCGCGCTGGCCTGGGCGCAGAAGGCGCTGACCGAAGGCTACATGTATTTCAACAACGTCGATACCGACACGATCACCGCGGAGTCATTGAAGATAGCGACCGACACGGCGTTGCGGCTGCAGCCGCAGCTGACCGAATCATTGCTGGCCAAGGGCAGCTACCTGTACCGCGTGCAGCGCGATTTCGCCGGTGCGCAGCGTGCCTTCGAAGAGGCCCTGCAGCGCTCCCCGAATGACAAGGAGGTGCTGCAGCTGCTCGGCCTGGTCGAACGCCGCCAGGGGCACTGGGACCAGGCGCTCGCCCACCTGCAGCAGGCATCGGTACTGGATCCGCGCAACGCCGGCATACTGACGACCATCGGCGGCGAGACACTGCTGAACATGCGGCGCTTCGCCGAGGCGCACGACTGGCTCGATCGCGCGCTGGCGATTTCGCCCAACGATGGGCTTGCGATGTCCTACAAGCTCAGCACCTACCAGGCCGAAGGCCGGCTCGACGAAGCCGCACGTCTGCTCGCAAGGCTTCCGTCTTCCGGAATCGATCCCGGCGTCGCTCTCGTCCGCGCATTGCAGCGAATGCTGGAACGAAACTATCCGTTGGCGATCGCCGAAATCCAGCCGCTGCTGGAGCAGCCCGACAACACGCTCAACGGCTTCGGACCGCAGCTGGCGCTGGAACTCGGCATTGCGCAGCGCCTCGGCGGCGACGCTGCGGCGGCGCGGGCGACGATCGAACGCCTCATCGCACAAATCGAGCCGCTGGCCAGCAAGGTCGACGATTCCCTTGTGCCGGTCACGCTGGCCCAGGCCTACGCGGAAGCCGGCAGGCAGAAAGACGCGCTGGCGCAAGCGCGGCTGGCGCAGCAACTGTTCGGAAATGACGCGAACCTGCGCCCGAACGCGGAGTTCGCGCTGGCCCATGCGTTGATGAAAGGCGGCGACTCCGATGCGGCGATCGCCCAGCTGCAAGCGATACTGAAGTTACCCGGCGGAATTGCCGTGGGCTTCCTTCGGCTCGATCCGCTCTGGGATCCGCTGCGCAGCAGTCCGCGCTTCGACGCGCTGTTGAAGTAGCTGCCCGCCGGAACACGCCGGGATCGATCCTCCGCGGCCGGCCGCCTGCCGCGCATTCGGTGCGCAACGTCGGCGGCGGCGAGTTGCCCATGGTCGCGGTCGAGCTGAAGCGATGTGCGCCAACGCACGCCGCTAGTCGAAGTTGTCGGCAAAGATCGAATCCAGCAGCGATCCGAATTCCGCTGCGCCGATATCGCAGGTTGCGGTAGTGTCGCCGTCGGGTCCGTCGACCGTGCGTACAAAGCCACGCTGATCCCAATCCAACGCGTCGCCGTTGTCGTCCTTGCAGCCGGCCGGATCTCCGGCGTCGATCAGCGGACTGCCGTTCAGCGGCAGTCGCGTGAGCAGGGCAGTGGTCACGTCGGCATTGCTGGCGCCGACGGCGGGGCCGCCATTGTCGTCCAGCGCGTCGAGCAGTGGATCGACGCCGATCAGATTGCCGGCTCCGCCCGTGACGAGGCAGCCGCTGCTCTGCTGCACCAGGACCTGGCCGAGCGAGGCGATCGTGCCATCGCAGTCGTCATGGTCGCCGGCTCCGTTTTCGAGGTTGCCGGCGACGATCGTGTTGTTCAACTCGAGTGTCGTGCCGTTGCCGACCGACACGCCGCCGCCTGCACCGCCGCCGACACCATCGGCGTCGCTCTGGTTGCCGGTGATCGTCGAGTTGGCGATGACCGTCGATGCGAGGCCGCTGGTGTTGACACAGATGCCACCGCCACTGCCGTCGGTGTGATTGTCGACCACGGTTGAATTTACCAACCGGCCGAGCGCTGCCATGATGGCGCCTCCGCCACACGTGAGGCTGTTGGCACCGAACGCGTCGTTGTTGCTGATCGTCGAGCGCACGACCCGTGAACTCCTCATGGCAATGCCGCCGGCAAGACCGCTGCCCGCGCCCGCATCGACCGAGTTGCCGTCGATCACGCTGTCGGCGATTTCAATCAGGCTGGAACTAATGCTCGCTCCGCCGCCAACTGCCGCAACGCTGTTGATCACCGAGTTGTTGAATATGACCGAACGAGACACCACGCCGATACCCCCCAGATCCATGCCGCCGCCGCCGACCTCGGTGCCTCCCTGGCCGGCAACCGAGTTGCCGCTGATCGTGGACTGGTTGATCAGAATCTTGCCGCCAGCGTAGATGCCGCCACCTGACACGACGCCGCCGGACAGCGATGTGGCAAGCGAATTGTCGGCGACGGTCGTGTTTTCGATTGTCAGGCTCTTGGACGCGGAATAGATGCCGCCACCATGCGCTTCGTCGCCGTGGGCGCTGTTGCCGAACACGCGGCTGTCATTGAGGGTCAGATTCGCCGAGTCGTTGAACAGGCCACCGCCGCCCTGGTGGCAATTCAGCGCATGGTTGTCGGTGACTATGCTCGAATTCAACGTCATCGTGCCGCGATTGAGCACGCCGCCGGCCTCGCCGTCGGCCGAGTTGTGCCTGACCACGACGCCGGTCAGCGTCGTGATCGTGCCGACTTCGGTGAGCAGGCCGCCGCCGGACCGGCCGCCCGGCAGGTTTCCGTCCTTCAGCGTCAGGTTCTTCAACTGCACGGTGCCGGCGACGACATGCACGATGCGACCGCTGTAGTTATTGCCGCCGCCGATGAACGTGGTACTGGAGCCGGTGCCGCTGATCGTGACGCTGGCGTTGATGTCGAGGTCGGAGTTCTGGTTCGCATCGTCGTCGAGGGCGATGCGGGTCAGTAAATAGTTGGCAGAGCCGAGCACGATCGTCGTGCTGACGGCATAGGATCCGACATGCGTGCAGCCGCCGCGGTCGGCCCCGTCGTTCGACGATTGCACTGCCTCACGCAGCGAACACGTGGCGTTCGGCACGGCAATGTCGTATTCGTCCGCCGTCGTCGTCACGTTGATCGTCGCGCCGATGACTGCCTGCGCGTTGCGGCAGGCAATCACGGCGAGCGCCATGACGGCACAGCACAGGAGCGGAGCGAGAGGTGAATTGAGCTTCATGAACAACCTCGCGAGTGGACGAAAGGGATGCTGCGATCGGCAGCGCGCTCCTTCGGATGCTAGGCGCGGCGGCACGCCCGCGCGGCTCAGCGAGCGCGGCATGCATGCCCTGTGTCTTCCCCAAGACCCCTTGAAGCCTGTGCAGAGTAGGGCAGGCGGGGTTCTTCCACCACTGACCATAGGCGCGCGGTCTACCTGACTTTAGTCAGGGTCGCAGCGTCGCACGGCTGGCGATGCCGACAATGAGGGATAATCGGCCCCAGCGAACCGGCTCGACCGCGCGCCCGCGCCCGCAAAGCTTTCTGGAGTCCGCGATGCACCCGATCAGCAAGCGTCGGTTTCTCGGCTCGATCAGCGCGGGTGTTGCCGCACTGGCGGCGCTGCCCTTGGCCCGGATCGAACACGCGTTCGCTCAGGTCGCGACCGTCGCGGCCGACGAACTGGCCGCCGACGAGACGTTCTGGCAGTCGATCCGCAAGCAGTACGGCGTCACGCGCGATTTCATCCAGCTCGAGAACGGGTATTACTCGCTCACGGCCGAGCCGGTGCTCGAGCGCTACGTGCACCACGTTCGCGAGGTCAATGCGACGTCGTCGTTCTACATGCGCACGAAGCAGGCCGACGACAAGCTGGCGGTGCGCCGCGAGCTGGCGCGGATGCTCGGCTGTCCGGCCGAGGAACTGATCATCACGCGCAACACGACCGAGTCGCTCGACACGGTCATCTCCGGTTTCGACTGGAAGCCCGGCGACGAGGCGGTGATGGCCGAGCAGGACTACGGCTCGATGCTCGACATGTTCAAGCTGCAGGCGCGGCGCCACGGCATGGTCAATCGCATCGTGTCGGTGCCGCTGCATCCGCAATCCGACGACGAGATCGTCGCCGTATACGAAGCGGCGATCACGTCGAAGACGCGCCTGCTGATGGTCTGCCACATGATCAACATCACCGGACAGATCCTGCCGGTGCGCAGGATCGTCGAGATGGCGCATCGGCGCGGCGTGCAGGTCATGGTCGACGGCTCGCACACGTTTGCGCAGCTCGATTTCACGATCGCCGACCTCGGCGGTTGCGACTACTACGGCAGCAGCCTGCACAAGTGGCTCGGCGCGCCGCTCGGCAGCGGCATATTGCACGTGCGCCGCGATCGAATCGCCGGGTTGTGGCCGCTGTACGCCGACGCGTCGTTCGCCGACGATGACATCCGCAAGCTCAATCACACCGGCACGCATCCGGCCGCGACCGATCTGGCGATCCGCGATGCGATCGCGTTTCACGAGACGATCGGCGCAGCGCGCAAGATGGCGCGGCTGCGCCATCTGCAGCGTTACTGGACGGACAGGGTGCGCGGCACGAAACGCATCGTCGTCAACACGCCCGAGGCGGTCGAACGCAGTTGCGCGATTGCCAACGTCGGCATCGACGGCGTCGCGCCGGCGGATCTGGCGAAGACGTTGCTCGACAAATATCGCATCTTCACGGTGGCCATCGACGGCGCCGGTGTGCACGGCGTACGCGTGACGCCGCACCTGTTCACGACCACACAGGAACTTGACGCGCTGGTGGGCGCTTTGAAGCGGATCGCTTCATGAGGGCATGCGCCACGCACCGCGACGGTCGCGGCGCGGGATTCCGATCTCGACGCACGTGCGCTCAGCGTGCCGCTTCGGCCGGCGCGACGCGCAGCGTCGGATCGATCGTGACGGCTGCGCCGTCACCGAGCATCTGAATCTGGCGATCCTGGATCAGGCATTGCAGCTGCATGTTGCGCTCGGACAGCGCGGCGAGTTCGCTGACCGACGCGGCCGGTATGTCGATCACGGTCAGATTGCGCGAACGCGCGAGCGCCGCCTTGTTCTTCTCCCACCAGATGTCCGCGGCGCGTCCGCCGTAGTTGACGACGATGACCCGGCGCGAACGGCCGCAGGCCTTGCGGATGCGCTGCTCATCAGGCTGGCCGACTTCGATCCATTCGTCGATTTCGCCGGTCAGATCCTTGCGCCACAGATCCGGCTCGTCATCGCTGCTCAGCCCCTTGCCGAACAGCAGGCGCTCGTCGGCGTGCAGCGCGAACGCGAGCAGGCGCACCATCAGCCGCTCGTTGGTCTCCGACGGGTGGCGCGCCAGAGTCAACGTGTGGGTCGCGTAGTAGTGCCGGTCCATGTCGCTGATCGAAAGCTCTACCTTGAACGTGGTCGCGCCGAGCGCCATGAATTGCTCCGTAGGGTGAGCCGGCAATTGTAGGCGCTGGCGCATCGCTGCGCTCGCTGCGGCGGTGGGCGGTAGTCCCTCAGTTTGAATCGCCGGCCATCCCCGACATGAAATCCGTTCGCGCTGAGCGTCGCTCGCGCAGCGGGCGAAGTCGAAAACGCCGCGCCCCCTTCGACTTCGGCCAAGTCGAAACGTCGCCGCCCCTTCGACTTCGGGCCTTCGGCCCTACGCTCAGGGCGAACGGAATTCAAACTGGGGCGCTGTCCGGTGGGCAGTAGTGAAATTCAAACTGGGGCACTGCCCGGTGGGCGGTAGTGCCTCAGTTTGATCGCTGGCCATTCCCGCAAAAATCCGTTCGCGTTGAGCGTAGCTCGCGCAGCGAGCGAAGTCGAAACGTCGCCGCTCCTTCGACTTCGGCCAAGTCGAAACGTCGCAGCTCCTTCGACTTCGGCCAAGTCGAAACGTCGCAGCTCCTTCGACTTCGGGCCTTCGGCCCTACGCTCAGGGCGAACGGAATTCAAACGCGCAACCCGGTGGGCGGTGGTGCCTCAGTTTGAATCGGCGGCCATTGCCGACCTGCAATCCGTTCGCGTTGAGCGTAGCTCGCGTAGCGAGCGAAGTCGAAACGCCGCCGCTCCTTCGACTTTGGGCCTTCGGCCCTACGCTCAGGGCGAACGGAGGTCAAACGGAGGCGCTGGACGGCGGGCGGCACTTTGGATCGGCTGGCCGGTTCATCCGGACCGGACGTCGCGCGCCGCCAGATGCGATAATGGGAGTCTTGCCTTGCGATTGACCACTTGATGAAGATTCCCCAGGGACTGCAGCCTTTGATCGAAGACGGCGTGATCGATGCCGTCGTGCGGCCGCTCAAGAGCGGCAAGGAGGCCTCGGTCTACGTCGTCCGCAGTGCCGGGCAGATGCTTTGCGCCAAGGTCTACAAGAACATGGCGCACCGCAGCTTCCAGGCGCGCGTGCAGTACCAGGAAGGGCGCAAATTCCGCGACAGCCGCCAGGCGCGGGCGATCGCCAAATCGAGCCGCTTCGGCCGGCGCGAGCAGGAAGCCGAGTGGAAGAATACCGAGGTCGACGCGCTGTATCGCCTTGCCGCGGCCGGCGTGCGCGTGCCGCAGCCGCGCGGATTCTTTCATGGCGTGCTGCTGATGGACCTGGTCACGGACGAAAATGGCGACAACGCGCTGCGCCTCGGTGAAGTCGAACTGTCGCCGCAGCGCGCGCAGGAATTCCACGCCGAGCTGATGCGCGACGTCGTGCGCATGCTCTGCCTCGGGCTGATCCACGGCGACCTGTCCGAGTACAACGTGCTGGTCGCACCGCACGGGCCGGTCATCATCGACCTGCCGCAGGTGGTCAGCGCGGCCGGCAACAACGCCGCGCGCGCCATGCTGTTGCGCGACGTGCACAACATCCGCGACTGCCTCGCGCGCGCCGCGCCGGAACTGGCGGCCACGCACTACGGCGAAGAAATGTGGGCGCTGTACGAACAGGGCGAGCTGGAGCCGGAGACGAAGCTGACCGGCGAGTTCGTGTTCGACGAGCACGCTGCCGACGTGCAATCGGTCATGCTGTCGATCGAGGATGCGCGCCAGGAGGCAATCATCCGCCAGCAAGGGCGCGAAGAGGCGGCCTGATCGATCCCGCCGCGAAGAGCGTCGGAGCGTTGCGAGCGGGCCGACGCTGTAACCGCCGTCTGCGCGGCGACTCGTGACTCGAGAAACCGGGCGGCGGCTCGGCGCCGCTGCCCGTGGTTCAGACTCCCGCCAGCGGCCGTGGCTTCGCCACGAACCGCTGCGTGCGGGTCAGACCTCGGCTGTCAGGCCGCGGCGTCCTTGAGCTTCTTCAGCGGGCGAACCTTGACGCGGACCGAAGCCGGCTTCGCGGCGAAGATCTGTTCCTGCTTGGTGAACGGATTGATGCCCTTGCGCTTCGGCTTGGCCGGCACTTGCGTGACGGTGACCTTCAGCAGACCGGGCAGCACGAAACTGCGCGCGCCGTTCTTGTTGACCGAGCCGAGCACCGCGCCTTCGAACGCGGCCATCACGGCGCGCACTTCCTTGGCGGCGACGGCAGAGGCAGTGGAGATGTACTCGACCAGGCCCGACTTGCTCATTACCTGCTTGATCGTTTTCGGAGCGGCCGGCTTCGCGGCGGATTTCGGTGCAGCTTTCTTTGCTTTTTTCGCAGCCATGTCTGTCCTTCGTTGTTGTCGACGAAGGTGCAATCATATCGCGGGCGGGGCCCGGATGGTCTACTGCCGTGCCGACAAAATCGACGAAAGCTGCGGTCCGCAGGCCTCCGGGTGCTTCCCTCGCAGATTCGCCACCATAGGCCCGATCAATCGTTCGAACTGAAACAGCAAATGTTTTGGATGGACGAAAATGCGCCGGAGCGGCCTGCCGGCAACCGAATATCGCTGCAGTCCGGACCTTCCAGGAGGAGCGGACGCCGTGCCGGACCGGCAAGAACAGCGAAAAAATCAGGGAGATGCAGGTCACCGGCCGGTCGATGCCGGCATACGCGGACCGGCGCGTGGCGCGTGCCGGCATCCGTGAAAACGCGGGAACGGGCCTGCGGGCCTCGCCCGAAAGACGTGCTGGAATCTGCGGCATGCCGATGTTGCCACGGTATGATCTGCGGCCCGGTCCGAGCCGAAACTTCCCGATGACTCTTTCCCTCTACGACGCATCCGTTCCCGTGTTCAAGCAGCTGCTCGGTGGTCTCGACGGCGTCATTGCCAAGGCGCAGGTGTTCGCCGAGACGAGGAAAATCGAGCCGGAGGCGTTGTTCAAGGCACGCCTGTATCCGGACATGTTTCCGCTCGGCAGGCAGGTGGAGATCGCCTGCGACTTTGCGCGCAGCGTCACCGCGCGCCTCGTCGGCGCCGACGTGCCGGCGTACGAGAACAAGGAGCAGACCTTCGATCAGGTGCGTGCGCTGATCGCCGAGACGGTCGCCTTCGTCGACCGGTTCCAGGCGCCGCAATTTGCGGCCAGCGCCCAGCGCGAAATCGTGCTGCGCCCCGGCACGCCGAAAGAAAAACGCCTGAGCGGCGAGAAGTACCTGTTCAACTACGGGCTGCCGCAGTTCTTCTTCCACGTGACCACGGCCTATGCGCTGTTGCGCCACAACGGCGTCGAGATCGGCAAGCGCGACTACATGGGCGCGTACTGAAGTTTTCCTGCGTTTCGGAGTCGGCCATGGCGTTCGCCGCGAACCGCTACGACAACATGATCTATCGCCGCTGCGGCCGCAGCGGCCTGCGCCTGCCGGCGATCAGCTTCGGCCTGTGGCAGGGCACGGGCAGCTACGTCGACGAGACGGTGTCGCGCGACATCGTCCACACGGCGTTCGACCACGGCATCACGCATTTCGATCTCGCCAACAACTACGGCAACCCGGCCGGCGCCAGCGAAGAACTGTTCGGGCGCATCCTGCGCGGCATGCCGCGGCACGAACTGCTGCTGTCGTCGAAGGCCGGCTACTACATGTGGCCGGGCCCGTACGGCGAGTGGGGCAGCCGCAAGCATCTGATCGAAAGCTGCGAGCAGTCGCTGAAGCGGCTCGGCGTCGACCACGTCGACATCTTCTATTCGCATCGCTTCGATCCCGAAACCCCGCTCGAGGAAACGCTCGGCGCGCTCGACACGCTGGTCCGCCAGGGCAAGGCGATCTACGCCGGTATTTCGAGCTACGCCGGGCCGCAGTTCGAGGACGCGCTGCGCATTGTGCGCGAACGGAATTGGGCCCCGGTCACGATCCATCAACCGCGCTATTCGATGCTCGACCGCGCAGCCGAACACGACGTGCTGCCGATTGCCGGGCGCGAGGGCGTCGGCGTGATCGGTTTCTCGCCGCTGGCACAGGGGCTGCTGACCGGAAAATACCTCGGCGGCATTCCCGCCGATTCACGCGCACGGCTCACCCAGGGCAACGGCGGACTGACATCGGATCGCGTGACGCCGCAACTGATCGCCAAACTGAAGGCACTCGACGGCATCGCCCAGGCGCGCGGCCAGAGTCTGGCCCAACTCGCGCTTGCCTGGCTGCTCAAGGACAACAGGCTCACCTCGGTGCTGATCGGTGCGAGCAAACCGCAGCAGATCGTCGAGTGCGTCGGGTCGCTTGCCAAGCCGGCGTTCGAGCCGGCCGAACTTGCGGCGATCGACGGCATCTTGCAGGGCGGCTAAGCCACTGCGAGCGCTGTCGCGTTTGATGGACCCTTCGACTTCGGCGCTTCGCGCCTACGCTCAGGGCGAACGTTTGAAGTGGCAGTTTGATCTTCCGGAGTCCCAGCCATGGAAGGCTTCCACGCGGATTCGGCGCTTCGCGCCTACGCTCAGGGCGAACGTTGTTCTTGAAGCGGCAATTTGATTTCCGGAGTCCCAGCCATGGAAAGCTTCCGCGCGGATTCGGCGCTTCGCGCCT
>Ga0068860_100006622_pt1 | contig 11631 bp, 9 predicted proteins | sample KBSSwiS32_FD_66597 | JGI IMG/M metagenome (GOLD analysis project Ga0068860, IMG submission 66597) | Switchgrass rhizosphere microbial communities from Kellogg Biological Station, Michigan, USA - KBS Switchgrass S3-2 | ecosystem: Host-associated > Plants > Roots > Rhizosphere > Soil ... | reverse complement strand
CACACGACCGCCCCGACCAGGTCGCGGTACCGGAAATTGCTCGCCCAGCTCGACGGCGGAGACGGGGGCAAGCCCACTCGAGTTATCCGTCGGTAACAAGGTATCGGTAACCGAGCCGAAGTGGTGGGCACCCCGGCTCTCAGACGTCGAGCGCGGCCGCCATCCGTTTCGGTGCCACCAGGGAATAGGCCTCGCCGGGGAGCGCCAGGCACAGCGTGCGCAGCTTCTCCACCGGATCGGACACTTTGCGAGCCGTCAACCGCCCGCGCCCGCGTCTGACAACCGCTCGCGCAGCTCGCGCTTGAGGACCTTGCCATAGGCATTGCGGGGCAACTCGTCGACGAACACGTAGCGCCGCGGGCGCTTGTAGGCCGCCAAGGTCTCCGCGCAGTGCAAACCCAGTGCCGCTTCGATTTCAGCACCGGGCCGGTCGCTGACCACCGCCGCCACCACGAGCTCGCCCCAGGTGCGGTCGGGCAGGCCGATCACCGCCACGTCGCGCACATCGGGATGGTCGGCCAAGGCCGCCTCCACTTCGATGGCGTACACGTTCGAACCACCGGTGATGATGAGATCCTTGGCCCGGTCCAGCAGGTAGATGTAGCCGTGGTCGTCGGTCCGACCCAGGTCCCCAGTATGCAACCAACCGTTGCGCAGCGCCTCGGCCGAGGCCTCCTCGCGGTGCCAGTACCCGAGCATCACCGACGGGCCGCGCACGCACACCTCGCCCACCTCGCCGGGCGGAAGCTCCTCATCGTCGGAGCCCAGCACCCGAACGTCGACCCCCGGCCGGGAGTAGCCCACGGAGGCCAGCCGCTCCGGTCGGTCGCCGGCCAAGGCCGCGGCATGATCCGACCGCGGCATCACCGTGGCGGTCATCGGGGTCTCGCCCTGGGCGTACAGCTGCACAAAGATCGAACCGAAGGTCTCCACGGCCCGGCGCAGCTCGGCCGGCGCAAACGGTGCTCCGCCGTAGACCACGTGGCGAAGCGTTGGGATGGCAGGAGGCTCACCCATCGCTCGGGCGGCATCGGTCAGCATCACGATCTGGGTAGGAACGAGCCAACTGTTGGTGACCCCCTCGGCAGCGATCAGCTCGAAGATGGCCGCCGGCTCGAACCGGTTCTCGACCGGTATCAGCTGGTGGGCTCCCCGGGCGGTGGCGGCCAAGGCGTGAAACCCGGCGCCGTGCGACAACGGCGCGGCGTGCAGCGTGACGTCGGTGTGGTCCATCGGAGTGAGGTCGGCCAACCACGAAGCCACCACGAACGACAGGTTGGAGTGAGTGAGCATGGCGCCCTTGGGACGTCCGGTGGTGCCGGAGGTATAGAAGAGCCAGGCCAAGTCGTCGCGGTCCACCGGAGCGACGGCGCTCACCAGTCCGTTCCCGCCGGCAATGGCCGCCTCGTAGTCGTGGTTGGGATCGTCGGTCGGGCCGCCGGCGATCAGCAGGGCCGCCTTGCCGAGATCGGCGTCCAACACCACGGCCGCTCCCTCGCGGTCGGTGATCACAGCGGCGGCCGCCGAGTCGCCCACGTGGTAGGCGACCTCGTCGGCGGTGAACCGGGCGTTCAGCGGAACCAGGACGAAGCCGGCCTTGAAACAGGCGTACATCGCTTCGAGAAGCTCGGGTTGATTGCGCATCAGCACCCCCACCCGGTCGCCCTTGGTCAGCCCGAGACCGACCAGGTGATGGGCCAGCGCGTTGGTCCGGTGATCGAGCTGCGCGTAGGTCACGGAGCGGGAACCCATGGTTACGGCCGGCCGTTCGGGCACGCGGCGAGCCGTGTTCGTGAGCATCTGGCCAACGTTCATCCCGTATCCTCTCCTTCCCGAGCCGCCCCCACCAACGGCGTCGCCACCTCGACACCTCGCCGAAACCAATCACTGGCTAGCGTCGAGTCGTTGACCTGCACACTGGGGGAGAACATGACCGCTCAAACCTGCCCGGTATCACACGGTGTGGGCTGGCTGGAGCAAGACTTCCTGGCCGACCCGTACGGACGGCTGGCCCAACTGCGGAGCGAGTCACCGGTTTTCTTCGACGACGAGCTGCAGCACTTCATCGTTACCCGCTATGCCGACATCGAGAAGTGTCTGCTCGATCGCACCACCTTCGTGGCCAAGAACGCCTCGGCGCCGTTGTGGGAGCCGGCCCCTGAGGCCCAGCGGGTGTTGGCGGAACAGGGCTACAAGCGGGTGCCCACGCTCAACAACTCCGATCCGCCCCGTCACGCTCCGATGCGCAAGGCGGTCTTTACCTGCATGTCGCCCCGCCGGCTGCGAAGCCTCGAAGGCGAGCTTCGCCAGTACGCCCGCGCCCTGATCGAGGGTTTCATCGATAAGCCGGAGATCGATCTGGTGGCCGAGTTCACCCACCCCTTCCCGGGTTGGGCGGGCTTCACGTTGCTCGGGTTTCCGCCGGAAGACTTCGAGATGTTGAAGAGCTGGTCGGGTCGCCGCGTCCTGTTCACCCTCGGTCGGCTCCCCGTCGACCAACAGGTGGAGGTGGCGGAGAACGTGGGTGCGTTCTGGCAGTACTGCGAGAAGTATGTGGCCACCCGAGATGTCGAGCGTGCCGACGACTTCACGAGTGATCTGCTGCGCTACCACGACGAGCATCCCGACCTGGTCACCCTCGACGACGCCGTCAACATCGTCTATTCGATCGCGCTGGCCAGCCACGACTCCACGTCGAACGGCATGGGCAACGCGCTGCGCCATCTCCTCGACCATCAGGACCAGTGGAAGGCGTTGGTGGCCGACCGGAGCCTGATCCCCAACGCCGTTGAGGAGTCGCTGCGCTTCGACGGGCCGGTGCTCGGTCATCGCCGTACCGCCGCCGTCGACACCGAGATCGGAGGGGTGCCGATCCCCGCCGGCTCCAAGATCGTGCTGCTCTTTTGCTCCGCCGCCCATGACGCCCAGCACTTTCCGGCGCCCGATGCGCTCGACGTGACCCGCGAGAACGCGTCCGATCACTTTGCCTTCGGCAAGGGAGTGCACTTCTGCCTTGGCGCCCCGCTGGCCCGACTCGAGATTCAGATCGCCCTCGAGCTCCTCACCGAGATGGCGCCCGGTATGCAGCTCGTGCCCGGCCAGACCTTTCCGTACCAACCGAACGCCCTGTTTCGCTCGATCGAGCGCCTCTTAGTCACGCCCCGCTGATTTCCGTGAGCGACATCGAGGGAGCGCAGCGGATCGGTTGCTATGTGCTACCGGGCGGGATCCGCGATCCTCGCCAGGCCATCGACCAAGCCAAGCAGGCGGAGCGGATCGGCCTGGGCACGGTGTGGATCGGCGAGCGCTACGACACCAAGGATCTCCCGTCGCTCGCCGGCGCCCTCTCACAGGTCACGACCACGGTCCGAATCGGAGCCGGCGTCACCCACCCGGGGCTCCGCCACCCGATGGTGTTGGCGTCGATGGGTCAGACGTTGCAGGCCCTCACCGGAGAGCGGTTCGTGCTGGGCCTCGGTCGCTCGGCGTCTTGGCGGTGGAAGGCCTACGGGCAGCCGTCGCCCACCACCGCCTCGCTGGGCGACACGGCCGACATACTGCGGCGGCTGTGGGCCGGCGAAACGGTGAGCTACCACGGCCCCGCCGGCAACTTTCCGGAGCTTCGATTACCGCAGCGGCCCGATGCCGCGCCCCCGCCGTTGGTCCTCGCGGCGGTCGGCCCCAAAAGCCTTGAGCTGGCCGGTCGCTCCTTCGACGGGGTGATCCTTCACCCGTTCCTCACCCCGGAGGCCGTCGGCCGGTCGGTGGCGACGGTGCGTCGTGCTGCCACCGAGGCCGGACGCGATCCCGACCGTCTGTGCTGCTACGCCACGGTGGTCATCGCGCCGGAAATGAACGCGCACGACGAAGGATTGGCCGTTGGTTCGCGAGCGGCCGGCTACTTTCAGGTATCGGGCCTAGGAGACGCCCTGGTGGCCGCCAACGGGTGGGATCGCAACGCACTGGTTCGATATCGAGAGCACCCGATGCTGGTGGCCCTCGGAGGTAAGTCGGCCGACAAGAACCTGACTCGTGCCGAGTTGGTGGAGCTCAGCGCCACGATGCCACCAGATTGGCTGCCGTCGTCGTCGGCCACCGGCTCCCTCGATGCCTGCGTGGACCGACTGAACCAGTACCTGGAGGCCGGGGCCGACGAGATCGTCTTGCACGGCGCCACCTCCGAGAGCCTCGGTGGTCTTGCCGCTCGCTTCGGGGAGAGCAGCTCGTGGAGATAGGCGACCGGCTGCGAGCCTGGCTGGCCGACCAACTCACGATCTCCGCCGGCGGTGGCGTCAGCGAGGTGACGGTGAGCGATCTCGAGCGGCCGCCCGTCGGCCAATCCAGTGACACGTCGTTGTTCACCGCCTCCTGGATGAAAGACGGCGTGAAATACTCCGCCGACTACGTCCTGCGGGCCCAAGCCCGCGCCCGCCAGATCTTTCACAAACCCGACGTGATCCGCGAAGGCCGGGTGCTGGAGGGTCTCTACGACGTCGCCGACGTTCCCGTGCCCCGCACGTTCTGGTTCGAGCCCGATGCCGCAGTGCTCGGCACCCCGTTCTTCGTGATGGAGCAGATCAAGGGCCGAGTGCCGTCGGGTCGGCCGTCGATCCACGCGGTGGGCTGGCTCACCGAGTTGTCGAGCACTCAGGTCGCCGCCCTGTGGGACTCGGCGATGTCGGCCATGGTGGGGGTACACCGCGTCGATTGGCGCCGTAGCCACCAGTTCCTGCTCGATGGCGACGAGCGCACCGCCACGGTCGAGGCGCACCTCGAGCGGATGGTGAGCTGGTATCGCTGGACCACCCGAGACCGGCCCTTCGAGATCACCGACGCCGCGGTCCGCTGGCTGCTCGAGCGCGCCGCCAGCGTTCGCGTGGAGGCGCCGGTGCTGGTGTGGGGGGACCCGCGGGTCGGCAACATGATCTTTAACGACAACCTCGAGGTGGCCGCGGCCATCGATTGGGAAGTGGCCTCCATCGGTCCGGCCGAAGTCGACCTGGCCCACTGGCTGTTCTTCGACGAGTTCACCACCGAGGCGGCCGGCATCAAGCGGCTCAGCGGCTGGCCGGATCGTGCCAGCACCATCGCCCGCTATCGGGAGATGTCGGGCCGGGCGGTCAATGATCTGGAGTTCTTCGAGGCGCTGGACCGTCTGTTCATGGCCACCACCCTGATCCGCCAGGCCGACATCCGGGTCGAGGAAGGGCTCGCCCCCTCGGGCACCCGCATGGGGCACGACAACATCGTCACCCAGATGCTGGCGCGGCGGCTAAACCTGCCGGTGCCGGAGCTGTCACCCGACTACTTGGCACATCGACAGAACCTGAAGCCGCTCAACGACCCGCAGGGTTCAGAAAGCCCCGCCCGATGAGCACCATCATCACGTCGACCAGCGCGGCGTCGTCGGGCACGGGTCGGGCGCGCTCGGGAAACGCCTCGATGAATCCGTGAAGCATCAGCGCGGCCGCCACCGGGTCGAGGGGATAGGAGCGGGGCAGTCTCCTCAACATGGCCGTGAACGAGTGCAAGGCCGCGGTGGAGGCCACGTTGGCGGAGGCCTCTAACTCGGGTTGATCGGGCGCCTGCTCGATCCACATTCGAAACACCCCACTGTGGGCTCGATGCAGGGCCACGTGCTGGGTCAACCAGTCGCGCCGAGCGTCGGCCCCATCGGCATTGGGGCTGATGTCGGCGAAGCGCTCGGCGGTGCGCATCACGTTCTCGGCACACTCTCGAGACAGCGTGACGAGCAGGTCCTGCTTGTCTTCGAAGTACTTGTAGAACGTTCCTCGGGCGACCCCCGCCTCGGCCACGACCTGATCCACGCTGGTGTGCCGGTAGCCGTTGGCGGCGAACAGCCGGCCGCCGGCATCGAGAAGCTGGCGAGCCGTGCGCATCGACTGCGGGCTCAACGGCGCAAAGCGGCCACGGTCGGGCCACGGGTCGCCCACCGGCGCGGCGGCGGGCTTGCGGACGGGAGACGACGCCGATGGGGCGGGACCGGCCGACAGCAGCACCTCGCGCAGGTCACCGCCCGGCGTGGACGGGAACAACAGGAGCTGGAGCACCACGGCCAGGTTGTCGACCGCGTTCTGGATGTCCAGCGCGCTGCCTCTCGTATGGCGGTAGTAGTTGTAGCGCTCGAGGATGGCCCAGGTGGCGGCGGCGAGATCTTCGGCGTCGACTCCCACGATCGGCATCGGCGCGAAATGCGCCGCCATGTTGTGCTGGTAGGCCACGATCCAACGATCGATCATGGGGCGCAGGGGAGCATTCGGAATGTCCACGCTGGCCCACTGGACGAACGTGGTGGCATAGCGGCTGTAGATCCGGTCGCAGTCGGCCACCCAGGCCCGCAGGTTCTCGAACCCGGCGCGGTGGGGACCGAGCGGGCCGACCTCGAACATCACGGTCTCGAGCGCCGCGCCCGACTCCTGTACCAGCTCCAGGAAGATCTGTTCCTTGCTCTCGAAGTACTGGTAGAGCGTGGCCCTCGACACTCCGGCCACCTTGGCGATGTCATCGACCGATGTCGAGTGCACGCCGCAACTGGCGAACAAGCGCAACGCCACGTCGACGATCTGCTGGCGGGTGCGCGCCCCGCGCTCGCCCACCTCGGGACTCGTAGGTCCGTAGCTGGCCCGTCGCTGGATCACGGGCCCCGTCGACATGCCCCAACCTTAGAGGGCGCAGCGGGGAAGGCCCGTGGCGCTCCGTGTGACCATCACGGTGGTGGCGGCCCGGGGCTGTGCCATAGGGTGCTCGGAGCCAAGGGGAGGTATCGGTGGGTTCCACTCAAGCACGTCGCGACGAGGCGGACGGGGTCGTGACCATCACGTTCACTCGTGACGACAAGCTCAACGCCATCACACCGGAGATGTTCGCCGTGCTCGAGGAGGCGGTATTCGATCTGGCCAATCATGACGACCTGCGAGTGCTGGTGATCACCGGCGAGGGTCGCTACTTCACGTCGGGCATCGATATCGCCGGATTGCAGGGCAACCTGGGCGAAGGAACCGACGGTCAGATCCACAGCTCCAACATGCGCCGGCAGTATCGCTTCCAAGCCCACCACGACGTGTTCGACGAGATGGAACAGATCGAGAAGCCGATCGTGTTGGCGGCGCAGGCCCATTGTTTCGGCGTCGGTATCGAGATGGGCGTGTCGTGCGACTTCCGGTTGGCCAGTGACACGGCCACGTTCGCGTTGCCGGAAGTGCCGAATCTGGCGGTCATCCCCGGTTCGGGCGGCATCAGCCGACTCACCCGCCTCGTCGGCCCCCACTGGGCTCGATGGATGGCCATGGCCGGCCAAACCGTGTCGGCCGAGCAGGCGATGATGATGGGACTGGTGCATGCCGTGTACCCGGCGGCCGAATTCGCGGAGCGGGTCCAAGCGTTCGCCCGGTCCCTGGCCGGACTGCCCCGGGAGGCGTTGGGATTGTCCAAGATCGCCATCGACGTGTCGGCCGGAGCCGATCGCCGCACCGCCCGAGAGTTCGATCGACTGGCGCAGACGGTGCTGTTCACCTCTCCCGATTACCAGGCGAAGGTGAATGCCTTCATGAGCCGAAGCTCGAAGCGGTCATGAAGGTCGATGGGGGAGCGGTCTTCCAGCTCATCGGCGCCGACAAGGCCGCTCAGGAAGCAGAGGCGTTCGGATTCGACGGATTCTGGAGCGCCGAGACCAACCACGATCCGTTCCTGCCGCTGGTGTTGGCCGCCGAGCACACAAGCACGATCGAGCTGGGCACCAGCATCGCGGTGGCGTTTGCCCGCAATCCGATGAACGTGGCCACGATGGCCAACGACCTGCAGGTGTTCTCCGAGGGCCGCTTCACGTTGGGGCTCGGCTCGCAGATCAAGCCCCACATCACCAAGCGGTTCAGCATGGAGTGGTCCCATCCGGCGGCTCGGATGCGCGAGTTCGTGCTGGCCTTGCGGGCCATCTGGGACTGTTGGCACAACGGCACCAAGCTCAACTTCCGGGGCGACTTCTATTCGCACACGTTGATGACGCCGTTCTTCGAGCCCGGCCGCAGCGAGTTCGGATCGCCGAAGGTGGCGCTGGCCGGCGTGGGCGATCTCATGACCAAGGTGGCGGGCGAGGTGTGCGACGGATTCCTCTGTCACGGCTTCAGCACCGAGCGATACCTGCGCGAGGTGACGCTGCCCGCGCTGACGGAGGGTCGTCGACTGGCCGGCAAGACGATGGAGGGTTTCGAGATCAACACGCCGGGCTTCCTGGTCACCGGCGAGACCGAGGAGGAGCTCGCCGAGGCCGCCTTGGTCACCAAGGGGCGCATCGCCTTCTACGGGTCCACCCCCGGCTACCGGCCGGTGTTGGAGTTGCACGGTTGGGGAGCGTTGCAGGACGAGCTGAACAAGCTCACCAAGGAAGGACGATGGGACGAGATGGGCTCGCTCATCGACGACGAGGTGCTCAACACCTTTGCCGTGGTAGCGGAGCCCGAGAATCTGGCCGCCGAGATCAAGCGGCGCTACGGCGACGTGTCCACCCGCATCTCGTTCTTCATGCCCACCACCTCCGATCCCGATCGCTGGCGAGCGGTGGTGGCCGAACTCCGCCAGCCGTGACATCCCCACCCGGTTTCGCCTGGCGGCGAAACCACCCCGCCGTGATATCCCCACCCGGTTTCGCCTGGCGGCGAAACCACCCCGCCGTGATATCCCCACCCGGTTTTCCTTTCGGGCCGATTTCGCCGCCCTGCAACCGGCGGTAACCCTTCTGACGACCTTGTCACCGTTGCGTCGCTCCTCCTATGGTCTGCCGCAGGCGCCAGCGGGGTCCTCTGGGGGCGCGTGCAGGAGATCAACGTGAACCTTGACGTGTCCGCCAGCGATGCGGCCTTCCGAGAAGAAGTTCGCACCTGGATCAATGAGAACGGGCCGACAGAACCCCGACCGCGCGACTCCAAGGCCATGCGCGAGTTCGACCTGGCATGGCAGCGCAAGCAATGGGAAGGCGGCTGGGCCGGCATCGATTGGCCGGTCGAGTACGGGGGTCGCGGCCTCTCCCTGCTGCAGCAGGTGATCTGGTACGAGGAGTACGCCAAGCTGGGGCTTCCCGGCATCGACTCCCGCTTCGTGGGCAACAGCCATGCCGGTCCCACGCTGATCAGTCGGGCCACCGAAGCGCACAAGAGCTTCCACCTCCCCAAGATCCTGCGCGGCGAGGTGGTGTGGTGCCAGGGCTTCTCCGAACCCGAGGCCGGATCCGATCTCGCGTCCCTCCAGACCAGCGCGGTGATCGACGGCGACCATCTGGTGGTCAATGGCCAGAAGCTGTGGACCAGCTTTGCCGCGGTGGCCGATTGGCAGGAACTGCTGGTACGCACCGATCGCGACGCGCCGAAGCACCGCGGTATCACGTGGGTGATCTGCGACATGCACAGTCCCGGGATCGAGGTTCGACCCATCGACACCATCGACGGCGGCCACGAGTTCAACGAGGTCTTCTACGACGAGGTCCGCATCCCCCTCTCCAATGTGGTGGGCGACATCAACGACGGCTGGAGCGTGGCCATGTCCACGCTCTCATTCGAGCGGGGCACCGCCTTCACGCTCAATCAGATGTTGCTGTCGGAGGCCATCGAGCAACTGATCAAGCTCGTGAAAGACAACGGCGGCATCGACGATGTGGAGGTGTCGCGGGCGCTGGCCGGCGCCCGCGCTGAGGTGGCGGCCCTACGGGCCATGACCTACGCGGGCGTGTCTCGCAACGCCGTACGGCCCGAGCCCGGACCGGAAGGCTCGATGCTCAAGCTCTATTTCGCCGACCTGGGGCAGCGCATCTATCGCTTGGCGGTGGACATCCTCGACTCCGACGGCATGCGGGTGCAGCCACCCGGGCGTTTCGGCGAGAAGGACTGGGTGGGCGACTATCTCATGTCGTACTCGTTCTCCATCGGTGGGGGCACCTCGGAGATCATGAAGAACATCATTGGCGAGCGCGTGCTGGGACTTCCTCGTTGACCCGGCCCGCCGCGATCGCAACGCCTTCCCCGCTGACCGAGGAGCGCTAAATGGACATGCTGCCCACCGACGAGCAGGAAGAGATCGTCTCGTCGGTCTCCAGCTTCCTGTCGGCCGAACTTCCGATCCCCAAGGTCCGGGCAATGTTCACCGCCGGTTCTTCCATCGACCGCGACGTGTGGTCCAAGTGCGCCGGCCTGGGTTGGTTCGGCTTGGGTCTCAGCGAGGCCGCCGGCGGCGTGGGTTACGGCCTGGCGGAGGAAGCGCTGCTGTTTCGCGAGATCGGCCGCCATCTCGCGCCCGGTCCGTTCCTCTCCACCCTCCTGGCCGCTCGAGTGGCGACCGCGGCCGGCCTCGGCGACCTGGCCCAGGCGCTGCTAGAGGGCGAGAAGGTGGCCGGGCTCGGCCTTCCGGTCGACGACGCCGAGGTAGGCGCCCAGCTGTCCGGCACCTTCGACCTCTACGACACCGCCGGAGCCGACGTGGTGCTGGTGAGCGATTCCGATGGTGCGGCGTTGGTCGACGTTCAGGCTTTGGGGCCGCGACCGGACGAGGAGTGCATCGACCCGGCGGTGAAGCTGAGTCAGGTCAGCCTCCACGGGCTGGCCCCGCTGGCCTACGTCCCCGAAACCCAGGAGCCGGTGTTTCTCCGCGGCACTGTGCTCACTGCGGCCGGCCTCACCGGCATCGCCGAGCGGGCGCGCGACATGGCCGCCGAGCATGGTCGCACCAGGATCCAGTTCGGCAAGCCCATTGGTGTGCACCAGGCCATCAAGCACGCCTGCACCGAGATGGCCGTGCGGGCGGAGGCGGCGTCGTGCCAGTTGTTCTACGCCGCCATGAGCGTCGACGCCGACCGACCCGATGCCGCCTATCAGTGTGAGGCCGCCAAGTTGGTGGCCATCGAGGCGGCGTACAAGAACTCGCGTTCCAACGTGCAGGTGCACGGCGGCATGGGCTACACGTGGGAACACGACAGTCACCTGCTGGTGAAACGAGCCCACGTGTTCTCACGCATGTTCGGCGACCGCAAGTATCAGGCCGGGCAGCTGATCTCCCTCGGCCCCGTGCAATAGAGACTGGACCACGATGACCGAGTTTCAGCGCGAGCTCCTCGCCGCCCCGCAGGTGGCCAACACCCGGGTCGACATCTACTCCGGCGTCGCCCGCATGGCCGCCACGGTGTGGGGCAGCGAGGTGCGGGCCCCCGGCCCCCGGCCCGATACCGCCGTGATGATCTGTCATCCCACGGCCAACTTCCTGGGCCACTACGCCTTGCCCGGTTTGGCCGCTCGAGGGGTCGCCGGTATCGGGCTCACCACCCGCTACGTCGGCAACGACACGTCGCTCATCTTGGAGAACTGCATCCTCGACGTGAATTCGATGGTCGTTCACCTCCGTTCCCTCGGCTACAAGAAGGTGGTGGTGGTCGGCAACTCGGGCGGCGCGTCGATCATCCCGTACTTCCAGGCCCAAGCCGAGTCGCCATCGGTGGAGCAACCTCCGGGCGGCGGTCCCGATCTCACCACCGCCGGCCTCGTGCCGGCCGATGGCATCGCCATGCTGAACGGTCACCCCTCGAGGGCGCGGCTGTGTACCGAATGGTTGGACCCGGCCATCATCGACGAGCAC
>Ga0068860_100006621_pt1 | contig 11632 bp, 10 predicted proteins | sample KBSSwiS32_FD_66597 | JGI IMG/M metagenome (GOLD analysis project Ga0068860, IMG submission 66597) | Switchgrass rhizosphere microbial communities from Kellogg Biological Station, Michigan, USA - KBS Switchgrass S3-2 | ecosystem: Host-associated > Plants > Roots > Rhizosphere > Soil ... | reverse complement strand
TTTACCGGTGCGCTCTCGAACAATGCCCTGTTCCGCATCCGGCTCGATGGCGAACGCTGGGTCGGCGAGGAGCGGCTGGTGGTCGACCGGCTGCCCTATATCCGCGACGTGCGCCAGGGACCCGACGGTCTGCTCTATCTGGTGACTCACGCCGACAGAGGCGGGCTTTTCCGGCTCGAGCCGGCCTAGCCGACGGGGCCAGTCAGGCCGCCCCGAGCAGGGCCTTGCGGAAGCGATCTTTCAGCAATGCGCCATCGCGCGGCGGCATCGCCAGCGGCAGCTTCTCGTTCACCACCTTGAACACACGCACCAGCGGACCGGCTGCGGCGCGGCACGCCTGCACAGCCGCCGCCACATCTGCCTCGTTGCGGATCGTTGCGGCATCGGTGATGCCGCAGGCGCGCGCCACTGCGGCGAGATCGGTGCCGGCGCCGCTGCGCACCGGCCCCTGGCCGCTGGGCGCCGTGTGGGTCGACTGGTTGCCGGTCTCGCCATAGTGCTCGTTGTCGAACACTGCGATTGCGAGATTGCGCGGCGCCTTGGCGGCGATACTGGCGAAGCTGCCCATGCCCATCAGCATCTCGCCATCGCCGGTCGCCACGATCACTCGTTTCGCGGGCTGCGCCAGGGCCAGGCCGAGCCCGACCATGGCCGCGGCACCCATGCCGCCCCACATCGGGAAGGTGAGATCGCGATCGCCGGCGGCCGCACTGTCGTAGCAGGTCTGGCCGAGCCCGGTGACCAGCAGCAGATCAGGTCCGGCATTCCTGAGAATTTCCGCCATCAGCGGGCGGCGATGGATGCTGGCGCTCATTTCCGTCACTCCACCGCGAAGGTCTTGGTGCCGATCAGCCGCTGGCGCAACAGCACGGCCACGGCACTCGGCCCGGCGAAAGCCATACGACAGGCCGCTTCCATGGTTGGCGCCACGTCTTCCGGCCGCTCGCAGGAATAGTTGAAGACACCCATGGCCTCGAGCACCTCAGGCGTCGCCTGGCCCATCGGGTACTGCCACGGGTTGAACTCGCCCCATTCGCCGCGCATGGTGATTACAAGGACCAGCGGCAAGCGGCAGCTACGCGCGAGCGACAGCATGTTGATGGTGTTGCCGACGCCGGAGGACTGCATCAGCAGCACGCCGCGCTGACCGCCGAGCCAGGCGCCTGCCAGCAGGGCAATGCCTTCTTCCTCCGTCGTCAGCATGACGGCCTGCATCGCATTCGAGCTCTGGCACTGCTCGATGAGCCAGGCATGGCCGGCATCCGGCACATAGGCCACCTGGCGCACATCATGTCGCTGCAGGGCTTCGAAGATCTGGCTGCGCCAGTCGATCTCGGCGGTCATTCCTTGTCCGTCGCTGGTGTCGGGAAGGCGGCGGACGATATCGGCGGCGACGGCCTGCTTCCAGCGCAATCCTGCACAACGGCTATTCATCTAGATGCAATGGTGCGTCAGAACGGCTTCACCACCACAAGGATGACGATGAGGATCAGCAGCAGAGTCGGCACCTCGTTCCACAGCCGATAGAAGCGCGCCGGCCTGCGGTTGCGGTCGGCTTCAAAATCCTTGCGCCAATAGGCGAAGAGATGATGCAGCCCGCTCAACATAATCACCAGCACCAGCTTGGCGTGAAACCAGCCCGCCGCCCACCAGTTGCCACGCCACGCCAGCAGCAGGCCGAGCACCCAGACCGCAACAAGCGCCGGGTTCATGATGCCGCGCAGCAGGCGGCGCTCCATCACCTTGAAGGTTTCGGACTGTGGCGTGCCGGCTTCAGACTCGCTGTGATAGACGAAGAGCCGCGGCAGATAGAGCAGGCCGGCCATCCAGGCGACCACGGCGACGATGTGCAACGCCTTCAGCCAGAGATAGAGCTCGTCCATCGCTCCTGATCCTCTCTATCCGGCAGCGCCGTACAATCCGGCGAGCCGCGGGCAGGCGCCATGCGCGGCGCCACAGGATTGCAGCGAGCCATCGTTGACGATTGGTGTCTGCGGTCTCGCCAGGGTCTCGCCAACCAGGTTTGCCAGACCATCGATGAACACTGGATGAGTGCCGACGGTCGGCACGCGATGATAGGCCGGCACGCCGAGCCGGTGTGCGAGCTCGGCATATTCCATATCGAGCTCGACCAGGGTCTCGGAATGCTCCGACACGAACGAGACCGGAAACAGCACGATGGCGCGGCCATCACGCGCTGCGCGCGCAATCTCCTGCTCGGTAGCCGGCCCGATCCAGCGCATCGGCCCCACTCGGCTCTGGTAGCAGACAGCCCAGTCGAGGTCGGCGGTGCCCAGCCGCTCGACGATCGCGCGTGCACTGCGCTCGATGTGCCAGGGGTAGGGATCGCCACGCGCCACGATCTTCTCCGGCAGGCCATGTGCCGACAGCAGAAGCCGGATCGGCCCGGCTTTGCGCGCCTGGTCGAGCAAGGGGCCGATCAGCGCAGCAGCAGCCTCGATGAAGCCCGGCTGTAGGGCATAGCAGCAGATCACCTGCGTCGGCGCGTCGAGCAAGGCCGCCTTCGCAGCCACGCGCCAGCTTGCGACTGAGGAGCTGGTCGTCGTGCTGGAGAGCTGCGGGTATAGGGGCAACAGCACCACCCGGTCGGGCCGCCACGCCGCCACGGCACGCGCGGTCTCCTCGGCCATCGGATGCCAGTAGCGCATGCTGACGAAGATCTCGACCACATGCTGCGGCAAGCTGCGCGCCAGCGCCTGCTTAAGCGCCTCGGCCTGCGCCTTGGTCTGCGGCAGGATCGGCGAGCTGCCGCCGAGCTTGCGATAGATCTCGGTCGCGACCTTGGCGCGGCGGCTCGAAATCAGCCCGGCAAGTGGTCGTCGGATCAGGTCGGGCAGATCGATGATGGCGCGATCGAGAAACAGATTGCGCAGAAATGGCCGCACGGCAGCGAGCGAGTCCGGACCGCCGAGATTGAACAGCACGACCGCAAGACGCATGGCGTGAATCGGCCCGTGTCAGATTTGGCCGGACGGCAGATCGCGCCGGCGTACAAGATCGACCAGCTGCGCGACGTGCTCCGGCGGCGTCTGTTGCAAGACGCCATGTCCGAGATTGAAGACGAAGCGGCCGGTACCGAGCTTGTCGATGATGCGGTTCACCTCATGCTCGAGCGGCGCCCCGCCGTAAAGCAGCAGCACCGGATCGAGATTGCCCTGAACCGCGATGTGCGGCAGCACATGCTGGCTCGCCCAGTGGGCACCGAGCCCGGTGTCCAGCGACAGGGCGGCAAAGGCTTCCGGCCGGCGATACATCAGGATGCCTGGGCCGACCGCACGCGGAAAGGCAATGACCGGAAGGCCGGGATGGCGCCCGCGGACCTGCTCGGCAATGCGGATCATCGGCTGTACCGACCAGCGGAAAAGCTGCTCCTCCGGCAGGACGCCGGCCCAGCTGTCGAAGAGCTGCACGATCTCGGCGCCGGCCTCGACCTGACGGCAGAGATGCTCGACCACCGCGCCGACCAGCAGATCAATCAGGCACTGAAAGCTTTCAGGCTCGCGATAAGCCCAGCCTTTGACCGCGTGATGATCGGTGCCGCCGCGTCCCTCGATCATGTAGGTCGCAAGCGTGAAGGGCGCGCCGGCAAAGCCGATCATGGCTGTCTCGGCCGGCAACGCAGCCCGCACCAGCTCGAGGGCGCGATAGACCGGCGCCAGGTGCTCTGCAGCGCGAGCGGAGGAAAGTCGCTCAATGTCATCGCTCGTGCGCAGTGGCTCGAGCAAGGGTCCTTCACCCTCGACGAAACCCACGCGTTGTCCGAGCGCGTCCGGGATCACCAGGATGTCGGAAAACAGGATCGCGGCATCGAGGCCATAGCGCCGGATCGGCTGCAAGGTCGCCTCGACCGCAAGCTCGGGGGTATAGCAAAAGTCCAGAAACGACGCGGCGCGCGTCCGCAACGCGCGATATTCCGGCAGATAGCGCCCAGCCTGGCGCATCAGCCAGATCGGGATCCTTTGCCGCTTTCGGCCGTTCAATGTGTCGAGGAGGAGCTTGTCCACGTCATGTCTTCTCGGGCGTCTGTCCCTCCTGCCTAGCCTCTTATCTAATCAATAGGTAGCAGAAGGAAGTTGGTGGAGGCAGAGATGGGGATTCTCCGGATTCACAGCCCGCGCCAGGCCATCCGGGGATGCCGGGCATCGAATGGATAGCCTGCGCACAGATCCGGGAGAAGTGCCGGACGTCCAATGGCTGTCGCATCGGCGAGCGACCGGAAAGGTGGGGAAAGCGGGGATCATCGCAAGCCACTGAACGGAGGACGGGGTGTGCTGCCGCATCCGTCCCCAGCGGGATATGTCCTGGCAGGCCGGACAGGCTTTGGCGCACAGACGGCCCTTTCTGTCAGCAGTGGCGGGATATCGTGCGATCGTGCACAAGGGGAGGCCCGCTTATCCGCAAGTCGCGGTGCGTGCAGTGGGCGAGAGGCGCCTGGCTTTGAGTCCAAACCGCAATTTTCATGTTCATCTGGTCTCTGATTCGACTGGCGAGACCGTGACCAGTGCGGCGCGTGCCTGTCTGGTCCAGTTCGAGGGCATCTTCGTCAACGAGCATGTCTGGTCCCTGGTTCGTACGCCGGGCCAGATCGACAAGGTTTCCTCGGCAATCGAGCAGAATCGCGGCCCCGTTCTTTACACGTTGGTCGACGACGAGCTGCGCTCGCGCCTGCGCGAGCATTGCCGGCGACTGCAATTGCCCTGCATCGGCGTTCTCGATCCGATCATGAGCATGCTGAGCGTGCATTTCGGCAGTCGTCTACAGCACTGGCCGGGTCGGCAGCACATGCTGGATGACGAATATTTCGGCCGTATCGACGCCATGCACTACACGCTGGCGCATGATGACGGCCAGTCGATGCACGATCTCGACGAGGCCGATGTCATCCTTGTCGGCCCGTCGCGGACCTCCAAGACCCCCACCTGCGTCTATCTCGCCAATCGCGGCATCAAGGCAGCCAACGTGCCGCTGGTGCCCAATGTCGAGCTGTCGAGCGAGCTGACCAGTGCGCAACACCCGCTGATTGTCGGCCTCACGACCGACCCGGATCGTCTGGTGCAGGTACGCCGCAACCGGCTGCGCTCGATTCAGCAGGATGTCGAATCCGACTACACCGACCTCGAGCAGGTGCAGCGCGAGGTCCAGGACGCCCGCCGCCTCTATGCCCGGCAGAAATGGCCGGCAATCGACGTGACGCGGCGCTCGATCGAGGAGACCGCGGCGGCGATTTTGCAGATGCTGAACACTCGCCGGGGTACCGAGCGCTCGAATCGCGCTGACTAGCCTCCCGCCGGGCGGCGAGAAGCGCTAGTCTGCAGCCAGGGACAAGCACAGGAGGCTCCGATGTTCCATCGTTGGTCTCGTCCTTTGCTGGCAACTTGCTTGCTGGCGTGTCCGGCCCTTGCCCAGGCGGCCATCGAGGTGACCCGAGGACCACAATCCGACGTCTATGGAAGCTGCATGCCGACGCTTTCGGTCGCCAATCGCTCCGCTCAGACCATCGACTATCTGCAGGTCGATCTTCTGGTGAAGTTCCGCGGTGGCAAGGAGGTGCTGGCCGAGCTGAAGTCGGCCTACCGCTATGGCGTCCTGAGGCCGATCGCTCCGGGTGCCAGCGCCACCCTGCACATCAATCCCGACGAGGCGGTGCCGCTCGGTGCACCGTGCAGCGAGATCGATGCCGTGCGCGTAATGACGTCGGTCTGTGAAGCTGGTGGCAGTGACTGCGCGGCAGCCCTGAAGCTGGACGGCCTGCCGCGCTGATCGCCGCGAACGGCTGATGCCCGGGCGGGCTAGGTCGGCTGATCGAAGTAGCGGCGGCGGATCCGCGTGGTCAGCGTATAGGCCGCGTTGCGCCAGACCTCCAGGGTCAGGGCTTCGCCGAGCGCGTCCTTGACGCTGCGGAACAGGCTGATCGCCTGGCCGAAGATCTCCTCGGCCAGCTTGCTGTTGCCCACGCCGCGCTCGAGATAGCCCATGCCGAGCAGCACGTTGGCCTCGCCGATGCTGTCGTGCAGACGCTGGAAGATGACGCGGGCCTCCTGATAGATCTGGCGCGCCGCGCCCCAGTTGCCGGAACGCACCTCGAGATCGGCCATGCCGATCAGGGCCTGGCCCTGATGCCGACGCAGGATATGCTCGCGAAACAGCGCCAGCGCCTCACGATAGACGGCACGTGCGCGATCGCCCGCGCCCAGGTCGGAATCGATGTCGGCCAGGCCGAGAAGCACACTGCCTTCGCCCGCCTGGTCACGCTCGGCGCGGAACAGCCCGGCCGCTTCCTCGTACGACTTTCGCGCCGACATGGTATCGCCCAGGTTCCTTGCGAGCTCGGCGAAGCTCAGCAGTGCGCCAGCCTCGCCACGCCGGTCCTGCAACTGGCGGAAAATGTCGCGCGCCTCGGTGAGAGCGCGCGTGGCACTCTCGATGTTGCCGAGGAAACGGTCGAGCTCGCCCACGCCGCGCAAGGTCGCAGCGACACCGGGACGGTTCTGGACCTCGCGGAACAGCACGAGTGCCCGATCATAGGCCTGCCGCGCGGCCTGCTGATTGCCGGCACGCCGCTCGAGGTCGCCCATGCCGATCAGGGTGCGCGCTTCGCCGAGGACGTTGCCACTGTTGGTGAAGGACGCCAATGCGTGCCGGAAACCGTCACGCGCCTGCTGATCGTCGCCGCGCTGGCTGGCAAGCGTCGCATTTCGTATCTGGTTGATGCCGCGTTCGCTCTCGCCCCACGGCGCATTCGGCCGATTGGCGAAGACATAGTGACCGCCGGCCGGATCGGTATCGATGCGCAGCATGTGCCACGCCAGGCCACCGAAGATCAGCACCGGCGCGGCCATGATCATCGAGCCACGAACCAGCCACGAAGGAATGTAGGCGCCATAGACCATGATCACGACCACGAGAGCCGTGAACATAAGGACGATGATGATCGCCCAGCTCGGGATGTGGACGTCCCCGAGAAAGACGGACCAACCGGAATCCATGGTGCGTTCCTGTGCTGCCCGGTGCAGGGCGAGCGGGAAAATATATGTAGACGAATAAGGTTCAAATAACCTTCACAGGTTAAAGATGTGGACCTCGCGGTCAATACGAATGACGAAACCGGACAAATTGTCGCACCCGCCGCGGTTGGCCGCGCGGCGAGGTTCTAATTTCCGGCATCTGCAATGACTTGCGGGTCGATCATCCGGCCGGGGATCAGCCCACGACCTGCCGCCGCGCCGACGGCTCGGCTGGATTGCCGCCGCTGAACTGCAGCTCGAAGTCGGTCAGCACGCGCTCGATCATGCCCGGGAGCTGCTGCAGGCGGGTCGGGTGCACGATCTTGAGGCCGAATATATCCTTCACATAGAAGACATCGACGGCATGCTCGCCATAGGTCGTGACGTGCGCCGAGCTGATCTGCAGGTTGAGGCCGGTGAGGGCGCGGGCCACGGTGTACAGGAAGCCCGGTCGGTCGCGGCCGTTGACCTCGATTACAGTATGCGTATCAGATGCGCTGTTGTCGATCAGCACCCGGGGCAGCACGGTGAACACCCGGTCGCTGCGCGGGTAGGTGGGACGCAACCGCGCCAGCTCGCTGGCGATATCGAGGCGGCCCGACAGCGCGAGCTCGATGCGGCTGCTCAGCCGGCCGAGCCTCTCGGCACCGGCAAAGGCCTTGCCTTCGAGATCCTGCAAGCCGAAGACATCGAGAGCCATGCCATTGCTCATGGTGAAGGCCTTGGCATCGACGATAGTGGCGCCGCTCGCCGCCATGGCGCCGGCCAGCCGCGCGAACAGACCCGGTGTGTCGAGTGTGTGGATGGTGAGCTCGGTGATCGAGCGCTGCGGATCGACACGCGGCTCCACGACCAGCGGCAGCGCCTCGCGCTCGGCGCGGCGGATCAGTCGCGCATGGTGCGCCAGGGTATCGATATCGAACGACAGCCAGTAGCCGGGATTGCCGCGGGCGAAGAGAGCGGCCCGCTCCTCCTCGGTCCAGTCCGCAAGCTGCGACGCAAGCTGGCGATGAAGGGCAGCGACCCGTTCGCTGCGCCCGCCATGCAAGGTGCCGCCCGACAGCACCTCCTCGGTCGCGTAGTAGAGCTGGCGCAGAAGGGCCGCCTTCCAGTTGTTCCAGACGCCGGGGCCGACGGCACGGATGTCGCAGACCGTCAGGACCAGCAGCAGACGCAGGCGTTCCGGCGATTGCACGAGGGCGGCGAAGTCGGCGATCGTCTTGCGGTCCTGCAGGTCGCGCTGGAACGAGGTCTGCGACATCGCAAGGTGGTAGCGCACCAGCCATGCCACCGTCCCGGTCTCGGCGCCACTCAGGCCGAGGCGTGGTCCGAGCTGCTCGGCGACTTGTGCGCCGAGCACCGAATGATCGCCACCGCGTCCCTTGGCGATGTCGTGCAGCAGCACCGCGAGATAGAGCACCTCGCGGGACAGCACCTTGTGAACGATCTCGGAGGCGAGCGGGTGCTCGTCCTTGAGCTCGCCGCGCTCGATCCGCGAGAGGATGCCGATGGCGCGGATCGTGTGCTCGTCGACAGTGTAGGTGTGGTACATGTCATGCTGCGTCTGCGCCACGACGCGGCCGAAATCCGGAACGAAGCGTCCGAACACGCCCGCCTCGTTGAGGCGGCGCAGCGCCGTCTCCGGATCGTTGCGCGAGGTCATGATGCGCATGAAAAGCCGATTGGCCTCGGGATCCTGGCGCAGACGGTGATCGACCAGGCGCAGGTTCTGCGTGATCAGCCGCAAGGTCGCCGGATGGATGTCGAGATCGTTGTCCTGGGCGACCAGGAAGAGGCGCAGGAACTTGCTCGGATCCTGGACGAAGTCCTGCGCCGAGGCGACGGCGAGGCGCTCGCCGTCGAGGCGGAAGCCGTCGAGATGGCGCGGCTTCAAGGTCTGCCAGAGCGCGGCAAGCCGTGGCTTGCGGCGGCGTGAATCCTCCAATGCAGCACAGAATATACGGGTGAGGTCGCCGACCGTCTTCGCGTGCAGATAGTAGTGCTTCATGAAGCGCTCGACGCCGATCGTGCCTTTGCGCTCGGCATAGCCCAGGCGGCGGGCGATATCGGGCTGCAGGTCGAAGGACAGGCGATCCTCGGCGCGCCCCCGCAGGTAATGGATGTGGCAGCGCACGGTGGAGAGGAAGCGCTCGGCACGATCGAACAGGGCGGCCTCGCTCGTCGTCAGCACGCCGCGCTCGATCAGGCCGCGTGAATTGTCGACCCGATAGAGATACTGCGCGATCCAGTAGAGGGTCTGCAGGTCGCGCAGTCCGCCTTTGCCATCCTTGACGTTGGGCTCGACGACGTAGCGCGAATCGCCCAGGCGCGCGTGACGCTGGTCGCGTTCGAGGAGCTTGGCCTCGACGAAGTCACGCCCGTCGCCGCTGAGGAACTTGGCGGTGAAGCGCTTCTTCAGCTCGTCGAGCAGCGGCCGCTCACCCCAGAGATAGCGCGCCTCGAGCAGTGCGGTGCGGATGGTGATGTCGCGCTCGGCGTGACGAATGCATTCCTCGATGGTGCGCGTCGCATGGCCGACCTTCAGGCCCAGATCCCACAGCAGGTAGAGCATGTACTCGACGATCTGCTCGCCGCGCGGCGTTTCCTTGTAAGGGCGCAGGAACAGCAGATCGACATCGGACTGTGGTGCCAGCTCGCCGCGGCCATAGCCGCCAGTCGCCACCAGGCAGAGATGCTCGGCCGTGCTCGGGTTCGCTGCCGGAAACAGCCGGTTGGCGAGGTCGAACAGGGTGCGCACGATCTGGTCGATCAGGTACGACGTGGCTTCAAGCACCGCCGGCCCGTCGTTGCCGCCGCCTTCGCTTGGGCCCTCGAAGCGGCGCCGGATCTCGGCACGGCCATCGGCCAGCGCCGCCTTGAAGAGATCAAGCACTGCTGAGCGCGGCGGCTCATTGCCCGAAGGAAGATCCTCCAGCAGGCGGTCGAGCTGCTCCACCAAGGTGCGGCGCGAGACGATAGCGCGGCGGTCGGGGATCGAGTCGTAAACCGTGGTCATGAGCCATTTCTGTCAGTGCCGGCAGCTTGCTGCCCGGCCCGGCCGCTGGTGTCGAGGTCCTCAAGACTACGCACCAGGCCGTGATCCGGATTGAAGGACACGACATCGTCTAGGCGGCGGGGCGCCATCGATTTGCCGTAAGCCCCATGATACTGACTGGCTGCTGCCGGCGCCAACGCGTTCGAGCAGCCCTGTTTGTCTTGGAGCATGCATGGTTTTGCGAAACGTCGGCCGGTTCGTGCTGGCCGCTGCGGCAATCTGCATATGGTCTGCCGATTTGCTCGCCCAGAAGGTGCCCTCCGGCGTGCCGGCCCAAACCACGACCAACAATCCCACGCAAACCGGCCCGCGCGCGCCGTCGAATGCGCCAGCCGCTCAGACCGGCGTCAACATCAATACCGCCTCGAGCGAGGACCTGCTCAAGCTGCCCGGGATGACGTCGCAGCGGGTCACCGCCATCATGCGCGGGCGGCCTTACGCCAGCGTCGATGAGCTGAACACGCGCAAGATCCTCAAGCCGGCGACGCTCGATCGACTTCGCCCTTACATCGTCGTATCGCAGTAGTCTTGCGCGGCCGCGGGTCGGCTGCGGCACTTCTCAGGCGTGGCATGCCGGTCGATAGCTTACCGGTCGATACGATCTATGCGCTGGCCAGCGGCACCGTGGTGTCGCGGCAAGGCGCCGGCATTGCCGTGCTGCGCGTCTCGGGACCGGCCGCCGCCAGCGTCGTAGCTCTGCTTACCGGGCGTTCCGCTGCAGGCTCGCCGCTGGTGCCGCGGCGCGCGACCCTGACGAGACTGCGTCATCCCGGCAGCGGCGAGGCGATCGACCGCGGCCTGGCGATCTGGTTTCCCGGACCGCAGTCGACCACCGGTGAGGACTACGCGGAGTTTCATGTCCATGGCGGACGTGCCGTCGTCGCCGCCATGCTGGAGGCAATCGGCGCGGTGGCGCAATGCCGCCTCGCGCAGCCCGGCGAGTTCGCGCGCCGCAGTTTCCATAACGGCAAGCTCGATCTCACCGCCGTCGAAGGCATTGCCGACCTGGTCGCGGCGGAGACCGCAGCACAACGCCGCCAGGCGCTGCGCCAGCTCGAGGGGGCGCTGGGGCAGCTCTATGACCGCTGGCGCGAGCAGCTCGTGCGCGCGCTCGCCCATCTGGAGGCGATGATCGATTTTTCCGATGAGGATCTGCCGGCAGGGATTGTCGCGGATGTGGTGATGGCGCTCACGGACTTGCGGGCGGAAATCGCCGCCCACGTCGCCGACCGGCGCGGCGAGCGGCTGCGTGACGGAGTCTGTGTCGCGATCATTGGCCCGCCGAATGTCGGCAAGTCCTCGCTGCTCAACCGGCTGGCGCGGCGCGATGCGGCCATCGTCTCGCCGCTTCCCGGCACCACGCGCGACGTGATCGAGGTGCATCTCGATCTTGGCGGTTTTCCGGTCACGCTCATCGATACGGCGGGTCTTCGGGAGAGCGACGATCCGATTGAGCGCGAAGGCATCTCGCGCGCCCGCCGGCGCGCAGCACAGGCCGATCTGCGCCTGCTGCTCGATGCGGTGACGGCGGCGGGCAGCGCTCCGCCGGCAA
>Ga0068860_100006619_pt1 | contig 11635 bp, 9 predicted proteins | sample KBSSwiS32_FD_66597 | JGI IMG/M metagenome (GOLD analysis project Ga0068860, IMG submission 66597) | Switchgrass rhizosphere microbial communities from Kellogg Biological Station, Michigan, USA - KBS Switchgrass S3-2 | ecosystem: Host-associated > Plants > Roots > Rhizosphere > Soil ... | reverse complement strand
GCCGATGGTGCTGCGAACCCCGCGCTCGTGAACCACACGAAAACTATCGAACCGGCCATTGAACCAGCGGAAGAATCGGTCGAACGGGCCGTTGCCCTCGTGCTTGAGCGGATCGCCGGGCGGGAGGATCGTCGCGCACAGTGCAGGCGTCAGGATCAAGGCGACCAGGACCGAGAGGGCCATCGCCGAAACGAGAGTCAGGGAGAACTGGCGGTAGATGACGCCGGTCGAGCCGCCGAAAAAGGCCATCGGCAAGAACACCGCCGCAAGCACGACCGCGATCGCGATCAGCGCACCGGAAATCTCGTCCATCGACTTCTTGGCCGCTTCCTTGGGCGGACAGCCTTCCTCCTGGATCAGGCGTTCGACATTCTCGACCACCACGATCGCGTCATCGACCAAGAGGCCGATCGCGAGGACCATGCCGAACAGGGTCAAAGTGTTGATGCTGAACCCGGCGACACTCATCACCGCGAGGGTGCCGAGAAGGACGACCGGGATCGCGATCGTCGGGATCAGCGTCGCGCGCCAGTTCTGCAGGAACAGGAACATCACCAGGAAGACGAGGATCATCGCCTCAAACAGGGTCTCGATGACCTGCTTCAGCGAGACTTTGACGAACGGCGTCGTGTCCCATGGATAGATGACCTTGACGTCCTGCGGGAATTGCTTGGAAATCTCGGCGATCTTCGCCTTCACTTCGCCGATCGTCTTGAGCGCGTCGGCGCCCGGCGCGAGGCGGATCGCGGCGGCGGTCGCCGGGTGCCCGCTGTATTTGGCGCTAAAGCCGTATGCTTCGGACCCAAGCTCGATCCGCGCCACGTCGCGCAACCGAACAACCGAACCGTCCTCCGCGGTCTTGAGCCGAATCGTGCCAAACTCCTCGGGCGTCTGGAGGCGCGACTGGACCGAGACGGTGGCGTTGAGTTCCTGGGTCGGAGGCGCGGGGAGATTGCCGATCTGTCCGGCCGAGACCTGCGCGTTTTGCGCCTGAACGGCCGACGTCACGTCGGCCATGGTCAACTGGTAGCTGTTGAGCTTGATCGGATCGACCCAAATCCGCATCGCATATTGCGAGCCGAACAATTGGAACCCGCCGACGCCGTTGATGCGGCTGACCGGCTCCTGGATTTTCGACGCCATCATATCCGCGAGATCGAACTGGTCGTGCGAGTTGTCAGCCGAGTAGAGGCCGGGGACGAGGGCGAAGTTGGCCGAGGATTTCTCGACCCGGACGCCCTGGCGCTGCACTTCCTGCGGCAGCAGCGGGAGCGCGGCCTGGACCTTGTTGTTGACCTGGACCTGGGCGGTATCGGGGTTGGTGCCCTGCTCAAAGGTCAGGGTGACGGTGACCTGGCCCGAGGACGACGATTGCGACGAGAAGTAGCGCAAATGGTCGATGCCCTGCAGCTGCTGCTCGATGATCTGGGTCGTGGTTTTGTCCAGCGTCGTCGCGTCGGCGCCGGGAAAGATCGCGGCGACGCTGATCTGCGGCGGCGCGAGGGCCGGGAATTGGGCGATCGGCAAGCCCCGGATCGCGAGCAGGCCGAACAGCATCGTCAGGATGGCGAGCACCCAGGCGAAAATCGGCCGGTCGATGAAGTAGCGTGACATCGAGCCGTCAGCCCCGCGACTGCTGCGGCTTTACCGGTATCCCGGGCCGGACCAATGGCCCGGCGTCGACGATCACTTTGTCGCCGGGCCTGAGCCCGCCGGTGACGAGCCAATTCGTCCCAACCGTGCGGTCGGCCTGGATCACCCGAAGCTCGGACATGTCCTTGGCGCCGACGACGAGGACGGTGGGGCGGCCGCGCTCGTCGCGGCTGATCGCGCGTTGCGGCACGAGGATGCCGCGCGCTTGCACGCCCTGGCCGAGCTGGGCGCGGACGAACATGCCTGGAAGGAGCAGGCGCTGCGGGTTGGAGAAGACCGCGCGGATGGTCTGCGAGCCGGTCGCGGGATCGACGGTGACGTCGGCGAAACGCAGCGTGCCGACGGTCGGGTACATCGAGCCCGTCTCCAGCTTGAGCCGGACCGGCGCGACGTCTTTCGCGACCTGTCCGGCCAAAACCTGCTCGCGCAGCCGCAACACGTCGGCGCTTGACTGCTGGATGTCGACGAAGATCGGGTCGAGCCGCTGAATGGTGGTGAGCGCATTGTCCTGCGCCGCTGAGACCAGTGCCCCGACGGTGGATACCGAACGGCCGATGCGGCCCGAAATCGGCGCGCGGATGGTGGTGCGTGACAAATCGATTTGCGCCGACGTCAGTGCCGCGCGTTGGGCCGCGACGTCGGCGCGGGCGGTCCCGGCGGCCGCGAGCGCATCGTCGTACTGCTGGCGCGACACGAAATCGCGCTTGCGCAGCTCGGCGAAGCGGCGGACCTGGCCTTCGGCGCCGATCGTCGCGGCTTGCGCCCGCGCGACCGCGGCGCGGGCATTGGCGACCTTGGCCTCATAACTGACCGGATCGATGCGGTAGAGCGGCTGGCCGGCCTCGACATAGTCGCCCTCGGCGAACAGCCGGGCGAGGATGATGCCGTCGACCTGGGGACGAACCTCGGACGTCTCGTAAGGCGCGGTCCGGCCGGGCAATTCGGTGCTGAGCGTAACCGGCTGTTCGGTGACCACCAGCACCCCGACCGGCGTCGGACCCGGAGGCGGGGGCTGAGCATCGCCGGAGCGGCCGAAGAGCAAATAAACGACGAGGAGAAGGGCGATCAGTATGCCGGCGGCAATCGCGAACTGCTGCCCGGTCGGGCGGCGGCGGACGCGGACCCATAGCGTCTCGCGAGCCTCGGCGGTCGGACTTGCGCTGCTGCTCATAGAGGCCCCACTGCTATCGGAAATTCAAAACCGGGTGGAGGCCCGGCCTGCGGTTGACTGAAGAGCACAGTTCGACGCAACGACGAGCACCGGAACTGCAGAGACGCACAGAGCCAAATGGCCGTCGCACGATTTGTGGTAGGACCAGTTGCAGTTCAATACCGGCCCGCGAAAAAAGACTGCTATTCGTCGACAGCCTATTTTGGCGGGCCAGCGCGGCCTTCCATGATTGCGCTGGTTTCGCGAATCTGGCGAACGTAAGCGTCGGCGACGCACGCATCCGATCCGCAGGCCTTGCGCTTGGTCGCGGACCGGTTGCGGGCGCCGAGCAGCAATTCCTTCTTGGCGTCGGTGGCGTGGGCCATCGACTGGGTGAAAAAGCCCGCCGCCATGGTTTCGAGAGCGATCAGCTGCTTGCTCTTCGGAGTCGCTGGCACGGCCTTCGCTTTCGGTGCGGATGGCGGCGCCGGTCGATGGCCAGCCGGGACCGCGGTACGCCGGGACGCCAGTGCCGGAGCTGCCGCCATGGATCGCGGGTTCGGTGGAACGAGGATGGGGTCGGCCGGCACCGATTCCTCGGGCGGAGGCGCGACCGGCGTCGGTGACAGGATTTCGGCCTCCTCGCGAAGCCGGGCCAGCCGCTCGCTTTCGGGCTCCAGCTGAATGATCGGGTAGGCCGGGTTGGGCGCGGATCGGGCCGGCTCCACCTTCGCCGCTTGGGTGTGGCTGGCCGGTTGTATCGGGCGGTTGTTCCAAGCGATGGCGACCAGGGCCAGAGCCAGCGCGGCCGCGGCGATTCCGACGGTGCGCATCGCCGGCGGCGGCTGGCGCGGAACCTCCTCGTCCTCGTCTTGCGGCCACAAATCGCCGGCGGCGCGCTGGGCGTCATATTCGGCCCGCTTCGCCGGATCGCGCAGCACGGCATAAGCGGCGGTAATCTCCCGCGCCCGCGCCTGCGCCATTGGGTCGGGGTTGGTGTCAGGATGGTAGTGGCGCATCAGCGCGCGGTAAGCGGCGCCGATGACAACGTCTTCCGCCGCCGGATTCACGCCCAGAATTGCATAACAATCAGAGCTCAAGGCACCACGCGCCGCCTGCTTTCACCTTCGCAGGCTATTCACGACTGCGCGCCAAAGCTCAACTGGCGCGGCCTCAAGCGGGCTGTTGTTCGGTCGCCGCTTGATCCGTTTGTGATTCCGGCTCGCGGCCCGGCTGGGCTACGCGGCGCAGGTACGGAAGCTCGGCCGTCCAGCCGCCCGGGAATTGCGCGCGGGCGTCTTCGTCGGAGACCGACGGCACGATGATGCAATCCTCGCCCTGCTTCCAGTTGACCGGCGTCGCGACCTTGTGCTCGGCGGTGAGCTGGATCGAATCGAGCAGCCGCAGCACTTCGTCGAAGTTCCGCCCGGTCGACATCGGATAGATCAGCATCGCCTTGATCAGCTTGTCGGGGCCGATCATGTAGACGGTGCGCACGGTCGCGTTGGTGGCCGCGGTGCGGCCCTGCGACGAGCCCGGCTCTTCCTCCGGCAGCATGTTGTAGAGCTTCGAGACGTTGAGGTCGTGGTCGGCGATGATCGGATAATTGACCTTGGCGCCGCCGTGGCTCTCGACGTCCTTCAGCCAGCGGCCGTGGTCGTCGACCGGGTCGACCGACAGTCCGATGACCTTGGTGTTGCGCTTGTCGAACTCGGGCTGGAGCTTGGCGAGATAGCCGAGCTCGGTGGTGCACACCGGAGTGAAGTCCTTGGGATGCGAGAAGAGGATGCCGTAACTGTCACCGAGCCATTCGTGGAAATTGAGCCGTCCCTGGGTGGTGTCGGCGGTGAAATCGGGGGCTTGCGAGCCAATGCGTAACGTCATGATGGCCTCTCCGGGGCGGTGGAATTCGTGGATGTAGAAAGCGGCGGCGGCATATCAGAAACAATCGTGAGTCGATACGGCGGCTAGGCCGTTTCAACTGCGACAAAATCCGGCTGGGCGTGCTCCCGGCGATCGAGCCACGCCGGCACGGGCAGGCCCTTTGAGCGCAGGAAGTCGGCGTTGAACAGCTTCGACTGGTAACGATTGCCGTAGTCGGCGAGGATGGTGACGATGGTGTGGCCGGGGCCAAGTTCGCGGGCGAGGCGGATCGCGCCGGCGACGTTCACGCCCGATGACGGGCCCATGCACAGTCCTTCATGCTGGAGCAAGTCGAAGCACACCGGGACCGACTCGGTGTCGGGGATCTGGAACGCATGGTCGATTGTCAGGCCTTCAAGGTTGGCGGTGATGCGCCCCTGGCCGATCCCTTCGGTGATCGAGCCGCCCTCGGCTTTGAGTTCACCGGTCGTGTAGTAACTGAACAGCGCGGCTCCCGGCGGGTCGGCGAGGCCGATCGCGATGTGCGGATTGCGGGCGCGAAGGGCTTCGGCGACGCCCGCCAGTGTTCCGCCGGTCCCGACCGCGCAGATGAAGCCGTCGACCCTGCCGCCGGTTTGATCCCAGATCTCGGGCCCGGTGGTTTCGACATGGGCGCGGCGGTTGGCGACATTGTCGAACTGGTTGGCCCAGATCGCGCCGTTGGGCTCGCTCGCGGCGAGCTTGTCCGCCATGCGGCCCGACACTTTCACGTAATTATTGGGGTTGCGGTAGGGAACGGCGGGAACTTCGACGAGGTCGGCGCCGAGCGCGCGCAGCGTGTCCTTTTTCTCCTGGGACTGGGTCTCGGGAATGACGATCACGGTGCGCATGCCGAGGACATTGGCGACCATCGCGAGGCCGATCCCCGTGTTGCCGGCGGTGCCGTCGACGACCACCCCGCCGGGCCGCAGCGCGCCGCGCGCGATCGCGTCACGGATGATGAACAGCGCCGCGCGATCCTTGACCGACTGGCCGGGGTTGAGGAACTCGCATTTGCCGAGGATTTCACAACCGGTCTGCTCGGACGCGTGACGCAGCCGGACCATTGGCGTGTTGCCAATGAGATCGAGGACGGTGGTGTTTTCGGTCATGGCGCCTGGAGCCCGTGTTTGAGGATGGTCGGCGATTGCGCGGCGGGGGAGTCCGTCGCGCGGAGCAGGATCAGCGAGACGTTGTCGGGCGCATCGCGGTCGAGCGCCATGTCGAGCAGACGCTCGGCGTTCGCTTCGAGGTCTTCGCCGAGAAGCACGGTCAGCAGTTCATGGTCGTTCGCCAGCCGGGTCAGCCCGTCGCTCGCGAGCAGGAACAGGTCGCCCGAACGAACATCGCCGGTGACTGTCTCGACGTGGAGATGATCGGACGCGCCGACCGCGCGGGTGATGACATTGGCATTGGGATGGCCTTCGGCCGCGACCTCGTCGATCATCCCCGCGTCGATCAGGTCCTGGACCAGGCTGTGATCGCGGGTGAGGCGCGTGATGGCGGCGTCGCGGACGCGATAGGCGCGGCTGTCGCCGGCCCAGAAGCAAGTAAATGCGCGATCGTCGGCGACGAGGCCGACGACGGTGCTGCCGACGGTGCGGCTGTCGAAGCTGGCTTTGGCCATTTCGACCAGGCGGGCATTGACGTCGCAAAGCGCGGTGAGAGCTTCCTCCGCCGAAGAGCATTTCGCCAGCGCTTCAACCACTGTCGCGCTGGCGACTTCGCCAGCGTCGTGGCCGCCCATACCGTCGGCCACTGCCCACAGGTGCAACCCGGGGTTGGCGAGCAACGCATCTTCGTTGAGTTTGCGGCGGCAGCCGACGTGAGTCTTCACGACCTGATCGAATCCGCTCGCCGGCATGGGCCCGATCTACCGTAGCGCGCCATGGTGTGCCAGCCTATGCTGGGGCACGACTGGACGCCCGGCGGGGGATCAATGAGCAAGGCTTACAGCAACAAGGCGCTGCCACCGGGCACGGTATTGCGTGAGTGGCGCCTTGAGCAGGTCCTCGGCGTCGGCGGCTTCGGCATCGTCTACAAGGGTCGCGGGATCTATTTCGACGAGCTCGTCGCGATCAAGGAATATTTCCCCAGCTCGATCAGCGACCGTAAGGACGGCGATACCGTCGTTCCGAGCAGCTCTGACGCCGAGGAAGTCCACGCGCTGGGGCTCAAGAAGTTCGTCGAAGAAGCCAAGTTACTTTGGAACCTGTCGAAGCCGACCCGGCATCCGAATATCGTCAGTGTCCGCAGCCTGTTCGAGATTCATGGCACCGCCTACATGGTCATGGACTTTGAAGACGGCGTCCCGCTGTCCGACCTGGTCAAGAAGCATAAGACGTTCAGCGAAGCTGATTTGCTGGCACTAATCCGGCCGATGGGCGAGGGGCTCGAGCGGGCCCACCGCGTCGGCGTGCTCCACCGCGACATCAAGCCGGCCAACATCCTGATCAAGGAAAATGGCGAACCGGTGCTGATCGATTTCGGCTCGGCGCGGTTCGACTCGGGTCAGGCGACGAGCACCAAGGTGACGTTCCACACGCCGCCTTACGCGGCGATCGAGCAATATGTGAAAACCTACCAGCAGGGCCCGTGGACCGACATCTACGCGCTCGGCGTGGTCCTGTACGAATGCGTGACCAATACCAAGCCGCCCGAAGTCCTCGAACGCATGCACGGCGGCCTCGGCCACCCTCTGGCCGAGGGCGATTGGCCCGGCTTCAGTCGCGCTTTCCTGCGCGCGGTCGACGCGGCGATGACCATTCGCCCGAGCGACCGGCCTAATTCCATTTCGCAATGGCTGTCCTTGTTCGAAGACGAAAATGCGACCTACGGCGCGGAAGTGGACGCGGACGACGCGCCGACCCGATTTGCTGCGTTCGAACATCCCGAGATCATCCCGATCGTCCCGGCGCCGACCCTGAGTGCGAGCGGCGCGGCGGTGGTCAAGCTGGCCGAGCCACCCAAGGCCGGCGAGCCGCCCGAAGAATATACCGGTGCAGACTCGCAGCCGGTCACCGACAAAGCCGTCGCCGATGCCGTGGCGAAGGCCAAGCCGAAGAAGGAGCTGGCCAAGCCGGAGGCCGCGCCTGATGCAGAGACAAAGGCAGAGGCCGCGGCAGGGGCACAGCAGAAGCCGCTTTTCACGCTGCAGCGCGCGGCGATCGGGGCGGGTCTGCTGGCGGTCGTGGCGGCCGGCGGAGCGTGGACGCTGTGGCCGCGCGGCGCGGCCAACTCGTCGGCGGAAACGGTGGGCTTGCCCTCGACAGCCGGGGCAGCGGAGGATGCGGTGCTTGGGCCGGGAGCCAACGGGGCAATTCCGGCGAACACCGTCGAGGACTTTGACGCGAACAGCGCCGAGGCGGTGGCGGCTCCGGTCGATATTGGCAGCGCCAGTAACCTCGCGCCGGCGATCGACGGCTTGGCCAGCGCCGCGCGAAGTGCCGGCCGAAGCGGCGATGCCGCGCGGCTCGCCGCGACCAGTGCGCGCCTGCGGACCCTGGCCGGCGAAGCTCGGGCAGCCGCGGCGCAGCCCGGGTCGGAAGCCGTGGTCAAAGCCAGGGTCAACCAGATGAACGCGCTCGCCAGGGGCGCTGCCAGCGCACTCGCGCAGTCCGCTCGCCGCGACGCCGAGGCGAAAGGCAAGGAGCTGGCGGCGGCAATGGGCAGCGATGCCTCGCCCGAGAGCAAAGCGGCGGCTGCCGTGCTGCGGACCGTCAGAAGTTCGGCGGGCGCCGCCTCGGCCGCGGGCAGCCCGGGGCAGGCGATCGCCGCGGCACGCCGGACGGTGTCGGCGGCGCGTCAATTTTCTACCCTGCACCCGAAGGCAGCGTCGGCCGCCGCGTCGGCGTTGCCCAAGAAGCGCGACGAATTCGCCGAGGTCGCGGCGGGAGCGCGCTCCACCGGGGCGGACATCGCCGCCATGGGCAAAGCGAAAAAGCCGCCGCTGTTCGCGTCCAAGGAACGGCGCGACGGTTACCGGCTGCGGCAAAGCAACGCCGCCGAAGCTCAGGCCGAACTCACCCGGCTCGAGCAGTTGCAGGCGGCGGTGGCAGCGGTGACCACGGCCGCCGCGGCAGACAGCGCAATCAAGCAGGCCAAAGCGATCCAGGCCAAGCTGCGCGACCTCGAAGCGTCGTCGAGGGCCGCGATGCCGGCGGCCAAGGATCCAGCAAATTAGCGGTTGGTGATGCTGACGCTGACCCGGTTGCGCGCGGCCGCTCCGCTGCCCACGCGATCATAGCGTGAGGCGCAGGTCAGGCGCCGGACCAAGGCGATGCCAAGCCCGCCCAGAGGCGCTTCGGCCAGCGAAGTGAATGGATCCGGGTCGGGCTTGCCGAGAGGGTCAAATTCGGCGCCGTCGTCTTCCACGACCAGGTCGATAGCGCCATCGCGGTAACCGGCCGCGATCTTGATCGCGTTCACGTTCTCGCCGTGGCGGATCAGATTGCTGAGCAATTCTTCGAGTACGACTTCGACCCGGTTCATCGTCCGGGGTACGATTCCGAGCGGTTCGAGAAAGGCGACCACCGCGAAGCGGCTTTCCTCGATCACCGCCGGCTGGTTGCCGAGGTTGAGGACGAGCGTCGGCTCCTCGGTCGCCTCCGTTCGATCGGGCTTCACGGGAGGGCTCAGGCAGTCACAACGGCGAGGGCTTCGGCCTCGGTGCCGACCACCGGGATGATTTCGGTCAGCGAGGTCGTTTCGATGATCTCCATCACTGAATCATTGGCCCCGAACATCGCGAACCGCGCATTGGACCGCTGCAGCGCCCGGGCGGTGCCGATCAGCATGCGGATGCCGAGCGAGGCGATGAACGAGACGTCGGACAGGTCGACGACCGCGGGCTGTTCCTTGGGCACGATGTTCGCGACGAAGCGGGTTTCGACTTCGCCCACCGAGAAACTATCGAGGCGGCCGCCAAGAACCGCCTTGGTCACTCCACCAACGTCCGTAAATTGCATGTCCATTTGCGACCCCTAATGTGACCGGCTCTCTTCGCACGTAATTGTTTCAGTCGAATTGCGCCACCAGGAGCGAAAAATCGTCGTCCAAGGGCCCCGGCGTCGCGGCCTCGCGCACAGCCTGAAACAGACGCTCGGTTTCACTGATGCCGTCGACCCGCGGCTCAAGGATCAAGCGCTCAAAATCGGCGATCGACCACTGCCGCCCGGCCTTGTCGACGATTTCGAACACCCCATCACTGAACACATACATCGATGCGCCCAGCGGCACCTCGACCGTGGCTTCGGTGAAGGTCGCGTCCGGCTTCGCCCCGATGATGACATTGCGGTTGCCGGCGGCGATCACCTGCGACCGATCGGGCGGCACCAGGAACGCGGCATGATGACCCGCCGCGGCATAGCGAAGCTCGCGGCTTCGCGCATCGTAGACCCCGTACCACATGGTGAAATAGAGATCGGCCTGGTCCTCCATCTGGTAGAGGCGGTTGATCGTCGTGAGCACTGCGGCCGGCGAGCGCATGTCGGTATCGGGCAGGTTGCGCTGGCGCAACTGGCTCATCACCGCGACGGCGAGCATCGCCGCGCCCGCGCCATGCCCGGCGACGTCGATCAGATAAGCGACGAACAGATCGTCCGAGAGTTGGCCGTAGCCGAAGGCGTCGCCGCCGAGCCGCGCGCACGGCACGAGGGTCCAATCGCAGCGGATCGGCCCGTCGGGCAATGGCGGCGGCAGCAGCGCCTGAATATAGGCGCTCGCCTTTTGCAGCTCGCGGTCGAGCTCGTCGGACTCGGCGATTTCGGCGCGGGTGCGATACTCGTGTTGGAGCGACCGTTTGCCGATCTGAAGGATCGAACCAACCGGCAGCGGGACCACGCCTTCGACCTTTACGCCATCGACATAAGTCCCGTTGGTCGAACCCAGGTCGGCGACCATCAACTGGCCGTCGTCGATCGTCACCAGGCAATGCGAGCGGGAGATTTCAGAGTCGCGCAGGACGATGTCGGCCGGCGGCGTCCGTCCGACCTTGAGGCCCAACGGGCCGACGACATGGCGGCGGTCGCGATCGACGCAATCGACTAGCTCAAGGCAGTGCAAGCGGTCGCCGGGTACCAGATCGAGGTCCCGGGCGACGGTAATGATTCGAGTCTGCTCCGCTTCCGACACTGCCGACTCCGAGGAGAGGATGAAGGTACGCAACGACGTTGTTTGGTCCGCGAAAGGATGCCAGCCGACCGTAATATTCGCAAGTATTACGCCCGGTTGCGCGGCGTTCGCGCCGCTCAGGCAGCGATGTCGTAGGGCTGGATTTCGCCGGACAGATAAAGGTGGCGGGCCTTGGTCCGCGACAGTTTACCCGAGCTGGTGCGCGGGAGCGTACGCGGCGGGATCAGCTCGACCACCGCCGAGATGCCGGTGATCGCGCGCACCCGTTCACGAATATCATCGCGCAGGCGTCCGCGCTCGTCCGGATCGGAGACTCGGCAGTGGACCAGGACGGCGGGCGTCTCCTCGCCGGACGGACCGGTGATGGCGAACGCGGCGATATCGCCCGACTTGAACCCAGGCAGCTGCTCGACCGCCCATTCGATGTCTTGCGGCCAATGGTTGCGGCCGTTGATGATGATCATGTCCTTGGCGCGGCCGACGACGAAAATGTAGCCGCCCGACAAATAGCCCATGTCGCCGGTATCGAGCCACAGATCGTCGCTGAGGCACGCCTTGGTCGATTCCTCGTCGCGGAAATAACTGTGCATGACCGAGGCGCCGCGGACGTAGACCTTGCCGATTCCGCGGTCGGGCAGAACGGCGCCACCAGCGTCGCGGATTTCGACCTCCATGCCGGTGACCGGTTTTCCGCAATTGACGATCGCGCGGTAGCGGCGCGGACGCTCGTCATCGCCGGGCTCGCCGCCCGACAGTTCATTTTCCTCGACCAGTTCGAGCCGGATGCCCTCACCGGGC
>Ga0068860_100006615_pt1 | contig 11637 bp, 16 predicted proteins | sample KBSSwiS32_FD_66597 | JGI IMG/M metagenome (GOLD analysis project Ga0068860, IMG submission 66597) | Switchgrass rhizosphere microbial communities from Kellogg Biological Station, Michigan, USA - KBS Switchgrass S3-2 | ecosystem: Host-associated > Plants > Roots > Rhizosphere > Soil ... | reverse complement strand
GTGTCCACGCTGGCCAACAACCCCTGTGTGCTGTTCGTGAATGCCGGTCTGCTGAACCCCAATCGGCCGGGGCTGCTCACCGATCCCGCCTGGCGGGGCTACGCCAAGCAGCTGCAAGCGTTGACCGAATCCAATCGGTACCTGGCGGCGGCGCTGACGGACCACCCCACGTTGCACCTGTTCGACTGGGATAGCGAGTTCAATCGCCACGCCGACTGGAGTGACGACCTTATTCACGTGCGGTCCGCTTCGGCGTCGCAGTACGCGGACATGATGGTGAAACAGGTTGGTGACGCCTGTCCGCTGGCGAAGGCGTAATGTCACGCCGTCGAAAGGGGTCTCGATGCGGATAGTGGTTGACTACGACCTGTGTGAAAGCAACGCGGTGTGTATGGGTATCGCACCGGAGGTGTTCGAGGTGCGGGACGATGACTTCCTGTACCTGCTCGACGAGCATCCGCCCGAGGAATCGCGGGGCAAGATGGAAGACGCAGTCCGCCGCTGTCCGAAACAGGCCATCTCGATCCAGGACGACTGACGTGCAAAGCGGAGTCGGGGCCGTCTACGGCGACCCTTACGACTGGTGCCTGCCGCCATCGAGGAGCTGCTGCGGACGCTGAGCGCTTCGATATCCAGCGCGAGATCGACCACCTTACGTTCCGCTACGGCCTCCACTTCTGTATTGGGGCGGTGTTGGCTCGGCTGGAAGGTCGGGTTGCCTTGGAGGAGGTTCTCCGGCGCTGGCCCGAGTGGTCGGTCGACTGGGAGAACGCGGTACAAGCCCGGACCTCAACGGTGCGGGGCTGGGAGAGCCTTCCCGTGGTTACCCGCTAGGGCGGTCCCCGGCGCGCAGTGGGGCGCGGCGCAGGAGCTGTCGCTTGGTCTGCTCGTCGTCGAACGGGTACGGGCGCACGATGTCCCCTTGGTCGGTGAACCCGTAGAAGTGGGCCAAGTCGGCCGACACAAGAACCCGTCCGGTAAAGCGGGCCACGTCGGGATCCTGGACCAGCGCGGTAACGGCTCGACCACTCAAGAACGCGCTCTCGGTGATCTCGGCTTCGGCGTTCGCAACGGTGTCTCGTACGAACTCGGTGTCGACCAGCGGGCCCGGCCACAACGACACCATGGTGATGCCCAACGGCTTGAGCTGCTTGGCCGCGTCGACCGTGAACTTGTCGAGCCCGGCCTTGGCGAGGCAATAGGCGGGCGACAGCACCGAGTACGCGGCCCCGGCCGAGGACACGTTCACGATGAGACCGTCGCCCTGATTGCGCATCAGCTGCAACGCCTTCCAACTGGCCACGTAGTGGCTGCGCAGACCCACGGACAACGTCTCGTCGATGATCGCCAGCGGTTGATCGAAGAACGGCTGATCACCGAACGACTGCAGAGTGGGCGAGGAGAACACGTTGTTCACCAGCAACTCCAGACTCCCCGAGTCGGTGGTGATCTGGTCGAACAGCGCATCGATCTGCTCGTCGCGGCTGTGGTCGCAGGCCACCGCGATACCCACGCCTCCGGCGGCCGTGACCTCCTGAGCGGTTCGTTCAACCGTGCCGGGCGCCGCATCCGGGCTGGTGGCCCGGCCCGTGACGTACACCGTGTAGCCCGCCTCACCGAGGCAGATGGCAATGCCCCGGCCGATGCCTCGGCTCGCTCCCGTTACCAGCGCTGTAGCCACTACGCGGTCTCGTCGAGGCCCTGGGTGAGGGTGTTCCACGCCAACGTGGCGCATTTGATGCGCACCGGGAACTTCACCACGCCTTTGAGGGCCTCGAGGTCGCCGAGCTTCACGTCGGCCGGCGGCTCGATCGGCTCACCGTTCTCGTCATCGGCGCCCAGTTCGTTGGAGTGGATCGACATCATCGCCTTGAAGGCCCGGATGATGTTGCGCACCTCGTCCACCGACTTGCCCTTCACCGCCGCCGACATCATGGAGGCCGAGCTCTGCGAGATCGAGCAACCCTGGCCGCCGATCTTCACGTCTTCGATCACCCCTTTGTCGTTCACGTCGAGGTACACCACGATCTCGTCGCCGCACAATGGATTGAAACCCTCGGCTCGACGGGCCGGGGGAGATTCGAGCGACCCCTTGTTTCGAGGGTTGCGGTAGTGGTCGAGGATGATCTCTCGGTAGAGGTCTTCGAGGCCGGGCATCTGGTTACGCCTCCGTCAGAGCGAGAAGAGAGCGGACGCCGAATCCAGCGCATCGGCTAGAGCATCGGCGTCGGAGCGGTCGTTGTACAAGTAGAAGGATGCTCGCGCGGTGGCCCCCACGCCCAGCAATCGCATCAGCGGCTTGGCGCAGTGGTGCCCGGCCCGCAGATAGACGTTCGATTGATCCAACACCTGACTCACGTCGTGCGGATGGATGTCTCGGAAAGCGAAGCTCAGCGCGCCGCCTCGGCGCTCCACGTCGGTTGGACCGTGGATCGTGATGTCGGCCCCGAATCGAGCTGACAGCAGCTCCATGGCGTAGCCGCTGAGGTCCTTCTCGTGCTGGCGGATGGCCGGGAGGCCGATATCGGTGATGTAGTCGATGGCCGCACCAAACCCGACCGCTTCGATAATGGGAGGGGTGCCGGCCTCGAACTTGGCTGGAAGCTCCGCCGGAGTAAACCCGTCGAGTCGAACATCGGCGATCATGTTGCCCCCGCCCAGGAACGGAGGCATCGCATCGAGCAGCTCCTCGCGGGCCCACAGCACGCCGATTCCCGTCGGGCCGCACAGTTTGTGGGAGGAGAAGGCGAAGGCGTCGGCCCCCATGGCCTGTACGTCGGTGACGGAGTGGGGAGCCGACTGGCAGCCGTCCACAATGGCCAGGGCCCCCGCGGCGTGGGCGGCGGCGGTCAGTTGGCGAACCGGGGTAAGGGTGCCCAGCACATTCGACATCGCGGTGAACGAGAACACCTTGGCGCCGTCCAGCAGCTGCGGCAAGGTGGTGAGATCGAGTTGACCGTCGGCCGTGAGCGGAACCCAGCGCAGCTGTATGCCGCGCTCGGCGGCCAGCATGTGCCACGGCACGATGTTGGCGTGATGCTCCATGTGGGTCAGCAGCACCACGTCGCCCTCACGCAGGTTGGCCCGGCCCCAGGCCTGGGCGACCAGGTTCAAGCCCTCAGTGGCGTTCTTGGTGAAGATCACCTCGCGAGACCGGCGGGCGTTGATGAAGCTCGCCACCTTCATGCGGGCGCCTTCGTAGGCATCGTTGGACTCCACGGCCAGCTGATAGGAGCTGCGGTTCACCGGGGCATAGGTGGTCTCGGTGAAGCGCACCATGGCGTCGATCACCTGGCGGGGCTTCTGCGTGGAGTTGGCCGAGTCGAGGTACACGATCGGCTTGCCGTGGACGAGCCGCTCGAAGATCGGAAAATCCTTCCGGATGCGCTCGACGTCTAACCCCGAAGTCACTGAAGGCTCCGCTCGCTCTCGCTCGCTCATGTGAATGCCTCGTACCCGTCGCGCTCCACGATCTCGGCCAGTTCCATGCCGCCCGAGGCCACGATGCGACCGTCGACCAACACGTGGAGGTGATCGGGCTGCAGCTCGTCGAGCAACCTTTGGTAGTGGGTGATCACGATGAGCCCCAGCCGGTCACGATCGGCCCGCACCTCGCGAATCCCGGAAGCCACGGTGCGCAAGGCATCGATATCAAGGCCGGAGTCGGTCTCGTCGAGAATGGCGAGCTCTGGCTCCAGGATCGCCATCTGGAGGATCTCGTTGCGCTTCTTCTCGCCGCCCGAGAATCCCTCGTTGAGGTAGCGGTCGGCAAAGGACGAGTCCATCCCCAGCCGCTTCATCCAGTCCATGATGGCGAGCCGCAGCTCCAGCACCGAGAGATCAATGCCCTTGCGGGCGCTGAGGGCCTGGCGCAGAAACTGGATTACTGAGACGCCGGGGATCTCTTGGGGATACTGGAAGGCGAGGAACATGCCCGCCTTGGCCCGCACGTCGGTGGGCCATGACGAGATCTCGTCGTCGTGGAAAAACAGCTTGCCCGCGGTGACCTCGTATTCGGGGTTCGCCATCAGCACGTTGGCCAGAGTGGACTTGCCGGCACCGTTGGGACCCATCACGGCGTGCATCTCGCCGGGTTGAACTACCAGGTCAAGGCCCTTGAGGATCTCGGGGCCCTCGGCCGGGCGGGCATGGACGCCTTCGATGCGAAAGAGGGGACTCACGGGGCCGAGTCTAATAAGCACTACGCCGGTAGTGGTATTTCCGGCGCCCACAAAAGGGTCATCAAGTTGTGACGTTCGGCCGTATTCCGCGGTCCGGCGCGCGAGCTACGTTCTGCAACCTATGCCGGTCTTCGTGATCCGCCACGCCTACGCGGGAGAGCGTGCCGCCTGGACCGGAGCCGATCCCGAGCGCCCACTCGACGACCTCGGATGGGAGCAAGCCGGCGAGATCGCCCGCGTGGTGGCGGAGCAACCCGTCACCCGGTTGGTGTCGAGCCCGGCGGTGCGCTGCGTCGAGACCCTGGGGCCGTTGGCGGACAAAGTAGGGTTGAGCATCGAGGTGGACGAGCGTCTGGCCGAAGGCTCGGACGGGGCCGGCGTGCTGGCTCTGCTGGCCGAGGTCCCCGAGCTGACGGTGCTGTGCGTGCACGGGTCCGAGCTCACCACGATCGTGGACGAGTGCGTGGTGACCGGAGAGCGAAGCCTGGGCAAGGCGGTGATCTGGACCATCGAGCGAGACGGCGCCGGTCGAGCGGTGGCCGCCCGGTCTCGCCCCTGCCCGGTGCTGGAGTCGGCCTGACCGCTGGGCTAGCCGTGGGCGAGGAGATCTTCCTTCCACAGCCGGAAACGGTTGTGACGGGTGCCGCTGGGGCCCGTGCCGTCTCCGGTTCCGTCGGCTAAGAGCCGGAACGAGTACTGCCGGGTGAGGTCCTGCGCGTCGATCGCGAGATAGCGGGCATTGGCCTTGCTGGCCGGACCCGCCCGCCACAGCAGCCAGCGTTTGATCCGACGCTTGTAGGTGCACAGCGGTTGGTCGATGTCGTCGCCCAGGCGCAGCAACTCCGGCGGCGCTTCGATCCACGAAGCGGCGGGGATGTTGCGATCCCGCACTGGAGTGTCGGGTAGGTCGATCGTATGGATCGGCGTGTGGTCAAGGGGCCGTTCGTCGGCCGGTAGCGCGGGCCCTCGGTCGGCTACCAACCTCGGTCGACCCACTCCTGCAGGTGCGGCCGTTCCGTGCCGATGGTGGTATCGGCTCCGTGGCCGGGCAACACGATGGTGTCGGCCGGGAGCGTGAACAGATCTTGATCAATCGCCCGGATGATGGTGGGGAAGTCGCCGCCCGGAAATGAGGTGTTTCCGGGGCCGCCGGGGAACAGCGTGTCGCCGCTGAACAGCACCGGGTACCCCTCGAGCTTGAAGCACATCGATCCCTCGGTGTGACCCGGGGTGAGGATGGTGTGGAGCCGGAGCCGACCCACTTGGATCATGGTGTCGGGCTCGAGGAACACGTCGTAGCCCACCTTCTTGAGGCGGGGCGCGTCTTGCACGGTGATGGCCACCTCGTAGCCGGCGTCCCGCATGGCCGGAACCGCCTGGATGTGGTCGTCGTGTCCGTGGGTCTCCAACACCCTCCGCACACCAAGCCGCTGGGCGAGCTCCAAAAGCTGCTCGTGCTCGTTGGCCGCGTCGATCAGTACCGCCTCGCCCGTCTCGGTGCAGCGCAACACGTAAACGTTGTTCTCGAACGGACCCACCACCACCTTGTGGATCTCCATGCCGGTCTCGTTCAACATCAAAGTCATGGGCTGGAGTCTGGCAGTGGAATCAGCTGGAGACGACCTCAAACCCCAATCCCAGGGCGGCGGGTATCTGGGAGGAGTCGAACGTGGCGTAGACGAGTGGGCGAGGCAGCCGATCGGCGGCCGCCAGGTGGATGGCGTCGATGGTGCGCACCGGTTGGGTACGACCCAGCTCCGCGGCGCGATCGAGGCAGAGTTGGTCGACCGGCACGATGGCGATGCGCTCCCAGTCGTCGCGCAAAGCCCGGCGGAGCTGATCGGCCTCGTCGACATCGGCGCACACCCGGTCCACCACCACCAATGCCTCGGTGAGGGCCAGGGCACTGGCGCACCAATCCGGGTCGGCCTCCATGGCGGCCAACACGATCGGCTGCTCCGGCCCTTCGAGATAGCGGGCCAGCAGCGCGGTGGCATCCAGAAACAGCGTCATCGGACCTGATCGAACATCCGGTCGAGACGGGTGCCCGCCCACGGCCGCACCGTGGTGCCGGGCCCCGGGCGGTCGGTTCGGCGGGGGAGCACGACGAGCCCCCGGACGGCGAGATCGGGGAGGGTGACCGGATGATGGCCGGGGTCGAGGGGGCCAAGCTGGGCCACCGGACGCCCGTCCACCGTGATCACGATCCGCTCGCCGGCCCCGGCCCGGCGGATGGCCGTGGCCGCTTGGTTGCGCAGCTCTCGAACCCCCAGGCGTTCCACGACACGCAACGTAGCACCGGTGTACACAAGCGGGTTCGACGGGGCTTCGTCGGCGCGACAGAATGAGCGCACGATCCGTCCTTCAAGGGGGAAATGCCGTGAACTTCGCCTTTAGCGAGGAGCAGGAAGAGCTCCGTAAGACCGTCCGCTCGTTCCTGGAGTCAAAGTCACCGGAGTCCGAAGTCCGTCGACTCATGGAAACGGAGTCCGGCTACGACGAGGCCGTGTGGAGCCAGATGGGCGAGCAGATGGGCCTTCAAGGTCTGGCCATTCCGGAAGAGTTCGGTGGGTCGGGCTACAGCTACGTGGAGCTCGGCGTGGTGTTCGAGGAAATGGGCCGCGCCCTGTTGTGCGCCCCGTACTTCGCCACGGTCGCCTTGGCCGCCAACACCTTGCTCCAGTCGGGTGACGACGCCGCCAAGAAGGCGTACCTCCCGGGCATCGCCTCGGGCGAGACGGTCGCCACCGTGGCGTTCACCGAGCCGTCGGGCAAGTGGGACGAGGCCGGCATCTCGATGACCGCCACCGCGTCGGGCGATGGCTTCACCCTCAACGGCACCAAGAGCTTCGTGCTCGACGGCGCCACCGCCTCGCTCATCATCGTGGCGGCCCGCACGAGCAAAGGCGTGAGCCTCTTCGCTGTCGACAGCGGCGCGGCCGGCCTCACCCGCACGGCGCTGTCCACCATGGACCAGACCCGCAAGCAAGCCAAGCTCGAGTTTTCCAACACCCCGGCGCAGCTGATCGGCACCGACGGCGATGGTTGGAAGACCCTGTCCACCGTGCTCGATCTCGCCGCCGTGGCGTTGGCCGCGGAGCAGGTCGGAGGAGCGCAGAAGGTGCTCGAGATGGCGGTGGAGTACGCCAAGGTGCGCGTGCAGTTCGGTCGCCCGATCGGCTCGTTCCAGGCCATCAAGCACAAGTGCGCCGACATGCTGCTGGAAGTGGAGTCGGCCAAGTCGGCGGCGTACTACGCGATGTGGTGTGCGTCGGAAATGAACGACGAGCTTCCATCGGTGGCCTCGCTGGCCAAGGCATATTGCTCAGAGGCCTACTTCCACGCCACCGCCGAGAACATCCAGATCCACGGCGGCATCGGCTTCACCTGGGAGCACCCCGCTCACCTGTACTTCAAGCGGGCCAAGTCGTCGGAGCTGTTGTTCGGTGATCCGGCATACCACCGTGAGCTGCTGGCGCAGCGCATCGGTATCTGATCTCCGACTGGTCGCCGGGATAAGGCCCGAGCGGCCGAGAGCGGGACATACTGACCGGCGATGTTTGTCTTCCTGATCGTGTTGGCTGCGGTGGCCGTGTTCGCCATCGCAGCCGGCGTGATCGGGCGTGAAGCTCACCGCCTCGATGCCGTCGCGCCTCGCGCCGTCTACGACCTCGACGAGGCGGTGGAGTTCGTGGCCGACCGGCTTCCGGTCTTCGCCGCCAGCCAGTTGACGCACGACGAGGTGCGGGAGTTGCTGCGCTGGCACATGCTGGAGTTGCGGGCCAAAGGGCTTCAGCCGCCCAAAGCCGTGGACGCAGTACAGCAGATCACCGAGCCGGTGGTGATCGAGGAGGACTCCACGATCGGCTATCTCATCGGCCGGGCCGACGACGTTGGGATGGACGTGCCCGACGAGGCCATCGCGGCCGTGGTGGAGCAGCACTTCGCCTACTTTGAAGCGATCGGCGCCGTCGGTCCACCAGCGGCCGACCCCGATGTGACGGCGGATCCCAAGCGCGGAAAGAATTAGCCATGGCCGAGACCCCCAGCCCGTCCGCCTGCCTGTCGGTGGTGATGCCTTGCTACAACGAGCAGGACCACGTGGCCGAGTGCGTGAAGCGGGTGCTCGAGTCGCCCTGGGTAGCAGAGCTCATCGTGGTCGACGACGGCTCGTCCGATGGCACGCGGTCCATCCTGGCGGGATTGAGCGACCCGAGGGTCCGGATCTTTTTGCAGCCCTACAACCAAGGCAAGGGCGCGGCGCTGCGGCGCGGTTTCAGTGAGGCCAGCTACCCGTTCGTGATCGTGCAGGACGCCGATCTCGAGTACGACCCCGCCGAGTACGGCAACCTGCTCGAACCGCTGGTGTCGGGTCGGGCCGACGTGGTGTACGGCTCGCGGTTCCAGGGCAACGCCCCCCATCGGGTGCTGTATTTCTGGCACTCCGTGGGCAACAAGTTGCTGACCTTGTCCTCCAACATGTTCACCGATCTGAACCTCACCGACATGGAGACCTGTTACAAGGCGTTTCGGCTCGAGGTCGTGCAGTCCATCACCCTGGAGGAATCTCGATTCGGCATCGAGCCGGAGATCACCGCCAAGGTGGCCCGCGGCAAATGGCGGGTATACGAAGTCGGAATCTCCTACGACGGTCGCACCTATGCCGAGGGCAAGAAGATCGGTTGGAAGGACGGCATCCGGGCCTTCTACTGCATCGTGCGGTACTCCGATCTCGGCCAGAAGCTCCGGCGCACCGCGTGAGTACAGTGGCCCCGATGGAACGGCCTACCCGGTTCGAGCACAAGCAGTTCGTGGGCGACAAGCGCAGTCAGGTCGTGCACGACCTCGACGCCTGCGATGCCCCAGCAGTGATTGCCGAGCTGATGGGCGCGGAGACCTTTCTCTGCTTCGGTCCCGACACGATCCCCGAAGCCCGCAACCGGTGCTATCACCTGTGCACCGAATGTCCCGGTGTTCGCGCTGCCCATCGTTCCTGAGCACCCAGCCCTCACGGCGCCGTGAACGGGCATTTCGCTTCCGGCGACCTGCAACTCGCCCGCTATCTGGCCACCCCGGCCGGACGCCCGTCTTCTCGGGGTATGCCGGGTCTGGTGTTGTGCCATGGCTTCCCCACCGGCCCGATCGACGCCCGTCGGTCCGCGGGCACTTTTCCCGAGCTGATGGACCGGGTTGCCAACGAAATGGGTTGGGCCGCCATGACCTTCAACTTCCGAGGGTGTGGCGAGAGCCAGGGAGACTTCTCGCTGGTGGGCTGGATGCACGATCTCCAAGCCGCGATCGACCATCTGGCCTCGGAGGTGCACATCGATCGCATCTGGCTGGCCGGTTCCTCCACGGGTGGTTCCCTCGCCCTGTGCGCCGCGGTGGACGATCCTCGGGTGAAAGGGGTCGCGTTGCTGGGGGCTCGGGCCGACTTCGACGATTGGGCGGGGCAGCCCCGACGGTTCCTGGAGCACGCCCGCGACATCGGGGCGGTGCGCACGCCCGGGTTCCCGCCGCAGTTCGACAGCTGGGCCCGAGAGCTGCGGTTGTTTCGACCCTTGGAGGCGGCCCGGGCCTTCGCGCCGCGGCCTTTGCTGGTGATCCACGGCGGTGAAGACGACACCGTCCCGGCCGCCGATGCCCGCCATCTGGCCGAGGCTCACGGATCGGCCGAGCTGCGGGTCATCCCGGGGGCGGGCCATCGGCTGCGCCACGATCCTCGGGCCGTGGCGGTGCTCCTGGGCTGGTTGGATCGCCAACGCGCCGTGTCGGTGCTCGACGACCAGCCATAGTCCGGCCACGGCCCGAACAGGGTGGTTCTGTAGCATCGGCCCGGTGAGAGCCCTGATAACTGGTGGCGCCGGCTACATCGGTTCCCATCTCGTGGACCGATTGTTGGCCGATGGCCACGAGGTCCGGGTATTGGACGATTTCTCCACCGGAAACCGCCAGAACATCAACCATTGCATCGATCACGTGGAACTGTTCGATGGTTCTATTCTCGATGCAGAGCTGGTGAGCCGAGCGGTTAAAGGCACCGAGCTGGTGTTCCATTTGGCGGCCGCGGTGGGAGTCGCCAACATCGTGCGGGAACCGTTGCGGGGCTTGCGGGTCAACGTCGAGGGCACGCAGCACGTGGTGAACGCCACCGTGGCCGAAGGGGCCAAGATGGTGCTGGCCTCTACCTCCGAGGTGTACGGGCGGCCCACCAAGATTCCCATGAGCGAGACCGACGATCGAGTGCTGGGCCCCACCACCGTCGACCGGTGGTCGTACTCCACCGCGAAGGCGCTCGATGAGCATCTGCTGCTGGCCCTGCACCGCCAGGAGGGCTTCCCGATGTCGATCGTGCGCTACTTCAATTCCTACGGTCCCCGGCTGGCCGACAACGGGTACGGGTCGGTCGTGGCACGGTTCGTGAAGCAGGCCTTAGCCGGAGGACCGATCACGGTGTACGGCGACGGCATGCAGTCGCGCAGCTTCACCTACGTGGCCGACACCGTGGAGGGAACGTATCGCGCCGGCACCTCGCCGGCGGCGGTGGGCGAGGTGTTCAACATCGGCAACGGGGCCGAGACATCCGTGCTGGAGCTGGCCCGGATCGTGGCCGACTCGGTGGGACGAGACTGCCCGGTTGAGTTCGTTCCCTACGAGCAGGCCTACGGGCCCGGCTTCGAAGACACCCAACGGCGGGTGCCGGATGTGTCGAAGGCCGCCGCGGTGCTCGGGTGGCGACCGCAGATCGGTCTGGCCGAAGGCTTGGCGCGAACGGTGGAATGGTGGCGGACCAACGACGGTGGTGCGCGATGACGTTCGAGGATCGGGTTCGCCGCCGCGACCTCACCATCGCGGTCATCGGTTTGGGCTACGTGGGCCTGCCCTTGGCGTTGGCCTTCGCCGAGGCCGGTTTCCCAGCCGTGGGCTTCGATGTGGACCACGCCAAGATCGATGGTCTGAACGCCGGTCGCTCCCATGTCGATGACATCAGCGACGAGCGGCTCTCCGCCGTGGTCAACTCGGGTTCTTTTTCGGCCAGCGGCGACAACGCCCGAGTGGCCGAGGCCGATGTGGTGTTCGTGTGCGTGCCCACACCGTTCGATCGGTTCAAGACCCCGGATCTCAGCTTCGTGCGAGCCGCCACCGAGACGGTGGCCCAAGGCCTGAAGCCCGGCATGTTGGTGATCCTGCAGTCCACCACCTATCCCGGTACCACCACCGAGATCCTGTTGCCCCGCCTGCTGGCCACCGGGCTGGTGGCGGGGGTCGACTTCCATCTGGCGTTCAGCCCCGAGCGCGTCGACCCCGGCAACCTCAATTGGACCGTGCGCAACACGCCGAAGGTGGTGGGTGGCATCGACGAGGAGTCGAGCCAGCGGGCCAAGCTGGTACTCGAAGCGGTTATGGACGACACCGGTCATGTGGTCACCGTCTCGTCGCCAGCCGCCGCCGAGAT
>Ga0068860_100006613_pt1 | contig 11638 bp, 7 predicted proteins | sample KBSSwiS32_FD_66597 | JGI IMG/M metagenome (GOLD analysis project Ga0068860, IMG submission 66597) | Switchgrass rhizosphere microbial communities from Kellogg Biological Station, Michigan, USA - KBS Switchgrass S3-2 | ecosystem: Host-associated > Plants > Roots > Rhizosphere > Soil ... | reverse complement strand
ATGGCCGAGCCACGTGCCGTGCAGCAGGTCACGCAGCCGGCGCGGGCGCACCACGGCGCCGACCGCCTCCTGCAGCTTGTCGCTGACCGGGTCGAGCTCACGGGCGGTTTCGAGTCGGGTGAGGATCCGCATGCCGTGCGCATACCCGGCCACGCCCCGGCTATGCGCCCCGGCGCGAGATCAGCCGATAGACCACGCCCATCGCCAGGCTGAGCGCGAGCAGGGGCGGGGCGAGCGCACCCGCCGACCCGCCGATCGCCAGGCCGATGCCGGCCGGGAGCGCCGCGCTGCCCACCGCCGAGGCGGCCACCTGCAGGCCGACCGTCTCGTCGGCGCCGCCGCCCACCCGATCCGCGGTGGTCAGCGTGAACAGCGGAAACACCGGCGCCGCGGCCAGCCCGAGGACGATCAGCCCGGCCGCCGCCATCCCGGCGCCGGGCACCACCATCAACGCGGCCCCGGCGCTCACCCCCGCCACCGCCGCGCCCAGCACCCGGCGCACCCCGACGCGCTCCGCCAGCGTGCCGAACAAGACCCGGCCCAAGAACATCATTCCCCAGTACGCCGAGACGACCAGCCCCGCGACCGTCGCCGGCAGACCACGGCCCGCGGTCAGGAACACGTACGCCCAGATGCCGGCGGCGGTCTCGATGCCGGACTCCACCGCGGTGAACAGCAGCGACCCGAAGACGACCGGTCTCCGGTCCTTCATGGTCCTGCGGCCCGGCCGGGTCCGGGACCGGGGTGCCACCCAGGCCGAGCGGTAGAGCGCGAAGGCACCGGCGAGCAGCACCTGAGCCAAGCCCATCGAGCCGTAGATCCAGCGCCAGGACACCCCGCCGCCGAGCAGCGCGGTCGCCAGCGCCGGTCCGGCCGTGGCGCCGAGCCCGTACGCCGCGTGCATCCAGTTGATCTGCCGCGGCCCGAACCGCGCGGCCGCATACGCGTTCAACGCCGCGTTGACCGCCCCGAAACCGAGGTCGAACACCACCATCCCGGCGCCGAACACCCAGACGGCCGGCGCCACGGACTCGACCGCCAGCGCCACCCCGGTCAGCAGCGTGCCGCCGGCCAGCAGCACCCCCGCACTCCACCGCGCCAGCAACCGCCCGGCGGCCACACCGGCCACCACCGACGCACCCACCCCGAACACCACGAGAATGCCGAGCGCGGCGATCGGTTGATGCAGGCTCACCTGGATGGACGGCCACAGCAGACCCAGGATCGAGCCGGGCAGAGCAGCACCGAAATAGGCCAGACAGGCCAGCCGAAACGCAGGCACGGAACAGCAACACCCTTATGAGGGACCGCACCCATCAGGCGCGGTACGCGATGACGGGGAAGGTCAGCGCGTGAGGTGTTGCCCGGGCATGCGTCGCAGCCTACCGAGCGATCACGACCGGGCAACCGGATTTCCGCCGGCAGGCGTCAGGCCGGCCGCGGTCGTGAAGAACTCGATGAAGCTGTCCGGGGCGCGGTCGCCGAGGCAGACATCGATGATGTCGCGCGCGTCCTTTGCCTCCGCGGCGCTGCGGACGAACATCTCGTTCTCGTACGCCGCGAGCGCCGCCTCGCTGTCGTCCGGATGGGCGGCCAGCGCCTGCCCGAGCTCGGCCCCGTCGAGCATCGCCAGGTTCGCGCCCTCGCCGGACGGCGGCATCAGGTGGGCCGCGTCGCCGAGCAGGGTCACCCCGGGCACCCGGTCCCAGCGCAGGCCGTCGGGAAGTGCGTAGATCATGCGGGGCACCGGCGGGGTCTCGCCGTCGGTGATCAGGGCGGTCAGCTCCGGCGCCCAGCCGTCGAACTCGGCCGCGACCCGTTTGCGGGCGGCGGCCGGGTCGGTGAAGTCGATCGCGGCCACCCACTCGGCGGGGCGGTTCAGTTCGACGTACGTGTGCAGCACGCCGCCCGCCTCGCGGTGCGCGACGATGCCCTGGCTGGGGCTCAGCGCGTACATCGCGGCGCCGCCGACCGCCGCGGCCGCCGCCGGGTGCCGCTCGTCGGCGTCGTACAGGTAGGTCTCCACGAAGGTGGTGCCGGAGTACTCCGGCATGGCGTCGGTGAGCAGCGGCCGGACCTTCGACCAGGCGCCGTCCGCCCCGACCAGCAGTTCGGTGTCCACCGTCGACCCGTCGGCGAAGGTGAGCCGGTGCGGCGCGACCGCGGTGACCTTCCGGCCCCAGCGGATCGTGCCGGCCGGCAGCGACTCGATCAGGATCCGGCGCAGGTCGCCGCGGAGCACCTCGGGACGGCCGCCGGTGCCGTCGTCGGGGTCGTCGAGCAGCACGCGCCCGTCCCGGCCGAGCACGCGGGAGGCCTCGCCGCCGGGGCGGATGATCGAGTGGAACTCCGCGGTGAGGCCGGCCGCGGCGAGCGCGACCTGCCCGTTGTGCCGGTGGATGTCGAGCTGACCGCCCTGCGTGCGGGCCTCGGCCGACGGGTCCGCCTCGTAGACCGTGACCGGGATGCCGTGCACGTGCAGCACGCGGGCGAGGGTGAGGCCGCCGAGCCCGGCGCCGACGATCGTGACCGGTGTCGTCATCAGAATCTCCTTCGAAGAAGCGTGGAACATCGTTCCAGACAATCGTGGAACGACGTTCCAGAAACGTCAACGAAAGGAGCCGGAGTGTGAGCCAGGACAACTCAGTCGCCGCCGGCGCGCAGCACGTCGCCGAGGCCGCGCCGCCGGCGGACTGCCGCCTCCGCGCCCACCACCGCGGCCAGCGTCAGCAGCAGCGCGACCGAGGCCACCCCGAGCAGCCACCACGGCACGACCGTGACCGGGGCGGCGCTCTGCCCGGTGATCAGCCGCAGCGACAGCGGCCCGAAGGTCAGCCCCACCAGCAGCGCCCCGAGCAGCGGCCCGCACACCGCCGCCGCCAGCACCGGCGGCAGCAGCTCGCCGGTCGCGACCCGCCGGGTGTCCCGGGGCCGCAGGCCGAGCGTGCGCAGCCGGGCCAGGGTCCGCCACCGCTCGGGTGCCGAGGCGGCCGCGCCGAGCGCGAAGCCCAGCAGCCCGAGCGCCAGCAGGGTGCCGGCCGCGGCGAGGGCGAGCGCCATCAGCCCCGCGGTCAGCGGCGAGTTCCGGCGCGTACGCAGAAGGTCTTCCTGCACGACCGGGTGGCCGGCGGCGGCGACCGCGGTGACCGCCGCCGCTGCGCCCGGGCCGGTCACCCAGATCGTGTCCGGCGTGCTGGGGAGCGCCGACGCGTCGAGCACCACGACGTCGTCCAGGCCGTCGATGGCCGGGGCGGTGCCGACCGCGGTGAGCGCGATCGCGTTCTTCGCGGTCACGTAACCGTTCGCCGCGTACCCCTGATCGTCGTTGGCGAGGAAGAGCTGCAGCGACTGCCCGGGCCGCAGGCTGCCGCGCACCAGGGCCCTGCCCTTGCCGAGCTTGGCCAGGTCGGGCGCGGGCGGCAGCGGCGTGTCGGCGAGCATCCGCTGGAAGGCGGCCGCGTCGACGACAACGACGGTGGGCGTGACCGAGGTGTCGCCGGTGACGATCCGCGCGCCGCCGACGAGGTCTCCGGCGACCGCGTGCGTCACCCCGGGCGCGGCGGCGAGCCGGGCGGTCAGGGCGGCCGTCGAGTCCGTCTCCTCGGGCGCGACGTCGAGCCGGGCGTCCGCGCCGACCGTGCGCCAGGCCCCGTCGGAAAGCCCGTTCGAGGTGGTCGCCGCCAGGGTGACCGCGAACGAGGCGAGCGCGACCGTGGTGGTCAGCACCAACAGCGGCAGCGCCCGGGCGGCGGTCGCGTTCGCCTGCGCGGCCCCGAAGACGGCGAGCGGCCGCCGGGAGCGCAGCGACCGCCGCAGCGCGAGCCCTGTGCCGGCCGGCATCAGCCGCAGCAGCAGGACCGCTCCGGCGAGGACGCCGAGCGCCGGCGCGGTGGCCGGCAGCACCGAGTCGCCGACCCCGCGCTGGCGCAGCGAGACGACCGCGCCGACGGCGAGCAGGACGACGGCGACGTCGAGCGCGGCGCGCCGCAGCTGGGCAGTGCGCTGCGCGAAGCGGCGGGCCGCCCGGTTGGCGGGCGCGCGCCGGTCGCGGGTGCCGCGGGCCGCCGTGACCGTGCCGAAGGCCGGACCGGCGAGGATCGCGCACACCACCACCGGGACCGTCCACCCGATCGCCGCGCCGCCGGCCACCGCGAACGCCAGCCCGATCCCGAGGGCCGCCGACGGCAGTGTCACGGCGGCCGACTCGAGCAGCAGTTCGACGGCGAGGTCCGGCAGCGAGGCGCCGCGCCGGCGGGCCGCGATCAGCGCGGCGGACCGCCGGCGTACCAGAAGATCTGCCGCCAGCAACAGGACCAGGCCCGCCCCGGCCAGCACCGCGACGAGCAGCACCGACGCCTGCGCCTCGGCGGCGTCGACCCGGTCCCGCACGTCGCGCAGCACGAAGTCGAGCTCGGTCCGCCACTTCAGCGAGGTGTCGCGCTCGGCCGACGAGGCCGACGCGGCCTTGAGCGTGGCCACCGTGGCCGCGAGCTGCTGCGCCGACTGCCAGGTGAGCCGGTCCGGGTCGGCGGCGAACCACACCGTACGGCGGAATTGGTCCTGCTGGAAGGCGAGCCGGGCGTCCGGCAGCGAGTCGGCGGACAGCAACCCGCCGTATCGGGTGGCGCCGGCTCCGTCCAGCCCGGCGACCGGCCGCAGCAGCGAGGGCAGCTGCTGCCAGGCCGGGTCGGCCGGATCCACCGGGCGGAAGATGCCGGAGACCTTCACGTTGTACGGGGTCCGCAGCTCGTCCCGGACCGGGAGGTGATCGCCCGGCGCCGCCTTCAGCAGCTTCGCCTCCTCCTCGGAGAGGCCGACCTGCATCTCCCACGGCGGACCGATGGACTGGACGATCTCCGGGTTGCCGGCCCGGGTGGCGCCCGGGGCCCGGCCCGCGACCCAGGTGACCCGCGGGCCGCCGGTGCTGTCGCGCAGATAGTCGACCTGGAAGTGCCGCTGCACGCTGCCGTCGGCGATCTGCAGCGAGATGCTGGTGGCGGTGGTGACCGGCGGGCGGAGCGCGTTGCGCAGCGCCGGGTCGAGGCTGGTGATCGCGCGGTCGCCGAGGGACTCGACGTCGTCGGCGAGGCGCGAGTCGCGCACCCGGCCGCCGTTCGGGCCGTAGTCGTCCTCCCAGCGGGCATCGACGCGTACGGCTGAATTATCGGGGTTGTCGCGGATCGCGGCCCGGGCGGCGTCGTCGGCGGTGGCCCGCATCAGCGGCGGCACCGCGGCGGCGAGCAGGCCGACCGCGGCCACCACCAGCGCGACCAGCAGCAGCGGACCGGCGTCGGCGCGGGCCCGGCCCCGGACGCTGGGCCAGTGCGGGGCGGGCAGCAGTCTCATGAGGCCACCCGCAGGTGGGCGGCGTCGGCCCGGCGGGCCTGCACCGTGACGACCGCGAAGACCGCCAGGCCGGCCCCGGCCACCAGCAACCCGAGCAGGATCGCCTCGGTGCCCCACGGCCAGTGCGCGTGGGCGGCCGGGACCGGCGCGCCCCCGGTGTCCGAGCGGATCATCAGTGGCGCGACCACCCGGGTGCCCAGAGCGCCGACCGCCGCGCCGGCGACCAGCAGCGGCAGCAGCACCGCGGCGTGCTCGCCGAGCAGCGCCCGGCGGATCGACCGGCGGGACATGCCGAGCCCGCGCAACCGGGCCACCTCCAGCGCGCGCAGCTGGACGTCGCAGGTCACGTGCAGGACCACCCCGCCGAGCAGCAGCACGATCGCGGCGGCGACCAGCACCCGCAGCACGGCCGGCACCGAGGCGCGCAGCGGGCTGCCGGTGAGCCGCTCGGTCTCGCCCGCCCGGGTGACCGTCGGCCCGAGGTGCAGGCCGGCGATCCGGGACGCCGCGTCGGCGCGCGGGTGGCCGGCCCACCACGCGGTCACCGGCGAGTCCAGGTCGCCGCGAGCGATCAGCGCCCGGGAGAGGGTGTCCACATCGGCCATCGCGGCGGGCGCGCCGGGCGCGGACGGGATGGCCGGCACCACCTCGGCGACCACCGCGTCCACCGGGGTCACCCCGTACGTGAGGCTGAGCTTGGTGCCGACCCGCGCGCCCACGTCCCCGGCCAGCCGGGTGGAGATGGCGATCGGCACCGCCTCCGGGTTGGCGAACGCGGTCGCGACCAGGGTCCGGCTGGCCGCGGCCGGGTCGGCGAACTGCACGGTGCCGGTCATCCGCATCCGGTCCCCGCCGATCGCCACGGTCGGATAGGTGAGCTGCTGCGACTCGGGCGAGGCCGCGCGGGCGTTCCACTTTTCGTTCGCGTGCGCGCCCGGCACGGTCAGCGCGATGTCCACCTTGCTGACCGCGGCGAACCCACCCGGGTCGCCGGCCAGCGGGAGCGCCACCGCGACCAGCCGCAGCCCGGCGGTGGGCACGCAGCCCCGGATCGGGTGGGCGTGCCCGTCGAGCGGGAGCGTCGCGCCGCTGCACGAGGTCCGCAGCCCCGCCGAATCCTCCAGCACCAGCCACGGCGTGACCGTCATGGTGGCGCCGTCGCTCGCGGTGCCGGCGACGGTCGGGGTCACCCCGCCGGACAGCGGGATCCCGGCGACCGGGGCCGCCGGGATGAGCGGCTTCGCCACCGCCGGCCAGTCGCCGCGGCCGCGCAGCACCGCGGCCGCCTTGCCGGTGTCCAGCGCGAGCAGCCGGGGCGCCGCGCCCGCGCCGCCGAGCCACTGGCCGACCGCGACGGTGTGCTCGGCGACCGGGCTGACCACGCCGCCGGTGGCCGCGGCGACCGCGGCGCTCTGCCCGGTGAGCGGGGGAGCGCCGAGGACGACCGCGAGGTCGGTACCGACGGCGAGGTCGGCCTGGTCGTGCTGGGAGGTGTGCCAGGTGGCGTCGAAGGCCGCGCCGAACGTGGCGGCGGCGCAGCCCAGCCCGATCAGCAGGCCGGCGGCGACCGCTTGCGGGCGGCGGGCGGCCTGGACCGCGGCCAGCGGCGCGACCAGCCCGCGGGTCCGCGCGGCAAGCCGTTCGGCCCGGCTCAGCGCCGGCGGCACGAGCCGCAGGGCGAGCGCGGTGCCGGCGGTCAGCAGCAGGGTGGGCGCCAGCACGCGGACCGCGTCGGCCCGGGTCCCGCCGGCCGTGGGCTGGGTGGCCAGCTGCCACCAGCCGACCCCGGCCAGCGCCACCAGCAGCACGTCGGCGCCGGAGCGGGCGAGCAACTCCCGCCGGGAGCGCCGGTCGCCGGAGGAGGCGGCCGGCCAGACCGCGAGCGAGATCAGCAGGACGGCCAGGACCAGCGCGCCGACGGCGATCGACGCCACCTGCGGGCCGGTCACCGCCGGGCCGGCCGCCAGCCCGGCGCCGGCCAGCGGCGGGATCCGGGTGAGCGCGGCGTGCAGCGCGGCCGACGCCGGGACGGCCACCACCACCGCGAGCACGGCCAGCGCCAGCGCCTCGGCGGTGGCGACGGCCGCGAACTGCCGGCGACTCGTGCCCAGCGTGCTCAGCAGCTCGCTCTCCTCGGCGCGGACGCCGGTGGCCAGCCGTCCGGCGAGCGCCAGCGCGATCGCGGTCAGCACGATGCCGATCAGCGCCAGCGCGAGCACCGCGCCGGCGGTGAGCTCCTGCTGGTCCCGGGCGCCGAGCAGGGTATCCGGGAGCGACGAGGAGACCCGCTCGACGCGGACCCGGCCGTTGAGCTTCGCGGCCAGCCGCTGGTCGGCGCCGAGCACCGAGGCGCTCAGCGTGTCCAGGTCGCGGGCCTTCGGGTCGGCGAGGTCGGGCCGGGCGTTCACCTCGAGCCGGTCCAGCGCCGAGCCGCTGGCCAGCAGGTCGGCCAGGTCCACCAGGAACGGGCCGTACGCCTGCACCTCGCGCCCGAACGAGGCGTCGCTCGGGTCCGGGTCGAAGCCCTCGCCGCCGAGCGGGTCCCGGTCCCAGCCGGCGTCCGGCTGCGGGTGCACCAGCCCGACCACGGTCACCGTGACCGGCCCCGCCGGGTCGACGGTCATCTCCGCACCGAGCCGGACCCGGCTGCCCACCCGGAGGCCGAGCAGCCGCGCGGTGTTGTCGAAGACCGCCGCCTCGAGCGGCCGGCCGGCCCCCGCGTCGCCGGCCGCCCGCGGCCACCGCCCGGCCACCAGCGCGGCCTGCGAGGACAGACCTTCCACCCCGGAGAGGTACGCCTCGCGCCCCTCCCCGGGCAGCGCGCGCATGACCGACGAGGCCCGGGTGGTGAGCCCGGCCCGGAACGGCGCGATCGAGGCGGCCAGCACCTCGCGGGTGTCCGCGGCGACCGACCGCGCGTTGCCCGGCCGGATGTCCACGGTGTACGCGGTGACCTCGACGTCGTCCGGGGTGGCCCGGGCCGCGGCCACCTCGACGGCCCGCTCCGAGGTGCGGGTGACCAGCAGCGCGCAGGTGCCCAGCAGGGTCGCCCCGATGGTCAGCACCGCGAGCAGGGACGCCAGCAACGGCCACTGGGCGCGGGCGCGCCGGGCGAGCAGGGCGATCACGGGACCAGCTGTCCGTCGGCGATCCGGATGACCCGGTCGGCGAGCGCCATCATCACCGGGTCGTGCGTGGAGACCAGCGCGGTGACGCCCTCGGACTCGACGATCCCGCGGATCAGCGCCATCACCGCGAGGCCGGTGTCGGCGTCCAGCTGGCCGGTCGGCTCGTCGGCGATCAGCAGCCGGGGCGAGGCGGCCAGCGCGCGGGCGATCGCCACCCGCTGCTGCTGGCCGCCGGAGAGCTCGCCGGGCCGCTGGGCGGCGTGACCGGCCAGCCCGACCAGCTCGAGCAACAGCTCGACCCGGCGCTCGCGCTCCTTGGGCTCGGCCCGGGCCAGCCGCAGCGGCACGCCCACGTTCTCGGCCGCGGACAGCACCGGGATCAGGCCGAAGGTCTGGAAGACGTACGAGACCCGCTCGCGCCGCAGCTGGGAGAGCCCGTCCTCGTCGAGCGCGGTGACGTCGATGCCGTCCACCGTGACCTCGCCGCGGTCGGCCCGGTCCAGGCCGCCGATCACGTTGAGCAGCGTGGTCTTGCCGGAGCCGGAGCGGCCGACCAGCGCCACCATGGTGCCCGGCTCGACCTCGAACGAGATGTCGCGCAGGGCGTGCACCGCGGCGGGCCCCGATCCGAAGGTGCGGTGCACACCCTGGACGGTCAGCAGCGGCCCGGTCATGCGTCCGGCCGGATCGTGACGTGGTCGGGTTCGAGAGCCAGGCGAACGCGCCGGGTCAGCGCCAGCGCCTCGCGGTAGTCGGCCGGAATCTGCACCCGGCCGGCCCGGTCCATCACGGCGTACTCCTCGGCGATCACGTGCTCGCCGCCGTCCTCGGCGGTGGCGGTGCGGCGCAGGACCTCGCTGCTGGTGCGCCCGTCCCGGATGGCGACGGTCCGCTCGACCTGGCCGCTGACCGCCGGGTCGTGGGTGACCACCACGATGGTGACGCCCAGGTCGCGGTTGACCGTGCGCAGCGCCCCGAAGACCTCGGCCGAGGTGGCCGTGTCCAGCTCGCCGGTGGGCTCGTCGGCGAAGAGCACCTGCGGCTCGTTCGCCAGGGCCACCGCGATCGCGACCCGCTGCTGCTGCCCGCCGGAGAGCTGGTCGGGCCGCCGATCGGCGCAGTCCGCCACGCCGAGCGCGCCGAGGAGGTCCAGGCTTCTCTGCCGCCGGGTCTTCACCGGCACCCGGGCCGCGGTCATCGGCAGGTCCACCATCTGCCGGGCGGTCAGGTACGGCACCAGGTTGTTCGCGGTCTGCTGCCGGACGAACCCGACCGTGTGCCGCCGGTACCGCACCCGATCGGAGCGGTTCATCGCCAGCAGGTTCCACCGGTCGACCCGGGCCCGGCCCGCGGTCGGCGCGTCGATCCCGGCCAGGATCGACAGCAGGGTGGACTTGCCGGACCCGGAGGCGCCGACCACGGCGATCATCTCGCCGGACTCGACGATCAGGTCGAGGCCCTGCAAGGCCTGCACCTCGACCGGCCCGGTCTGGTAGATCCGGACCAGGCTTTCGCAGACGATCAACGCGTCGGCACCGAACTCGGGGGCCTTCGGGGGCGGGGTCGGTAACTTCATCGGCGCACACCTTACCTACTTAGATCAAGTTATCCGCAGCCTCCGGTCCGCGACCCCGACCCGGACCCGCTGGCCCCACGACAGCTCCAGCGCATCCCCTTCCAATCCGTCGGCGAAGACCACCAGCCGCTCCGACTCGCTGGTCAGCTCGATCTCCTCGCCGGCGGCGAGCAAACCCGCGTCCAGCCGTACGCCGGTGGTGGGCGACGGCCATGCTTCCCGCACGAACCAGCACAGTTCCCGATCCTGCGGTGCGGGCGGGTTCGGGGCCGCCCCGCGTTCCCGCGCGATCGACGCACACCACCCGGTGGCGCCGGTCCCGGTGCCCACGATCAGGCCGGACGACGACTGGCGTTCCCGGCCGCCGTCCGGGGTGCCGAGCAGGTATCGGGCGGACTGATGGGAGGCGTGCCCGACGTACACCTCGTTGAGCCCGTAGAGCTCCTGCCCGTCGTCGAGCCGGGCCACCACCATCGTGCGTTCCTCGCCGGCCGCACGCTGCCGGAGGAGCCGGCCGACCTCGCCCGCGGTGTGCCGCACCAGGACGCCCGGATTACGTCCCGGCTCCGGATCGACGCCGATCACCGGCTGACCATCGAGATATTTCGCGACATTTGCCACCAGACCATCCTGGCCGACCGCCAGCACGATGTCCTCCGGCCCGAACAGGAACCGCGGCAGGTCGGCCCGTTCCACGTGACCGCGCCGCCAGTCGGCCGGAACCGCCGCGCCCACCTCGGTCAGCGCCCGCCGCAGTGCCTCGTGCCGGGCGGTCACCTCGTCCAGGTCGCGGCCGCGCTGCCGCAGGAAGTACCCGGCCGCACCCCGGGTGCCGTGCCGGGCGAGCAGCTCGTCGAGCTCGCTGCGCCGCGACACGACCACCACGCGCGGGTTCAGGGTGCTCACTGGCCGAGCCGCCCGATCAGCTTGCCGAGCAGGTCGGGAGTGACGGTGAGCTCGCCGATCGCGGGCACGTGCTGGGCCAGCTCCTTCAGGGCGAGGGACTGCAGCACGGCCGGCGGCAGGTCCCGGTAGGCGGCCAGGCGCGCGGCCTCGGCCTCCGCCTCGGCGAGGCCGACCACGCGCACGCCGGCGGCCCGGGCCTCGTCGCGTACCCGGGAAGCCTCCGCCTCGAGCTCCTTGCGTTGCGCCTCACCGCGGGCGGCCACCAGCTGCGATTCCGCGTCGAGCTCGGCCTCGCGCCGGGTGTTCGCGCCGCGCTGCTCGACCAGTTGCTGCTCCCGGCGGGCCAGCTCGATCTTGCTCTGCAGCTCGTTCTCGGCGATCGCCCGCTCCTGCTGCACGGCGGTGGCCCGGCGGGCGTAGGTGGCCCGGTCGGCGTCCTGCTGCACCTGCTCGCGGGTCGGCGTCTGCAGTGCCCGCTCGAGGTCGGGCTCGGGCCGGATCGCCACCACCCGCGCGCTCACCACGGTCACCCCCGTCTCGGTCAGCCGTGGATCGGCCGCGAGCGCGTCCCCCACGCCCTGCCGCACCGGCGCGATGCCGGTGGTCAGCGCCGCGGCCAGCGGCAGCCGCGCCAGCAGGTCGAGCGCCGGCTGCTGGGCCAGTTCGGCCAGCAGCGTCGCCA
>Ga0068860_100006611_pt1 | contig 11640 bp, 9 predicted proteins | sample KBSSwiS32_FD_66597 | JGI IMG/M metagenome (GOLD analysis project Ga0068860, IMG submission 66597) | Switchgrass rhizosphere microbial communities from Kellogg Biological Station, Michigan, USA - KBS Switchgrass S3-2 | ecosystem: Host-associated > Plants > Roots > Rhizosphere > Soil ... | reverse complement strand
GGCCGCCGCCGCACCGCCTCGGTCAGCACGCCGCCCTCGTCATAACCGACATAGCCCGGAGGCGCGCCGATCAGGCGGGAAACCGCGTGCTTTTCCATGAACTCGCTCATGTCGATGCGCACCATTGCGGTGTCATCATCGAACAGGAAGTTCGCCAGCGCCTTGGTCAGCTCGGTCTTGCCGACGCCCGTGGGGCCAAGGAACAGAAAGCTGCCCATCGGACGGTTCGGGTCCTGCAGCCCTGCTCGGGCACGCCGAATGGCCTTGGAAACGGCCGACACCGCATCCTTCTGGCCGATCACCCGCGCGCCGATGGCCTCTTCCATCCGCAGCAGCTTCTCGCGCTCGCCCTGGAGCATCCGGTCGACCGGCACGCCGGTCCACTTGCTGACGACGGCGGCGATGTCGTCATCGGTCACTTCCTCGCGCAGCAGGGCGTTGTCGGCTTGCGCCTGTGCTTCGACGAGCTGCTTCTCCAGCGCCGGGATGGTGCTGTAGCTGAGCTCGCCCGCCCTGGCATAGTCGCCGCCGCGCTGGGCCTGTTCCAGTTCCAGACGCGCCTGATCGAGCTGTTCCTTCAGCTTGCCTTCCGCCGCGATCTTGTCGCGCTCGTTCTGCCAGCGGGTGGTCAGCTCGCTCGATTGCTGCTCCAGATTGGCGAGTTCCTCGCGCAGGGTCTTGAGCCGGTCGGCAGAGGCCGTGTCGGTCTCGCGGCCAAGCGCCATTTCCTCGATCTTGAGCTGGATGATGCGGCGATCAAGCTTCTCGATCTCTTCGGGCTTGCTCTCCACTTCCATGCGGATGCGGCTCGCCGCCTCATCCATCAGGTCGATGGCCTTGTCGGGCAGGAAGCGGTTGGTGATGTAGCGGTTGGACAACGTTGCCGCCGCCACGATGGCGCCATCGGTGATGCGCACGCCGTGGTGCAACTCGTATTTCTCCTTAAGCCCGCGCAGGATGGAGATGGTGTCCTCCACCGTCGGTTCGCCCACGAACACCGGCTGGAACCGGCGCTGGAGCGCAGCGTCCTTCTCGACGTACTTCTGGTATTCATCGAGCGTGGTCGCGCCGATGCAGTGCAGTTCGCCGCGCGCGAGCGCAGGCTTGAGCAGGTTGCCTGCATCCATCGAGCCTTCGGACGCGCCGGCGCCGATCAGCGTGTGCATCTCGTCGATGAACAGCACGATCTCGCCCTCGGCGCCCTTGACCTCGTCGAGCACGGACTTCAGGCGTTCCTCGAACTCGCCGCGATACTTCGCGCCCGCAATCAACGCGCCCATGTCGAGCGCCATCAGGCGGCGATCCTTGAGGCTGTCTGGCACGTCGCCATTGGCGATGCGCAGCGCGAGCCCTTCGGCAATGGCGGTCTTGCCGACGCCGGGGTCGCCGATGAGGACGGGGTTATTCTTGGTACGGCGGGCAAGGATCTGCACGGTGCGGCGGATTTCCTCGTCGCGGCCGATGACGGGATCGAGCTTGCCGTCGCGCGCGGCCTGGGTCAGGTCGCGGGCAAACTTCTTCATCGCTTCATAGGTTTCCTCGGCAGAGGCAGTGTTGGCCTGCTTGCCGCCGCGCAGTTCGGTGATCGCTGCTTCCAGCGCCTGCGTGGTGACATTGCCGGCCTTCAGGGCTTGCCCCGCAGCCGTGGTGGCGGCGAGCGTCAGCGCCAGCAGTATGCGCTCGACCGTCACGTAAGCGTCACCGCTCTTGGTCGCGGCCTGTTCGGCGGCGTCGAGCGTCCGCACCGCGTCATTGTCCAGCCCCGGCGCGCCCTGCGCCCCGCCGCCGGAGACGGCGGGAATCTTGGCGAGCGCCTTGTCCAGTTCGGCGACCGTGATGTTCGGGTTGCCGCCCGCGCGCTGGATGAGGCCGGCGGCCATGCCTTCTGAATCGTCAAGCAGCGCCTTCAGCACGTGCTCGGGGCTGATGCGCTGGTGGTTCAGGCGAATGGCGACGGTCTGCGCCGCTTGCAGGAAACCCTTGGCGCGATCGGTGAATTTTTCGAGATTCATGGTGCTCTCGTCCTCCTCGTGGGCCTTGAGGTAGTGTTGCCCATTTGCAACACAAGTACTTTGGCCCGATTTTTTTGTGTGTCCGCATCGTGCGCCCTGCCTCTGTTAGAGGGGAAAGTCTTTGACCGTAGCCAACGACGCGCCAGCGGTAATCGACAGGGTTGGTGATCAGGGCTTGCACCGGTGCCCGCCATGCCTGGGGTTGGCGCAAAGCGTAACCGAGAGAGGCATATCCCGTGGCGAAATTCACCCCCGAACAACGGCGAGAGCATGACCGCGCGTGGCTGCATGGCCGATGACGTGCGCTATTTCGTCGGCGGCGAATGGCGCGCGGGGATCGTGGTGTGCACGCGCGGCGCGGACGGCGAATGGCGCATCTCGCTGTTCGACAGCGGCCAGATCTTCCGACGCTGAGCGGACGGGCAGGAAGCGCTCCAAACCCGCAACGTCCTCTCAGGGCGAGCCGGATGGCGAAGTGCTGGCCGGATGACGAAGTACTGGAACACCCGCCAAGCCCCCCTCGACAAACGACATTCGGGCGTCGACAAGCGGCTATGGCGTGCCCACGCCAAGCTGCTAGACCTTGCGAATGCATGCATTTCCGATCCGCTCCGCTACGACGGTTTTCGCCGCCTTTCTGCTCTGTTCCTGTGCCGGGACGCCGCCGATTGCAGCAGGTGCCCCGCCCGCAGCCGCACCGACCGTGGCGCCCGCCCCGGCCAGCCCGCAGGAACTGATCGCAAAGGTCGATATTCCGTTCGAAAAGTTCGTCCTCCCCAACGGGCTGACGACCATCGTCCACACCGATCGCAAGGCCCCGATCGTGGGCGTCACGCTCTACTACCGCGTCGGATCGAAGCACGAGCCGCGCGGGCGCACCGGCTTTGCGCACCTTTACGAGCACTTGTTCTTCGGCGGGTCGCCCAACGCCCCCAGCTTCGACGAACCGCTGGAGGCGGTCGGCTCCACCCCGCCCAACGGCTCGACCTCCTACGATCGAACAAATTATGTCGAGACCGTGCCCACTGGCGCGCTGGAACTGGCGCTGTTTCAGGAAAGCGACCGCATGGGCTGGATCCTGCCCGCTGTCACCCAGGACAAGCTCGACAAGCAGCGGGGTGTTGTCCAGAACGAGAAGCGGCAATTCGACAACCAGCCCTATGGCCTGATGGACTATGCGGTGGGTGCCGGGCTGTTTCCCATCGGCCACCCCTATCGCCACGACGCTATCGGCTCGATGGCCGACCTGGACGCCGCCACTCTGGGGGATGTGCGCAAGTGGTTTACCGACCATTACGGCCCCAACAACGTCGTGCTGGTTCTTTCCGGCGACATCGACGCGGCAACGGCGCGGCCCCTCGTGGACAAATGGTTCGGCCAGATCCCGCGCGGGCCGGAAGTGGCTCCGGTACAGGCTGGCCCGGTAGCGCTGGCAGCCCCCGTCTCACGCGACATGGTCGATCAGGTTCCGGTCCTGCGCCTCACCCGCAACTGGAGCGGCCCCGGCCTGAACGATGCCGATGCTCCTGCGCTGCAAGTGGGAATGCACGTGCTGGGCGGCCTGGCCAGCTCGCGGCTTGACAACGAACTGGTGCGCGGACAGCAGGTCGCCGTCAGCGTTTCAGCCTTCACCATGCCCTACGAAAACGTCAGCATCCTGCGCGCCGCGATGGATGTGAAGCCCGGCACCGACCGCAAGCAGGCCGAAGCCGCGCTCGATGCGGTGATTGCGGATCTGCTCCGCGATGGTCCTACCGAGGACGAACTGCGCCGCGCCGTCGTCAGCACGCTTTCGTCGGAAATCGACGGGCTGGAAAGTGTCGGCGGGTTCTATGGCAAAGGCGCGACTCTGGCCGAGGGAGAGCTTTATTCGGGAGATCCGGCCCGGTTCCGCAAGGATCTTGAAGCCAAGGCCGCACTCACCCCGGCGCAGGTTCGCAATGCCCTGCAGCGCTGGCTCTCGCGCCCCGCATTGTCGCTGGCGGTCGTTCCCGGCGAACGCACCGAAAACGGGGCGCAGATGGGCGGCTGGGGTGATGAGGCAACAACCGCCACGCCAAAGCCCGATCGGCGCGCCAAGGCACCCGCCATCGCGCCCGCGCCGAACCGTGCCGCGCCGCCTGTCCTGCCGGTGGGCGGTCTCGATTTCCCGGCCATCGAACACACCGTGCTGACCAGCGGCATTCCCGTCGCGCTGGCCCGCCGCACCGCCGTTCCGAAAGTGATGGTCTCCATCGCCTTTGACGCGGGTTACGCCGCCGATGCGCTCGATACGCCCGGCACGCAGGCGCTGATGTTGAAAGCGCTGGAGGAAGGTACCGCCACCCGTGATGCCACGGCCATCGCCGCCGAAAAGGAACGGCTGGGCGCCAGCATCTCCGTTTCGGGAACGCAGGATACCAGCAGCGTCACCCTGTCCGCCCTCACGCCCAATCTCGCGCCATCGCTGGCGCTGATGACAGACCTGGTGCGCAATCCGGCCTTTGCCGATGCCGATGTCCAGCGTGTGCGGATGCAGGCTCAGGCCGGCCTTGCCCAGCGGCTGGCCTCCCCCAATGCGCTCGCCCGCCGCGCGCTGGATGCGGAACTGTTCGGTACGCATCCCTACGCACTGCCCGCCGATGGCCTTGGCGATGCCGCTTCGCTCGGCGCGCTGACCCCCGCTGCCCTGCGTGCCGCCCACGGCAGGTGGATGCGCCCGGATCTGGCCCGCATCACGGTCGTTGGCGACGTGACGATGGCACAACTGAAGCCGCTGCTGGAACAGGCCTTCGGCGGCTGGACCGCCCCCGCCACACCGCCCCCGGCCAAGCCGCTCGACCGGGCGATTCCCGCCACGCAAGCGCGCATCGTCCTGATCGACCGGCCCAACTCGCCGCAATCGGTGATCGTGGCGGGGCGGGTACTGCCGGTAACGGGACGGACTGATAACGCCTATCCGCTCGATCTGGCCAACGATGTGCTGGGCGGCGGCTTTCTCTCACGCCTCAACGAAGACCTGCGCGAGCAGAAAGGCTGGAGTTACGGGGTTTACAGCGCCATATCGCGCCCGGTGGGGCCGCGCACCTTTTCCATGCAGGCCCCCGTGCAGGCCGACAAGACCGGCGCGGCAATTTCGGCCCTGCTCGCCAACCTTGCCGCGTTCCCGGCCAAGGCTCCGATCACCCCGACCGAACTGCAGCGCGTAACCGAAGGGGCGATCCGCAGTCTGCCGGTTGCCTTCGAAAGCAGCGACGAATTGCTCGCAGCCATCCAGCGCAATGCCCTGCTCGGACGGCCCGACGATTATTACGTCAAACTGGCCGGGGTCTATCGCGCGATGGACAGCAAGACCATCGAGGCCGCCGCATCCCGGTACCTGCAAGCACAGGGCCTCACCTTCGTGGTGGTGGGAGATCGCGCCGTGGTGGAACCTCAGCTCAAGAGCCTTGGCATGACGGTTGAAATCCGCAAGGCTGGCGAAACCGACCCAGGCGCCAGCGAATAGGCCCGCTTTCGAGAGGAGCACCACAATGTCCGTAGCCGGAACCTATGACTGCACGATCAGGACGCCAATGGGGCCACAATCGGGCACGCTCGTGGTCCAGCCGGGAGCGGATGGCACTTTTTCCGGCAGCATTAGCGGAGACATGGGCGCAATGGACATCACCGGCGGCCGGGTGAACGGGCAAACGCTCGCCTGGTCGATGACGATGACCAGGCCCATGCCGATCGACCTCGAATGCGCGGCAACTGTCGATGGCGATACGATCAGCGGCTCGGTCAAGGCCGGGATGTTCGGGCCGATGGACCTTGCGGGCACCCGCAGGGCCTGAACGAGAGGCGCGTAAGCCAACCTGAACACGCCAGCCCTCTTGCGGTCAGTCCCGTAATCGTCATAGTCTTCGGCGGGACTGGAGGTTTGGCATGCTCGGCAGAGGATTGTTGGTCGCGGCTGGACTGATGTCGTTAGCAGCGTGCAGCAGCACCGTGCCGCCCGTTTCAACCGCTCCAATCCGCAATTCCATCGATTTCCCTGCGACCGGGCAGGAAGCGCAAGTGGCTGTCGGCGAGGAAATGCTGCGCCAAGGCACTTTCACGACCTTGGACGGCCTGAATATTTCCGCCCCGGCAAAGATCGCGAACTACCATCTGAGCGCGGGTTTCTACCCGCTCATGTCGCAGGACGCGGCCTATACCTACCATTCATTCCGCAGTATTCCGTCGCGGCCCGGCATCGGCGTGGTCCAGGTCAGCACCGACTTCATGGGAGACCGAGAGGCTCCGCAGGCGATCCGCGTTGCCAAGGCGGGAAAGGAACTCTGCCTGATCGAACGCGGCGTGATGAATGCCGTGTGCGACCGAAACATTCTCTTCGCTTTTCAGCGCAAGAACGAACTGGCCGACAATGATCTCCAGCGTCGCCTGATCTATCAGGGACGACGCGGGAATGTGGTCAGGCTGACGTATCGCGAAGAGTCCGGGCATTACACCCGCCCCGCCTCCAGTTCGGAGCTGGAGTTCGACCTGTCGTCCTCGAAGACACTGCGCTTCCGCGAAGTGGAGATCGACGTGATCAAGGCCGATGCGGAGTGCATCCGCTATGTCGTTCGCAAGACCTTCCCGGATTACTGGAACGGGGGCCGGGGCGTGGCATCGGCAAAATAGGGATTACTGGCCGCTCGGCGCACTGCCTTCTGGCGCTGTTGGTTGGATCGCTGATGAGGCCACGGCTGGCCCCTGCAAGGTCAGGTCGATCTGCCGGTCCCGCTCATAGCGGAACACGCCGTCGATCGGCATGAGGCGGTCGATGCCTGCGCCAAACCAGTTCGGCATCCGCCCCACCGGCTTCAGTTTGGCCAAAACGATCCTGTCACGCGGGATGCGCGCATCGTAGGCGGCTTGCTCTACAGTCGAAATCCGCATGGTAGTCATGCCTTCCGGCAGAACGACAGGATCCTTGGGCGCCGCATCGTTACTCTTTTCCCGCACGTAATCGAGAACGGGCATGTGCAGCTTGCCCATCGCGGTAACCTCGCCCGCTTTGGCATCGAAGGCGACGGTGCCCATGCAGGCACAGGTGCCCTGCGGCATCGCAAAGGCGAAATTGCCGTAGAACACATATTCGCCTGCCGGAACTTCCATCAGATAAAGGGACGTGTCGATCTTGGCGAAGCGGAATGTCGGACCAAAATAGACGGTGTGCGTCTGCTCATAACTCGGCCACTGAAAGTTCTCTTCGGTGGGCTCCACCGGCTCGGCAGGGACTTTCGACTTGCTGGCAGCAATTGCCTTGGCCGTGGCAGCCCACGACGCATGCCGCGAAACCCAGCGGTTATGCTCTTTCGCCAGCTTTTCTGCCCGCTCTGCCGCCCACTTTTCCTGATCCGCAGCATCGGGCCGACGCATCAGCAAGCCGTTGACCGTATAGTCTGCCTGAACGAGGATATAGGCCTTGCCAGGATCGGGAACGAACGGTTGCGGCTTGTCGGAAATCGCCTTGGTCGTCCACGGCGCTTCCTTCGCCATTACCGGAGCGGAGGTCGCAGCGAGGGCCAACAGTGCAAGCGCGATGCGCGCAACAGGCTTCATATGCCGAGCTCCCTGGAAGCCGGTGCCGGTCCTGATGCAACTTTCGCCTGCATCGCCAACATCCCCTGCCGCCTGATTTCCTCCACGGACGAGAAGCCCTCTTCGAAATTGAACCGCACCCACAGGTCCTTTGTGACGCCGTAGCGCGAATAGCCCTTGTAATGCATGCACCGCCGCATGTTGGTGCGGCGGAGGGCGCGGCGATTGGCGGACCCGACGATCGCTTCGGCAAAGGCATTGCCGATCGCACCGCCGACGGCCCCCGCCATAGTGCCGGTGTAGGGATATGGCGTGTCCTGCCACTTGTACCCACTGGCCAGACCCCGCGCCAGCTCGTCGCAATCACGCAGGTCCGCCAGCGCCTCGGCAAACGATGTGCCCGCGCGGTTGAAGTAATAGTATTTGTCGAAGTCGGCCGCGTCCTGCGGCGTCTCGGCAAAAGCAAGGTCCGGCATTGCCACCGATGCGGAGTCCGGGACGTATTTCATGGCTTCGCTCGCCGTCATGGCTGCGGCAGGATTCGCTGCATCCTGCGCCATCGCCGTTCCAGAACCGGCCACGGCCAGCCCAAACCCCACCGCTGCGCACAGACCGCGCGCAAACACCCACTCAACCATTCGCGGATCATCCCCCCATTTCAGGTACAGCTACCGCGAAAAGTGCATTTGGCAAGCGGGAATACGACGAGCCGGACGGGCTGGTTCACCCCAGCTTGGTTTTCAGAATCTCGTTCACCACCTGCGGGTTGCCCTTGCCCTGCATTGCTTTCATCGTCTGGCCCACGAAGAAGCCGAACAGCGCGACCTTGCCGCCGCGATACTGCTCTACCTTGTCGGCATTGTCCGCCAGCACCTTGTCGACGGCGGCCTCGATGGCACCGGTATCGGATTCCTGCTTGAGGCCTTCGCGCTCGACGATCACGCCCGCGCTGTCGCCGGTGTCCAGCATGATCTCCAGCACCTGCTTGGCGATCGAGCCGGAAATCGTGCCTGCGCTCACCAGAGCAAGAAGTTCCGCGCCGGTTTCAGGGGTGATCGCCGATTCCTCAAGTCCTTTGCCCAGCTTGTTGAGCGCGCCGAACAGTTCCGAAATCAGCCAGTTGGCCGCCTGCTTGGCGATTTCCGAAGGCTGCTTTTTGGCCGCAATGGCGGTTTGGGTCACCAGCAGTTCAAACCAGCGCGCCGTCTCCACGTCGGATGTCAGCACGGCGGCGTTGTAGGGTGACAGGCCCAGATCGCTTTCGTAGCGGCGGCGCTTGGCGTCCGGAAGTTCGGGCAGCGAGGCGCGGCAGTCCTCAAGGAAGGCGTCTTCCAGCACCAGCGGGAGCAGGTCCGGGTCCGGGAAGTAGCGGTAATCGTGCGCGTCTTCCTTGCTGCGCATGGACCGCGTCGTGCCGCTGCCGGGATCGAACAGGCGGGTTTCCTGCACAATCTTGCCGCCGCTTTCGATCACGTCGACCTGGCGGTTGGCCTCATGCTCGATGGTCGCCATCACGAATCGCACGGAATTGACGTTCTTCGTCTCGGTGCGCGTGCCGAACGGTTCGCCGGGCTTGCGAACCGAGACGTTGACGTCGCAGCGCATCGAACCCTGATCCATGTTGCCATCGCACGAGCCGACATAGCGCAGAATCTGCCGCAGCTTCGTTACGTAAGCTCCTGCCTCGGCCGGCGAACGCATATCGGGATCGCTGACGATTTCCATCAGCGCCACGCCCGACCGGTTGAGATCGACGTAGGACATCGTCGGATGCTGATCGTGCATCAGCTTGCCTGCGTCCTGCTCCACATGGATGCGCTCGATACCGATGGTCTTGGTGGAGCCTTCGGGGTCCTTCTCGTCCAGCACGATCTCGATGCTGCCCTTGCCCACCAGCGGGTGGTAGAGCTGGCTGATCTGGTAGCCCTGCGGCAGATCGGCGTAGAAGTAGTTCTTGCGGTCAAACCGGCTCCACTTGTGGATTTCCGCCCCCACAGCCATGCCGGTGCGCACCGCCTGGCGGATGCACTCGCGGTTGAGCACCGGCAGCATCCCCGGCATCGCCGCATCGACAAGGCTGACCTGCGAGTTCGGCTCCGCGCCGAACGCGGTGGCCGAGCCGGAAAACAGCTTGGACTGCGACGTCACCTGCGCGTGAACCTCAAGGCCGATCACGACCTCCCACTCACCGGTGGCGCCCTGGATGCGGTATGTGGATTCAGTCATTGGTCGGTTCCGGTAAAATCAGGTCTAGTTCTGGGAAATAGGTACGAAAGCGGCGCGGGTCACGGGTGAGCACGCGCGAATGTGTCACCGATGCGTGCGCTCCGATCACAAAGTCAGGAAGCAAGGCTCCCCGGCGCCCACCGTTGCCGATCCACGCCTTGAAAGCTTGCCCGGCGCGGTATGCAATCTGGTCGTTGAGCGGTTCAACCCGTATTTGCAACAGGCCGAGCATCCGGTCCAGTTCTGCCTCTGAAAGCGCACGGGCCGCCAGTTCTGCCACCACGACGTGATTGAAGAACGCGCCGCCTTCGAGCGCACATTCAAGCTGCGTTTGCGCCCAGCCGTGGAAGGGAGAGCCCGGATCGAGCGCATCCATCGCGACATTGGAATCGACGAAAATCACGCCTTCCCGTCGCTTTCGAAAGGCTGGATCGGCTCCCGGATCATCGCCATGTATTCATCGGTCGACAGGTCGGGGAAGGCATCATTGGCCTTGAAGATCGCCTGCGCTTCTTTCAGTCGATTACGGAAATCCTGCTTGCGCCGTTCGCATTCTGCCTCGGTATTGACCTTCAGAATACGGGCATTGCCATCAGCGTCCAGTTCAAACGCGACCGCCTGCCCCGGCGCAAGCCCCAGCGCATCGCGGATGTCCTTGGGCACGGTAACCTGACCCTTGACCGTCATGTTCGACTGGTAATGCATGAATCTGGTAATACCGGATCGGTAGAAAGGCGTCAACGAGACCGCAGGCTTACCACCACTTCTCAGGCTTGCCCGCTGTCTGGGCCGCAAACCCGGCCCGCTGTTCGATCGCCAGCCCTGCGTTCAGGACGCCCTGCTCGTCGAACGGCTTGCCGATCAGGTGCAGGCCGAGGGGCAGACCCTGCGCGTCCAGGCCTGCCGGCACCGACATCGCCGGCAGCCCTGCGAGCGAGGCAGGCACGGTGAACACATCGTTGAGGTACATCGCCAGCGGATCGTCCACATTCTCGCCCAGTGCAAACGCAGCGCTCGGTGCGGTGGGGGTGAGCAGCACGTCGCAGCTCTCGAAGGCGTTCATGAAGTCGCGGGCGATGAGCGTGCGGACCTTCTGCGCCTGCGTGTAGTAGGCATCGTAGAAACCAGCCGAAAGCACGTAAGTGCCGATCAGGATGCGGCGCTTCACTTCCGCCCCGAACCCGGCCGCGCGGGTGGCGGCGTACATGTCCTGCAGACCCGCGCCGTCTGGCAGATCGCGCAGGCCATAGCGGACGCCATCATAGCGCGCGAGGTTGGACGAGGCTTCGGCGGGCGCGATGATGTAGTAGGTCGGCAGCGCATACTTGGTGTGCGGCAGCGACACATCGATCACCTCGGCACCCGCTTCCTTCAGCCACGCGATGCCCTGCTGCCAGATCGCCTCGATTTCCGGCGGCATTCCCTCGACGCGGTATTCGCGGGGGATGCCCACGGTCTTGCCGCGCAGGTCCGAGGACAGCGCGGCAGTCCAGTCCGGCACTGGCATGTCGAGGCTGGTCGAATCCTTGGGATCGAAGCCCGCCATGGGCTCCAGCATGATCGCGCAGTCGGTCACGTCGCGGGCCATCGAGCCAGCCTGATCCAGCGAGCTGGCAAACGCCACCACGCCCCAGCGCGAGCAGCGGCCATAAGTCGGCTTGATGCCGGTGATGCCGGTGAAGGCTGCGGGCTGGCGGATCGAGCCGCCGGTGTCGGTGCCGGTCGCCGCCGGGCACAGCCGCGCGGCAATGGCGGACGAGGAACCGCCCGAGGAGCCGCCGGGCGCGAGCGGGGCATTGCTGCCGGGACGCCGCCAGGGCGAGATCACGTTGCCGAAATAGCTGGTCTCGTT
>Ga0068860_100006610_pt1 | contig 11640 bp, 8 predicted proteins | sample KBSSwiS32_FD_66597 | JGI IMG/M metagenome (GOLD analysis project Ga0068860, IMG submission 66597) | Switchgrass rhizosphere microbial communities from Kellogg Biological Station, Michigan, USA - KBS Switchgrass S3-2 | ecosystem: Host-associated > Plants > Roots > Rhizosphere > Soil ... | reverse complement strand
TCGACCCGGGACGATCAGTCCGTTAGACGCTCGAACCGACCCACCATCCACGGGAGCACACACCGTATGAAGAACACTCTGTCGCTCGCCCGCTGGCCCGCCGCGGCGCTCGCGCTGGTCCTGGCCGGCGCCGCCCTGGCCGGGGAGGACACCAAGAACCTGCCCGAGGTGAAGCCGCTGGCGGCCATCATCGGCAACGTCCGCCAGGAGCGCGACGTGAAGGCGCTCACCTACTTCAACGCCGAGGAGCAGGGGAAGTTCCTCACCGGCGACTACTGGGGCAAGGCGACCCCGGACCAGAAGGCCCAGTTCACCAAGGGGTTCCAGGAGCTGTTCGCGAAGATCGCCTTCCCCAAGGTGCGCAAGAACTTCGAGCACCTGGCCAACGTCCTCTACGAGGCCCCCAAGACGGAGGGCGGGAAGACGACCGTGGCCTCGGTCGTCTCCATCGACCACCCCGTGAAAAAGCAGGAGCTCAAGCTCAACTACTGGGTGGCACAGGAGAAGGGCCAGTGGAAGGTCGTCGACGTCAAGGTGCTGGGCGATTCGATGCTCGAGGGCGTTCGAGACGACCAGGTGCTGCCCCTGCTCAAGGAAGGCGGCTGGGACAAGCTGCTGAAAGCAATGAAGGACAAGCTGGCCGAGCCGGAGCTGGCGAAGGTGAAGCTGAAGTAGGCGTATTACAGTCCCCGGTCGTGACCGAAGCGGAAGAGCGGCTGCTGGCCGAGATGGCCGAGCAGCCCCAGGTGGTCCGCCGCATCCTCCAGCAGGCACCCCCGGCGATCGGCCGGGTGGTGGATCGGCTCAAGGCGGCGGGCCCCTGGTCGCTCGTCCTCTGCGCGCGCGGGAGCTCCGACAACGCCGCGGTGTACGCGCGCTACCTGCTGGAGATCCGCGCCCGCCGGATCGTCTCGCTGGCGGCGCCGTCCACCATCACCCTCTACGGCTCCGGCCCGGCCCTGTCGCGCGCCGCCGTCATCGGCATCTCGCAGTCCGGCCGCGGCGAGGACGTGGTGGCCTTCCTCAAGAGCGCCCACGAGCAGGGCGCGGTCACCGTGGCGGTGGTCAACGCCCCGGTGTCGCCGCTGTCGCAGTACGCGGACTTCGTGCTGGAGCTGGACGCGGGCGAGGAGGTCTCCGTCCCCGCCACCAAGACGCTGGTGGCGGAGATGACCATGATGGCCCTCTTGGCGGAGGCGCTGGCCGGGTCGCCGCCCTCGCTGGTGAACGGGCTGCCGGACGCGGTGGAGCGCGCGCTCCAGCTCCGCCCGCAGGCCAAGGCGCTGGCCGAGCACCTGGCGCGCGTGCAGACCTGCGCGGTGGTGGGCCGCGGCTTCGGCTACCCCGCCGCGCTGGAGACCGGCCTCAAGCTCAAGGAGATGGCCGGCATCCACGCGGAGTCCTTCTCCGGCGCGGACTTCTTCCACGGGCCGGTGACGCTGATCGGCACCAACCACCCGGTGCTGCTGGTGGACGTGGGCGGGGCCTCCACCGCGCCCGCGCTGGCCACCGCGGAGGAGATCCACCGCCGCGGCGGCACCCCGCTGCTGCTCCGCGCCGGGGAGTTCCGGCCCAACCCGCTGCCGTACCCCACCCTCCAGCTCCCGCTGCGCGACCTGCCCGAGGCGTTCGCCCCCATCCCGGCGGTGGTGCTGGGCCAGCTGGTGTCCTACGAGGCGGCGCTGCTGCGCGGGATCTCCCCCGCCAGCCCGCGCGGCCTGCAGAAGATCACCAGCACGCTGTGAGCGGTCACTTCGGCGGGGGCGGGACGTAGTCCTTGAACGTCACCACGGACCGGAAGCGCTTCTTGAACAGGGGCAGCCCGCCCTCGCCCTCCATCTGCACGGTGGAGACGGCCGCGCCGTCCGGGGTGGCGGCGCTGAAGTCCAGCACCATGTCGATGCGGTCCACGAAGGCCGGCAGCTCCGAGGGCCGCTGCTTCAGCCACCGCACCTCGCCGGACTGCGGGTCCACCACCGCCTCGCCCACCCACAGGTCCTTCGACTTCTTGCCGCGGGGGCTGAAGCTGACGCGCTGGAAGGCGGGGTTGTTGGCGTCCGGCCCCAGGAGCTGGAAGGTGTAGCCGGGCTGCGCCTCGGCGGCGAAGGGGAGGGTGAGCTGCTGGCGCTGGCCCATCTTCCCCTTGGGGTCCTCGTCGGCCTTCACCTGCCTCGCCGCCTGCTCCTTGCGCTCGTCGGCGGTGACGTCCTGGCCGTCGCGGGCCGCGCTCAGCACCTCGGCCCGCTGGGCCCCGTCCTTGACGAGGAGGCGCATGGAGACCGTCTGGGTGTGCTGGACCTTCCCTCCCTTGTCCAGCTCCTCCACCCGCGAGGTCATGGTCACCGCGCCTTCCTTGTAGAGCCGGAGCAAGCGGGCGTCGTGGTCGGCCAGCTTCTTCATCAGGTCCGGGCCGGGCTCCGCGTGCAGGACGAGCAGGGTGGCGAGGGTGCCAATCATCAGACCTCCAGACGTTGGATGTGGGGGCGTCTCACGGTATGTACCCCGTTGCCATGAGCCATAGCGACAGCCGACTCAACCGGGCGTTGAACTGGTACGCCGACCTCCTGACCAACCGCCCGGGGCGCGTGCTGATGGTGCTGGTGGCGCTCACCGCCCTCTCCGGCTGGGCGGCCTCTCACCTGCGGATCAACTCCAACCAGCTGGACCTCATCTCCCAGGACCTCCAGGAGGTGAAGGACGTCAAGCGGGTGATCGACATGGTGGGCGGCGCGGGCCACCTGATCATCGCGTTCCGGTCGGACGACGACAAGGTGATGAAGAAGGTGGCGGACGACGTCTCCGCCATGATGGACGCGGACAAGCAGAACGTCCGCTGGTTCAAGGAGAAGCTCCCGGTCGAGTTCATCCAGGAGAAGATGGTCCTCTTCGTCAAGACCGAGGACCTCCAGGAGGCGAAGAAACGGATCAGCGCCTACCTGAAGGACCAGCTCAAGCGGAACAACCCCTTCTACATCGAGCTGCGCAAGACCGAACCGGTGAAGCTGGAGCTGGACGACCTCATCGCCAAGTACAGCAAGGTCAACAAGAAGAGCATCCTCGACGACTACTACATCTCCGACGACCGGAAGATGGTGCTGCTGATCGTCAAGCCCATGTGGGACTCCAGCGAGCTGGGCAAGACGAAGGAGTACATCGACAAGACGCTCGACCCCTGGATGCGCGCCTACCAGAAGGACGGGGTCAAGCTGGTGGAGGACTACCACCGGATGGGCGACAGCAAGACCATCGCCTACGGCTACACCGGCACGTACAAGATGGTGGTCGACGACTCGTACGCCATCAACAGCTCGCTGGAGCCGGTGACGTACCTGGCGCTGGCGCTGATCTCCGTCATCACCATCATCTTCTTCCGCAAGGTGGCGCCCACCATCATCGTGCTCACCGGCATGGTGATGGGGACGGTGATGGCGCTGGGCTTCGTCTGGATCACCGTGCGCGAGCTGAACATGATCACCTCCATGCTCGGCGCGCTTCTGGCCGGGTTCGGGGTGGACTTCGGCATCCACTTCATCTTCCGCACCCGGCTGGAGCTGGGCCTGGGGCGCGACTACAAGGCGGCCATCCACAACGCGCTGGTGAACGCCGGCCGGCCGGCGCTGGTCGCCGCCACGGTGATGACCGGCGCGTACTTCACCCTGCTCGCCTCGCAGTTCCGCGGCTTCTCGCAGTTCGGCTTCCTGGCGGGCGCGGGCACGTTCATCCTGGCCATCACGCTGTTCTCCTTCACGCCCGCGGTCCTGATGCTGGTGGGAAACAGGCGCGCGGACCTGGTGCCCAGGCTGATCGGCGTGATGCCGCCGCCGGCGAAGAGCATCGAGACCGGGGAGACGCGCATCCGCAACCCGGTGGCGGTGCTGATCGGCTGCCTGGCGGTGGTGGCGGCGATCTCCGCCTTCGCCATCCCGTGGACGGACTACCAGCCGCCGCACGGCCAGAAGCCGACCATGCTGGAGCGGCTGAAGATGGGCGTGCGCTTCGACTACAACACCCGCGCGCTGGTGCCGCCGGACGAGTACTCGGTCCAGCTCAACGACGAGATCAACCAGCGCTTCCAGATCTCCGCGGACCCCATCGCCGTCTACACCGCCAACCTGGACGAGACGCGGGAGCTGTTCGACGAGCTGTGGCCGCTGGACCGGGCCAAGTACTCCACCGTGGACCAGGCGCTCTCCATCTACAACTTCGTCCCGCCCCCGGAGAACGCCGCCGCCAACGCCAAGATCCTCGAGCAGTGGCAGGAGGAGCTCAAGGACCTCGACGTGAGCGCGTTCCCGCCGGACATCCAGGACAAGGCGGCGAAGTTCAAGAAGATCCTCGGCGCCCGGCCGTACGGCATCGAGCAGGTGCCGGAGGAGTACGCCGCCGAGTTCCGCCACCTGCCCACGACGAAGCCGGAGAACCACGGCTACCTCACGTTCCTCTACCCCACGGTGGACCTGTGGGACGGCAAGAACATGCTGGCCTTCTCGGACCAGACGCACCTCATCCACACCAAGCAGGGCCACGAGTTCCGCGCCGCGGGCTTGCCCATCCTCTACGCCAAGCTGGCGCGCATCGTCCTCTTCGACGGGAAGCTGACCTTCATCCTGGCGGCGATCTGGATCCTCACCATGCACTACCTGGACTTCCGGCGGGCGTCGCTCACCGCGGCGTCGGTGCTCCCGCTGGGGTTGGGCGTGCTGATGATGCTGGGGATCATGTCGATGCTGAACGAGCGGCTGAACTTCATGAACATCGTGATGCTCCCGCTGCTTTTGGCGTTCGGCGTCAGCCACGGCCTCTACCTGTGCCACCGCTTCCTGGAGGGCACCTCGCCTCTGGTGGCGCTGCGGTCGGTGGGCGCGGCGGTGGCGTCCTCCACGCTCACCACCATCGCCGGCTTCGCGTCGCTGTTCGCGGCCAAGCACAACGGGCTGAAGTCCATGGGGCTGGTGGCGACGCTGGGCCTGGCCACCACCCTCATCATCTCCTTCACCGTGCTGGCGGCGGTGCTGCAGATCATCCACGACAAGAGGACGGCGCGCGCGGCCGAGCAGGCCGGCACGCCGCAGGGGAGCGGCGCCCCCGCCACGGCGCTGCGGGAGGAACACACGTGATGAAGACCGGGTCGCGCGCCGCCTTGGCGCTCGCCGTGCCGTCGCTGCTGCTGGGGTGCACCATCCGCGAGGCGCGGATCCGCGCCGACTACGACGCCGTGGACAAGCTGAAGACGAAGCGGCTGTCGGTGGTGACCCAGCCGCTGCCGGAGGGCGTGCAGTCGCTGGGCGACATGTGGAGCGTGATGGCCCGCCGGCAGGTGAACCTCAAGCGCCAGTTCATCGCCAAGGACACCGCGGCGGTGGTGGAGGCGTTCGAGCCCAGGTCGCGCTGCAAGTCCGGCATCGAGGGCATCCTCTGGCTCAAGCCGAACGTGAAGCGCGACGGCAAGTACCTCTTCACCGAGGTGAACGCCACGCTCTTCCGCTGCACCGACGGCGCGGTGGTGTGGGAGGCGGAGGGCGCCGGCCGCTGGCCGCAGAAGGACGACGGCGTGGCGCAGACCACCGCGGCCTACGTGAAGGAGTTCGGGCCGGACGTGGAGACCTACGCCGGGCCCTCGTTCCACCTGATCAAGGCGCTGGTGGACCAGATGCCGGACCCCGTCCTCGACGAGAAGGACAAGGACGAGAAGATCGAGCTGGGGGACTAGGCTCGTTCAGGGGATGGCCGGCGGCCGGCGGTCCACCGCCACCAGCCGCAGCTCGCAGCAGTGCGCGCCCTCCGGGCCCTGGAGCCATAGCTCCGAGGGCGCCGGGAGCATCTCGGTGATCGACGCGCGCGACGCCTTGCGGAGTGCCTGCGCGGCGACCTCCACCAGCGGCGGCGCGTGGAGGTCCAGGTAGAAGGGCTTCGGCTCCTCCGGGAGGGAGAGGAAGACGAAGCGCGGCAGGCCGTGCGCCTTCGCCCAGCGCTGCGCGCCCAGGAAGCGGTCCGCCGGCGTCTCCTGTGAGGCCCAGGTGAGACCCTCCGGGGTGAAGCGCCAGCGCTCGCGGGCCATCACCAGCCCGTCCACCGTCACCCGCGGCGTATGCGGCCCGGAGGGGATGGGGTGGAAGTAGCAGGTGCTCTCGAAGCGGAACAGGCAGCCGAAGAATGCGGCGCCGTCGAACGAGCGTCCGGTGCGCAGGCTCTCCACGCGGAGGCGGCCCTCCACTTCCTTCACCACCATGTCAGCCGCCACCTCCACCTGTACGCGCGGGCGCCAGGACATCCCGGAGCCCATCTCCACGTCGACGTCCTGGGGCGAGGTGGCGAGGAAGTCCGTCCGCGCCCACTGCTCCCTGGGCGAGAGCAGCTCCGCCTCGGCCTCGGGCACGTCCAGTGCCCTCCACGCCTGGACCAGGGATGGATCCGGGTGCTGTTGGAGCAGGCAGAGCGCGAACAGGGTGTTGTTGCCGGCGTGGATCTCTCCCAGCACGGCCTGCCCCTCTCCGCGCTCCAGCGCCTCCGCCGAGCGCGCCGCCACCATCACGTCCGGCGCGTGCATGCGCGCCGACGGCCATCCCGGGCCGGGCGCCTCGAACGCGCCCTCCACGCCGGAGGCCAGCTCGCTCGCCGTCCGCTCCACCCGCGCCGCGCCCTCCGGCAGCGCCAGCAGCGCCGACCACTTCGCCTGGAGCTCTTCGACCAGCTTCGCCGTCACCGGTCCTGGGGTTCGTGGGTCCATGGGGAACAGCGCCTTCGTCCGCTCGTAGAAGGCGAGCAGCTCCACCGCCCCCTGCGCGTCCATGGACCGCTTCAGCTCCAGCAACGCCGCCAGCGAGCGCTCCGCCAACTGGTACGTGAACCACCGCGCGCTCCGGAGCACCAGCGACAGCGGCGGTCCCAGGCGGTCCAGGAACGTGCGGCCGGCCTCCGCGCGGACGTTCCGCACACAGTCCTCGTACACCAGCGTCCGTCCAGCGTAGGTCTTCCCTTCGGACCGCTGCGCGCGCCGCCCGGTGATCTCGCCGAAGCGCGCCTCCAGCGCGCCCATGGCCTCACCCAGCGTCCCCGGGTCGCCGGCCGCGGCCGCCACCCGGTCGCGCGCCTCGCAGAGCGAACGCAGCGCGGAGAGGGCGCGCTCCCTCGGCTCGCCCGCAGGCAGCGCGGTGAGCCGCGTCTCCATTTCGCGCTCCGGCGGGGACAGGCCGCCCGGAACGTCCAGCGTCCAGGAGATGACCTTCTTCTGTGCCAGGTCGGCCAGCAGCTCCAGGATCTCCTCCTCCTCCAGCCCCGCGTCGGAGGCCACCACCCGCGCCACCGCGGCGGCGGACCGCTCGCCGTCACACAGCTCCAGCGTCCGCCGCACCGCAGGCTGGAGCGCCGTGGTGCGCCCGGCGCCGTAGCGGAGGACGTCACCGTCCACCCGGACCTGCGGCGACCGCCGCGGCGGCGCCAGCCCGCGCAGTGCTGGGTCTGCGGCCACCAGCGCCTGGGCCAGCTCGTCGATGCACCAGTGCTCGAAGTACACGCGCCGGGCGCGGAGCCATGGCTCCTGCGGCCTCACCGACAGCCCGCCGCCGCCGCCCAGGGTGACCCACGCGATGGGGCCGAAGAAGCCAATGGTGTCGTTCTTGGCGCAGTAGCGCTGGGCGTAGCGCGCCACCAGGCGTTCGTACTCGCGGGTCTTGGAGCCCACTTCGCCGGGCGGCCGCCGGAGGAAGGCGTCCACGCTGCCCTGGAGCGCGGAGCGGCTCTGCCAGGTGAGCGCCTCGCGAAAGCGGGCGTCCGCGGCCAGCTCGCGCAGCACGCCCTGCGAGGCGAGCGCGTCCTGCTGGTGCTCGGCGCGAAAGCCCTCCAGCGCGGCCGCGGCGGCGGCCTCCCCCTCCTGCACCCGCGCCGCGCAGGCGGCGAGCGCGGCGTCGGACGGGGGCGCCGCCGGCACCGCGCCGCGCGAGAGCTGGTCCCTCAGCTTGGCCAGCCCGCGCCGCGCCTCGGGGGGCACCTGGTCCAAAAGCCGCGACAGCTCCTCCGCCGCGGCCCTGCGCGCCTCGCCGCGCCGCCGCTCCGCCTCCTCCAGCGCCTGGAAGGCCACAGGAGCGCCGCCGCGCGCCAGCCGGAGGAGCCAGGCAAAGGGGAAACCGGTGCTGCGGAGCGCCGCCGTGGTCCAGCAGTCCCACTCGTTCCCGAGCGGGACCAGATGCTCGCGCGCGGGCTCAGCCATTGGAGGCGCGCATCCTATACAATTGCCGCCCTTTTCAGGCTCGAAGGGAGGATGCATGGCGCGAGCCGTTCGAGGCATCGGCCTGCAGTATCAGGAGACCGTCCAGTCGCTGCACGACGGCGTCGAGGGCGACACCGAACCGCTGGTGTACGACGTGGCGGAGGTGCTGGCTGACAACTTCGTGGGAGCGCTGGACGGGCCCTACGCGGTGGAGCCGGGTACGCGCTCGCTGCTGGAGCGGCTGATGGCCGGCCACCCGCTCACCTCCCACGGCAACTACGGCGAAGAGTTCGGCTTCATGCCGCTGGAGGAGACGAACGCGGTGCGCCGCCACCTCCCGTTCACGCAGGAGATCCAGAGCCCCTGGTACGGCGACCACCTCTTCTTCGGCTACCCGGCGTCGACGTACATGTGGTCCAGTCCGGTCCCGTTCTCCTCGGTGGAGGTGGAGCGGATGGCCGGGCGCGCGGCCCGCTTGCAGGACCTGTTCAAGGTCCCGGTGATGCACGAGAACCCGTTCTACTACGCGCCGTTTCCGGGCTCGCACCTGGCGGAGGCGGAGTTCACCTCGGAGCTGGTGCGCAAGTCGGGCACGTACCTGTTGCTCGACCTCCACAACGTCTACTCCAACAGCGTCAACTTCAAGGACACCTACGACCGCTGGCAGTACCTGCGCACCATCCCTCTGGACAAGGTGCTGCAGGTCCACCTCGCCGGGGGCCAGTGGATCGACGGCTGGTACCACGACCTCCACAACGGCGCGGTGCCCGGACCGGTCTGGGAGATGCTGGACTTCGTCCTCAAGGAGGCGCGCAACCTCCAGCTGGTCGTGCTGGAGGTGCAGGGTCCGGCGCACACCGCCCGCTCGCGCGCGGTGGACGCCTCCTGGCGGAAGATGATCCGGGAAGACCTGGCGCGGGCGCGTTCCGCGTGGACCGCCATCCGGGGGGCCATCTGACATGCCGGCTCAGGGATACGACTCCAGGCGCGTCTACGACGTGTGGCAGCAGGTGATCTGCGACGAGCCGCTCTACGACGCCATGATCGCCGGCCGTCACCGCGAGTTGGCCGCCGCGCGGGGGATGAGCGCCGAGGACGTGGTCATCTTGGACGAGCTGCAGCGTGAGCCCGGCCTCCGCTGGAACGTGGAGAACCTGCGCTACCGCGCCACCGACCACGTGATGACCACGCTGCGCGTCTACCTCCCCATCACTACCCACCTTCTCACCCGCGGGGACCAGGACTGGCTGCGCGACGTCATCTTCGAATACCTCTCCTACCACCGCTGGGACGAGCTGGGCCGGCGCATGCTGGCGGAGTGCGTCCGCTTCGGGCAGCACGTGCGCTCGCGCATCGCCAAGCGGCGGGCGCTCCCGGAGCAGGTGGAGCACGCCCTGGCGATGGAGTTGGGGGTGGTGGAGGCGCTGCAGCAGGCGGCGGCGATCCCGGCCGACGGCTGGAACCGGCGGCGCGAGCCGATGTCGGACGCGGAGCTGCTCCCCGCCCGGCCACGCCCGGGGCCGGCGGTGCGCCTCCTCGAGGTGCCGGTGGACTTCACCGAGTGGCTCGACACCGGCGACCTGACTCGCGGGCAGCCGAAGCCTGGCCCGGTCACGCTGCTGATCACCGTGCCCTCTCCGCTGGAGGTGCACCGGATCCAGCGCCTGGGCGAAGGCCCGCGCCTGGTGCTGGACCGCTGCAAGGGCGATCAGACCGCGGCGGAGATCGCCCGCGCCGTGCACGAGGACCTGGGGCTGGAGGAGACCGGCGTGCTGGCCCTCCTGCGCAAGTGGATCGCCGCCGGCACGCTGGTGGTCTGACGGTCGGCCGCTCAGAAGAGCGACCACAGCTCCACCTGCAGGACGCGGCGCAGCGGGAGGACGATCAGGGTGTACCCCAACGGCCGGCGCTCGCCGTAGACGCGCGCCCGCCCGTGCATCCCGCTCCGCCCGCCCTCCAGCGCGAACGGCCGCGTAAAGGCGAGCAGCGAGGGTGCGGAGGACTCGACACCCGCCGCCGGCGCCACCCGCTCCACGCGCGAGCTGACCTGCACGTGCGGGAACCCTTCAGCCACCAGCGCCACCGGGTCCTCCGGCCGCACCTCCGCCAGCGGGCTGGACGCACCCAGCTGGAGCTCTCCGCGCACCTGCTCCAGGTCGTGCACCTCCAGCAGCAGCTCGCCCGGCGCGAGCCGGCGGCCGAGCATCTCCTCGGGCCGCGCGGTCACCACCGTCCCGTCGATGGGGCTGCGCACTTGCAGGCGCGCTACCGCGGCGCGCAGGCCGTCCCGCCGCGCCTCCTCTCGCGCCACCTCCGCCCGCGCCGCCTCCAGCTCCTCGGCCCGCGCGCCAGCCCGCACCAGCGCCAGCGCGCTCGAGGCCGACTCCGCGCGCGCCGAGGCGCTCGTCTCTGCCTGCGCCGCGTTGGCGGCGCTCGCCTCCGAGTCGAGCCCCCGCGCGACGTGCCCGGCCACCCGCGCGCTCCGGTCCCCCTCCCAGCGCACCGCCGCCACCGCCTGCTCCAGCCGCCGGGAGAGCACCTCCACCGCCTCTGCCCGGGGCCCGTGCTCCAGCAGCGCGAGCCGGGCTCCGGCCACCTCCACGGACGCCTCGGAGGTCGCCAGGTCGCGCGCCAGCGCCTCGTCGGCGAGGCGGGCCAGGAGCTGGCCGCGTCGAACGCGCTCGCCCTCCCGGACCACAACCGCATCCACTCGCCCGCCCACCTCCGCGCGCACCTTGGCGCGCTGCAGCGGCGCAACGGTGAACGGCACGTCCACCATCACCGGCCAGGGGAAGAGCAAGACCAGGACGGGCGCCAGGACGGTCACCGAAGCGGCGGCCAGCAGCCGCGGCCGGGAGAGCCGCCGCCGGTTCCGCAGCGCGAAGCCCGCGGCGCTCGCCAGCGGGCGGCCGATCACCCGCCACGAGAGCACCAGCGCCACCCCCAGGCCCAGCAGCAGCCCCAACCCCTGGAACCGACCCAGCAGCGGTCCCACCACGAGCCGGGTGTAGACGAATCCCATCCAGACCAGCGAGAACGCGGCGGCCAGCGGGGCGTAGAAGAGGAAGGCGCGGCGTTCACCGGGCTTCACCGCCGGCAGCTCCGGGCCTTCGCCCAGCAGCCTCCGGGCCAGCAGCGCCGAGCAGTACTCGAAGGAGCGCTCGCGCAGGTTGGGGATCTCCAGCGCGTCCGCCAGCGCGTAATAGCCGTCCAGCTTGATCAGCGGGACCGCGTTGAGCGCCACCGCGTAGCCGGTGTTGAGCCCGAAGCCGACCAGCAGCGCCGGGTAGAGGACCACCGACGGCGAGAAGAGCCACAGGCCGATCGCCATCCAGGCGGAGGCCACCAGAGAGCCCAGCGTCCCCGAGAGCTGGACGATGACCTTGTGCCGCGTCCGTTCGAACAGGTAGCTGCTGCTGGTGTCGCAGTACGGC
>Ga0068860_100006604_pt1 | contig 11645 bp, 10 predicted proteins | sample KBSSwiS32_FD_66597 | JGI IMG/M metagenome (GOLD analysis project Ga0068860, IMG submission 66597) | Switchgrass rhizosphere microbial communities from Kellogg Biological Station, Michigan, USA - KBS Switchgrass S3-2 | ecosystem: Host-associated > Plants > Roots > Rhizosphere > Soil ... | reverse complement strand
GCTCGTAGCCGTGCTCGACGGCGAACGCGAGCATGTCCGCGGCCTCGTCGTCGTTCGTGCCGCGCAGCAGCACGCTGTTGATCTTCACCGGGCTCAGCCCGGCGGCGCGGGCCGCGGCGAGGCCCTCCAGCACGTCGGACAGCCGGTCCCGGCGGGTGATGGTGGCGAACCGCTCCGGGCGCAGGGTGTCCATCGAGACGTTGAGCCGGTTCACCCCGGCCGCGGCGAGCGCCTCGGCGCGGCGCGCGAGCCCGATCCCGTTGGTGGTCAACGAGATGTCCGGGCGCGGCTCGAGGGCGGCGGAGGCGGCGATGAGCTCCTCGAGGCCCTTGCGCAGCAGCGGCTCGCCGCCGGTGAAGCGGAGCTCGTGGACGCCGAGGTCCCGGACGGCGATCGTGATCAGCCGCAGGAGCTCGGTGTCGGTGAGCTGCTCCTCGCGCGGCATCCAGTCCAGGCCCTCGGCGGGCATGCAGTAGGTGCAGCGCAGGTTGCAGCGGTCGGTGAGGGAGATCCGGAGATCCGTCGCGACCCGACCGAAGGTGTCCACGAGGCCCTGGTGATCGGGCCGATCGGCCGGTCGTGACGGGTCCGCGGTGGGAGCGCTCCGGACGGTGGGAAGACCCAGGGAGATCGTGTTCGAAGCCGTCACACCACGAGGGTAACCGCCGTCACCGATCTTCATCCATGGCGTGAAACGCCAGGTCAGGGGGCTCCGCAGATGCGGAACGAGACCGCGTCGCGACACGCAGGAGCGGGCCGCGACGCGGGGTGTGCCTGTCCGGAAGGCGAGGATCACCCTTCCGGGCAGGGCACTGCGTGCCTGCGTCCGCCTCGCGGGCCCGCGGCGCGGTGGCCGGAGCGACGGCGCCAGGGTGACGCGGTCAGCGGGCGGCGAGGCGGAGGACTGCGGCGGCCGAGCGGTCGACGTCCTCCTCCGTCGTGGTGGCGTTGCTGACCGACAGCCGCATCCATCTCCGGCCGCGCCAGGTCGTGCCGCCCGCCCAGCAGGTGCCGTCGGCCTGGACCGCCGCGATCACCTCGTCCGTGCGGTCGCCGAAGCCGGCGAGCACCTGGTTGAGCGGCACGGGCGCGGGGATCTCGACGCCCCCCGACGCCAGTCGGTCGGCGAACCGCCGGGCCAGGTGGTGGCAGCGTCCGACGAGCTCCGCCACGCCGTCCGCGCCGAGCTCGCGCAGCGCGGCCCAGACCGCGAAGCCCCGGGCCCGGCGCGAGGACTCCGGGACCAGGTCACCGAGCTCCGGCCGCGGGCCGCCCGCGCCGGGCAGGTAGTCGGCGGTGTACCCGAGCGCGGCGGCGTGGGTCGCGGGGTGGGCGCACATCGCGAACCCGGAGTCGTAGGGGACGTTGAGCCACTTGTGGCCGTCGCAGGCCCAGGAGTCGGCGAGCTCTCGGCCGTCGACGAGGTGGGCCAGCGACGGCGCGGCCGCCGCCCAGAGGCCGAAGGCGCCGTCCACGTGGACCCAGGCGTCGTGCTCCCGGGCCCGTGCCGTGGCCGCGCGCAGGTCGTCGCAGGCGCCGGTGTTCACGTTGCCGGCCTGCAGGCAGACGATCGTGGGGCCGGGGCCGGCCTGCAGGACCCGGCCGAGGTCGACGACGTCGATCGCGCCGTCCGGCAGCGTGGCCACCGGGACCACGGCGGCGCGGCCGAACCCGAGCAGTCGGGCGGCACGGTCCACGGTGGCGTGTCGCTCCGCGCTCGCGACGATCCGGACCGGCGGGGCGCAGGCCAGGCCGTCCGCCTCGACGTCCCAGCCCGCGGCGGCGAGCACGTGGTGGCGGCCCGCGGCGAGGCCGACCGTGTTCGCGGCCTGGGCGCCGGTCACGAACCCGACCGACGCCGACGCCGGCAGGCCCAGCAGCTCGAGGAGCCAACGTCCGGCGGTGCGTTCGGCCGCGGCGGCGGCCGGGGACATCACGGTGGTGAACGCGTTCTGGTCCCAGGCCGCGGTGAGTACGTCGGCGGCGGCAGCGGCGCTCAGCGACCCGCCGGTCACGAACCCGAAGTACCGGGGTCCGACGCTCGCGACCAGCCCTGGTTCGGCCGCCGCCACCAGCGCGTCGACGACCTCGCCTGCAGGGGTCCCGCTGCGGGGGAGTGGGCCGTCGAAAGCCAGGTCCGCGGGGTCCACGGGCCGGCCCACCGGGCGCTCGGCGGCTCCCGCGCGGTAGGCGAGGGCGGCCTCGGTCGCTCGGTGCAGCGCGTCGGCGAACGTGTCCATCCGCCCAGTCTCGTGCTCTCAGCGCGGTGCCGACAGCGCTCAGGGCACGCAATCGGCGATCATGCCGCGCTGAGCGCACGAAACGTGCACTCGGGTCGGGCGGGCGCTCGTCAGCGGGCTCCTAGTGTGCGGCGAGCTCCTGGCGGGCGACGGAGCGCAGGTGGACCTCGTCGGGGCCGTCGGCGAAGCGGAGGGCGCGGGCCCAGGTGTAGAAGTAGGCCAGCGGGGTGTCGTCGCTCATCGCCGCGCCACCGTGGACCTGCATGGCGCGGTCGATGACCGTGCACGCCATCCGCGGCACCACGACCTTGATCGACGCGATCTCCGAGGCCGCACCCTTGGCGCCGTACTTGTCGATCAGCCACGCGGTCTTGAGCACCAGCAGCCGGGCCTGCTCGATCTCCATCCGGGACAACGCGATCTGCTCGCGCACCACGCCCTGCTCCGCCAGCGGACGGCCGAACGCGACGCGGTCCTGCGCCCGGCGCACCATCAGCTCCACGGCGCGCTCGGCCATGCCGATGAGCCGCATGCAGTGGTGGATCCGACCGGGGCCGAGGCGGGCCTGGGCGATCGCGAAGCCGCCGCCCTCCTCGCCGAGCAGGTTCGACACCGGCACCCGGACGTCGGTGAACCGCATCTCCGAGTGCCCGTGCTGGTCCTGGTAGCCGAACGTCGGCAGGTGCCGGGTGATCTCGACGCCGGGGGTGTCCCGCGGCACGAGCACCATCGACTGCTGGCGGTGCCGCGCGGCCTCGGGGTCGGTCTTGCCCATCACGATGAAGATCTGGCAGCGGGTGTCCGCCGCTCCGGAGATCCACCACTTGCGGCCGTTGATGACGTAGTCGTCGCCGTCCCGGACGATGCTGGTCTCGATGTTCGTCGCGTCCGACGAGGCCACCTGCGGCTCGGTCATCGCGAACGCCGACCGGATCTCGCCCTCCAGCAACGGGTTGAGCCACTGCTCCTGCTGCTCGGGCGTGCCGAACAGGTGCAGCGTCTCCATGTTCCCGGTGTCCGGGGCCTGGCAGTTGATCACCTCGGGGGCGATCACCGGGGACCAGCCGGACACCTCGGCGACGGCTGCGTAGTCCAGGTTGGACAGCCCGGAGATCGCGGGCAGGAACAGGTTCCACAGCCCCCGCTCGCGAGCCTTCGTCTTCAGCTCCTCGACGACCGGGGGCAGGTCCCACTCCTGCGGTGTCCCGCGCCGCTCGGCGCGGAAGGCGTCGTACGCGGCCTCGGCCGGGAGCACTTCCTCGTCCAGGAAGGCGCGCATGCGCTTGGTGTAGTCGGCAGCGACGGCGCTCGGTTCGAAGTCCACCTCGGCATGAGACCACAATGCATCTGCATTAACAACGTCCTGGGTGGATATCTGCTCATCCGCGGACATAGGATCCGCCCCGTGCCGCAATTCAGGATCGCCGACGCACCTCGCCTGCTCGGAGCCGGCAGCGCCACCGCCCGTCTGCTCGCCTGCGGCGTCGCAGGTCTGGCCGTGGCCCTCGCGGCGTGCAGCTCGCCGTCGCAGGCGCCCAGTACGAGCGCCGCGCCCGAGGCGAGGACCCTCACGGTGTTCGCCGCCGCCTCGCTGACCGAGTCGTTCACCTCGCTCGAGAAGACCTTCGAGACGCAGAACCCCGGCGTCGACGTGGTGCTCAACTACGGCGGCTCGTCCGACCTGGCCCAGCAGATCGTCAACGGTGCCCCCGCGGACGTGTTCGCCGCCGCCAGCGGCGCGACCATGAAGACCGTCTCGGACGCGCAGCTCACCGCGGCCGCGCCGACCGTGTTCGCGACCAACGTGCTGCAGATCGCGACCGCGCCCGGCAACCCGAAGGCGATCGCCACGTTCGCCGATCTGGCCGAACCGGAGCTCACGACCGTGGTCTGCGCCCCGCAGGTCCCGTGCGGAGCGGCAGCGGCGAAGATCGAGCAGGCGACCGGCGTCGACATCCCGGCCGTGTCCGAGGAGCCGGACGTCAAGTCGGTGCTGTCCAAGGTCTCGTCCGGCAACGCCGACGCGGGACTGGTCTACGTCACCGACGTCACCGCGTCGAAGGGGCAGGTCCAGGGCGTCAGCTTCCCGGAGTCGGCGGCGGCGCGGACCGACTACCCGATCGCGGTCGTGAAGGACGCGCCCCAGGCCGAGCTCGCCCAGCGGTGGATCGAGCTCGTCGAGGGCGCCGACGGCGCCTCGGTGCTTGGCGCGCAGGGCTTCGGGAAGCCGTGATCTCCGGGTGAGCGCACCGACCGCACCGATCAGGCGGCCCGACCGTCGTCACGAGGAGACGGTCGGGCTGCCCTGGTTCGTCTGGATCCCCGCCGGGATCGCGTTCCTGCTGATCGTCGCGCCCGTGCTCGGGCTGGTGCAGCGCGCGTCCTGGTCCCGGATGCCCGAGCTGCTGCTGTCCGACGCCGCCCTCGACGCCTTGCGACTCTCCCTGCAGACCGCCGCGATCTCGACGGTGCTGTGCGTGCTGTTCGGCGGTCCGCTGGCCGTGGTGCTCGCCCGTTCCCGGCTGCCGGGGCTGCGCACCGTCCGCTCGATCGTGCTGCTGCCGCTGGTGCTGCCGCCGGTCGTCGGCGGTCTGGCGCTGCTGTTCCTGCTGGGCCGCACCGGTTTGGTCGGACGCGCCCTCGATCTCTGGTTCGGCATCACCATCCCGTTCACGACGGCGGCGGTGGTCCTCGCGCAGACCTTCGTCGCGCTGCCCTTCCTCGTGGTGTCGCTGGAGGGCGCGCTGCGCACGGCCGGGCGGCGCTACGAGTCCGTCGCCGCGACCCTCGGCGCCACCCCGGGCCTGGCCTTCCGACGAGTGACGATCCCGCTGGTCCTGCCCGGCCTGATGTCCGGCGCGGTGCTGGCGTTCGCGCGGTGCATGGGCGAGTTCGGCGCCACGATCGCCTTCGCAGGCAGCCTGCAGGGCACCACCCGGACCCTGCCGCTGCTCGTCTACCTGGAGCGGGAGACGGACGTCGACGGCGCTGTGGCCCTGTCCCTGCTGCTGGTCGTGGTCGCGGTCATCGTGATCGTGCTCGGCAGGCCGCGGACCGCGGAGGGCGTGCTGTGAGCCTCGACCTGGCCGTCCGGCTGGACCGGGGAGACTTCTCGCTGGACGTGACGGTCGCGGCGGAGTCCGGCGAGGTCCTCGCGGTCCTGGGGCCGAACGGGGCGGGCAAGTCCACGCTGCTCGGCGTGCTCTCCGGGCTGCTGCGGCCGGACTCCGGGCACGTCCGGGTGGGGGACCGGACGGTCACCGACGTCGAGGCGGGGGTGTTCGTGCCCGCCCACCGCCGCGGCGTCGGGCTGCTCGCGCAGCAGGCGCTGCTCTTCCCGCACATGACGGCGCTGGCGAACGTCGCGTTCGGGCCGCGCGCCCAGGGCGTCGCCAGGCGGGAGGCGGAGGAGCGGGCGCGTGGGCTGCTCGCCGACGTCCTGCCCGACGTCCCGGGCCTCGCCGACCGCAGGCCCGCGCAGCTCTCCGGCGGGCAGCAGCAGCGGGTGGCGCTGGCCCGGGCGATCGCCCCCGACCCCGAGCTGCTGCTGCTGGACGAGCCGTTGGCCGCCCTCGACATCGACGCCGCCCCCGCCATGCGCGCCCTGCTGCGCCGGGTGATCCGGGACGGCAAGCAGACGGCGGTGCTGGTCACCCACTCCGCGCTCGACGCCCTGGTGCTCGCCGACCGGGTCGTCGTGCTGAGCGGGGGACGGGTCGTGGAGCAGGGGCCCACCCGGGAGGTGCTGGCGCGGCCCAGGAGCGCGTTCGCGGCCCGGATCGCCGGGCTGGACCTGATCCCCGGGGTGCGCGCGGGCGGGGCGCTGCGGACGGTCGAGGGGCTCGTGATCGCGGGCCGGGACCCCCAGCGCGTGCACTCCGTCGAGGAGTCCGCGCAGCTCGGACCGAGCTCCACTCCGGACGGGGCGGCGGCGGTGGCGGTCTTCCCGCCCTCGGCGGTGTCCGTGTTCGCCGAGGAGCCGCACGGCAGCCCGCGCAACGTCCTGCCGGTCCGGTTGGCGTCGATCGAGCCCCGCGGCGACGTCGTGCGGCTCCGGGCGGGGCCCCGACCGGGTGGCCCGGAGTGGCTCGAGGGGCTCGCCGCGGACGTCACGCCCGCCGCGGTCGCGGACCTCGTCGCCGAGCCCGGCGTGGACCTCTGGTTCGCGGTGAAGGCCACCGAGGTGCAGATCCACCCCGTCTGAGCGCCGCTCGTGTGGCGCAAGCGTCGCTCGGTGGCGCTTGTGCCACACAAGCGGCACCGAGGCTCGGCGCTGCAAACCCAGCGTCACCACATCGGTCACAACCGTCACCCAGGCCACTATCGTGTACCTGTGTTTCCCCGGTGGCGGTCCGTAACGTCGCTGTCCGTGATCCCCCGGTTCCTGCGCCCGCTGTGTGTGGTGCTCGTCGTGGCCCTGACCTCCCTCGTGGGTACGGCGGCCTACGCGAGCACGCCGCCGGTCGTGGTGGCGGTGGCCGGGGACACCGGGGACTACGTCGTGCTCGCGGGCTCGGCGGACGAGGCGGTGCAGGCCGCGGACGCGGCGGGCGTCACGCCGACGGTGCGCTTCACCAAGGCCGTCACGGGGTTCGCGGCGCGGCTGACCGCGGAGCAGTTCGCCCGGCTGCGCGACCGCCCCGGGATCCTCGGCATCGAGCCCGACCGCCGGATCGACCCCATCGGGCCGCGCACGCAGCCCCACGCGACCGAGCCGCTCGGGCTGACCGAGGGCACGCAGGACAACCCGCCGAACTGGGGCCTGGACCGCATCGACCAGCGCACCCTCCCCCTCGACGGTCGCTACACGACCACGGCCACCGGCCAGGGCGTCACGGTCTACGTGGTGGACACCGGCGTCGACGTCACCCACCCGGCCTTCGGGGGACGTGCGAGCTGGGGCACCAACACCATCGACGGCCAGGACACCGACTGCGACGGCCACGGCACCGTCGTCGGCGGGATCGCCGCCTCGGCCGACTACGGGGTGGCCAAGGACGCGCAGGTCCGGGCGGTGAAGGTGTTGGACTGCAACGGGTCCGGCACGCTGTCGTCGCTGCTCGGCGGCCTGGACTGGGTGCTGCAGAACCACGCCGCCGGACCTGCGGTCGCAGTGATGTCCTGGAGCTACGGCCCGTCGGACGCGCTGCTGTCCGCGGTCACGAACCTGGTGCAGGACAACGTGTTCGTCGCCGCCTCGGCGGGCAACAACGGGCGCAACGACTGTCAGGTCGCCCCGCGCGCCGCGGGCGGCGTGATGGTCGTGGCGAACTCGACGCGCGATGACCAGCGCAACAGCTCGTCGAGCACCGGGCCGTGCGTGAGCCTCTACGCTCCCGGGACGTCCATCGTGGCGCCCGTGCCGGGCGGGCGGACCGCCTCGTACACGGGGACCTCGATGGCCGCGCCCTTCGCCGCGGGCGTCGCGGCCCTCTACAAGCAGGCGCGGGGTGACGCGCCGAGCTCCACGATCACGCAGTGGATGATCGACAACGCCACCCCGGGCGTGATCGACGGCGGGGGCGTCGACGGCACCCCGAACCGCCTCCTGAACACCGGCGGCCTCTGACGCCGGTCAGTACCTGCTCATCACGTGCTTGACCCTGGTGTAGTCCTCGACGGAGTAGCCGCTGAGGTCCTTGCCGTAGCCGGACTGCTTGAAGCCGCCGTGGGGCATCTCGGCGACGAGCGGGATGTGGCAGTTGATCCACACGCAGCCGAAGTCCAGGCCGTTGCTCATCCGGATCGACCGGGAGTGGTCGGCGGTCCAGACGCTGGAGGAGAGCCCGTAGTCGGTGTCGTTGGCCAGCGCCAGCGCCTCCGCCTCGTCCGCGAAGGACTGGACGGTGATCACCGGGCCGAAGATCTCCTCGCGCACCAGCTCGTCCGCCTGGGTCAGGCCGCTGATCACGGTGGCCGGGAAGAAGTACCCGGCACCCTCGGCGGGGGAGCCGCCCGCCAGCACCGACGCGTGCGCCGGGACCCTGGACACCAGCCCGCTGACCTTCTCGAACTGGGCCGCGTTGTTCAGCGGGGGGATGAAGAGGTCGTCGCTGTCGTCCTCGTCCCGGGAGAAGCGGACCCCCCTCGCGAACTCGGCGATCGCCGCCGCCAGCTCGTCCGCGACGGACTCGTGCGCCAGCACCCGGGTCGCCGCGGTGCAGTCCTGCCCCGCGTTGAAGAACCCCGCGATCGCGATGTCCTCGGCGTTCGCCGCGATGTCCGCGTCGGAGAACACGATCACCGGGGCGTTGCCGCCCAGCTCCAGGTGCACCCGCGTGACGTTCGGCGCCGCCGCCGCGGCGACCGCCTTGCCCGCCCGGGTGGACCCGGTGATCGCGACCAACGCGGGGGTGGTGTGCCCCGCGACCAGCGCACCGGTGTCCCGGTCCCCGCACACGACGTTGAGCACGCCCGGCGGGAGGAACTCGGCGAACAGCTCGCCCATCCTGGCCGTGGTGGCCGGGGTGGTGTCGGACGGCTTGATGACCATGGTGTTCCCGGCCGCCAGCGCGGGGCCGATCTTCCAGGTGGCCATCATCATCGGGTAGTTCCACGGCGTGATCGTCCCGACGACGCCGAGTGGCTCCCGTCGGACGAACGACGTGTGCCCGGCCATGTACTCCGCCGCGGCCCGCCCCTCGAGGGTCCGCGCCGCCCCGGCGAAGAAGCGGAACTGGTCCGCCATGACCGCGATCTCCTCGGAGTGCGTCAGGGCCTTGGGCTTGCCGGTGTCCCGGTGCTCCAGCTCGACGAGCTCGTCGGCGTTCGCCTCGACGGCGTCCGCGACCTTGAGCAGCGCGGCCTGGCGCTCGGACGGGGTGATCGCGCCCCACCCGTCCGCGTAGGCCCGCGCGGCCGCGGCGTACGCGGCGTCGACGTCCGCGGCCCCGGAGAGCGGCGCCGTCGCGTAGACCTCGCCGGTCGACGGGTCGACGACGTCCATCGTCGCCCCGTCCGCGGCGGCCACGGGCTTGCCGTCGACGATGTTGTGGAACGTCTGCATGGTTCCTCCTCCGGGAGGGCGCGGGGTGGGCACTGCCGGGCACCGCCGACCGCGCCCGGTGGGTCAGGAGAAGGCGGGCTTGACCTTCTCGGCGATCAGGGTCAGCTGCTCGTCGACGGTCGGGACGCCCGTGACCTCACGACCCATGAACGTCTTGACCAGGTGCGCGTCCGTGATGGCGCAGATCATGTGGTTCGCCCCGCCCGCCTTCATCTGCTGGATCTTCGCGATGCACTCCTCGGGGGTGCCTGCGACGGACAGCTTGTCGGCCAGGTCGTCCGGGGTCGCGTCGATCGAGCCCGCCAGGTCACCGGCCACGAACTTGTCCAGGATCGGCTTCATCTCCGCGGGCGAGACGCCGTTGCGCTCGAGCAGCGAGTCCGGCATGGACGACGCGTAGAGCCCGACCATGGACTTGGCGGCCTCCTTGGCCTTGGCCGAGTCCTCCGAGACGGCGAAGACGCACCAGGCGGCGATGTCGAGGTCGTCGACGTTCTTGCCCGCGCGCTCGGCGCCGATCTTCATGTTGTCGTACATGTACTGGTACGCCTCGGTCGTGTACCCCAGCGCGTGGTGGCAGCCGTCGGAGAACTCGCCCGCGACCTGGAAGGACTTCGGGCCCGCCATCGCGCCCATCTTGACCGGAACCCGCTCGGCGACGGGGCGGGCGAAGGTGAAGAGGCCCTTGTAGGTGAAGAACTCGCCGTCGTGGGTGATCGCGCCCTCGTCGAGCAGGGTGCGGATGACCTGGACGCCCTCCTTCACCCGGGACAGCGGCTTCTGGGTGCTCCAGTCCATCCCGTACTGCGCGAGCAGGCCGAAGTTGCCGGAGGACAGGACGACCTCGGCGCGACCGCCGGTGAGCTCGTCGAGCGTGGCGGTGGCCTGGGCGATCAGGGACGGTTAGCGGAGGACCACCGCGGACACCGACGGGCCCATCTTGATCCGGGAGGTCTTGTCCGCCGCCGCCGCGAACAACAGCCAGAGGTCCTTGTGCCAGGTCTCGTCCGCGGCGTAGACGGCGTGGAAGCCGAGCTCGTCCGCGAGCTGGATGGACCTGAGCGACTCGGCGAGGGGGTAGTCGGGCAGCATGACGTAGCTGAACTTCATCGTGGGTCCTCGATTTCGGCGATCAGTTCGGATCCGGTGACGGTCGTGTGCGCGAAGTGGTGGTGCATCCACTCGAGGTGGTCGTGCCGGGCGTGCATGATCCGCAAGGTGTCCCAGTTGGGGAAGGTCTGCTGGAGCACGTGCAGCTCCATCAGCCGCGGGTCCACCTCGTAGACGTGCTCGTGGGTGGTGATCGCGACCTCGGAGGCCCGCTGGGGCTCCGGCGGCGTGTTCTCGTCTTCGTAGCGATAACTCATGGGAGGTTCCTCAGCTCGGCGAGCTGTGCGGACACGTCTCCCTGGTAGGCGAAGTCGAGCAGGTACTTCCCGGGGTTCATGATGTTGTTCGGGTCCAGCATCCGTTTGACGCCGAGCATCACGTCGAACCCGCGCCCCAGCTCGCGCGGCACCAGGTCGACCTCGCCCTCGCGGCACGAGCCGTGGCAAGCCGAGATCGAGCCGCCGTGGGCCAGGGCCGCCGCCGCGATGTCCCGCTTGGCCTTCACCCACATCGACCACGCGTCGTCGTCCAGGCGCTGCTCCCAGATCCCGACGTCGATCTCGGTCAGGTAGTCCACCCCGGTGTCGGCGGAGGTGTAGGCGAACATGCCCCAGTCGTCGAAGACGTCGGTCCTGCGGCGGAGGTCGGCGACGATGTCGTGCCACGCCTTCGTGACGGCGGGGACGTTCGTGTAGTTCACCGCCGCGTCCTCGCAGTGCCAGGACATCGGGACGACCTGGCCCGTCTTCGTCCGGCCGTGCAGCGGGGTGGCGTAGCGGTCGTGCCGGGCGGCCCAGTCGCCCTCGGAGATCTCGTCGCCGAGGTAGCGCGCGCCGTGCTCCTTCGCGATCCGGAACAGCCGCTTCCCGCCGACCCGGACCTCGTCCTCCCAGCCGTACAGCACCGCGCAGGTCAGGGCACGGACGTCGGCGGGCTGCGGGATGTAGGCCTCGTCGTCCCGACGGAGGTAGGCGACCTTGTACTCGTCGAACAGCACCGCGCCCGCGAACGTGGCCACGCCGGCGCGGGCCAGCGCCCCGGTGAAGCGGTAGGCGGCGTCGTAGTCGTCGAAGGCCCAGAACGGGCTCAGCTCGGCCTCGGGCTTGGGGTAGAGCTTGAGCGTGGCCTTCGTGGCGATGCCGAGCGTGCCCTGGTGCCCCATGAACAGGTGCTTGAGCTGGTACCCGCTGGACGACTTGGAGATCTTGCCGCCCGCGCCGTCGCCGACGTGCAGGATCTCCCCGGTCGGCAGCACGAAGTCGAAGGACAGGACCAGGTCGCGGGTGTGC